>Ga0182024_10012157_pt1 | contig 17076 bp, 14 predicted proteins | sample P32metaG_FD_120480 | JGI IMG/M metagenome (GOLD analysis project Ga0182024, IMG submission 120480) | Permafrost microbial communities from Stordalen Mire, Sweden - P3-2 metaG (Illumina Assembly) | ecosystem: Environmental > Terrestrial > Soil > Wetlands > Permafrost | place: Sweden: Stordalen...
AGACTGGAATTCGAAAGGCGTTCGTCGTCTTGTCGGACGCGATCGATCATCATTGATAAATGCCGCTGAAAAGGCGAACCAGTTTGCGAGCAAGCGCGTCGCACACAACAATCCGAGCGCTGAGGTGCGAACGAAGTTTAGTGACCTCGATCAGGCGATCGACACCGTTAAAGAGTTGGCCGAAAAGTACTTTCTCCTGATCTATGAAGAGCGCGAAGATCTACTTCGCGTCATGGTTGCGCGGAAACTGCCCAAAGGTTGGGACGCCATATTTCTGGAGCCTTGGACCACGGAATACGTACTTGCTGAAAAGCTAGGGGAAATGGAGCCCCCTATGTTTCCGACGCAGCCAAAACCCGGAGACAACTCACCAGAAACAGAGGAATCGAACTGAATTCCCACCGACAATAGATTGCGCCGTGCATGGCTAAGGTCCAGTTTCCTGGGGCCGATGCTCTGTCTCATAACGGATAGACTGCTCGAAGGCCGGCTTGGCAATACGAAGTAAAGTTCGACGGCTATTGAGCGATAGGAGTTGGGACTAAGGCGGGCGTCGAACTTTGGTCTCGGGACAAGCGAGACTTCTCACCTTGGGTTCCGTGAATCGCACTGGCACCGAGGCTCTGCCTGGCTGATACTGTGGTTGGCGGTGAAATCGTAGCCGTGAAACCGCGAACGGTCGGCCATCTTTCAGTTCGCGTTAGAATTTTCCGACATAGCGCGGCGGCCAATTCCTCTCTCGCACGCCCGGCCAGAACTCTAACTTCGCACCGAGTGATGGACCTTGACCCAGACCGTCCATTGAAGCGAGGAACAGAAAGGAAACACGCGAGGCTCAACTACGCCGAGTTATCATCTTGGCCAGATATTAATTCTTATTCCCTCGATTGCTAAATCGTGCTGCGCAAACCCTTTGAGTCTGCCCTCGGCCCTCTCAGTGTTGCCATGTATGGCGCTATCTCCTAAGTTCATCGCGTGAATTTGGTATTCGAACCAATAAGCGTCTTGCATCTCGCCCACAAGCGCGAATTCCATCCCGACCAGCAAACTAATCTTGTCGGGCGCCCAAAGAGGCGTTCCGGGAAGAACCCACTCAGTCGGTCCTTGAGAATATAGACCTCGATAGCGCAAATCCACGTAAGGAAGAGGCTTCTTTAGGTCGACGGTAACCGACCGCAAATTTGCATAGCTTCCACTTCGCGCGTGTATCCAGTTTCGCGGATTGTCTATATTCAGAGGATCGCCGTTCATTATCGTGCTAGATCCTGAACTAACGATTTTGCCTTCACCATGGCCGCGCTCTCTATATAGAATCGTGAATGAGGCGACTATGGTTGGCGGAAAAGTAGGCACTTTCTCCGGCAAAGCCTTCGCTTTTTTCGGGATGCTAAGAGTCGGCGTAGTTGTTACTGTTGTAGGAGCGAAGAGTATCGAAGTCGCCGACGATACAAGCTTGCCATCTGTATCGTCAAGCGCGTCGATCGCCGTCGCCGCCTTGTCAGCATTCCTTCTCCCCTTGTAATGATAGGGGTAGAGTTGCACATCCTTCCACTTTGTTTTAAGACTGTCGATTTCTTCGTGCGTAGTCAGCAGGCGCTCCAATGCCTTGGAAGCCCTAAACACATCAGGAGCATTCCACCTGACATCCCATCCCTTTGCTTCCGCTATACCATAAGTACCCAACTCGACCGGCACACTAACTTGATCCTTGGCCACTTTATCAGGAAACTGGCGGAGATAAGTTACCACGTCCTCCTTTTGAGGGTAGCCGCCTTTAACACCCTCGAGTAGGTGCCAAGCATTCTCGCTTTTATATTCGTGTAGCTTGTGTATTGCTTCGCTAAAACCTGCTTGACCCGAGTAGATACCTACCGCTCCTTCCGCTTTACCCTTCATTTGCGTGAAATCTTCTTCGGTTTGGGCGTAGTAGCGAAGCAAAACGAAATACCTGCCGCCCATACTGACTTCACCGACGAAGCGGTCACCGAATGAGCGATAAATTTTGCTCGGCTCGCCCCGTTGAATCTGTTTCGCGGCCTGAGGATCCAAAGGATATGAGCCCATGATGAATTTATTTAAGACGCAATAAACATGTGCATAGATGTAAAGACTAAAGGTGTCAACGGAGTGGGACGAATAGAACTCCGCGCTCGCTGATCCCAATCCTGAGATGGCTCCGCCAACGCTGACGCCCAGAGTGTGTCGAAGCAGCGTCTTGTCTGAAATTATAACGATCCGCCATTCTGTGCGCCCCGCGCCGGGAGGGTCCATGGCTTCGGGAATTTCAATCGTTTGAGAACCAAGGACTTCGCCGGTAAGCGATTTGAACCCTCGTCCTAAGTACGCGGGTACAGCTTGGCGACCAGTAAACAGATTCGCCGTGAGTATGCCTGCGGTCCATTCCGCATCGTATCCTTTGCGATAGGGCTCTATAGGAGCTTTCGTACGATTGTCTTTACGGAAGAAGTCTCTAGTTAATATCGGTTCTGGACTAGGCATTCTTGTTCTCCCAAGTTGTTAACGGGACGATTGTTCCTCCGAAGCCAATGCACCCAGCAGTACATAGATCAACTATGTGTTTAAAGCAAGAAACGCTCCATGAACCTGCCTTGGCATAAAGCCTAGCAAGGAGGGATGAAATTCTTCGAGTGTTCTAAATCGTGAGTCAAATGGTGACGGCGACTCTGTGGTATACGACAGATGTTGGTTCAAAAAGGGTTTTTTGGTGACGCCTCAATGAGAGCGACGGAATGAATCCAGAAGGGTGAAACATTCAAGCGTTGGAGTACTTACCGAAAATGTAACCACTTGCGTGTTGAGTTTTCGCCGCTGCAAGAATCACAAGTTCGTCGGTCATCGCGAAGCTTATTTAACCAGCCGACTACGTACGTAACCTGATTTGCAATGATGCGCCTGAGTTCCCGTTTCCGCACAAGGGGTTCCATATCCGTGCGGCCTGTTGGGGAACCTGATCCGACTGAGCGGAGCAGCGGTTGCGAGTGTGCTACGAACGCGAGGCATCGCGGTTTCAGGCGGCGCCTTAGCCGGAATGGGCACCGAGAGCGGTTATAGAGATACGGTCGCCCTGCGGGTGAAGGAAGCTGCAAAAATGCTCGGTGTCTCTAATTCGGCAATGTACGAGATGATCGGTAAGCGCCAGATAGGCGTCCTCCGCCTGGGCGGTCACCGTTCGATTCGAATTCCCAGGACGGAGATCGAGAGACTACTATCTGAGAATCTGGTGCCAGCGCTGAGAGTGTGATCGACAGGACAGCGGCGCCCGCGCATCGCGCGGGCGCCGCCGATTTTCAGACTGCGTGCGGGGTCCGCAGGATATAATCCGCGGCGTGCTGCGCCTGCGCGGCTGCGTGGATCAGGAGCTTGCGATCGTCGCGAAGCTTCTTGAGCCAGCCTGCCACGTACGCGGCCTGATTCTCGATGACTGCGGCCGTAATGCCGGCTTCCGCGCAAAGGTAGGCGGCGCCCATTTCTGCGCACAATTCTTCTTTTGAGTAGACGGCGGAACCGAACGGAGCGACTTCGCAAATGCCTTCTCGCGCAAGGCGCTTCTGATGACCGGTGCTGTGCACGGTCTCATGCAGCGCCGTAGCGTAGTATTCTTCACCGCTCGCGAATAGCTCGCGCGGCGGCAGAGTGATTCGATCTGTGATCGGGCTGTAGAACGCTTTTGAGCCTGCGTGCTGAATCTCTGGCGGGTTGGGCATTGCGGCGATGATCCGTTCGGCCGTGTCGATCGGATCGTGCTCGTGCGTCTCGATCTTCGGCAGCTTGTCGAGTACCGCTTGCGGAAGCTCGCATTGTTCGAGGTTGAACACGCGATAATATCTGAGCAAGAACCGCCGGCGCGTCCTCTCGTCGGCCGCCTCGTTTTCGCTGCTCTCCTTCGAGTTTTCGACCTTCCAGAAGACAACAACCGTACTTTCCTCGCCTTTGCGAACGTGGCCGCCCAGTTCGTTAGCCTGGCGCAGCGTCAGCCAATACGGCGAAACGCATTTGGAAGCTGAAAGCAAAAAGTGATTGATGCCGCGATATGGCTTTTTGCTCACAAGGTTGCGCGGCAATCCGGCTGAGGTCCACGGCCTGCGCCAAGGCACGACGCCTTGTTCAAGCAGGTTGATTATCTTCTCGGTAACGATTGCGTAGATGTCCATTTCCGTAATCTCCGATTGTGATTTGGATAGTTGAGGGAGAACCGCTTTCGCGGCTCTCCCGTTGCGTGGTGGGAACTAAAACGGGATGTCGTCGGACGCTTCGGCCTTGGGCGTGTTGGCGCGATTGCCGAGCACGCGGAGTTGCCGCGCCACGATTTCAGTCCGGTAGCGTTTGCCGCTTCCGTCCGTCGCTTCGTACTGGCGGGTAGTGAGCCGACCCTCGATGTAAACCTGACGGCCTTTGCTCAAGAACCGTTGGCACGTATCCGCAAGCGGTCCGAATGCGACCACGCGATGCCATTCGGTACTCTGCTGCTTGGTACCGCTCCGATCCGTGAAACGCTCGGTCGTCGCCAGCGAGAAATTCGCCACGTTCTGCCCCGAGTTGGGCAGAGCACGAACCACCGGGTTAGCTCCCAAATTGCCGATCACGATCACCTTGTTGATTGCCATTGCCATTACCTCCGTTCTCCTTTGCTGCGTCCGCTTCCCGTCATCGGGCAGGACGTGCGCTGTTTTCATTCCCGCGCCAAATTTTTTCCGCGCGGCCCTTACAACCTGAAGAGGAGGGCCGTGCGCAGATTTTTAGATGCGCGAGCGACGCGGGCGGCAGGACGTGCCACAGCGAAGCGGCCCGAACGGGCTGGCGCGTCGTGCTAGCGCAGCGAACGCCACCAATGAGAGCGGCGGCGAAGCGGAGATCGCAGGCGGAGGTGAGGTGCGGCGTGGGGCCGCGACGCGAAGTTTACGGAGCGCTCGTGGGGCGGCTCACAGCGGAGATGCCGTCGCCAGTAGTGAACCTTCTGTCTGGTTTGTGAGAGGGGAGACGAGGAGCATCGAGGTCTCATTTATCGAAGTACAAGAATTGAAAGTGGCAGAGTCAGGTTGAAGTCAGATTGCGGTAACGAGTCTCGGCGATCCGATCTATTCGGTCCGGTTTACGATCGGGCTGGCTCCATTGTCGTGCAGAACTGCTCATATTAACTTGCAGTCTGCGACTCCATCTTGCCTATTGGTGTATTTTAGCGTTTCGTCATCAATTGGACGTGACGATATCGAGGCCATGCGAGAGAGAAGCAACAGATATTGAATCCGCAGACTAAGGCGCAATGAACTGGAAAAAGCATTACTACCGGGTGGGGAGCCACGCGAACGGCCGGGACGAACTGCCTACTGACGCTGGTGAGCTGGAAGACTTCATTTCGGCTTCGCGAAAACGCATCGAACCTTGGCTGTCAGCGGTGTTCCAAGCGGATTATCTCAACCTTCTCCTTGGCAGTGGTTTCACTACGGCCATCGGCTTTATAGCGGGCGCTGGCACAACAGGAATGGCTAGAGTGACTTTCGGGACTCAGTGGGACCAGTTCATCGACACTCACGCGGAGCTTGGAGCTAAGGTTATGATGAGGGGTCCCGCAAACATCGAGGATCAGCTCCGTAGCGCTCTAGCGCTGCTCGAAGGTTTGATCGTCGTCTCTTCTTCGGAAATGGCCGTCCTCAAGCGCGCAATCGACAAGCAGATGTCCTCCTTTTTATCTTCATTGCTGAAAACTGAAAGCGATATCGCGGCTGGCAAAGATGAGCAGGCTCGGGAGAGCGCCCGGGGCGTCCTTCAGTCGTTCCTATTGAGTTTTGCAAGTCGTGCGACGTCTCGAGAACGGCTACACGTTTTCACCCTCAACTACGATCGCCTAATCGAGCACGGGTGCGACCTCGCTGGGTTACGAATCATCGACCGCTTCGTTGGCGCCTTGAATCCCATCTTTCGCGCGTCTCGGGTCGAAGTTGACTTGCATTACAATCCGCCGGGCATCAGAGGCGAGCCGCGATATATGGAAGGAGTGATACGTCTAAGCAAGCTACACGGCTCACTCGACTGGTTTTTCGTGAAAAGCGAACGGCGAATTCAACGAAAAGGTATCCCATTTGGTGCGCCCGCTACCCACACCGACATACCGCAGGAACCCGTCGATACGGTGATGATCTATCCGAACGCCGCGAAGGACATCGAGACAACGCAGTATCCGTATGCGGAGTTATTCCGCGATTTCGCCGCAGCCGTCTGCCGTCCCAACGCCGTGGTAGTGACCTACGGATATGGATTCGGCGATGATCACGTCAACCGAGTGCTCTTGGACATGCTGACCATTCCGTCCACGCATCTGGTTATTATTGCATACGAGGCTAGCGACCGCTTGAAGAGTTTCTGCGCCCAGACACGGGAAGCCCAAGTCTCGCTGCTGGTTGGTCCACATTTTGGCGACCTGCCTATGCTCGTTGAGAACTACTTGCCCAAGCCAGCGCTCGATAAAATTACCGCGCGGTTGACTGAGTTAATGAAGGCACGCCCATCTCCGAATCCTGAGCAGGGTCCCGCAGCACCTCAAGGCGGTAACCCCGACCAAGGACCAGATGACAACACCCATTGAATGGTTGGCGAATCTCGTTATCGGTACAGTCGAATCTGTGTCCCCTGATGAGGTTCGCGTTCTGCTCGAACTCGATGCTCCTCATACGACTGCATTGAATACGGGTACACCCACCGCGTTTCCGCGTCTCAATGGATACGTGCTCATCCCCAATGAAGCCGGAGCAACGGTCGCTTACATCGCGTGGATAGGGATCGAGCAGTCTCCCTACCCAAAACGGTCAGGCTTCAAGGATTTCGGACTCATCGACCTGCCATTCCCGCTGCGGAAGATGTCTGTTTCGCCAGTCGGGACGCTCACATCACGGCGGGATCACGATCGGACCAAGTTTGAACTCGCGCGCGGCGTGGTGGCGTTCCCGTCTGTTGGAGACCAAGTGTTGATCCCAACCCCTGAGCAGGTCGAGGCCATTGTCGGGGCCACCGACAGCGATAAGAGAGTCCGGCTCGGAACGTCGGCAATGGCCTCGAACGCGCCGATCATGGTGAATCCGGACAAACTGTTCGGGCGACATCTTGCCGTGCTCGGCAACACAGGTGGCGGGAAATCCTGCACGGTGGCTGGGCTGATTCGGTGGTCAATAGAGGCGGCCGAGAAAGTGATCGACGATCCGAGAAAGCCGGCCAACATGCGTTTCATCGTGCTGGACCCGAATGGAGAGTATGCCCCGGCCTTCGCCGACATGCCGGGCAAGGTGCGTGTCTTCAAACCTGGCGACGCACATAGCCCATTCGTGCTGCCAGCGTGGATGTGGAACAGCCACGAATGGAGCGCGCTTACCCAAGCACAACCCGGAGCGCAACGCCCGCTTTTGTTGCAAGCGCTCCGAAATCTGCGAGCAAGTCGCACGATTCACGAGCCGCTGCACGTCGCAATCGTTCGCCAAATTCGACTTTATCGGACTCGCACCCTTGCATACATCGCCGACGGAATAGGCGCTTCGTATATTGAGTTCGTTGGGATGATCAGCTGCTGCAAAATGTTTGGAAACCTCGACCAGGTTATGCGTGATTTTCATGGACGGGTGCCAGGAACTGACGCAGTAAGCCCACACATTGACTCGCTTGCCTCTGCCGCAAAAAACTTTGTCGCCCTCCATGAGGTATGGAACGCGGCTAGCAACCGGTTCTACTACAACGCGCCGAACGCGGCCGAATTCAACGCTTTCCTGCCACTGTTTGATTCTGTGGAGCACGCGCTTCCCGCCGTTACCCCGGCCGAGGAAGTCAGCGCGGACGCACCTACTGAGTTCGATGTTAGCCAACTTGCCGATCATGTTGAGGCGCTGTCGGCGGATACAGCGTCAAATCCCAACGTGGCGAACTTCATCGCAACGCTGACGTTGCGTATCCGGTCAATGCTGGCAGACAGCCGACTGTCACCAGTAATAGCTCCGGAGCATCCTCCCACCTTCGAAGCCTGGCTAGCAGGTTTGTTAGGAAGCCCAGGAGCCGCGAACGGTCAGGTAGCGATCATCGATCTATCACTGATACCGGCGGACATTACGCACATGGTGATAGCGGTTTTGGCGCGTATCGTGTTCGAGGCGTCTCAGCGGTACCAGAAGCATCACACCGAAGGAAAAGCTTTGCCTACCGCACTTGTGCTTGAGGAAGCACATACCTTTGTCCGCCGTGGCGGCGACGACGAAGCAAACATTGTATCACCTTCTCGGCTCTGCCGCGAAGCATTTGAGCGGATTGCCCGAGAAGGGCGCAAGTTCGGCTTAGGCTTGGTGTTATCGTCTCAGCGGCCGTCTGAACTATCTCCCACGGTGCTGGCCCAGTGCAACACGTTTTTGCTGCATCGGATTGTAAACGATTCCGACCAGAATCTGGTGGCGCGCTTGGTACCTGACAACGTCGGAGGGCTGTTGCGCGAACTTCCGAGCCTCCCTTCCCGACAAGCTATTTTATTGGGTTGGGCTACGCCGCTCCCCGTCTTGGTCGAAGTCGAAGAACTCCCGTCTGAACACCGCCCAAGGTCAGCTGACCCGGACTTCTGGGATGTTTGGACTCTCGCAAAAGAGCGAGCGGTCGATTGGAGTGCGATCGCGAGAGATTGGACGGGCGGCACCTAACTGGTGACGCAGCCAGATCGTCGATTGCGGGTACGAAACCCGACTAAACGTCGAGCTGATTTCGACCGCTCGTCGAGCGAACGGATGTCATCTGAGTGACGGACTCTGACGTAATCCTGGCGGGCTGGTGGGAAGCAGGCCCGGCTGTGCACCACTCTGGCTGCGGTTCGACGAAGTCTCTCGTCGCGCTCCTCATACGGTAGATCGTCACGATAGTTCGAACATCGCGCGCACGGTGCCTCGCTCGATCAAGCGGGCAAACTTCTTATAGTTTTGATGGTCCCGCTGCCATCTCCCGGCGGCAATAGCAAAATGCACGCGCGCTCGTACCGCGACTGCGATAATTTCATCCTGCGTTGTGTCTTCACACCAATGTATCTGAGAAAGAACGGAGCGAGGAATGAGAGACTCGCGCGCCAATTGATCGGCTTCGCGTTCGTACAGGTCTTCGCTATGGATTTCCATGTCATCGACAAACACGAGCCCGCGATCCAACAACTGATCGAAATGCAGTGCGACGTGAGCAAGTTCGTGAAGCAGCGTGAACCAAAAGCTGTCAACCCGATCATGCCGCAAGGTAAGGCCAATCACCGGGTTCCCGGCAGGGCCCGCCATGACCGCGCCATCCAAGAAAGTCCCGGGCAAAGGCGGCAAGATCGCGGCAGAGATCCCGCATTCCGTCAATTTGCGAAGTGCTCGAAGTGGACCGTCAGACTTTGCGCTCAATCGCGCTATGACGCGCAAGGTCTCTGATCCGAAAATGGATCGGTTGAACGTGGTCGCAAGCGCCTGTGACTTGCTTTTCCTGAGCACGGCAGCCTGCCAAAGAAGGAGCGCGGTCGGATCGGTTTTCGACGCAGCGCGTTGTGTCCGGGTTTTTCGATGTAGCGCGAGCGCTGAATTAGTTTGAACCAGCATACTGAGGAACGCCGGGATTTCCTCACGGTCAACATCGAAGCCGAGAGCATTCAAGTGCTCTATCGTTGGCGTAGAAACATGTTCAATGCTTTTGTTCTTCAACCGTTTTGAAATGAGAGATTCATATGGAATACCCAACCCTTCGTGCAGTGAGCGAATCATGTCGATCGACAATTGACGCTTTCCGGATAGGACCTCCGAGACGCGCGCTCTCGAGCCTATGAAGGGTTCTAACTGGCGAGGCGACAGACCTAACTCCGTCATGCGGAATTTGATCGCCGCTACAGGCGAGGGCGCATCGAGATCGACTGTTGTCCTTTCGAACTGCTCTATTAACGTCGCAAGCACTTCGATTTCGTCATCCTGGGCACCGGCGTCATTGACTCTAAGAAGTTCGCCCAGCCGGGCCTTCGAATGATTCAGGTCAGCCGTTGTTCGGATAGGTTTAATCATCAGGTGGTGGACTCTCCATCAGTTGAGCAGTGGTTGTGATTCAGTTGCTATTCGGATCCCGGTCAGGAGGACGATTCCATTCCTGAAATCCACGAGCGTCTCGATCACCAGCGCGGGTCGGCCAAGTCGAAACACTGCGAGAGGAGTACGAGTCGCATCGACGCTCTGGAAATCCGACGCAAGCGCGTCTCGCGTGCGCCAATCGCGGTATTGAATTTCACTAAGCCAGGCCTGCAAGGTATCCGCCTGCTCTGGGTGATCGCGCAGAAAGGCCGCAAGCTGAGTACGACCGAGAAACTTCATTCAGCCTCTGTTCGCTCCCGTTTTGGGAGCGATTATTCTTGACGGCAAGCCCAATTTCATCTATGGTCCCAGAATGGGACCAAAAATGGAAGAGCAGGTTCAGCGCCCTACTAATAATGGAGGTGGCCAATGACGCGGTTTACGATATTGGGAAAATGCCTGACGGAGGCTGAAATTGAGGAGCTCAAGGCGCTCCTATGTCAGATCGGCTACCCCCCCGACGAGATCGTCGTCGTGGATGCGGTCGGTGACCTGGATCCAGACGTTGAGGACGATATCATCTTGGTGCTGGGAACGGACGCGACCTGTGCCGATGCCAATACGGAAGCGAATCTCGCGAAGGCCGCTGCCAACGGCGGGCGTCGTGCGATCTGGATTTGGCCGAAGGACGCGAAAGCGGTGGAACTTCCCAAGAATGCTAAGAACTACAGCTATTCCGTTATACCTTGGAGTCCTGAAAAACTGCGCGCTGTAGCCGCCGACGACGATGTACTCTGCTTTGAGACACCTACCGGCGCACCTATCCCCAAGGTCTATACAGAACGGAATTGCGTCAAAGAGACGGAGGCGGCGAAAACCAGGTGACCGTCTTCTCCTATGTGGTCGAGCATGACTTGGGTTTCGCTCCGAACCCCTTCCACGGCTTTTGCACGCTGGCGTGTTGTAAGCCTATTTTTCGGAAAACGGCAGAAGTCGGAGATTACGTTCTTGGTACCGGCGCCGTGAAGCCTAAGCTTCGGGGCTGCATCACCTACTGGATGCGCGTCGGCGAAATTCTGACTTTCGATGAATACTGGAATGACCCCCGCTTCCGGCGAAAGAAGCCTGTGATGTCAGGCACAACCTATCTACGCTACGGCGATAACATCTACCATCGCGATGACAGCGGCGTGCTACGACAAGAAGATTCTTTTCACAGCCGCGAAGACGGAAGCGTTTCGCCCGGCGACTTCGAACGAGACACCGGCAGAACGGAGAAAGTTCTGATCGGCCGCGAATTTGCGTATTGGGGACGGACGGGAATGGTCCTCCCGCCCGATCTCGAATGCTTCGTTAGACGTCAGAAGTGGCACTTTACCGACGTTCAGATTGAGCGATTCATGGCATGGTTGGCCGAGCGTCCCGAGCGCGGCTACCGTGGCGAACCGGCTCATTGGCAATTTCTTTAGAGGCGACAAAGTACGTACAAAGGCTAGAAGGCGGGAATATGAAGGCGGCTGAATACGACAAGTTTGTGCGCAGTACAGAGCAATATGCGACGAAGCCGCCGAAAGATCGGCACGGAATCGCCCTTTATGGGCTTGTCGGCGAGATTGGCTCTCTGGTATCCGCCGTCAAGAAGAAGATATTAGCGGAAGGGGGCGAAGCCGATTGGAATCAGCCGAACGAGGAGATCAAAGAGGAGATCGGCGATGTCCTTTGGTACAGCTATTCGCTAAGCCAGATCGTCAATAACGGATCTTTCGACATTCTGGCGCACGATATTACGCTCTTAAAGCGTGAGATTGGTGGCAAGAACGAGCGGGCGGAGAGGATCCGAGCGGCCCTTGATCCTTCCCGCAAGGATGAATTCCTAGCCGCAGCGCAAACCTTTCCTCCCGCTGAGGGCTGCTCATTTGACGATTACCAGACGCTCGCGTTCAAAACCGCCAGGACGGATGGACGTGTCTTGCTGGAAGTCTGCCTGGCAGTCCTCTGGCAGCTGGGCGCGGAATTGTTGCGTGCTACTCTTCCGGAAGTCGAGCTTACTCTGAATAAGAACATCGCCGATCGAGATCCCAACACTGTGTTGGGCGAAATCACGTGGCACTTGGCTGCTATTGCCAGCCTTTTTCATCTGTCCCTGGACGAGATTGTCGAATTTAATCGCAAGAAGGTGAGCTTTAGGTCTGAGAGAGGAACGCCGACCCCGCTACACGATGAAGGCCGGGAATCAAATCAGCAGTTTCCGCGATTGTTTGACGTTGCGTTCGTCAGCGTGGGACGTGGCAAGTCGCGCATGTACTTTCAGGGCCAGCCGCTAGGGAACGACCTTACCGACAACGCCAATGAGGATGACGGCTACCGCTTTCATGATGTGCTGCATCTCGCTCTCATCGCGCACCTTGGCTGGTCTCCAGTGATCCGCGGTTTGATGAAGAGAAAGCGCCCCGACGTTGACGAGGTCGAGGATGGAGGGCGCGCCAAAGTCGTCGAAGAGCTGGTGCTGAAGGCTATTCATACCGAGGGGGAACGCCAGGCCAAGGAGGCAGGCAGGGGCTCGACAGGAGGTCGTGTCCGAATCTTTCCCGATCCCAGCACAATTACCTTCGGGTTGCTAAAGACCTTGCGCGCTTATGTCAAAGGATTGGAGGTCTGGAAGAATGCCTATTGGGAGTGGGAGGACGCGATTTGCGATGGATGTGACGTTTTCTTCCAACTCCGCAAGCATCAACAGGGCACCGTGCACGTGGATTTGGAGAAGCGGAAGCTAAAGTTTATCCCGACTGTCGCCGCAGACGCCGCCGCGGCGAACCTAGGCAAATGATTGTTCAGCAATGCGCCCGTTGAGATCCCATTTCGGAGGATACCAAGGCACGGGCAGAGATCCCGCACTTATAAACTTCTGTTTGATCCGCTTGCGGCCGGCGAGCCCATCAAATTCGGGAAAGGCGACCCGGGCATACTTGGAGACCTCGCAAAATAGGTTTTGGCAATCAATCAGCTGTAGCGGTCGCCCCCACAATTTTTGAAACTTGATCTCCTCATCGGCGAAGTGCCGCTCCTGATTATCACGCATGTATCTGATGATATCCGCCGGATCTATCTTAGAAGCACTGAGGAAACACTTGTTGATGCCGTCGAGGGCTCCCGGACCTGCCACCACGAACTCGTCTTCGCTGAAGTTCGTCAGCGTACTGTAGTTTAAATCCGTCGCGAATTGGTAAGAAAGGAAGGGTCCGACTGAGGGTACAGAAAGTAACAGTGTAAAAGCTTCCGACATAGTCTTACAATTAGTCAGACGCGACGGATAGTTCTGATCGACGAGGTGCGCGAGTATGCGCAGGTGGTTCTGATGCTTCAGTGGATGGCCAAAGACGTTGCCCGCTGAAGGCATGATGTAGGCGGCAGAGTAAATCCGCTGCCCGCAAGACATTCGGCGAGAAAGGACATGGTCATAGCGATCGAAGTCGAACGTTTCCCATGTCAGCGGGCCGAGCTCGGCCTCAAGAAGTTGCCAGGTCTCGATTTTGTTGAAGAACTTGAAGAGAAGAATACGGAAGAATAGGTTGATCTCGTCGTTAGGCAAATCATTTCTGTAGATCACGTTGCGAATAAGAAACTGACTTACCCTGTCGGATGCGCGGTAGGTGTTGGTGAATTTGAAGCATCTTAGGATGGAGTCATCGGTCAGTGGGCCGTCCGCCCGCTGTAGTCGGCGATAAAAGATTCGCTGCCTTTCGGCCGCGAACCGCCAATACGCGTAGAACACGGGGGTCGTAGGGACCTCACGACCGGCAATCGAGATAGTTTCACACTTCTTAGGAACAAGGCGAGCATCAAGAGCGCCTAGGTCGAGAGGGAGATCTTCTTGCGAATCCATGGGCATATGAAACCTTACCAAATTCAAGCCTAGCTATCATACCGCATGATCATTTCAACAAGAGCCTTACAACCAGCGCGAAGAGCGCAATCAGCACACCCGCGACGAGTGCGCCATATACCTTAACGCTGCTCTCGAGCTCCCCGATTCTTTTCTCGATGTGAACGAGCGTTGCGCTCCGACCACGGATCGCAATCATATCTTCCAGCGAAAACTTGTCTTGCCCTTGGTGACGATGTTTGACCTCGTCGATGGTGGTTGCTGTTTCAAGTTCAGCGATGAAAAGCATGAACAGTTTCTCTTGATAGCGTATAGTAATGTCGTTTGGGCCGACGTTCACAACTGAAAACATCAATCTTCCACGAAAGCCAGGATCCACGTGAAATCCCGACACATTCATCAATCCATGCATCTTGAGAGTATTCCTCAGAGTGATGAACCCTATTTTGTCACGCGGCAGCTTTATCGTTTCGTAGGTTTTCAGAAGCGCGAAATCCCCGGGCTTGATAACTACAAACGGGTCATTGTCGCTCAGCAATCGAGGGCCGCCATCGGTCGAGAGAAATACCTCGTCTCCTAATCGGAGATTGTATGCTGCATCATCGATCGCCGAGTCGAGATAACCATTTTCAAAGAAATCGACGCTCCGACTGCGGATCTTTTGTCCTGGTAAGAATGCCATGGCGCTTCATCGGTAAAAACAGATGTGCCTACTCCAAAGCATGTCCAGAGATCCAACACACGCGGTCATGACCGACAGCACTATTACCACACAGCCAGTCACAACCATGACATTCGCCGCTCGCGCGAGGAGCTCTATTGATCGCGGACTCCACAAGCGATCTTTGTCTTGTGTGGTCGAAGGTTGAGGGACAGATCTGATCCAACACTGAGCGATAAAAATCAGACCGAAGCCAACTGCAACACCGAGCACACTCGTGACTGATAGCGCTAACATTTATGGCCCGAAGGATGCTCCGAGTTTGTCTAAGATATCGGACGGTACGCACGTGACCCCGACGCGTGGCCAATCTTCAGTCAATTTGGTCTCCCGACGAGCACGATGGAAAATACCACGACTCGTGCGAGAGAGCCAACTTTCCTAGCGCCTTTAATTGCCGCCTGATGTCGGCTGCCGATGCCAGCCTAGGTCGCGGCGAAGCGCGAAAGACACCGGTAGGAAGAAATCGAACATCGATCAGCTTCCGACCGTCAAAATTTTGGATTACGGTGGAGTAATCGCGCAAGGACCACAAAACAGCGAGAGCTTGCGAGCCTCTTCCACACTCTGATTCGCGCTAGGACCGGAGCCGTTAGGAGTTGGTCGGGAGCGGGGGCGAGGCGCGGCGTCGCCACGAAACTCGCGAGCGCGACGGCTGCTCTCGCGGCAATCCCCATCATGACTCGCAAACCGATGCGTGCCGCTTTCCGTCCACCTGCCGACTGCGAAGTGCGGCATCGGTCCGCGCGTAGCCACCCAAAGTTCATACGCGCGAGCCAGCCGCGCAAGCTCCGATTCCGTCTCTTCCCGAATCACCTACGCGCCCCGTGTTGAAGACTGGTTCGGGCAAAGACTGCCCTCCTGCTCGGCTCGAAAAAGGACGGGGCATCGTGAGTTCGTTGTTGAGCTTTCTCTCCCGCGCCGCGGCAAGGTAATCTCACCGCGTTCTGTTGAGCGAAGCGGTATTCGCTTCACAAAACGCCCTCGGCATCAGCCTTCGCGAAATCGTCCCCAACAAAGAGCAACCGACATCCATGCTCGTTCGCCATCTCATAGGCGAAGCAATCCCCGAAGTTCAGCGCCGTCGAATGCGTACCCATCCCCAAGTCTCACCAGGAGCCGGACATTTTCGAGATTACTGTTCCGCTCACGAATGCGGGTTCGTTGTAACCGGGGGTGGAGCGTCGTAGTCTGAGGAAAGTTTTCTTCGGGGGCGTCGTTGTGGGCGATCAATTAGTGCGCGAGGGGCAGGTCCTGGTTGGTTCGCTATTCAGCGAGCCAATGAGGGTCGAGACCGTCAGGCCGGTAAACGGCGATACGTGGAGTGTGGGGCTGGTCGGCGTTCAGTCTGAGCGTTTTCGCAGCGTGACGCTGACCGCGTCTGACCTGCAAAAGCTGACGATCCAGGAGACGACCTGCTCTTATGCCGGCGACTCCGAGCTGCTCCGGCTTGGACTGCAGGCTTACATGCTCGGCATCGCCTATGAGTTCGATCCGTATTTCGGTCTTTCAATTTCTCGCGTCGATCCGCTTCCTCACCAGCTTGAAGCGGTTTACGACTACCTTCTCAAGTTGGCGCGTGTACGTTTTCTACTGGCCGACGATGCGGGGGCCGGCAAAACAATCATGGCAGGTCTGCTCGTCCGCGAGCTGAAGCTTCGCGGCTTGGTAGAGCGGGTTCTTGTCGTCTGTCCCGCGAATCTGGCTTTCCAATGGCAGCGGGAGTTGAAAGAAAAGTTCGATGAGAAGTTTGTTGTCCTGAAGGGTGGAGATATTCGGGAGCAATTTGGGATCAACCAGTGGCTCGAAAACCGCCAGATCATCACCTCTCTTGACCTTGCGAAACGCGAGACGATCCTGCCAGGGCTGCGCCAAGTGCATTGGGACCTCGTGATCGTCGATGAGGCTCACAGGATGTCGTGGTCTCCTCCAGCGAGGAAGACCGCGCGTTACTCTTTGGGCGAGCTCTTGCGAGATTCCACGGATCACTTTTTGATGCTGACCGCCACGCCGCATAAGGGGGATCCCGAAAATTTCAGCTTATTCCTTCAACTTCTCGATCAGGATGCCTACGCCGATGTGAAGTCGATTCGCGAGGCTATCACTCGCCGGGTCGCGCCCTTCTACCTTCGGCGCACGAAAGAGGCGATGGTTTATTTTCCCGAGCGGCAGCCGGACGGCAGTTGGGTCGCGCGAAAGCTCTTCACCAAGCGCGATCCTCGAACTGCCGATTTCACCATTGATGGCGATGAGTTCGATCTCTATCGCGATGTTACGTCCTTCGTGAAGTCTCAATCTTCTCGCGCCGCTGCCAAGGGCGATGACCCTCGCGCGCGTGCCGTGGGCTTCCTGATGGCTCTCTATCAGCGGCGCCTCGCGTCGAGCGCTTACTCCTTGCGGCACTCTCTGGAAAACCG
>Ga0182024_10012158_pt1 | contig 17076 bp, 12 predicted proteins | sample P32metaG_FD_120480 | JGI IMG/M metagenome (GOLD analysis project Ga0182024, IMG submission 120480) | Permafrost microbial communities from Stordalen Mire, Sweden - P3-2 metaG (Illumina Assembly) | ecosystem: Environmental > Terrestrial > Soil > Wetlands > Permafrost | place: Sweden: Stordalen...
GCTGGCGCATCACGGCAACATGTCGTCGGCGACGGTGCTGTTCATTTTGCAGCGGCTGGCCGACGATGCGGGCGGCGGGCCGTGCGTGGCCATTGGTCTGGGGCCGGGACTGATGGCTGAGGGACTTTTACTCGAACGCTAGATGTGACCGATACGACCTTAACAAAGCGCCCCGCAAGCGGGGCCGCTAAACTCCTAAGGCGACCTTCGCGCCGAGATGGTCCGGGGCGGCTTGCAGGGCAGCATTGAATTCCTGTTGGGCCGCTTGCGTGTTGCCTAATCCGAGTTGGCCGAGGCCCGTGATGTAGTGGCCGTCAGCGCCGGGGACTTTGGTTTCGATGAGTTGCTCGAAGATCGCGTGAGCGCGATCGTTGTCGCCGAGTTGCTGGAATGCCAGAGCTTGATAATACGGGACCGCGCCGAGCACGCGCGTTCCGGCCGCGAGCGGCGTGAGGCGGCCGAACCCGCCGCGGCCGCGGCCGGTTGGGTTTTCCGCGGCGGCGGGATGTGTTGCGGCGGTCCAGCAATCATGAGCCTTGTCCCGTTGGCCCAGCCCCGCGTAGGCCATGCCGGTCCAGTAGGCAATTTCGGGGCCACGGGCTGATGGGACCGTGGCTTCCAGCAGATTGTCGGGCAACACCAGTGCCGCCTGGAAGTCGGCCAGTGCGGCGTCGAATTGTTTGGCCGCCAGATGCGCGCGGCCTCGGAGGAGCATGGCGTTCGTCCAGGAGTCGCCCACGGCGAACTGCCCGCCGCCTTCCCAGACGTGGAAGAAACGGCTCTTGAGCAGCGCGATCGCGTCGTCCGGTTTGCCGGCGAAGATTTTCAGGTTGATCTCGCGCGAGATGACGTCGTCGCGGTCGATCACGCTCTGGTGCGATTCCATCATCGCCAGGCGCTTCTCCGGCGCGACGCCGTTTTGTTCATAGAGTTTGTCCAGATCGTTGAAGACCATCGCATTGCCGCCGAGCTGCGCGGCTTTCTCCAGACATGCCACGGCTTTGTCGTTGGCGTTCCCCTCATGAATGTAATAGTTGGCCAGATTGCGATAAACGACGGGGAAATCCGCTCCGAGCGCGATGGATTTTTCCCAAAGCTCAACGGCCCGCTGCGGCTGCCAGTCGAAGAGGAGGTTGCCGAGATAGTACGGGGCGTGGGAGTCGTTGGGATTGTCGCGCATCGCCGACTCGAGCACGCCGTTCGCTTCGCGTTGGAAGGGGAAGACGTAATCAGGCGACATTTGTGCGGCCGCGGCCGTGACTTCGGCGGCGTCGGGTTGGTTCAGTTGATGCCCGAAAAACGCCATGTAGTAGGCGTGGATTGTGGGGATTTGCGCGGCGTTGGAAAATAATCCGTCATACATGCCGATCAGTTTCTCGCCCTCGTCCCACAGGCCGGCCTGCATGTATTCGGCGGCGGATTCGGTGACGTCGTTGGATGTTGTGGTTGATCCGTCGAACTCAAGCGGGTCGATGGCGACGATGGCGGGTTTGAGGGCCAGCGCTTCCGCGTCGCGTCCGGTCTGGCGAAAAATCGCGGCTTTGAGGCGCAGGGCGCGCAGATTCAGCGAGTTGGCTTCAAGCGAGTGATCGGCCAATGCCAGTGCGCCGTCGTAGTCGCCTTTGATCGAAGCGATTTGGGCGGCCTCGAAATAACCCGGAGATCGCCAGGCGGCGCTCCACGTCGATTTGTATAACGCGGTGTAAGCCTCGTCGATTTTGCCCTGGGCTTTGAGGGCGAGGCCGAGGTAATAGAACGGTTCGCCGTCCTTGGGCGTGGTGTAATTCGTCGTGACCCGCGCGATGGCGGTGCGCAAAAGTTTTTCCGCGTCGGCGTAGCGTGCCTCCTTGATGGCGTTGATCGCCAGGGCCGTGTTGACGCGCTCGTCGCCGGGATCGCGGCGCAGCGCTTCGTCCCAATACGGCTCCGGCTGATGCAACGGATCGCGGAATTGGTCGATCCGCAGGCCGGTAAGATACAGCTCCTCGTTGGTTTTGATCTCGCCGGGCGGCGGCGGCGGCGTGACGGGGCTGGGCATCGGCTCAGGCGTCAGGCGGATCGGGGAATAGGCGACCAGTTCGCGGCCGTCGACGGAGATGGCGGCCCGAAGATCGTGTTCGTCAGCCCCGGCGGGAATCGGAATCTGCTTCACATACGGCGTGGCCGGATCAATCGCGATTTGGTCGCTGAGCAGAACCTGATCTTTGAGTTTGAGTGACACCGTCGCCTGGGGATAGGCGCTGGTGGTGTAGAACCCGACGCTGGCGACGCCGTCTTTCACATCAAGGTTCACGGCGCCCTGAATGTTGGCGTTTTTCACGCCGTCGATGCCGCGGAAGGGATACCAGTATTGCGTCCAGCTTCGCGTTTCGTAGGGCTGGAGCCAGGTGTAATCGGGTTGATTGTCGGAATAGGCGCCGGTCATCAGTTCGACATACGGCCCGTCGTTGTCGGTGAGGAGTTTGTCCTGCATGTGGCCGCGCGGGCTGTTGCCCCAGGTCCAGAATTTTTTGCCGGGGGCGACGTTGTGGTCGGCCACGCTCATGGTCCCGGCGTTTTTGCCGTGGTCGTAGCCGGCGAAGAAATCGTCCCGATAATTCCAGGCGAACATGGACATCGCGCTGGTGTGGTTTTTGTACCAGCTCACGTCGACGCCGGCGGTGAAATCTACGCCGTTGAAGACAGTGGTGGCGATCGGCCAGGTCGTGAAGTCGCGCTTGAAGTGATAGGTGACGTGCTGCGTGCTGGGCGGAAAGATGACTTGATAATTGTCGTTGACGCTCACGGCGGCGTTGGAGAAGCAGAGCATCGACACCGGCAGCGGCGTGCGGTTGATGATGCGGAACGAAGCCTCGAGATATGATTTGCCGGGATGCAAAGTCAGCCCGACGGCCCAGCGCGTGCGGTCGCGCAGTTCCAGTTCGCCGACCCAGACGGTCTTGCTTCCGTCGGCGTTTTCCTCGGTGCGGTATTCGACGGGCAGGAAACTGGTGGCGCGATGGTGGTGCATCACGTCCCATTCGACGCCGCCGGAAATCCAGGCGCCCAGCAAACTGATGAGCGCGGGCTTGATGACGTGCTGGCGGTAGAAAAAGTTGTAGCCGTTGGTTTTGTCAACGGCCTCAAAAATCTTGCCGCCGATTTCAGGGAGAACGCCGATGCGGACGTACTCGTTTTCGAGATAGACCATCGTGTAGGTCTTGTCGGCCTTCTGCGTGGTGAGGTTGTCGTAGACGGGATAGGGGTAGATGCGGTGCTGCGCGCCCTGGGAAGCACCGCCGAAGTAGAACTGCGGATTGGGGTCCGGGGGGCCGATCAGATAGGTCGGGATGACGACGGATTCTTCCGAGACTTTTACCGTTGTCGCGGCGAAAGTGGCGGAAACCATGCACAAGGTCAACAGCAGCGCGGCGTGGATGGGTTGTTTCATGGCCGGTTTCTCCGTCTTAGAGCGTGTGCTTGCCGGGAGCGGAATAATGCATCGACGCATCATCGAGCACCAGCACCCAATCGCCACCCTGTGGACTGGCGGGTGGGGTGAACTGGCGTGATGCGACTTTGGCAAAGTCTTCAATGTGGGCAGCGTCGCCGGTGCGCGGATCGTACCACCAGGCTCTGATCGTCGCGCCGGAGAGCTTGCCGGTGTTGACGGTGACGCTGGGTTTGCCGCTGGGGATGTAAATAAACGCATAGCTGCCATCAGCGCCGCGCATGGCCTCGAATCTTTCGACGGCACGGCGGCTGACGTCGCCGGCAATCAACGATTGATCGGGCATGCGTTCTAACATAGGGCGGGATTCGATCAGGTAACGAATGTACCGCACCTGCCCGGAGGCGGGCAATTTCAACGCTTCCTTCCAGGACATTTTAGTGCCCCAGCGAGTGGTGACGGTTCCGCCGACGGCAAATCCATAGACTTCGCCCTGCCCATACGTGAGGCCCGCCGTGCCGGCAAATACGTCCAGATACGCGCTTCGCCTTACATCCACGGCCTGTATCCGTTTTGCGCCGGGCGTGCCGATGAGTCGATCGGTTATGTTTTCGTACCCCGGCTCCATATCGAGCGTCGGCTTCACGGGAGTCCTGGCGTAATCGGCTGCGACAATCTGAAAGTTTGTCGTGTCAATGAAATGTCCCGACTGGATGGAATTAAAATCGAGCCAGGGACGCTCTTGAAACCAGAATGACGAGCTTTGCCTGCCCGTCGGATGATAGCTGATCATGATCTTATCGACGCCCGCGGCTTTGGCGCCTTCGATCAAGCCTTCCGCCTCTAAATCGGTCACATGTTGCATATTCGGACCGGTAGGACCTGCCGCGGTCGAGTCCCCGCCGAGAATCCAGAAGATGTTCCGCCTGGCATAGCGCTGAGCGAGAAACTTGCAATAGGCTTTCATTTTTTCCGGGGTGTCGCCGATTGCCAGCCTGTTCCCGGCGTTTTTGTGCCAATAAGGAAGCACCGCCATGTACATGCCGCGCGCTTCGACCTTGTCGAGGATCGAATCGACGTTTTTGAAATATGCCGGATTGATTCGCCCGAGATCACGATTGATGAAGGGAAGCTGGCCGTCGGGATTGCGATGTGAGTTGTAGTCCCAGAGGGCAATGACGCCTTGAATGACGTTGAACCCTTTGGCCTTGCGATCGTCGAGATACACGTCGACATCGGCGGGGGCGGCGTGATTGAAGATGCCCCAAGCCGTGTCCGCCTGCCAGAAGAAGGGCGTGCCGTCGGCCTTCACGAAGTAATGTGGGTTGATCTCCGAGACTTTGATCGCCTGCGGAGGCGCCGTGGCCGTGTTGGCGCAGCCGGCCATCAGAAGCAAAACACCCGCTGCCCACCAACCGCCGTTCTTCCGCATGACATGCTCCTGGGAGCGCGTCGGTCATTTTTCCAGTTCGCGCTCGGATTTGAGATCGATATACATCGAACCCTTCTAGAAATAGCTATTGCGCCTCCTCACCCACCCGCCCGCTGGTCGGCGCGAGAGTGCCGACATGCACCTCGAGCAATCGCGCATGGGTCTGTTTCATCGCCGCCACGAGTTCGGGATAGGGGCGGTCGGTGACGTCCACCATGCCGATGTTGTAATCCTCGCCATCATTGCGGCCGGTATTGGCTTCGTCCATCCACTGAAACCAGTGAGCGCCGATCACATTCGGATCGGCCGCGGCGTTTTCGACGAAGGCGCTGTACATGTGGCCGCGCTCCGCCTGGTTGGACGCCTGAACCAGACCGGGCGCCATGCCGCGGCCGGGGACGCCGATGTGGAATTCGCCGATGAGAATCGGCCGGCCGGTCAGGGCGTAGAATTTCTTCAGCCGATCCGCGCCGGGGATCGTCGAATAAATATTGTGGCTGTACACGTCGAACATTCGCCCGAATCGGATCACATCATCCGGCGGGCTGCCGCCGAATCGGATGCCCAGGTCCAGATGATTGGGATCGTGCTTCTTCATCGCGGCGACGATGACCGTCAGATAGTGATCGAAGGCATGAAGCGCGAAGGTTCGCCGGGCTTCGGCGGTGTCGCCGTTGGCGGTGAGCCATTTTTTCAGTTCGCCGCAGATTCCGCTATCCGGTGCGGCGAGGATCAGATCCGCGAACTGTCCTTCCCGGCCCGGCCATGAGGGTTCATTGCCGATGAAATATCCAACCAGGTACGGATCATTTTTGTAAGGTTCGCATGACGCGGCGGCGAGGGAATCAACGCGCGATTCGAAATCAGCGGCGTAGACATCGGGCAGGCCGAAGAATGAACGGCCGGCCTGCCAGCGGTTGGCGAACATCACATACGGCTGGCGCGGCGTGGCGGCGATAAGCTGCGGGTCGCGGCCGTTGAATGTATTCACGCCCCAGTCGGCCATGCGGCGGACGGTCAGCGCGGCCCATTTGCTGCGCCAGTCGCTTTCGCCGTAGCGGCGCTGAAGATTCCAGGTGTAGAAAGAAGCCATGGCGCCGGTGGCCGGGCCGCCGAAGCCGAATGCCGGCGGAGCGGCGTTAGCGGGCGGAAGCGCGGCGAAGATCGACTCGCGGCCGGCGACGCGCGTTGCCGATGTCGTGCCGACGACGTTGGCGCCGTTGGAAAAAAAGAAGTGGCCGTCGGGATCGATGAACCACCATTTGCCGTCGATCTGCTCGACGCGGAAAAAGCCGGTGGCTTTCGCCTGCGTTTTGGCGAAGCCGCCGTAGGCGTCGCGATCAGGGACGGGGTTTAAGCCCAGCGATTTCTCTTCGTCGGCCCATGCGGATTTCAAATCGCCCAGCGATTTTGCCTTGCCGGGCCAGTCGGCGGGAATCCATTGGCCGAATTCATCGACGATCACTTTGGGGTCCAGCACCGCGTCGCCGGGGGAATCCTTGGCGAGCGTCACCGATTGCAACTCCAGTTTGGGCGAGTTCAGGGGATCGCGCATGGTGATGCCGATTCCCTGCACCTGATTCAGCGGACCGTAGCCGCCGCCTTCGTTGTTGATGAAGTAGGAGAGTCCGGCGTGATTGCCGAGCGAGGCGAGATCGTTTCCGCCGGACGGAACGGCGGCGAAATATTTTAGCGGGATGCAGGCGCGGACGAGGACGTTTTGGAAGGGGTGGATGCGCTTGGAGATCGTCTTTTGCGCCGTGTGCAGTTCCAATTCAAATCGCTGCGGGGAACTGGCGCGGAATTCCAGGACCAGAAAATTGTATGCCGACCAGTCGGCGGGCAGGTCGGGGTTGAGAACCTTCAGCGTCCATTCCTTCGACACCTTGCCGGCGCCGTCAAAAACGGCTGAGACGGGATCGGCTCGAAGAAGTTTGGCGCACAACAGCAACGCCCCAATCGCGACAAGTTTCGGGAGGCGTGGCGCTCTCATTTTCTACCCTTCCGTGATGGTGACGCTCGTGATCGTGTCGCCCTGCTTGATGGCGTTGACGATGTCCTGCCCGGCCTTGTCCTTCACCTGTCCGAAGACGGTGTGCTTGCCGTTGAGCCAGTCGGTGGCGATGTGCGTGATGAAAAACTGGCTGCCGTTGGTGTTCGGTCCCGCGTTGGCCATCGAGAGGGAGCCGGTCTGGTGCTTGCGCGGATTATTTTTGACCTCGTCGCCAAATTTGTAGCCGGGGCCGCCGGTTCCCGTGCCCGTGGGATCGCCGCCCTGCACCATGAAGTTGGCGATCACGCGATGGAACTTCGTGCCGGAATAAAAATTCTCGCGGGCGAGAAAAATAAAATTGTTCACCGTGTTGGGGGCGTCCTTTGCAAACAAATCGCAGACGATTTTTCCGCGCGATGTTTCAAACGTGACGGTATAGGCCTTGGCCGGATCGATGGCCATGGCCGGGGGCTGGGCATATTGCTTGGACATTGGTGATGCTCCTTGTTTTAGATTTCGTTCAACCTTCGCCGGACCGCGAGCGCGGAACAACCGCCATGTAGAGGAGGATACCGGCGATCAGCAGCAGAACAAACCCCGGCCCGGGATCGAGGCTGCTGAGGAGTTGCAATGTGTCGGGGGACCACCTGGGGGAAAACAGAAGCTGGTTGTGCATGATCCCCATGCAACCGATGATGGAAACAATCACCGCCAGCAGGGTGAGTCCCGCGCCGGCGCCGGCCAGCAGGGGAAGAATCGCGCCGGCCCAGATGGTGTAGCGGCCGTGCATCTGCGTCAGGATCATGAAGAACAGCAGCCACGGCGCGGCGATGCCGATCAGGAAGCGGGCGTCGCGCCGGCGGTCGTTCATCGCCACGCCGATGCCGCACAGAATCAGCGTGATGGCGTAGACAATCCGCGTGAGCTGGGTGAACGTCACGGCCGCGTGCAGGAATGGAATCGGCACCGGCTGCGTCGGGTCAGGCGGCCAGTTGAAGTAGACCTGGATCATGCGCGGGATGTTGTAAGAGCCGTTGCCTGTCACCATGAAATCGAATTTTTCCGTGCCGTATTTGAAGCCCAGTTCGTACCACGCCGAGCTTGCGTGAAAGAGCGGCATGAGGGCGAAGATGGCGGCTGATGCGAGCAGTCCAATGGCGGGGAATTTCAGCTTCGCGGGCAAATCCTGGATTTTCGCAAACAGAATCCAGCCGAGGATGACGCAAGTGCCTCCTGCTTTGGGGTCGTGCCCTCCCCACGGCCAGGCGAAGGCGAGGGCGGCGATCGTCAGGAGCATCGGCGGCCATTTGCCCAGCTTGTTCCAGCGGAAGATGAACGGAAACATGCAGAGCATCGCGACGGCGGCCATCGCCAGCCAGACATACGCCGCGGCGTCGCATCGCATCCACGGAAGCGCGATGAGCGCTGTCAGCAACATGAATCCGCTCAGCAGGCGCAGCGCCGCGCCGAATTGGCCGCGGAAGATGGGCCAGATCAGAAGAATCGGTGCGCCCAGAAGAATCTGGCCTTTGAGCGAAGCGCCGATGGCCAGACACAATCCCGCGCTGAACCAGCCGTCCACGCATGACAGCAGCACCGCCGCGAGAAAAAACGGGACGGGCCAGATGTCCCACTGCGGCCAGCAATGTCCGTCCCAGATGACGGCGGGATTGAACCATAGAACCGCGGCCCCTACCGCTCCCGCCACGACGCCGCACAGCGCCCGATCCCAGGGCGGCGAGTCTTTGGTGATCCGCGCGTTGCGCCGCCGCCACATCCAAACGATGAGAAATATCAGTATCGCGCAGCATTCTTCCGCGACGGTGTTGGCGCACAGCAGCGGCCAGGTGAAATCGTACCTGTCCTGCCAGGTGTCGGCGTCGGGAAACTGGCGGTGCAGCCAGCCATACCAAAGCCACGCGGCCGTGAGGCGCAGCGGCGGATAATCAATTTTCTTCGGCCGCAGACCCGCAGCCGGCGGAATGTTGTTCGCAAAGTCGGCGAGGTTGTTGTCATAGACGGCGAACAGGCCGTTCCGCCGTGAGTAGTTTCCCCAGTTGAAGGCGTTGGTGACGTCGCCCACGAAGTGCGCGCCCTGAGTGCGGTCCCACGCCCAGCGGCGCAGCTCCAATCCCGCGGCCCACGCCATGGCGGCGGCGGCCAGCAGCAACACCAGCACCATTGCGCTGCGCCAATAACGATCGAAGAGGTCCGACATGCAGGAATCCGCCAGAAAATCTGATCGTTTCCACGTCCGCGAGCTTTAGCGTAGCGTTAGTCTTGAACGAGGCAACCATCCGTGGCTAGAATGCCCCGCCGGGCCGCCAACCAGAGGCATCGCATGCCAACGACAGAGACAACAACATCGCCATCCTCGGAGAAGACGGTTGAAGCGCCGCCGGTGAAGCCCGTTGCCGCCGCGCCGCCCACGGTCCATCACGGCGGCGGGCGAAAGTGGGCGCAGCGAATCGGCGGCGCGGTGGTTTTGCTTGTCGTGCTGATCGTGGCCGTGCCGTGGCTCATCACCGCGCTGAACACCGTTTCCACCGATGACGCGTATGTGGACGGCCACGTCACGTTCGTCGCCCCGCGGGTTGCCGGGCAGGTGACGCGGGTTCTGGTCGATGACAACAACCGCGTTCATAAAGGCGATCTGCTCGTTCAGCTCGACAAGGTTCCCTATCAGGTTCTGGTCAACATCGCCAAGGCCCAGGTCGTGGCGGCCCAGGCCGATCTGGTCCAGGCGCAGGCCCAGACCCGCAGCAACGAGGCGCAGGCGCGCAGCCTGCGGTATGCCCTGCAAACCGCTATTGAAAATGTGGACAACCAGATCGCCCTGTTGCGGTCGAAGGTGGCGACGCTGCAATCGGAAAACGCCACGCTGGCCAAGGCCCAGGCGGATTACGACCGGGCCGCTCCGCTGGTCGAGTCGGGGGCTGTGTCCAAGCAGGACTTTGACCTTCGCACCGAAGCCCTGAATGTCGCCAAGGCGGGGGTTGAAGAGGCGCTGCAGGGTGTTTATCAGGTTCGCGTGGCGCTGGGGCTTTCGCCCAAGCCGGAAAATGGCGGCGATCTTGCCGACGTTCCGGCCGATCTGGATCAGACGTTTTCCACCGTCCGCCAGGCCGAGGCCAGTCTGATCGAGGCGGCGGCGCAGTTGGGCGTGATCAGTTCGTTCAACAAGACGCCCAAGGATTTGATCACTGATTTTTACAAGCGCGATCCGCAGGGAAACATCGACCGCATCTACGCCCAGCTTCTGATCGACGCTCCTGCCGTCAAGGACGCCGAAGCGAAACTGGAAGAGGCCCAGCGCAATCTCGATCAAGCTGTGCTGAATCTGCAATATTGCGACGTGGTCTCGGAGATCGACGGCGTCGTCACGCGGCGGGATGTGAACCCCGGCAATAATGTGATCGCCGGGCAGAGCCTCATGGCCGTGCGGTCGCTGACGGAAATCTGGATCGATGCCAATTTCAAGGAAACGCAGCTTGCGGATTTGCAGATCGGGCAATCGGTGGATTTGGATGTTGATATGTACGGCAGCCACAAGATGTTCAAGGGCCGCATCACCGGCTTTGAGATGGGAACAGGTTCGACGCTGGCCCTGCTGCCGGCGGAGAACGCGACGGGAAATTTCGTGAAGGTGGTGCAGCGGCTGCCGGTGCGCATCGATTTGGTGGATTACGACCCGGACACGGTTCCGCTGTTCGTCGGCCTGTCGGTGACGCCGTACGTGCACATCAACGAGCCGCCGACCGGGCCTGACGCGGGCAAGGTGTTGCAGCCGGAACTGCAATTGCCGACGACGAATCCCGACAGCGCGCCGGGGACGCAGCCATGAGCACTGTGGCGATCGGCGTTCCACTGGCGCGCCGCACCATCAGCCCGTGGGTGGTCGCGGCGGCGGTGGTGATTCCGACGTTCATGGAAGTGCTCGACACGACGATCGCCAATGTGGCCCTTCGCTACATCGCCGGTGGTCTGTCGGCGCCGGTCACGGACAGCGAGTGGGTCATCACCAGCTACCTGGCGGCCAACGCGATCATCCTGCCGATTTCCGGCTGGATCGGAGCGCGGCTGGGTCGGCGGAATTATTTTCTGCTCTCGATCGCCATCTTCACACTTGCTTCAGGATTGTGCGGACTGGCCACCAGCCTCAACGCGCTGATCGCATTCCGCGTGCTGCAGGGGCTGGCCGGAGGCGGATTGCAGCCGTCGAGCCAGGCAGTTCTGCTCGACGCGTTTCCGCCGGAAAAACAGGGGTCGGCCATGACGGTCTTCGGACTCGCCGCCCTTCTCGCCCCGGTTGTCGGGCCGACGCTGGGCGGATACATCACCGACAATTACGGCTGGCGATGGATTTTTTATCTGAATCTGCCGGTCGGGATTCTGGCCATTGTCTTTTGCCACGCGGTTGTCGTGGACCCCGACTATCTCAAGGTTCAGCGCGAGAAATTGCGCAAAACACACGACCGATTCGATCTGCTCGGCCTGTGCCTGCTGGCGGTGACGATGGTCTGCTGGGAAATCGCGCTGAGCAAGGGGCAGGAGTGGGATTGGTTCGGCGACCCGTTCTACCGTGTGCAGACGCTGGCGTTTTTGTTCGTCTTCTGCCTCTCCTGCCTGATCTTTCGCGAACTGCGGATCGCCAATCCGCTGATCAATTTCCGCACGCTGCTCGATCGCAATTTCCGGTCGTGTTGCATCATCATTTTCTGCGCGTACGGCGTGCTCTATGCCAACACGACGACCCTGCCGGCATTGCTGCAAACGCTGTTCGGCTACGACGCGACGAAGTCGGGCTTGGTGCTCTCGCCGTCGGGAGTGGGGGCGGTGGTGGTCCTGCTCATTGTCGGAATTCTTCTAGGGCGCGGCATGGATGCGCGCTGGCCGATGGCAGGCGGGCTGCTTGTGCTGGCCATTGGAAATTACTGGCTGAGCCAGGAGAATCTGGACATCAGCGGTTGGCAGGTCGTCTGGCCGCGCGTGGTGATCATTTCAGGGCTGTCGATGCTCTTCGCCCCGCTGAATGTGGCGGCGTTTTTATACATTCCAAGGGAGCTGCGCGGCGCCGCCGTGGGATTGCTGGCGCTGCTGCGCAATGAGGGCGGCAGTGTCGGAACTTCCGTGGCCCAGACCATCCTGGAGCGCCGCCAGCAGTTCCATACGCTGCGGCTCAACGAGCAGCTTGACTCGCTCAATCCGGCGGTCAATCAGTTTTTCGTGCAGGGCAAGCAGTTCTTTCTGCAACTGAGCGGTGATGGGCCGCTGTCGTACAAGCAGACGCTGCAAGCGCTGGCGAACTCGCGCGACCAGCAGGCGTTGTCGCTGGCATACTTCGACGTGTTCTGGGTGTCGGCCGCCATCGCCGTCGTGCTGGTGTTTTTGGTGCTGCTCATGCGCCGCTCGGTTCCGGAAAAAGGCGCGCACCTTGCGGCGGAGTGAGCGGCCCGCCGGCGGCCTCCCGCGTCCGGCTTCATCGCGCCGCGGAATCCAGTTTCTCTTGCCGCATCATTCCGTTACTTTATGCCCGTGGATTCGATCTCTCCCCCTTCAGGCGGCCCTGTGGCTCTGGGTCGCTTTGTTCATCTTCTGGTTTGCCGCGGCGATCTTTGCGCGCAAAACCCAATCGTCGGAATCGATCCTGGGCCGATTGCAGCACGTTCTGCCGCTTTACGCCGCCTATTTCCTGATCTTCAACCGCCATCGCTACTTTTTCATCTACGGCGAGCTGTACGACACGGGCTGGAAAAACTGGATCGTCTATCCGGGATTTCTCCTCATGGCGGCGGGACTCGCCTTCACGGTCTGGGCGCGGCTGCACCTTGGCCGCTACTGGAGCGGCATCATCACCCTCAAGGAGGGGCACAAGGTCATCACCACCGGCCCCTACGGCTGGGTGCGGCATCCGATCTACACCGGCTGGCTGGCCGCCATGCTCGGCAGCGCGATCATCGCCGGCACACTCGACGGATTTCTCGGATTTGAACTGGTCGTGCTCGCCTTCGTCATCAAGCTGCACAGAGAGGAACGGCTGCTGACCGCGGAGCTTGGCGAGGAATACCGCCAATATATGCGGCAGGTTCCGTCGGCGCTGGTGCCGATGCTCAGCTCCGTCGGATCGGGCGCGGAGCAGACCATTGAATCCGAAGCCTTCAACCAGGCCTCGTTTCGCAGCGAGCGCTATCGCGCCATCGGTTTGCTCTGCATCTGCGGCGGCTTCATTGTGCTGGACGTGGTCAGCGCGATCGCTGACCCGGCCAGTGTTCACTTCTTTGCGGTGGGTGGCTGCTTCTGGGTCGGCATCGCGGTGTACGAGGGCATCCTGCTGGCGATCACCATGCACGCGCAGTGGAGCAGGCAGCGTGTGCGGCCGTGGGTGTGGGCGTTCAACATCGCCGTCGAGTGTTTGCTGCCGTCGGTGGCGATTCTGGGTCTGACGGCCGACAAGCCGTACCTCGGCCCCTATCGCGCGCTGGTCTCGTCGACCACCGCGATCTATTACATGTTCATCATTCTCTCGACGCTGCGCCTCAGTCCGGCGCTGTGCATCATCGCGGGTTTGTCTTCAGCGGCGGGCTACGCGGCGGTTTTGCTCCTGACGCTCGACGCGGCGCCCGACAGCAAATACCGCCGCTTCATGCCCGACCGCACCTATGTGACCAACGCGATTTTTATGCTCGGCGCCGGCGTGCTGGCGGCGGCGGTGGCGCGGCAGATTCGCCAGCACGTCGTCGCCGCCCTGGCCGAAGCTGAGACGCGACGGAAACTCGATCGCGTCGAATACGATCTTCGCACCGCCCGCTCGATTCAGATGGGATTGCTGCCCAAATGTTCGCCGAACATCACGGGATATGATGTCGCCGGTTTCAGCGAGCCGGCCGATCAGACCGGCGGCGATTATTATGATTGGTTTGAGTTGCCCGGCGGACAAGTGATGATCACCATCGCCGACGCCACCGGCCACGGCATCGGCCCGGCGATTCTCGTCACCGCCTGCCGCGCTTACTTCCGCGCATTGGCCAACCATGACGATCCGCTGCACCAGATCATGGCCCAGGTCGACGCGCTGATTGCCGCCGACGTGCCCGCCGGACGATTCATCACCGCCGCCGTCGCCCTGCTCGATCCGCACGCCAATCGCCTCAGCCTCTACTCCGCCGGCCACGGCCCGCTGTTTTTCTATGCCGCGGCGACAGATGCCATCGAAACCATTGACGCCGATCAGCCGCCGCTTGGAATCTCCTCCTTCAACGGCGACTCGCGCGCCCGCGTCATCGACCTGGCCCCCGGCGACATGCTGGCGCTGGTCACGGACGGCTTCTTTGAATGCCACAATCCAGCAGGCGAAATGCTGGGCGCGGGGCGCCTGTCAGAATCCATTCGCCGCCATCAGGCGCTGGAGTCCGCCGCACTGATCCATCGGCTGCATCAGGAGGTTCTCGAATTCTCGCACGGCACGCCCCAGGCGGACGACATCACGGCCGTCGTCTTCAAACGAAAGCGCTGAGTTTTGCGGTATATTCTTCGGGCATGAAATCACTCACCGAGCATCTGACGTTCAATGTCCCCAGCCGCGTCGGATTTGTGAATATCACCGAGAGTGTCCGCGAACTGGTCAGGAAAAGCGGCGTGCGCGAGGGGCTTGTCCTCTGCAACGCCATGCACATCACCGCATCGGTCTTCATCAACGACGAGGAATCCGGCCTCAAGGCCGATTATCAGCGCTGGCTTGAGCATCTGGCGCCGCATGAACCTACCTCGCAATATCAGCACAACCGCACCGGCGAAGACAACGCCGACGCTCACCTCAAGCGGCAGATCATGGGCCGCGAAGTCGTGGTCGCCGTCAGCAACGGCGATCTGGATTTCGGGCCGTGGGAGCAGATTTTCTACGGCGAATTCGACGGCCGCCGGGCGAAGCGCGTGCTGATCAAGGTGATCGGCGAGTGATCGGCAGTGGGTCAGTTTGAAATTCCTTGACAGAGCCGGGGCGTGTCGCCCCGGTCTCCCGGCGCGACGGGAACACGGCCCGGCTCTGTATTTCAAACTGACCCACGACCGACTTTTTCCTGTGATTGCCCTGCGTTGCCCTCCGATGCTAATGTCTGGCCGACCATGCGATACAAGGCTGTCTTACTTTTCGGCGCTCCCGGCAGCGGCAAGGGGACGCAGGGCAAGATTCTTGGCTCGACGCCGGGATTCCATCACTTCGCCTGTGGCGACGTGTTCCGCGCCCTGGACCCCCGCGGCCCGCTGGGCCAGACGTTCGCAAAATATTCACAGGGCGGCGGCCTCGTCCCCGACGAATTCACGATTCAGCTCTGGCAGGACGCCATCCAGCGCCGCATCGACGCCGGCCAGTTCAACCCGTCCGCCGACATCCTTCTGCTCGACGGCATTCCGCGCACGCTGGAGCAGGCACGCCTGCTGGACGACAAGATCGACGTGCAGGCGATCATCTATCTGGTCTGCGAGAACGTGCAGGAGATCATCAGCCGCCTTCGCCGCCGCGCCGCCGTGGATGGGCGAACGGATGACACGGATGAGGAAGTCATCCGCTACCGGCTGGATGTGTACGAAGAAGTGACGCGGCCGGTGCTGGAGTTTTATCCGCGCAACAAGATTGTCCGAGTCAACGCCGTGCGGCCGCAGGAGGAAGTGGCCGCCGATCTGGCGCGGATACTGGGGCCGCTGGTGAAAGCGCGCGGCGGCACGCTTTAATCCGATGCAGGAGACTACCGCCATGACCTACCGAGGACACATCAAAAACGGAGTGGCCGTGCTGGACACGCCGGTCGGATGGCCTGATGGCACTCCCGTTCGCATCGAAGTCGAGCGATCCGATTCCGTTTTCTGGCAAAACAAAAGTGTGTTGGAATTAGCCAACGAGCAGGGAGTGAAAGCCTGCACCGATCCCGCCGACCTCGCCGGGGACTCGCGCGCGGACGAGTCGATTGACGACTTTCTGGATTTGATCAAGCGGAGCCGCGTCTGATGGAATCGGTATGGCTCGATACCGACAATCTCGTTGTCATTTTGTGAATGGTCCAAACGCGCGGCGCGTATCGTTATTTTCGGTATGGAGAACCAGTATTTAGTGCACCAATGAAACCGTGGCAGGTTGGCATTTTTCTGTTGGCGATTGCCGCCTGGGCGCACGGCGCACCAGCGCAGTCAACCCAGCCGGCGCAATTGCCCCTGGAATATCGAGCCAATACGGCATTCACGCAAGGCCGTTACGTCGTGGCGCTGCCGCTGCTTGAGGAACTGGCCGGGACGCTGATTGATCAGCCCAAGCGACTCGGCCCGGTGGAACAACGCATTCAGGTCTGCAAACACGCCATCGCCGTGGCGACGAAGATGGCCCAGAACGCAGCGGCAACGCAGCCTGTCGTGGACCTCAGCGCCGGCCGCACGCCGCATCCGGCTCCGTCGCCGGGTCAGGTCGTGGATCTGGATCTCGAGGAACTGGGCAATTTCAATTATGACGCCAAACAAGGCGGCAACATCCCCGCCGACGTGACGCGGCTCAACGGAGCCACATTCCGGACGCGCGGATACATGATTCCCATGGACGCGGCCCAGAGCATCAGCGAGTTCGCGCTGGTGCCGAGGCTCTGGGGTGACGATCCCCACGACCCGCCGCCAAAGGTGCAGCAGGTCGTTGTCGTACATTTGGCTCCCAATGCCGCGATCCCATACTGCCCCGACAAATTGCAGGTCGAGGGAACATTGCACGTACAGGAGAAGCGGGACCAGGGCTACATCGTTAGTATTTTCGATCTCGATGCGACCAGCGTAAAACCCGCGCCCAGGTAACGGCTTGAACGCAATCTCATTCGTTAATGACTCAATGCGATGTTTCCGTGGCGCTTCAATTGCCCGCCGAAGGCGTGGGCATGCGTTCGGCCGCCGGCCCTTTCGTCACACTCGGATCAACCGGCGTCAGTTGCAACTGCCCTGCCGCCTGATCGAGCCGGCAGATGAAACGGCTTTGAAATGTGTCGCCGAGAAGATCGTCGGTTCCCTTGAATTGCGCCGGCAGCACGGCGCACTGCACGTCCTTCACCGTGTACGGCCCCAACTGGATCGAATCCAGCGACACGATCTTGGCCTTGAGCTTTTTCCCGTTCGCCACGACAAGTTGAATGGTCTGCTTGGAAGCCGTCAGGTCCAGGCCGAGCTTGTCGGCCGTCGCGGCGCTGATGGTGACGA
>Ga0182024_10012159_pt1 | contig 17075 bp, 13 predicted proteins | sample P32metaG_FD_120480 | JGI IMG/M metagenome (GOLD analysis project Ga0182024, IMG submission 120480) | Permafrost microbial communities from Stordalen Mire, Sweden - P3-2 metaG (Illumina Assembly) | ecosystem: Environmental > Terrestrial > Soil > Wetlands > Permafrost | place: Sweden: Stordalen...
CGGCCACAATCAGAATCCCAAGCCCTTCATCTGGACCGCGAAAGCAAACGACATCCTGGAAAAGGTCACTCGCGCTCAGACCGCCCTCAATAAAAGACGATCTGCTTGAGACACTACACTAGGAGGACGCGGCCTTTCCAGCAACGTGCAGCTTGTGGAGGAGATCTGCGCGCGTCTGCAGGAGGCGGGAATAAGGCCGCAGGACATCGTGATCTGGGATAGGGACAGCACGGAGCTGGAGCGCGCTGGTTTTCGCATTCGGACCGGTGGTAGCCAGGTGCAGTGTTTCGGCACAGACCGCGTGGGATTTGAGGCGGATCTCGTGACGTTTGGAAGCGTCGGTAGCCAGCTCTCAAGGATTCTGACCCAGCGCTGCGATGTACTCATTAACGTGCCGGTTCTGAAGGACCACGACGGCGCCGGGGTGTCGATCGCGCTCAAGAATATGTATGGCGCCATCCACAATCCGAACAAGTACCATCCCAATGGTTGCGATCCCTATGTTGCCGACGTGAACATGCTGCAGGAGCTCCGCGCCAAACTGCGCCTACACATTTGCGATGCGACGACCGCATGCTTTGACGGCGGGCCGGCCTTCAAACCTGAATTTACATGGCGGCCGAACGCGCTAATTGTCTCAGAAGATCCAGTGGCTCTGGACCAAATCGGCTGGCAAATGATCGAACGCAAGCGGGCCGAGCAGGGGTTGAAGACACTCGCTGCCGAAGACCGTGCTCCACGCTACATCGAAACGGCGGCCGACGCGGAGCACCGTCTGGGGAACAACGATCAGCGCCGCATCGTGGTCAGCGAGAAACACGTGGCGTGATGGAGGTGCGCAATGCAGCTCAACGGTGGCTTACAAACAGTGAACAGGCCGGCATTGGACAGAACCAATCCGGAGAATCCGATAGAGACCGGAGCTGCTGCAATATCTTCGTCCACGCTCAGCCGCAGATCGTTTCTGATGTGTGCTGCATCTGCCGGGATAGCAGGAGACATCCTTCACGCCGCACGGCGTTCCGCGGCATCGCCGGAGTTGGATACTCCGCGCGCTCAGGACGATGCGCTCTTCACCGCCGAGGCGAGGTTCTATCAGAAGCTGCCGAACAAGAGGATCAAATGCAAGCTGTGCCCGCGGGAGTGCACAGTCGGCGACCGAGAACGCGGATACTGCGGCGTTCGCGAGAATCGTAGCGGAGTTTATTACACGCTCGTGCACTCGCGGGTGTGCGCGGCGCATGTGGATCCGGTCGAAAAGAAGCCGCTCTTCCATTATCTGCCCGGGTCTCTGGCGTTCTCACTGGCCACAGCGGGCTGCAATGTGAACTGCAAATTCTGTCAAAATTGGGATATCTCGCAGGCGCGTCCTGAGCAGGTTCCCGCAGAGTATATTCCACCCAAGCGAGTGGCCGAACTTGCGGCGCAATGGCACTGCCCAAGCATCGCGTACACCTACAGCGAGCCTGTGGTCTTCAGCGAGTTCCTCATGGATGCAGCAGACGCAGGGCACGAAGCCGGCATCCGCAGCATCGTCGTCTCCAATGGATACATCCAGGACGACGCTCTTCGAGCGGCTTACGGGAAGATGGACGCAGTCAAGATCGACCTGAAGGCATTCTCCGATTCTTATTACCAGAAAGTCGTTACGGGGCAGTTGAAGCCGGTTCTGGATACTTTAGTCGCGCTGCGCAAGATGGGGAAGTGGACCGAGATTGTCTACCTTGTGGTGCCGACTTTAAACGACGGCGACGGTGAAATCGGCGGTCTTGCGCGGTGGGTGAAGCAGAATCTCGGAACGGACGTTCCGCTGCACTTCACTCAGTTTCACCCAGACTACCTTTTGAAGAATCTGCCGATCACGCCCGTCCCGACCCTGGAACGAGCCCGGGAGATTGCACGTGCGGAGGGCCTGCACTTTGTCTATATCGGCAATGTGCCTGGGCATCCAGCGGAAAACACCTACTGCCCACGGTGCCAGCGCGTGTTGGTTGAGCGCGTTGGATTCGAGATCAGGCAAATGCTGATTCTCAAGGGTGCCTGCCCGTATTGCAAGGAGACGATTCCTGGGATGTGGCACGCATGATGGCGGAGAAGCGGGATTCAGGCGCGAGGTACGGAATGCGTTTAGGAAGATGCGTTATGGCTGCCTTATTCATCAGTCTTACGGCGAGCGTGGTGCACGGCCAGACGGAAAATGCCGGGCAACAGAAGTTGCGCTCTGCGGGAGTGGCGGGAAGTTTTTATCCTGCCGATCCGGCTGCGCTGGCGGCCACGATGGATAGCATGTTGGCCCAGGTGCCGGCCCAGCAGATCGATGGACAGATTCTTGCGGTGGTCGCACCGCATGCGGGTTACCCCTATTCCGGACCGGTGGCGGCCTACACCTATGCTTCGCTGAAGGGACTGCGATTCTCGCGCATCGTCGTCATCGCTCCGTCGCACTTCGAGAGCTTCGATTTCACGTCAGTGTACGACGGCGACGGCTATGTAACCCCGCTTGGGACGGTGCCAGTCGACAAGATATTTGTCCAGCAGCTGTCGAAGATGAACTCATCAATCCGGCTGTCAGAACGCGGTCACGCGCCAACCTCGCAGGGGGCGGAACACGCACTGGAAGTACAGCTGCCCTGGCTGCAGCATGTCGTGGGCAGCTTCACTCTTGTCCCGATTATTATGGGAGATCAGAGCTACGAAAACAGCCGCGCGCTTGGAGTTTCGCTGGCCAAGCTGATCCAGCGCGAGAGCAAATCCCCGCAAGGGAAAGACTCCCAAGAAAGCGCCGGAGCCACACTCATAGTCGCCAGCTCCGACTTGTCGCACTATCACACCTATGACGACGCGGAAAGGATCGACCATAAAACACTGGGTGCTCTGCAATCCTGGGACTACCTGAGCATGTCGCGCAATTTTGAAATGCGTGTATGGGAAGCGTGCGGCGGAGGTCCGATCGTCGCCGCCATGATCGCCGCGGAGCGACTGGGCGCCAACAAGGCCAACGTTCTAAAATACGCGAACAGCGGCGACACTTCCGGCGATCACTCACGGGTGGTTGGATACAGCGCGGACGTCTTTGTAAAAGCTCAGCCCGAAGCAGCAGAGGAGTCGCCGTTTTCGTTGAATGAAGAGGAAAAGGAAGATCTACTTACCCTGGCGCGCAACTCAGTAGAGAGTGCTGTGAAGCAGCACAAGCGCTATGAACCAGAAGCTACGAAGGACGATTTGCTGAACCGGGAGCGCGGCGCTTTTGTGACAATAAAAGAAGAGGGCGATTTGCGTGGATGCATTGGCAACACCGCTGCCAGCGAACCCCTTTCCTTGACCGTGCGGGATACTGCGATGTTAGCGGCATTGCGCGATCCTCGATTTCGGCCTGTCTCAACGCCGGAACTGCCCCGCTTGCACTACGAGATCTCCGTGCTTTCGTCCCTGCGGCGAGTCACGGACGTTCGAGAGATTCATGTTGGTGAACATGGGCTTCTTATCAAAAAGGGCGATCGCGAGGGCATTCTGCTGCCGCAGGTTCCTGTCGAACAGCACTGGGACCGCATTCGGTTTCTGCAGGAAACGTGCTTCAAGGCCGGGATGCCGCCAGAGTGCTGGCGCGAAGAGGATACCGACATCTTCCGGTTTACCGCGGTGGTATTCGAAGAACATGAACCCACTCATGCGAACCAGCCAAAGAATCCTGGTTTGCCAGAAAAAGAATAATCGCCGGCGTAATACTGATTGCAGCGGTCAGCCATGCGGTACTCCAGCAACCAAACACGGGAATGAGAAATCCGGCCAGCGCGAGCGCGCCGGCACAGCCGCCCACCAGATCACTTGCGTAAAGCGCACTGATGCTGGCCTGTGCCGGACGGGCTTGTTGATAGATCGCCGAGGCGATGGGAAATTGATAGCCTCCCGGAATCCCGCACAACACGGCAAGCACGGGAAAGGCAATCCTGGTTGTCAACATTGCGCTCACGGAGCTCGAAGCGTTGGCGAGCAGGCTCACCAGAAAAAGCAGGAGCGGCGCGGAGAGAGCTACCAATAACTGATTGATTGCCGCTGCCCGAAGCAGCGATCTCCCATTGCCAGCGCGGACGCGGGCAATGCCAAACCAGCTTCCCAGGGCGATGCCGGCCATGAACATCCCGATCAGCGTTGCGAGTTCCTGATAGACGTAGCCGTAGACGGACTGAAACGTCAGAAGCATGAGGATTTGGAGCGTCATCAGTGTGTAACCTGTTGCGACAACAGACCACACCGCTGTTCTTTGCCCGCGCTTATCTGAGATGGTCATCCAGAGAAGAAGCAGCACGAGGGAACAAGCGGCAACTCCAGCGAGCAGTATGCGAAACGGAACCCGAGCTACGGATTCCAGCATGCGGGCGTAAGTGGACTTGAATTGCGCGCTCCACAATATAGCGCTGAAGTAATAGGCAACCGGATGAAAATCGCGATTCGTCGGAGTCTGAACGAGCGGGCGTAACAGCGTGTGAATTTGCTCCATGCGATCCGGCATCATGCGAAAGGGAATGAAGTATTCACGGACAAAGAGCGTTTGAAGGCGGCGTTCGTGAAGTCTCGCGACTAAAACATGAGGATCCTCGGTGAGAAGGCCACTCTGGACGGCCCCAAACATGTGGATGGTCTCGCCAGGAATCACAGCAACGGAGGGAAACACGCCTTGAAGGCTGTGATAGATGCACCGCAAAAAATCCGCGAGCTGGGGACCGATGGAGTCCTCCGAGGAACGCAGTTGCAGAGCGAATACACCACCCGGGGCGAGGTGATCGCGTGCTGACGCAAAGAACTCCGCCGTGTAAAAGCGGTTCAGTTGTGCATTCTCCGGATCTGGAACGCTGAGGATGATTTCGTCGAACCGCTCGTGAGTCGCTTTCAGATAAAGCCGCCCATCCATGCTATGGACGTGCACACGCGCATCGGAGAGCACAGGTGACGACTCTGCGGGGAAAAACTTCCGGTACATTCCAATAAGCGCGGAGTCGAGTTCGAAATAGTCCAGGCGAGCCAGCGTTGGATGCTTGAGCGCTTCCGCAATGCTGCCGTTTGTGCCGCCGCCGATAAGCAGAACGATCTTGGGAGCGGGATGCTCGAGCAACGCGTAGTGGACCGTCTCTTCTGCCGCGGCCACGTCCGGCACGTTGGCGAGAATCGAGCCGTTGTCATAGATGCTGCGCAAGCCGCGTGCACTGAGAATTGTGAGTTTGCCGTAGATCGAATCCTGTGAGCCGATCAACTGGAACCCACTCCACATCTTCTGTTGGGTCGTCTCTTCCAGGTGCGGCGCCATGTACATAGTCATCGGAAGGGCCAGTGCTGTTGCGGCAATCGCAGTTGCAGCTTGCCACCGCCGCATCCTGAAAATCAGAAAGCATGCCACATACAAATTCAGCAGCGCAGCGATTATTGCAATCTGGAACGAACCGAAGAATCGAAGCAGAAGGATGCTGGTAAGAATCCCGCCGAGTGCCGAGCCCACAGTCTCGATTAAGTAGGCATAACTGACAGCCAAATGTCCCGGCAGAGCCCACGTTTGGCGATATAACCGGACCGCAAGTGCGAAGAGGCATCCGGAGAGACCGCAAAACACACTTAGAGTCGCCAGTGACACGAGAGCCATTGGTACGGGGCCAAGCGACTCACCCGGCACGATCTGCAAATACGCTCTTGCGCTGCGAAGGATAAATATCGTCGGCGCCAGACTGAGTCCGCACAGACATTCGACCGCGGCGATTGAGCCGCGAACGTGCGCCGAGCCATGCATCAACCTGCCGGTAAGGCCACTGCCAATCGAGGTCCACAACAGCCAGGCAGCCAGGACAATTCCCACGGAAAGCTCGTTCCCGCTGAATAGAACGATGACTTCCCGCATGACGATGATTTGGCCAGCCATCGCGGTGAATCCAACGGCGGTAGGAACCGCGAGTGCCACCAAACCGGAGCACTCTATACCTGATGCGGATGCGGTCTCCGTGGGCAAACGATTGTTGGGCCGCGAGCTGGGCATTGGGGTTCACCCCTCTGGAGTATATGCAGCTATTCGAAACATCGACATGAGGCACGGCAATCGGGCGATCTGAATGCAGTTTGTACCGGGTGTCCTTTTCATCTATGCAATCACATTCCATCGTGATGAAGCGCACTGACATGAGCTTCTGCACGGTGTCCATTGCCGATGTTGGGGTCTATGCTTGGAACTTTGTCCGAGCGCACCTCAGGCGCGGTGGGGAATTTCGAAGCGGAGTTGATCTGCGATCGGTTCGGGCTTTCTGGCGGAAAACTCCGAGGCATCACCGCTGATATGGAACAGCGTCCCGAATGATCCAAGGTCACTGCGTTTGCGGGCGTGTTCAAGCGGGCTCGTCTCTTAAGGCCTGTTGGTTTTGAAAGGCCACGACCCACACGGCAAACGAAGATCGCACAATCGGCGCTCGAACAAAAACTAGAGAACACGGCACCGGAGACTGAGCCTTTGGCCCGTTGCCATTCCGTCTGGAAGGAGAACCGCTATGAAAACAGCCATTGTTGCAGGGGCCGCGAGGGGGATAGGTTGCGCAATTGCAAAACGTCTTGCCGCGGACGGGTTTGCCGTTGCTGTGAACTTCACCAGGAGCGTGCACGACGCGCAGGAAGTAGTCGCCGAGATCACCGAATCGGGCGGCCGGGCAGTCGCCATCCAGGCCGACTCATCCAAGGAAGATGACGTTAAACGGCTCTTTGAGAACTCACTTAAGGAATTTGGCGGGGTTGACGTCGTTGTGTGCAGCGCCGGAATCATGCCTCTTTCGCCTATCGCAAGAGGAGATGTCGAGACCTTCGACGAAACAATCAGAATTAATCTTCGTGGCACGTTCCTGCTCTTTGCACAGGCAGCATCGCATATCAGCGAAGGAGGTCGAATCATTGCATTTTCGAGCAGCGCCTTGGGAAACAACCTCCCTTCGTTCGGTGCCTATATCGCTTCAAAAGCGGGTGTCGAAGGTCTTGTCCGCGTTCTGGCCAACGAGACTCGGCGGCGTGGGATCGCGGTCAATGCCATTGGTCTCGGGCCTGTTGCGACCGAGCTTTCCCTTGAAGGCAAGAGCGAGGAGGAGATCGCTCAAATGAGCAGGTTGGCTTCGCTGGAATATTTAGGCGGGCCCGATGATATTGCCCGCGTTGTCTCTTTTCTCGCCGGGCCGGATGGTGCCTGGGTCAATGGTCAGGTGATTCCAGTCACGGAGGGTCTACATGATCGATCGGCCGCCACGCGTTTTGGCGCTCGGCCTGTTTCGGTCTCAGGTGGCAGTGTGGCTGGTGGGGTCCCCGTCCAGACGCGCGCCCAGTGAACCAAAGGTACGGCACGATAGTCCGAGCCTTGAGTTATTGCGTGGGCGCACGCACTTGACGTGCGATCCTTTGGGTGTATCATCTTCGCAGATTTAAGCAGAGAGGACGGGATGTGCCCCTCTTTCGGGAGCGAGCTGACTGGGTCCAATTAGATAGAAGCTTTGTCTATCCTTTGCAACGCCTCTTAGTTCGCTGAACCTGCGGCGGTTCTCTCCTGGTTCCGAACCGTTCCGTAGTTTCCTGCCGAGTTTCCGACACATCGCCACGTCTGGTCTTTGCCAGGAGGCGACATGGTCGGCTCCGCCACACCCCGTGTTTCCGCTACTGTTGTCCTCTCTAAACCTGCCTTGCAGCGCGTTCTCGACAACCTGGGCAACAGCGGATTTCAGCTCATCGGGCCGACGGTACGGGATGGAACGCTAGTTCTTGCTGGCATAGGGAACATCTCCGAACTTCCGGTCGGCTGGGCGCTCGAACAAAAGCCAGGAAGTTCACGTCTGCTCCGTATCAATTCGACGGACTACTTTGGCTGCACCGTCGGCCCACATTCGTGGAAGCGGTATCTATTCCCGCCGCAGACGGATCTGCTGACCGCGCATCGCAACGGCAAGGGCTGGGTTTTCGAGCCTTCGCCGGACGATGCGCCGCCCTTCGCGTTTATTGGAGTGAGGTCGTGCGACTTGCATGCTATCGCAATTCAGGATGACGTATTCGTCAACGGAAACATCAGAGATCCGCATTATGCTCACCGTCGCGAGCGGGCCTTCATCATGGCCACGAACTGCAATACGGCGGCATCCACCTGTTTCTGCACGTCGATGAAAACGGGGCCACGGGTCCACTCCGGATTTGATCTTGCACTGACTGAACTGCCAGAATGCTTTGTCATCGAGATTGGTTCGGAAGCCGGCTCCGACGTGTTGGCAGGCGTTGACTGGCAGCCCGCCAGCGCTTTCGATCTTGGCCGAGTGTCGCAGCTGATCCAGCGTACCGAGCGGCAAATCCAGCGCCAGCTCACGACGAGCGATTTGCCGAAGCTCCTGTACGACACCATCGACCATCCGCACTGGGATGTCATCGCCATGCGATGCCTTTCCTGCGCCAACTGCACTTTGGTTTGTCCCACGTGCTTCTGCTCGACGGTAGAAGACCACAGTGATCTGACTGGCTCCGACACCAAACGAACGCGCGTATGGGATTCCTGTTTCATCCTAGACTTTTCGCACCTCCATGGAGGCAACAGCCGGCCGACAATTAAATCGCGCTTTCGCCAGTGGATGACACACAAGCTTGGCGCGTGGATCGATCAGTTCGGACGTTCGGGCTGCGTGGGATGCGGACGCTGCATCGCCTGGTGTCCGATGGGAATTGATATCACCGAAGAACTGAGCACCCTGCGCTCACTGGGGGCACGATGAGCACGACAATCCTGCTCGACCGAGCGGCGACAGCCGATCCTATGCTGCCGTACATGGCAACGGTCCGCGCCATTCGGCCAGAAGCTTATGGCATCTCTACGTTCTCGCTCGAATATGACGATGCGAGTGTGCCGCTAGGATTTGCACCCGGACAATTCAACATGATCTGCCTGCCTGGATTCGGCGAGGTCGCGATATCAATCTGCTCCGATCCCAATTCGCCGAAGATCATGGAACACACCATTCGTTATGCAGGCAGCGTGACGCGCGCCATCGGCCGCCTCCGGGTTGGAGATTCGGTGGGCATGCGCGGACCATACGGCACCCCCTGGCCGATGCAACTGGCCGAAGGCAAGGATCTGATGATCGTCTCCGGCGGTATTGGTCTCGCGCCGCTGCGGCCGGTCATTCTCGAGGCGCTCCACCGGCGCAGCAGCTTCGGCCGGGTCCTGGTTCTGTATGGAGGACGCACGCCGCAAGATCTTCTGTATACGGACGAGTTCGAGAAGTGGCAGAACGGCGGAATCGAAATGTACGTCAGTGTCGATCGCGCGGACGAAACCTGGAAAGGGCAGGTGGGCGTCATCCCCATGGCCTTTTACCGCACGCGGCTCGACCACCGCAACACGCTGGTCTTCTCCTGCGGCCCGGAAATCATGATGCGCTTCGTGATTTACGAAGCGATGGCGCGTCGTATTCCCAAAGAGGCGATTTATGTCTCGATGGAGCGCAATATGAAATGTGCGATCGGCTTCTGCGGGCATTGCCAGCTTGGGCCTGTCTTCATCTGCAAAAATGGCCCGATCTTCCGCTTCTCGCAGGTCGAATCATTCTTCGGAAGGGAGGAGTTCTGATGCCGGCAAACGGAAAGCCACGCGTCGCCGTATTCAAGCTGGCATCCTGCGACGGTTGCCAGCTTCAGATGCTCAATCTCGAAGACGAACTCCTCGACCTTGCCGGCCAGATGGAGATCTGCTATTTCCTTGAAGCACGATCTCAGGTTCTCGATGGCCCCTACGATGTCGCGCTGGTCGAAGGATCGGTCACCACCGAGCACGATCTCGAACGCGTGCGCGATATCCGACGCAAGTCGCAGACGCTGGTCACGCTTGGCGCCTGCGCGAACACCGGCGGGATTCAGGCGCTCCGCAACATGCAGGATGTGGACGAGTACACGCGTGCCATTTACGCCAACCCTGCATACATCCACGCTCTTGCGCAATCGACTCCCATCGCCGCTCATGTGACGGTGGATTTCGCCATCAATGGCTGCCCGATTTCCAGGGAGCAGTTGCTTGAGGTGCTGACGTCGCTGCTCATTGGCCGGTCTCCTCAACTCCCGGCGCATTCAGTCTGCGTGGAGTGCAAGCGCAAGGGAACCGTTTGTGTGCTGGTATCGAAAGGCATCGCCTGTCTCGGCCCCGTAACGCACGCCGGATGTGGTGCAGTCTGTCCTGGTTTCGGCCGTGGTTGCTTTGCCTGTTACGGTCCCATGGAAAGCGCCAATGCGGATTCGCTCTGCCAGGGCCTGGCGGCGCGCGGCGTTCCGCGCCCCGAAATTTTGCGGCTGCTGAATGGGTTCACCGGTTGGGCTGAGGAATTCCGTTCCGCCGCGGAGAGGCTGGAAAGGGCAACGACATGATCGCGACCAATGAGACTCGCACCATCCGGCTGGAATCAATGACACGTGTGGAAGGGGAGGGCGGACTGCGCATCGAGATTCGCGACGGGCGAGTCCAGGATGTGAACTTCGACATCTACGAGGCGCCTCGTTTCTTCGAAGCGTTCCTGCGCGGGCGCTCGCTTCGCGAAGTACCCGATTTTACGGCGCGCATCTGCGGCATCTGTCCGGCTGCACACCAAATGAGCGCAGTGCAGGCCATCGAAACCGCGCTGGGGATCATGCCCGGGCCGGAGATTCGCGCTCTGCGGCGACTGCTCTATTGCGGCGAATGGATTGAGAGCCACGCACTGCACATCTACCTGCTGCAGGCCCCAGATTTCTTTGGAATGGAAAGCGCACTGACGCTAAGCAAGGAGCAGCCTGAACTGGTGAAACGAGGGCTCGAACTGAAGAAAATCGGCAACGAGGTCATGACGATTGTCGGCGGCCGATCCGTGCATCCTGTCTCCGTTTGCGTCGGAGGTTTCTGGAAAGCTCCGCAGCGGCAGGAACTGCTTAAACTCCGGACACGACTCGAATGGGCGCTTCAGGCTTCCCTCGACACGGTGAAATTCGTCTCCGGTCTGAAACTTCCGGCATTCGCGGCGGACTACGAGTGTGTCTCTCTCTCGCACCCGCGGGAATACGCGATGAACGACGGCGCTATTGTCTCTTCCGCGGGACTCAATATCCCGGTCCGGGACTTCGACCAGGTATTTCTCGAGGAACACGTCGCGCATTCAACAGCCCTGCACACCGTACGCGCTGAACATGGATCGAGCTACCTTGTAGGGCCGCTCGCGCGCATGAACCTGAATCGAAGTCAACTGCCTCCAGCGGCCCGGCAAGCCGCAAATGAATGCGGGATCGCGTGGCCATGCCCTAACCCCTATGCCGGAATTGTCGCCCGGGCTGTGGAACTCGTGATGGCAAGCGAAGAGAGCCTTCGACTGATCGATACATATAGAGAACCCGAGCCAGCGAACGTGGAATATGCCATCCGTGCGGGCGAGGGGTGCGCTGCAACCGAGGCGCCAAGAGGTTTGCTCTATCACCGCTACCGCATCAACGATCAGGGGATCGTGCAGAGTGCCAGGATCGTGCCGCCCACGTGCCAGAACTGCCGCCGGATCGAAGACGATCTGCGCCTGATGGTTCATGGCATTCTTGATCGTCCTGATGCGGAAATTGTGGATGCATGTGAGAAGCTCGTTCGCAATTACGATCCCTGCATCTCGTGCTCGACACATGCAGTAAGGATCCAGATAAACCATCGCTAGGCAAACGTCCACAGACGCATGGGAAGAGGAAATGGAGTTCTATCGGATACTCGCCATGGAGCGGATTCACTCGGGTATGAATCTCAGCCCTCTGCCAACGCATTGCCGGAACGTCTTGTCACCGCGCGCAGGGCGCTTGGCCTGTCGCAGCGGAAGATGGCCGAGAAGTTGGGTGTTGACCCGGCCACGATTCAGGACTGGGAAGCCGGGAGGCATCGCCCCATCAAGAGGAGCTTGGATCTGATCGGGAGAGTTCTTCAGAGCTGGTAACAGTAGTGAATAGGGTGGGCCAGCTTCTTGCTGGCATGCCACCATGGAACCACCGCATTTCTGGATGCTACGGCGTTTACCGTTACCCATCCGGTCCTCACCGCGTAATGCACGTTCGCTGAGTGGGTTAGCCGGTTCGCAATAATTGCTATCGTTACCACAGAGTTACCGGCACCAGAACCGGAAGGGAAGGAATTAGAGGTAAACTTCTGATTCTATTTGGCGTCCCCGACGGGATTTGAACCCGTGTTATCGCCGTGAAAGAACGTTGGCAAATCGCAACTCTAACATTTCAAAGGGAAGCGAAGTGCATCGGAACGCATCGCAACGACTCTAACGACAGATAATCTGGTCCCGAAATGGTCCCGAGTTCCTAAGTGTTGGCGAATCCTCTACCACTTCGACGCTGTTGACCGAGGAGTTACTGACGGATGGGCCACCACCCAACCGCGACTTCGTCGATGAGCGACTCGGCCTGAATGCAACCGTCGTGCTTCAGCCTGCCGAATTTCGCTGAACCACAGCCGGCTTTGGGATACAAATCCAGCCTCGATGCGTGAATTTGCTCTGCTTCTGATTCCGGCAACGAAATGACGCGACTGTAGTGCCAGCGTTTTCTCGAGCGATGATCGAGTGGCCGGACTGTCGAAATCTGTTAGTCCGAAGGTTTGGACGTGCTAAGACAGTAGGGAAACATAATCTCCTACGCGTTGATGGCACTCCTATTCGCCTCGCAATGCTCCAATCGGATCGACAGCCGCTGCCCGGCGCGCCGGCAACGCAGACGCCAGCAGCGCCAGCGCAAACACGGCAATAGCCGCCAGCGCCAGCACGCGGGGATCGAATGGGCTTACCTCGAACAAGAAGCTGCGTACGAGGCTCGAAGCCGCTGCTGCTCCAGCCAGGCCGATCAGGACTCCGATCACAGCCAGTTTTGCTCCGGAGATCAGCACCAGCCGCATGATGTCCGCGCGCTGCGAGCCCAGGGCCATGCGGATCGCCATCTCTTGCGTGCGCATGGCGGCGGAAAATGTAATCACGCTGTAGATGCCCATAAGTGCCAGCAGCACGGCCGCCGCGGCAAAGCTTGAGATCAGCACGGCATTGAAGCGTCGTGGCGCTTCTGTCCTGCTCAACGCCTCGTCCATCGAATGGACCTTGGTGAGCGGAAGCTGCGGATCGATGGACAGAACCGTCGCACGCAGCGATTCGATCATGCTGTCGGGCGGCAGCGCCGTGCGCAACACGATACTTCCAGCCTGCGCGTTCAGCATGCCAGGTGGCACCAGCGTTCCGATCGAAGCCATGTACTGGCTGTAGGGCTGATAAATCTCGTACTGGATCGGAGCGTCCACGGCCGTCTGCTTGATATTGCCCATCACGCCCACCACAGTTATCCAGGGCGTTGGGCTCTCGGGCATCCCCCAGCGCAGGCGCTTGCCAATCGGATCCTGTCCGGGCCAGAAATGCTCGGCGAGCATGTGGTTCACGATGCAGACCAGCGGCGCCTTTGCGTCATCCGCAGGAGTGAATTCACGGCCCTGAAGCAGCGGAATCCCCGCCGCCCCGAAGTAATCGCCCATCACCTGAGACGGCCAGGCAATATCCAATTCAGTGCCCTTGGGCGGGACGTAACCATCGGCGACAAATGAGCTATTCCGGACCATTCCTGAAGCGGGCAGGTACGACGTAATTCCCACGGACTCGATGCCCGGCAAACGTTCGAGCCTGCGTAGTAAAGTGCTATTGAAAGCGTCGATAGCAGCCTGCGTCGCGTACTGCTCCTGCGGCAGGTTGTAGTTGGCTGTCAGCATGTGATCGGTGCGGAAGCCGAGATGGACTTCGCGCAGCTTTTCAAAGCTGCGCAGCAAGAGGCCTGAGGCGATCAGTAGCACCAGGGCCACGGCAATCTCCGCGACCACCAGTGCGGAGCGCAGGCGCGCGTGCGCGCCGCCCGCCGATCCCGTGCGTCCGCCGTCTTTGAGCGTTTCGTTCATGCCTGTGCGCGCCGCGGCCAGCGCCGGCACCAGCCCGCACAGCAAACCGGTCAGCAATGCCGTGCCCATCGCAAACAAGACCACGTGCCAGTCGAGCCGGATAGATTCGACACGCGGCAGCGTCTCCGGCAAGAAGCTGATGCCAACCCGTACAGCCAGCGCCGCCAAGCCGAGTCCAATCAAGCCTCCCGCAACGCTCAACGCGAGTGTTTCCACGAGACTCTGCCGCAGCACTGCCGCGCCGCTCGCGCCCAGCGCCCGCCGCACCGCTATCTCCCGTCGCCGCCGAATCACGCGCACCAGCAGCAGGCCAGCGAGATTGGCGCAGGCGATGAACAGCACCACGGCAACGGCCAGAAACAATATGCGCAGCAACGGCCGCGCCTGCGCCACAGTTTCTTCGGCCAGCGGGCGAACCATGGCGCCGATACGCTGGCTGCTCATGTAGGCGGGAAAGTTGCGCGTGATCTGCCGCGCCACGCGCCCGGCGTCCTGCTGGGCCTGCGCAGGCGTCACGCCCGGCGCGAGGCGCCCCACCATTCCGCAGCACCAAGCAGCCGCCTCTTTCATCTCATCGGGCGTGGGACTCAAGGGCACCCACAACCGGCTCTGATCCATCTGGCCGGGCATGAGCGGAAACTCGAAGCCGCGCGGCATCACGCCGATGATCTCGTAGGTCTTGCGGTTGAGCTCGATCTTGCGCCCCAGTATCTTTGGATCTCTGCTAAAGCGGCTACGCCACATCGCGTAGCTGATCACGGTTACCCGCTGGCTGTCGTCGTCTTCCTGCTGCGTAAAGGTGCGGCCCATCAAGGGCGCAACGCCCAGCAGAGGAAAAATGTTGGCCGTAACTCGCGCCGCACTGATCTCGGCGGGCGCGCCAGCGCCAGAGAACTCGTAGCCGGCCCCCTCGAACCCGCCTAAGGCGGCGAAGCCCCGCGTCTCACGCTCGTAGGTAAGAATCTGCGGTATGGTCACGCCGATATGGCCGTTGCTGCCCATATTTAAACCGGGCACAGTATCCCCCAGCACCACCAGCCGCCCCGGATCGGCAAACGGCAACGGACGTAACAGGACGCCTTCCACGATCGAAAAGATCGCCGTGGTGGCGCCGATGCCGAAGGCCAGTGTGAGGATAGCCGTCACCGCAAACCCGGGCGACTTTCTCAGTTGACGCGTTGTAACGCGCAACTCCCGCACAAACGAATCGACCGCCGATTCCCAGCCAGCCGACCATACCTTATGCCGCACCATCTCGCGGCTGCCTATCTCTGCCCGCGCCTCGCGCTCGGCTTTCTCCCGGCTCACACCGCGTTGCAACTTATCCTCCACGGAGGCCGCGAAGAAGCTTCTGAGTTCCTCTTCGATCTGGGCGTTGCGCTCGGACGGGCGAATCAATGCCCGCACACCAGCCATGAGACTTCGCAGCATGTCTCCCTCTCTCAGGCTTCGAGAATCCGTTCGATAGCCGCGATCTGGCGGCCCCACTGGCGGCATTCCTGTTCGAGTGCTTTACGCCCGGCGGCAGTCAGAGTGTAATATTTCGCCCGGCGGTTGTTTTCCGTCGAGCGCCATTCCCCGCGAATCCGCCCAGCCCGCTCCATGCGGCTCAGTGCGGGAAGCAGCGACCCCGGATTCACCCGGAACACACCGTCGCTCACCTGCTCGATGCGAAGCGCTATTCCGTACCCGTGCATCGATTCGAGAGCCAGTGTCTTGAGCACCAGCATTTCCAGCGTCCCTTGAACCAGTTCGCGATTGCTCACGCCCACGAGCGCTCCAGTAGATAATCTGGAGGTATACGGCTCTCTCCTCCAGTTTGTCAAGATGTAAAAAGACAATGCGGATCCAGTTGCCGACAATACACTCGGGGGTTGTCACCTGATACGCTTCTCGACATAGACGCAGCTGATTGATGATTGATGCTCGCCTAAAGTCTTACGTGCAGAGGAGCGAAATCATGTCTCGACTCTCCATTGCTCTGTTTCTTTTGTTCGCGGTGAGCTTGCGTGGAGCAGCGTTCTCTGCTCCGGCCGCCGAAGGGAACACAACACCCTCAAACAAGCAGGAATCATTCGTAAACGTCGAGGACGGCAAGCTTTATTACCAGGAGTGCGGAAGCGGACCATTCGCTGTGATTCTTATTCACGACGGGATTGCCGACTCAGCGGTGTGGGACGAGGTGTGGCCGGAGTTTTGCAAGCACTTTCACGCGGTGCGGTACGATCGCCGCGGCTATGGGAAATCACCCGTTGCGGGAACTTGGTACTACGAAACAGACGACCTTCTAGCGTTATTGCATCAGCTCAGGATTCATGAAGCAGTCCTGGTCGGAAGTTCGCATGGCGGCGAACTCTCCATAGATTTCACATTGGCGCATCCAGAACTCGTTAAGCAATTGGTGTTGGTGGGTGCCGTAGTGAGTGGGCTCCCGTACTCGGACTACTTTCTTAATCGCGGGATACAGAACTCCAGAGCATTCAAGGAAGAGGGCACGGCGGCCGGACTGGAAAGCTGGTCAAAGGATCGCTACTTGCTCAACCCCGCCCATATTGACGCGCAAAAACGATTGCTTGCCATTCTGAAAGCGAGTCCACAGGATATGACTCACAATGACTTTCCACGGCCCACTCAGCCTGCTTTGCCGCGCCTGCATGAGATTCGCATGCCTACATTGATCCTTGTCGGCGATGCCGACATCCCCGATGTGCATGCGCACGCAGGCGCAATCGAAGCGGGGATTCCAGATTCACGGTTGGTGGTGGTACCGGAGGTTGGCCACTTAATGTATCTGGAGAAACCGGATGAGTTCAATAAGATTGTTATTCCTTTCATCGAATCCCAAGTGCCCGGAACGCCTTAGGGATCTCGGTTTATGCCAAATTGCCAATGCGCTTACCGACCGCCAGTCGCAGCCAGATGTTCGAGTGGCGCGTGAATCATCCGCCAACGGGGGTAACCAAAAAACGGCAAAACGAGGGTTATTTCCGGATCGGCCACCTCTATGTAAGTCAAAGTCAAGGGAAAAGCACAGAATTCCTGGGCGCGCTCCGGAGGGCGCGCAATTGGTCTGATCAGGATCTGCCGTTACGCAACAGTGCCTCTC
>Ga0182024_10012160_pt1 | contig 17074 bp, 19 predicted proteins | sample P32metaG_FD_120480 | JGI IMG/M metagenome (GOLD analysis project Ga0182024, IMG submission 120480) | Permafrost microbial communities from Stordalen Mire, Sweden - P3-2 metaG (Illumina Assembly) | ecosystem: Environmental > Terrestrial > Soil > Wetlands > Permafrost | place: Sweden: Stordalen...
ACTCGTCGGTCATCAACGCGCGAAGCACACGCTCCGGCGAGGTCGTGACGTCGACCGTCGCCAGCACGATGTCGCCGTCAGTCACAGCCCGCGCGACGATCGCTGCACTGAGCTGCGCGGTCACGGGACGCCTCGGGTTGGTCTGGCTCTCGGTGGTCATGGCTCGGGTTCCTCCGTGGATTGTAGCGTTCATGGTCGGCTCCTCACTTCTCGAAACGCGAGAGATCCTCGCCGTTGCGCACCAGCCGAAACACCTGCCCGCCCGGAGCCTGAAAGTAGAGGTGGTCGGCTCCCGGGATGGCGATCTCGGTCACCCCGAAGTCGACGATCTTCTTCCGAAGCTCGGCCGGCTCGTCCGAGCGCAGCTCGAGCCAGATCGACTGCCGGAGCGCCTCCGGGCTCTCCACCGCGTCCTGGTAGAGCACCGCGAGGAAGAATCCTTGGTGGAACTTGATGTAGTCGACGTCCTTCGTCTCCTTCGTGAGCTCACATCCGAGCACGTCCCGGTAGAAGGCGCGGATGCGCTCCTGGTCGGCGTGACGAGCGACGATCTTCGAGTGATTTCCCAGCGAAACATTGGCCATCGTGGCACCTCCACCCCCGAAACGTTCCGGGGGGACCGCGGCGGACAATTATTTTCGCTGCCTGCACCCGGCGTTCCGGTCCGTGACTAGACGGCTTCGTCTCTCGGTGGCGTGACGGTCGCCCATCGCTCGGCGATCTTCCCGTCGGCGAGACGCCAGAGTACGAAACCGCCGAAGGCCATCTTCTTCCCCGTCTTCGGGTCTGTCCAACGCCACGTGTTGCGGCACATGACCTTGTCACCCTCCGCAATCATGTCCTCGATCTGCACGTGGAGATCGGGCATCGCGCTGTACATTCGCTTCCATCATCTTCTCGTCGCCCGCCACGCCCGTAGGCTTTCCGCCGGGACCATCGTGGTCGAGGAAGTCAGCGGTCATGTTCTCGCGGATGACCGCGGCCTTCTTTCGGTTCACGAAGTCCTCGAAGTGTTGGCGGACGAAGGCCTTCATTTCGTGGAGGGTCTGATGCTTCGCCATGCCGCTCTCCTTGGAGCCGAAGGCTCCTTCTCAGTGTCCGGAGCGGCGTTCGTCGGCCGCGTCTCAGTGCGCGGTAACGTTAGCCTCGGAGCATTGCAAGCGTCCACAAGACAGGGGGCCGGGCGTTTCATCCGAGTGCGGGCGCCCGTAGTCGGCACGATGGCCGCCAGAGCCACGCGGTGCCCACCGGCGCGGGCACGTGCAATACTCGCACCACGTAAGCGCCGGAACATTGCCCGCAAATCGGCGCGACGAAGCGCTCTCCCCGCGACGGAGAGTCACGATTTCGCTCGCGGGCGCTTATTGTCGCAGCAAGTGCGGAGGCGGCGAGGACGAGTCCCATGAGGCAAACGTTTCCGAGAGTGGCAGCCGTCGCAGTCCTAGTCGGCTGCGGTGCGCGAACGGAGCTTTCTCTGGACGACCATCCCCTGGTCGCGAGCGACGGTGGAGTCTTGCTGCCGGCCGATGCAAGTGTGGGCGATACCGGCGCGCCGGACAGTACCTTCGCAGATACCGGCTTGGCCGACGCTGGGTTGCGCGATGCTGCCGCGAGCGACTCCGTGGCCGCGGATGCAAGCTCGATGGACGCCGGCTTCGCCGATGGCAACGCAAGTGACTCTGGTGGCTTGAGCTTGCCTCCGAGCTGCGCGCTTGGCGGTCCGGGCATGACCAACTGCGGTACCGGCGACGATGGCACCGAGAGCTGCTGCACGAGCATAGAGGTGGAAGGCGGGACGTACTATCGGACGTACGGGAACGATGGCGGCGGCCCTACCGGTGAGGCCGACCCGGCGAGCGTGAGCAGCTTTCGCTTGGACAAGTACCTGGTTACGGTAGGGCGTTTTCGTCAGTTCGTGACGGCGTGGGACGGGGGAAGCGGGCTGGACGGAGGACCAGGTTACGAGCCAGCGGCGGAGCGGGCAAGCACGCGCATCTAAACGGGGGCCTTGGCCTGGTCAACGTAGGCGGAGATGCGGGACTCGCGTACGAGCCAGGGTGGATCGCGTCGGACGACGGAAACGTTTCGCCGACGAACGCGAATCTCTCGTGCAACATGCCCGTCCTCAGCTACGCAACATGGACGCCGCTGGCAGGCACCCAAGAGACGCGGCCCATCAGTTGCGTGAACTGGTGGGAGTCGTGCGCATTTTGCATCTGGGACGGCGGGTTTCTGCCGAGTGAAGCAGAGTGGGAGTACGCTGCGGCGGGCGGGACGCAGGAGCGAGAGTACCCTTGGGGTACTGCGGCGCCCGGGACTGCCAATCAATACGGGATCTACGATTGCTACTACCCAACCGAGCCGTCGTATTGCTCGCTCGCGAGCATTGCGCCCGTTGGGACGGCGACCCTCGGAGCTGGCCTCTGGGGCCAGCTGGATCTGTCCGGCGAGCTCGAAGAGTGGAACCTGGACTGGTACGTCCCCTACGTCGATCCGTGCATCGATTGCGCGTCTCTCACGCCGGCCGCCTACCGCGCGATGCGGGGCGGCAGCTTCTGGCTGTCGCCCGCGAACGGGGCCCCGCCGGTCCGCGGTCGCAACGCCCCCGCGTTCCGCGGCAACTACACCGGCTTCGGTTTCCGGTGCGCGCGAAGTCCATGATCCGCTCTCAGCCCGCGCGGCAAACCTCAAATTTGACGCGCGCTTGGCCGTCAGAACAGCGACAACGTTCCCTGCAGCTCCGCCCCCTCCGCGATAGGCTCGATGCATCGCAGGTCATCATTTGCGGGCGAGTTCACGAACGTGCTGACCGGGTAGGTCTCGAGACCCAGCTCGTTCGGAACGAGAAGGTCGGTCAGATCTCTTTCCGCGGGGTTGAGCCAGCGCGAGTAACCCGTCACGGGTACGATGAGCGGCATTCGATTGTGGAGATCCGCCACGACTCCCTTCGCGTCGCCCGTGATCACTGCGCACGAATCGAGCAACTCGTCTTCTGTGGTGGCCGCTGGGTCCCAGATCCCGGCGAGAGCGAACGGCTTGCCGTCCTCGCGGCGGACGAAGAACGGCTGCTTCGCCTTGTCGCGCCGTTGCCACTCGAAGAAACCATCCACGATCACGAGGCAACGCCGCTTGCGGAACGATTCACGGTAAGCCGGCGCCCTTGCGACAGACTCGACGCGCACGTTGATCCCCAACGCGCCGTGTCGGTGCACGCCCGGCACGCCGAGACCCCATCGCAGGAGCTCGAGGCGACGAGGCACGCGAATCACGGCGATGGGCTGCGTCGGCGCGATGTTGAAGCGCGGAGGAAGGTCGGGCACATCGTCGAGCCCGAAGACGTCCCGAAGCTCGTCGGTGGGGGTGGAGAGAGTGGCCCGGCCGCACATGGTTCAGAGGTGAGTTCTACGAGCGCACGCCGGACAATGCCAGGTGCCGCGGGCGCGTGACGAGGAGAAGGGCGAAATCCGCGAATCGCGCGGCACGTCCTTCTCTCGGCGAAGGCGGCGATGTGAACGCGCGACCCCGGGCTCACCCCTCAGACGAGCACGCCGCCGCCGTCGACTATGAGGGTCTGGCCCGTCGTGAACGGGTTCTCCATCAAGTAGCAGTAGGCGTCCGCGATTTCTTTCGCCTCGCCGACTCGCCCAGTGAGGAGCTTTTTGCCTGCGTCGCGAAAGAGCGCTTCACGCTCGGCCTCCGGGATCGGGTTCCATAGTGGCGTGCGCACGAAGCCGGGGCTCACGGCGTTCACGCGCACCGGCGCGAGCTCGACGGCGAGCGCGCGGGTGAGCGCATCGATCGCCCCGCACACGGCAGCGCCGACGGCCCAGCCGGCCTGTGGACGCGCGCCCGCGATGCCGTGCGTGAGGACGATCGAGCCGCCAGACGCGATCCTTGGGGCCGCATGCTTCACCGCCCCGAGCACTCCAAAGACGCGCACCTCGAACGCGCGCCGCGCCGCCGACAAGTCGATCTCCGCGACCGGCGCGAGAAGGAGCTCGTCGCCGGCCGTGTACACGAGATGGTCAAACGCGCCCAATCGTTCGAAAAGCGCGCTCGTCTCGCCCTCGTTCTCGAAGTTCGCGACTTCGCCGCGGGCGCTCTTGCCGATTTCTCGAGCTGCCCGCGCGACCCGCTCGGCGCTCCGCGACGTTACCGTCACGACCGCGCCCCTCGCCGTTGCCGCAAGCGCGGTCGCGAGACCGATTCCCGACGTGCCGCCCAACACCACGACCCTCTTTCCATTCAATCCGCTGTTCGCGCTCATGACGACCTCCGCGAAGAACACTGCGCCCGCGGCGCGCGGCGAGAAAGCGAGTACGGGTCAACGTGACGATGACCGAACGTCACGCTTCGCGCGACGGCGCGCAGGCCGCGGCGACGAAGTCGAGGAACGCGCGCACCTTGGCTGGCGTATGCCGGCGCGACGGAAAGTACGCGTAGAGCGGGTAGCGCTCCTCGCTCCACTCCGGAAAGAGATCGATGAGGTCGAGCCCGGGCGTGGCGCGCAGCTCCAGCTCGAGCTTCTGCACGATCCCGACCCCCGCGACGCATGCGGCGAGCGCCACTGTCACGTCGTTGGCGATCATGCGCGCCTTGGGGGTGAACGAGAGCGTCCGACCGTTCCGCACGAAGATCCATTCGAAGGGGCGCCCCGTTGCCGGATCGCGGAACTGGATCGCGTCGTGGCGATCGAGGTCGCGTGGATGTCGCGGGCAACCGCGCTCCTCGAGGTAGCCGCGCGATGCGCAGGTGACGACGCGCGTGTCGGTGATCTTTTTCGCGATGAGCGCGGAGGGCTCGGGGTCCCCGAAGCGTACCGCGCAGTCGATTCCGTCGCCGACGAGATCGCCGAGGTGATCGCGTACCAGGAGATCGAGATCGAGCCCCGGATGCGCGCGCAGGAACGGACCGACCCGAGGGCCGATCACCACGCGTGCCACGAGCGAGTCGACCGCGACGCGCAGGATCCCTTTCGCCTGCGCCCCGGAGCCCTCCGCTTCGCCGGCCGCGTCCTCGATGCCCTGCATCAGCGGCGCTACCGATTCGTAGAAGCGGCGCCCTTCATCCGTCAGAGTCACCGAGCGCGCCGTACGCTGCAAGAGACGGACGCCGACGCGCTCCTCGAGCCGTGCGATTGCGCGGCTGACCCCGGACGGCGTGAGGCCGAGCGCTTTCGACGCGCGGACGAAGCTCTTCGTCTCGACGACGGCGGCGAGCACGCCGATGCCGTTCAGGATGCGACCGTCGAATGCCATGGTCCGGAGCATCCTACCCGCTCGGCGTCACGCGGCGCTCTCTGCGCGGCAAAGGGGAGAGCCCACCTGAGGTTTACGGCGCGCCCTCTCCCCGACTCGTGCCGAGAGGCATTCTTTCAGCGACTGCACACTGTGAGCACCTGCTTCAGATCCGTCTGCCCGGCAAGGCACTTCTCGATGCCGTCCTGCAAGAGCGTTCGCATCCCGCCCTGGATCGCGTTCCGTCGCAACTCCTCGACCGGAGCTTTGCGCGCGATCAACAGCCGCGTTTGGTCGTCGCTCACGAGCAACTCGTGCAGAGCCACGCGCCCCTTGTACCCGCTGCTCCCGCACGCGTCGCATCCGGCGGCATGCCAGACGTTGAAGGCAGACCCCATCTCCAAGCCAAGCTCGTGCACGAGTAGCCCTTCGCCGTAGGCGCGGTCGAGCGCCGCGTACTCTGCGGCGGTACCCGCAGACAGGACGCGACATTTCGTGCACAGAGCGCGGGCGAGTCTTTGGGCAAGGATGCCGAGGAGCGCGTCTCCGAACGTGAAGGGGTCGAGCCCCATGTCGAGGAGCCGCGTAATGGTCTCCGGAGCGGTGTTCGTGTGCAGCGTCGAGAAGACGAGGTGGCCGGTCAACGACGCCTCGACCGCAGTGCTCGCGGTCTCTTCGTCTCGCATTTCGCCGACCATAATGACGTCGGGGTCTGCCGGCAGGAAGGCGCGCATCGCCAGGGCGAAGGTGAATCCGATCTTCGGATGCACCTGTACCTGGCGTAGCCCGGGCTGGGTGATCTCTACCGGATCCTCGGCCGTCCAGATCTTCATGTCCGGCGTGTTGATGGCGCCGAGCGCGGAGTGAAGCGTGGTGGTCTTTCCCGACCCAGTGGGTCCGACGCACAAGACGAGCCCGTAAGGTTGATGAATCAACCCGTTCAGTGCATCGAAATTGCGCGGGCTGAGGCCCATCTTGTCGAGCGGCCGAGGAGTCGAGGACGCGAGGATACGGAGGACGACGTCCTCGGTTCCGCCGACTGTGGGGAGGGTGGCGACGCGCAGTTCGATCTGACGGTCGCCGATCTTGAATTTGATCTTTCCATCTTGAGGCCTCCGGCGCTCGGCGATATCGAGCCCGGCCATGATCTTGATGCGCGCGACGATCGCGTTGCGATGTGCGGCCGGAATCTCCTCGTAGGGCGTGCAGTCGCCGTCCACTCGGAGTCGCACCTGAAGGTTTCGTTCTTTTCCGTTCGGCTCGACGTGAATGTCGGAAGCGCCGCGACGATAAGCGTCAAAAATAATCTTGTTCACCAGGCTGACGATTCCTCGGTCCTCCTGGCCCGTCTCGCGCTCGTCCGGCTCGGCTTCGATCAGGACGCCGTCGGTCTCGGCGAGTTCCTTGAGGATGCCGGCGAAGTCGGCGGCGGGGGTCTTGCGCTCCTCTTTCGCCTGCGCGAGATACTGGGCGACGTGTCTCTTGAGCTGGGTGGGCGTGACGAGGACATCCTCGATGCGGCGCTTGGTCTGAAACCTGAGGACATCGAGTGCATCCAGCGCCAGCGGGTCTGCAATGGCGACGGTGAGCGACGTGGCGTCGATGTCCACCGGCAAGACGCCGTACTTCTCGATGAGCTCCCATGGGACTTCACGAAGCGCTTGCGGGTTCAGTGTGCATGCGTCGAGGTCGATGAAGGCGAGCCGAAACTTGTTGGACAGCGTTTTGGCAAGTCTCTCTTCGGTCAGAAGGCCGAGCTCGACCAGCACCTCGCCAAGGCGCTTCCCCTTGCGCAGCCTTTGCTCGATGAGTGCCGCCTCGACGTCCGCCTTGGACACCAGCCCCGCTTCAACGAGTACCTCCCCAAGGCGCAATTTGCGCCGCTGTTGCTGCTCCGCCGCCCTCGCGACGTCGTCCGGTGCGACCTTGCGATATTCGATGAGGATCTGGCCGATGGTACGGACCTTTGTGCGCTTTGTGCCGCCAGCGCTTGCTCGAGCGCCGCGCGCGCGAAAGCGCCCTCGCGGACGAGCATTTCGCCGATCGGTTCATCCCTTTCCTTGGCGACGACGCCGTGGTGGTAGAAGAAGAATTCATCGAAGGCGCTGTCGGCGTCGGCGGGCGTCGCGGTGAAGCCGAGCTCTCGCCCGCCGCTCGAGCCCGCCGAGAGCGTCGCGAGGACCCGAAAGACCTGGCGTCCGAGCAGGTGAATCTTGTGTACCTCCGCGCCCTCGGGCACGGTCACCGATCGTTTGGGGCGTCGGTGATACGCGAGATAAGTGATACGTTCGGCCGCGAGAAGCTGCTGTCTTCCGCGCGCGTCGACGAGCCGCACATCGACTTGCTGCGGGGAAAAGGTCGCGATCGTCCCCACGTGAGTCGACCCGTCTACGAGCCCTACCGTCACGGCCGAGGGCAAGGCGTCGACCGCTCCTGCCACCCCTACGAGCCTGGATCCCGACGCCGGTTCCGCGATTCGCAACATAGTCGTCCTTGCCCTTTCTCTCGGCACGGCCGCCCGCTCTAAAAGAGAACCATCTCCCCCTCCAGCACCACCGGAGGCTTTCGATCTGGATCGAGCGCGAAATCCGGTTCGAAGGTTGCGTCGAAGCGGACGAAGATGCTCCCCGCGCGGCAGGTGAACGTGTGCCACGCCGACATGCCACTCCTGGGCACCGGCAGTTGCAGGTCGTGACCGAGAACTGTGGTGGGCTGCGTGAGAAGCGGCGCGACCGATCGCAAACACAGCTGGTTTTTCACACGACCGAGCAACATGTTTGAAAACTCGCCAAGTACGTCGCGGAGCAACGCCTCGGCGGGCAGGCCGGTGCCGTGCAGCTCTTTGGGCTCGATGGCCGTCACGACGTCGCACGACGCAAGGATCAGCAGAGCACCTCGCACGTGGTCGCCCGCGTAACCCGTGATGGCCATGACCGAGGCCCCCTTGACCTCTGCCGATCCTCCGGTCTCGTGCTCGACGGAAATGCCGTACGCTCCGAACAGATCGACTGTGCCCTTTACGAGGTACTCCTGAATCTGTGCAAACGTTTGTGCACTCTCACTCAGGTTGAGGTTTGGCATCTTAGGCTGCTCCAATCTCGAGGACCGCGGTCCGACGCAGTGCCTGCACCGGTGCGCCGAGGTCCGGGGACATCGCCTGCTTCGGGAAGGACATCCGGAGGGTTGTTCCGTGCTCTCCACGGGTCTCAATCTCCACCTCGCCCCCGAGCGACTCTGCAGCCGCGCTCACGGCGCTCATTCCCACGCCACGTCCCGATAGGTCGGTGACGCGAGCCGCCGTCGACACGCCTCCGTGAAAGAGCGCGAGGCGCAAATCCTCTTCTGTCTTGGCCGGCAAGCCGAGGCTGGTCGCCTTGCGCGCCACCCCGGTCCAATCGATGCCACGGCCGTCGTCCGAGATTTCGACCACGAAGCACTCGCCACGCATGTAGGTTCGCAACGCGATGGCCCCCTTCTCGGGCTTGCCTCGCGCGGCGCGCTCTTCGCCTGTCTCGAGGCCATGATCCACGGCGTTGCGCACGGCATGGATGAACGCGCCCCAGAAGCCGGCCCAGTGTTTCGGATCGATGCGCAGACCGCCGCCGTCGGCGCTTACCTCGACGTTCTTGTCGAGTCTCGTCGCGATTCTCCGTGCTTGCTCGGCAAAGTGGTCGAGGCGACGCTGCGTCGGCTCGAGCTTGAACGACTGCACCATACGGAGAAGCGTCGCGCTCGGAGCGTCGCGGCGGACGGCCTGCTCGAGTGCCGCGTGTTCGGTCTCTTCGATCTCGATGAAGCGCCGCCTCCCGCCGATAAAGCGCTCGAGTTTGCCGGCAATCCCCGCCCAGCGCTGATGCAGCCGCGCCCTATCGACCGCGGCAGGCGCGGTTCCTTCTTCCGTCACCTGAGTCTCGAGCTCGTGGCAGATGCCCGCAAGGCTCTCCAGCCCGAAGATCCCGCTGTTGCCCTTGAGCGTGTGAAGCATGCGCTTGACCACGACGAGGTCGGTGGTCTTCCCGCTCGTGATGGCTTCGACCAGCGATGCCCCCTCGTCGAAAAAGTCGTTCACGACCCCTCGATCGGAAAGCAGTCGCTCGAAGAGCTCCATGGCTTCGCGACGCTCGCGCTCGGCGCTGCACCGCTTCACTTCATCGGTCATGTCGGTGACCACGACGAGAAAGCGCTCCGGCTCCTCTCCCTCGCCGATGGGGAGATAGGCGACGCGGTAGTGTCTATCGTCGATGACGAGATCGCTCGGCATCTGCTCGAGCGTGAGCGCGAGCGGCATGATGGCCGTTGTGACCTCGTTCCAGCCGAGACGAGAGCGCCCGGCGAAATCCATTTCGCCGCGGGCGAAAAGATCGAACAGGGTCTCTTCGTTGCCCGTGGGCCGGAACCACCGATCGACCACGCCCGAGCGCTCGATCGAAGCCACCCCTTTGCGATCGAGGGTGACGAAGCCCTGGCTCACGTTGTCGAGTACGAGACGCATGTCGCGATTGCGCGCGTCGAGCGCGAGCGTCCGTGCCTGCACGATTTTTTCGAGGCCGATGACGTTGTCGAAAAAGCTGCGGGCGATGTAGCAGGCTGCGGTCGAAACGAGCACGACGAACGCGGCGTGGACGGCCACGACCCAGACCGGTGCGTCGTAGTTGAATACGGCGCGCGGGAGAACGAGCCACAAGACAAGATTGTGCAACGTCACGGTGACGGCGGCCGCGACGATGACGATCGAATTGCCGAAAACGGCCAGCATCGCGATGAGCGCAAAGAAGTAGAAGTGCATTTCGATCTGCATGGGCCCCTGCCCGAAGTGCACGAGGGCTCCCCCCATGAACATGGCGGCAATGCCATACGTGACCGAAATCGCGCGCGGGTTCTTGAGCGTCGCGTAGGCGAGCGCCGGGCCGGCGACGATGGCCGTCGTGAGAGCAAGGGCGAGCTACGGACCGCTCGCGTTGCCCCACGCGATAATGACCATTGCAGGAATATGCAGCGCGAAAAAAGCGAGACCGACACGATTGATCCGACGCAGATAGCTCGTCTCGAAGGCCGAGATGGCCTTGGGTAGAATCATGTAGTCGATGAAGCTTCGCATGCGGCCCTTCCTATCCGTACCGCTCAGGGGACCCCGAGCGGGTTGAGCTTTGCCTGAAGTTTCTCGCTGACGGCGCATCCGAAAACGGGCAGCGGGTCGACGTGCCTACCCAGGCGTAGATCCGCGAGGATGCTGCGATCGCGTGGCTCGGGTCCTTGCTTGCGGGTCGAGTAGCCACCCGCGTACCGCACGGATCCATCGGGGGCCGTGACGATAAAGGCCGGCGCCGCGACCACATGAAACCGCTCGCCGAGCTCTGCGGGTGTGATCGAGAGCACGCGGTAGGAGCGTGCGGTCAGGCGCGCCGCAAGATCTGGCTCGTGGCCGACGAAAAGCACCTGTTCGGTCGCGTCGCTCGGAGGAGTCGCGGCGAGGAGATGTTCGGCGATGCGCTGCGAGCATCGACACTCCGCGTACAGAACGTGCACGACCATCCAGCGCCCTGTGTCGTCTTGTGTGCGAAGGGATCCCATCGCCGCGGCGAGCGCTGGATCGATCGCCGGACGCGGCAAGGCGACCACATGACGCGCCAGCAGGCTCGCCCCGACGCCGAGCATGACGATGAACCACACCCCAAGGGCAACCCGAACGAGGCTTCGCGCGATTTGCTTCGTCGCCTGCGCCTCCGATTCGGGCGCCACGCTTATCGAGATGCCTTCGATCTTCCCCATCAAGACGGAAGGACGCTCGGTTGCACCGTCGAGATAAGCGGCGATGCACGCGACAGAGTCTCTTCCTACGCACAAACGCTCACACGATTCCTGCCTGCGGTCTTGGACGCGTACATGCGCGATCGGCGCGGTCGACCAGGTGCTCTATCGACTCGCCTGCTTGCCACGCCGCGAGTCCAACGGACACAGTGATCGGAATGCGTTGGCCCGCATCGTCGTTCACGACCAAGTCTTCTACCGCTTGTCGCACCCGCTCGCCGGATTCGCGGGGTCGATAACGAGAACGCGCTTGCCAGAGGTTCCCACACTCTCAACCGGCCAGCTTGCGCACCGTCGCCACGAGTAGCTCAGGCTTGAAGGGCTTCACGATCCAACCCTTGGCTCCGCTACGCTTGGCCTGCTCCACGAGACTGGACTGGGCTTCGGTCGTAAGCATGACGATCGGGAGATTCGCGTGCTTGGCGTCCTGCTTGACCGTCGCCAGCATTTCCAAGCCGTTGAGGTTAGGCATGTTCACGTCACAGATGACCATCGCCGCATCGGCGTGCGCCTCGATCATTGCAAAGCCCTCGTTGCCGTCTGCGGCCTCGATCACTTCGTAGCCAGCGCCCTTCAGAGCGCTGCCTACCTGCGAGCGCACCATGTGCGAATCGTCTACTACGATGATCTTTTTGCCCATGAGGTCCTTCCGGTACGCGGTGGCGTCGGGCTGGATACGGCGCGAGTTCGAGCTAAACGAACTCGCCTTCCAACGAGACGGGCCGATGACATGAAAACTTAAGCTCCGAAGGCGCAATTACTGAACGCTGGCTCGCCTCGGCAACGAGGACATCGCGCGCCCAGCGCCGTCGCGCGTCGCAAATTCGAGCCGGGCGACGTTTGTGCGGCTCGGGTTTTCGCCGGTCACCCTGGATTTTCGACGATGCTGATCGTGTAGGCGGGAATACGCCGAAGGCGCGCACTCGCTCAAGGAAAGACCACCTCGAGGCCGACCGAGGCGAGCAGGAGCGGCGTACCCCACGAGGCCGCCTCACCCGCGAAGCTGAAGGTGGGGGGGGGAATCGCCAAAGAGCCTAGGACGTCCGCGCGCAACCAGAAGTAAGGAGAAATCGAAACGGCGTATCCGAGCCGCGTGTAAGGAGTCGCCACCCAAGTGGTGGCGTCATGCCCAGAGAAGCCCGCGTTCGGGACACCCTGGGTGCGGACGATGGCTGCGCCGATGCCCAAGCTGACATCGAACGCGCACCAACCCGCCGTCAGGGCCCGCGCGCGAAGGCCCCCCCCTACGAGCCCGAAGGTCAGGGTGCCCGAGCCCGCGCTCACCGCCCGCTTCGCATCGGTGATCGGAGCGACGCCAAGGACCTCTGCACCCCAACGGGGGGCCCACAGCAAGTAGACCGAACCAAGCCCCTCGAACGATCCGCCGAACTGGCGACCTCCCCAGGCGAAGGCCGGAGCCAATGTGGCCCCCCATCGCAGAGTTGCTGCAGCGGGCGCGCTGGCGTGCTCCGGAGCTGGCACAGGAGGGGGCACATTCTCGCGCGGGGCGAACCAGTCCAGCTCCTTGAGTGAAGCGCGCAACGCTTCCACCACACGGAGCGCCACGACCACTGGATCGTCGTTGAGGCGCACGACCGACCGTAAGACGATTTGTCCGTTCGATTCGTCGACCGTCCAGATCCAGATTTGACCCGTCGCCAAGTCGATCTCGACAGCCCCGACGGCCTCGGCCAATCGAGACTGAAGTGCGACATCCGCATCGGGCCCGCTCGCAGGCATGCCTTGGACGCTTTTTACGGCGAGGCCGGCGGCTCGAATCTCGGCGGCGATTCGTATCGCATTGGGGTCGTCCGACGCAGCCATCAAGAGAATCGTCGCCGCAGAACGCGACGCAGGCTCGTCCGCGAGGGCAGACGCCTGACGCAAGAACGGCCCCCCAAGAGCCGCGACCCAAGCCAGGCGAAGAGCGATCTGTGCCCACAAGGGCATTACGGGCTGATCGCGAGCTGTCGAGCCACGACAGCCTCTACTCCGTTTGGATATTGACGGAGATACTCTACCGCCGCAGCCCGCGCCTTGTCGCGCGCCCCGGCGCGCTGCCAGGCCTCCATCGCTCGCCCCGCCGCCTCCCGACGAAGGTCCCCTCCGGACTGCTCCGCGAGATACGTCTCGAACCACCGCGCGGCCCCGGAGAAGTCTCTTTCCTGATCGAATGCCGTCAAACCCAAGCCATACGCGCTGCGACCGCCACCGGGCAGCTTACCGCGCGCCGCCATGTACGCCTCGCGAGCCTCCTTGGCGTTCCCCGTGTACCGCGCGACATCTCCCAGTTCGAGCAAGTCGATGCCGGCGGCTCGGCGGCATTGCTCGTCGAAGCCTCCGCGCTCCACGAGCTCCAGGGCTTCCCGATAGCGCCCCCCCGTCACCAGCGCACGCCACGCATCCGATTGCAGCACGCTCGACGGCGTCGCGCGTGGCGGTGCCGCGGCGCGCGTCTTCCCGCGGACTGCCGGAGTGTCGAGCGGGCTGTGGTCCGTAGGCTTCGACCCCGAGTTCACCGCCTCGGTTCCCGAAGGGGGGGGCTGTCCGGCATCGACACTGTCTTCGTCGTCGCGCGTTTCGAGGATCTCTTCGTGCGCTCGGCACGATACGCGGAGTCGATGCCCTCGCGCGACAGACTTCGGCTCTTGTATGCACGCACCGGATACGAGCACCGAGCCCTCATGAAGGTTCAACCGAAACACCTCTTCGTTCGCATCCCAGTTCACGTCGAACTGTGTCCCCACGACCGCGACCTGGAACGGCCCGACGTCGACGACCCAGTGACTCGTGCCCCGGTGAACGATCGACGCGTTCGCCCCACCTCGCTCGAGAACGATGCGCGCTCCGTTGGCATCTACCGCGGTCACGCGCGCGCGAGAGCCGGGGGAGAGCACGACGAGCGACCCATCCGAAAACTTCAGCGGCAACGAACCCTCGGGCGACGCGGCGATCCACGCACCGACCTGGCCGATCTGCCCGTCCGGCGCGGTGAACGCCAAGTCGCCACCGACGCGAGCACGCCAGAGTACCGCCCACAGCGCGGCCGCAGCGACGAGCGGGACTGCAGCGACGAGGACCCACGGCCGGTAATCGCGGCTCGCACGTCTCCTCACCGGTCCACGCGCCTTGGCTTCGGCCAAGTATCGGGCTTGCTCGCGGGCGCGATCTTGATCGTCTCGAACGCCTTCCCAGAACCGCTCGGAGGGGCTCATGGCTCTTTGTCCTCGCTCTCTCGCGGTGCGTGTTCGCGGAGCAGCGGATCGCGACGGGCCCTGTCCCAGAAGAGCTGCTGCGCGCGCGCGATCCGCCTCTTCACGGTCGCCAGCGAAACCCCGGTCACCTCTGAAATCTCCGCCAGGTCCATTCTATCGATGACGCGCAACGCGAATGCGATCCGCTCATCGGCAGGCAGAGTGTCGAGGATCATGTAGGTCTGCGCGAGCGTCCGACTCACCTCCGGGGACGCCACGACAGCTACAGGTTCCGGAACCTCGTCCAATGAGAACACACTGAGCCACCGGCGACGAACTCGCCGACTGCGGAGGAAGGCGCGCGCGGTAAAGAGCGCGACGCTCCCGATCCACCCTTTGAGTGCCGACGATTCACGCAAGTTTCGGATGCCCTCGAGCGCGCGGGCGAAGACCTCCTGGATGAGATCGGGCGCCTCCGGATCCAATCCGACGGTTCGCACGATCAAGCGCTCGACGTACGGCCCATAGCGCTCGAAGAGGAGCTCCGCAGAACCCGACTCGCGCGCCTGAAGCGCTTTGACCAGCGCAGCATCCGTCAAGGCCGGAAAGAGGCGCAGCACCGCGTGCAGCACGGGGCCGCCGGGCTTGCGGTCGATGGCGGGAGTCAAAATCTGTCCATCCTGTTCGATTCCCGTGACACCAGTATCCGTGCCCGGCGCGGACGGCTCATCGAGCTCGGATGAAATGCGTTCGGTCGGCGGGGGCGGAGCGGACGACTCGGACGCGCTCATTCGAATTCAGTTCCCCGAGACCACCGGCGTGACCCACGGCTGGGCACCCTGCCCGTGCGGGAGCACATCGATCGCGTCGATGTCCGCCGCGTCGAGGTCCGTCACATGGGGCGCGTGAATATAGATGGTGTTGGATCCGGTCTTCAGCGGAAGGGCCGTCGTCGCGCCGTGAACCACACTCCAAGCGTCAGCGTAACACGGAAACTGGTAAATGAGCGCCACCTGAGCGTCTATGGTCCCTGACATCGGGACGCCGTTGACGTCGATGAGCTGGGGCCGGCACCCGATACCCACCGTGTAGTGGAGGCCACCGCACATCAGATCTCCATAGACGTTCGCAACGCCGTTACCCCCTCCGCAGTGGTACCACCAGGTCACGTCGTACGTGCCATCGGCCGGAACCGTGACGCCGTGGAATTCGACTCCCGCACCGGTGTCCTTGCAGTCCATGTAGCCGCCGTCGCTCCCGGGCGCGCCGCTGCAAGGGACTCGCCCGAGGATTTGCGTGATCACCCCGCCTCCCGAGCAACAGTTGGCCCCTTCTTTCACGCCGTCGGCGGGGCAGGTCAGGTTCGTCCCGAAACACGTGTGATCTGCGATTGCGCTAAAAGTTAGGACGTTCGGTGGAATCGCCTCGGCCTCGTATCGGGTACGAAAACTCACGGCTCCGTCCGACTGCATCGCTGCGTCCGACTGCGATGTCGACGGGACCAGCTCAAGGACTGGCACGGTGAGTTCTCCACACGCGCCGACCGCTGCCACGCCGAGTGAGAGGACGAAGAGGCGACGACACTGGCGCAGGGCGGGAGCGCGAGCACCTTTCCGTACGTGTCGCCACCCGAGACCCATCCCCAATCGTAACTAAAATCGGCCTGGAGGGCTACGAGCGACGCGACCACCCCATGAGCCGAATCCGCGTGTTGCGACACTGAGCCGACGCTGACCCTCACAGCGACAGCCCGGAGCGCCTCGGGGGACTCAATTTGCCCACGGACGGACCAGATACACGAGGACTTGGAATCATGAATAACTACCGGCCCTTTGCTGAGACGTTAGGGAGTACGAATTCTGGAGGGAGCCTTCTCGATCGCGTGGTTGGGCGAGCGCTTCTCGCGGCAGCGCTCACTTCGGGATGCAGTCTCGGCCAAAACAACTACAATCCCGAGAACGACGCGAGCGGTTCGGACAGTAGCGACGGCGCTGCGGACTCGGGGTCGCTGTCGGAAAGCGGAGGCTCGACCGACTCGTCCTACGTCTCGACGAGCGACAGCTCCATCGAGTCTGGCTCGAGCGACAGCTCCGTCGAGTCTGGCTCGAGCGACTCACCTTCGACCGAGTCGGGTTCGGCGGACACGGGTCCTGGCGATTCGGGCGGAAGCGAAGCGGAAGGCGAGGCTTCGCGGGAGGCGAGCGCCGACGCGCTGACCTCCACCGATGGTCCAGCCGTCGGTGTTGGCGACATCGACCAGATCTACGAGGCTGCGGCGATCCCGCCCAATCAGATTTTCGGCTTCGCAAAAAAGGCTACCTGCACACCGAAGTGCGCGACGCCCCTCACGGTGGGCGCCAACTGCTGCGCAGGGACCGACCAGGTGACCTGGATCGTCTCCGAGAACGGCGCGCACCCGGCCGGCTGGATGCAGTTCAACGCGATCTCGGCGCCGGCCGATGCGAACTACGACGTCACGTTCTGGTACCACAGCGGCGACGCGGACTATTACGGCGACAACGACTGCGGCGGTCAAGCATTCACCCAGCCCAACCAGGGCGGCTGCCGCCCCCAGGTCTTCACCGTCAACGGCACGGTGATGCCCGGCGCCTACCACTTCCCGGCCTTCCCCGGCTCATGGGCGACTCTTTACGCGGCAACGGTCTCTATGCCGCTGAAAGCGGGGATGAACACGATCATGATCGCGCCGCCACCGCCGCGCGACTCCGTCGACCTCGACGCCATCGAAATTCTTCCACCTGGCAAGGGCCACGCGCCGCTCATCGCCCCAGATACCACCGATCTGATTGGACACTAAACATGATCAAAATCAGC
>Ga0182024_10012161_pt1 | contig 17073 bp, 17 predicted proteins | sample P32metaG_FD_120480 | JGI IMG/M metagenome (GOLD analysis project Ga0182024, IMG submission 120480) | Permafrost microbial communities from Stordalen Mire, Sweden - P3-2 metaG (Illumina Assembly) | ecosystem: Environmental > Terrestrial > Soil > Wetlands > Permafrost | place: Sweden: Stordalen...
CCGCGCAGGTCGCGCTCGCATGGCTCTATCACCGCAACATTCCCGTGATCCCCATCATCGGCTCAAGGAAGATCGACCAGCTCCGCGACAACCTCGCCGCGGCGGATTTGAAACTGACGCCGACGCAGATTCAGAAGCTCGATGAAGCCAGCAAGATATCACTTGGGTTCCCATATGATTTCCTAAACGGGCCGATGGTGCGGAGTTTTTCGTACGGTGGGATGCAGGACGCGATTGAAGCGTGAGTGTTGCCGAATGGGGCGCAAATCCTTTTTAGCCGGGTCGCTCGCGACCCGTTACGCCCACATGTCATTATGCCATAATTTGCCATATTATGCCATCGCGGTAGAATGGTGACATGCCTTCCCAAAGCAGCATGAACATCTCCCTCCCTGACACGATGCGTCAGTGGATTGAGGAGCAGGTCGAAGCAGAAGGATTCGGCACAGCCAGCGAGTATCTCCGGTCGCTCGTTCGGGATGCGCAGAAGCGAAAGGCCCGTGAGCAACTGGATCAGAAGCTGGTCGAGGCGGTCGAAAGCGGGGAGTCGTCACCGATGACCGGCGCGGATTGGAAGCATATCCGCCAGACAGTTCGCAATCGCCTCGCGGGCAAAGCGAAGCGAAAATGATCCGACGTCGTCCAAGGGCCATTGAGGCGCTGATCGAGTCGGCGGAGTATATCGGTGCCGATAGCCCGATGTCGGCCGAGCGGTTCTTGGTAGCTGCGGAGCGAACCTTTCAAGAGCTCGAAGGGATGCCCGGAATGGGCCACATTTACGCGTCAGACAATCCCAAGCTCAGTGGCATCCGTGTCTGGGCAATCAAAGGATTCCGGAATCATCTCGTCTTCTATCGCGCCCTCGACGACGGCATTGACGTTCTGACTGTGATTCACGGTGCGCGGAATCTGGACGCCGTGCTTCCAAAGGAATTGGACTAATCGTGGCGTCATAACAATAATATGATAAAATGGCCCGCGCCCCTCGGGAGGAGATCAATACTGTGCCAGATTCACAATCATTCTACCGCGCAAGGCAACGTCAGAAGCGGTTCGTTGAGGCTCTCCTCTCGATAAGCGCGTCCGGGGCCGCACATTGGGTAAGGAAAGAGATCGAGCCAAGCTACATCCACTGTTTCGTTGGCGGCGATCTATTCCTGTTTGAACTCAGCCAAGGAGAACAGCCATTCGATCCAAGCTTGCCAGTCCATGGCATCGTTGCGCACGTTCGCAATTGCAATCTGGGTAGTGGTGCAGTTTGAAATATTATTTTTTCGACGGATCAATTTGATGCTTGCTTATGCTAGAGCGGTCTGGCATAATCACCCGCATGAACAAGCTGTCCACTGCCGAACGTTGCCAGATCATTTCCGCTTTCGTTGAAGGCAATTCAATCAACTCCACTTGCCGGATGACGGGGCGTTCGAAGCACACGGTTTTGAATCTGCTTGAAGACCTTGGCGAAGCTCGCCAGAAGTTCCACGATGAGAAGGTGCGCGGTCTGGCAGCAAAGAAGGTCCAGTGCGATGAGCTTTGGGCGTTCTGCTATTCCAAGCAGAAGAACATTCCGGCGCACAAGATCGGCCGATTCGGCTATGGCGACGTTTGGACTTGGACCGCGATCGACGCCGACAGCAAGTTAATGATTAGTTGGCTCGTGGGGCTTCGCGATATCAATTATGCCATTCAGTTCATGACCGACGTTGCCGATCGCCTGTTGAACCGCGTACAGCTAACGACGGACGGTTTGAAGTCCTACCTCTATGCCGTTGATTGTGCGTTCGGCGAAGATATCGACTTCGCGCAGCTCGTGAAGGTCTACGGCGCGGATCGCAGCACGCCAACCCGCTACAGCCCACCGAAGCTTACCGCGATCAAGACGCACGCTCGCATCGGCAGCCCCGCTCCCCGTGACATCAGCACCAGCTACGTTGAACGTTCGAACCTTACGGTTCGCATGATGAGCCGTCGCTTCACGCGGTTGACGAATGGCTTCAGCAAGAAGGTTGAGAACATGAAACACGCCGTTGCGATCACGTTCACGTTCTACAACTGGTGCAGGGTCCACCAAACGTTGCGAGTCACCCCAGCTATGGAAGCGGGGTTGACGGATCACGTTTGGGAAATCGAGGAACTGGTCGCACTGCTGAACTAACTCGGTCGGCGGCGGAAACTGTCAATATTTGATCGCTTTATCAACAACTCGTCCACACCTGCTAATAGGGGTTCTTCGATAAAAAACACCATATCGAGTGCACCTAAGGAAGAATTACCACCGCTGACAGTATTGTGTTTGCGAATTACAGGATGTGGGGAGATAATCGGCGTTGCAGAGACTCAGTACAAATGAGTCGGCCGGGGATAAGAGAACCCGGCCGACTCATTTACTCCAGAACTGGCGTCAAGTTGGTTTACTAGGCCCGCTTGAGCAGGGATTAAACCCAGCCAGTAGTGACGCTGCCGTAGCTCAATTGGACAGAGCACCGGGTTACTAACCCGGCTGTTGTGGGATCGTGCCCCACCGGCAGCAATTGTATTTTGCAGTCCAGAAACCTGGTTTGCAAGTCAAATTCGCGCGCAACCTTGCGCATTCACGTAACTTGCGCGCTGCGCGCAAGTTGTATTCGATCTATTCTGTGGCGCGGGAGGTATTGTGCTTGGACCTGCTTGCGTGAGATGGATCACGTTTAAGCTCGGCAAGTCACCGGGATGCAATCATCATGGTCTGAGCTGCATTGATAAAGGCAACGCCTCGTTGGTTTTCTGTGATCTTGAAAGCCTGAGTGCCAGTGAGCGTCAAGATGCACGCGTGATGAACACTTAGCACGGCATCCTGCAATTTCTGGTCATCTTCCAGCGCAACTACCTTAATGCCGAGAGATTGCGCGGCATCAATCGATACATGTCTTCCATGTGAAAGGGTTACAGCGTGGGTTCCAAGTTCCTTAACAATTTTGCGGGCCGCTCGCTTTGCATCTTTTTGGCTCGAAAACATCCCTGTTTCTAGCCATTTCGCAACCATTTCGTTTGACCATTTGATCGCCTTTTGGCATTCGCCAATCATAGATGGATCGTATTTGGAAAGAATGGCCTGCCACACTGGAATTGTTGCCGGATCGGCAGCTATTTCCTTTTTTGCTTTTTCGAATTCTTCAACAACGCCGTGGGCCGGAATGGAGCCGAACTGCGGATCGATTGGCCCGAGGCTCGAATGCTTGCCCATCAGTATTTCTTTGCAAGACAAGGCAATCATCGTGCCCGCAGACATTGCGATTTGCGGAATAATTGCCCGGATGTCCATGCCGAACATTTTTCGAAGATAATCTACGATAGACTCGGTTGCCGCGATGCTTCCCCCTGGCGTGTGCAAAAGCAAATCCAGTCCGAGACTTCGGTCGAGCCGATGTACGGTCGCCATAAAGGCGCTCTTGTCTCCGTCATGGAGACCAAAGTTCACGCCGTGCCGCTCAAGCTCGGGTTTCTGTAACCAGCCCGAATAGTAGACGATCGTATTACGCCCGGTAAGCTTCGAAAGTCGTCTGATATATTTGCGGCGCACTACATCGTGTCCGCCGCCGACTGCGCTGGTCTCTTCAAGAAGCGACTTCCAATCGGGCATGTTGTTGCTCCGCGATTAGTGAGTGAGAGTTGTTCGATAGCCAAGTTACAACACGATATTTTTGAATTGCTCCGCCCCCCTGCGATCGAAGTTGCTTGAAGTAATCACGAGCCTGCTGCTTCTCAAGCTTAAGCTTTTTGTAGAGATCAATCACTTCGCGAGGCGCAGAATAACCCTTCCGTTTGGTTGATTGCTTTGCCATGCCAACTCTCCCTGTGCCGCTTAACTTACTTTATTCTGCCACCGTGCTTGTGCGGCCTTTTTGGCCAACGCTGTTCGCTCCGCCGGCGTCATCGCAGCGGTTCTCGCCTTGCCGCCCTTCAATCCGCCGCGCCGCCCCATCGCGACCGCAATCGGGTCTTTCCCGTCGGCGTTCTTCTGGATGTTGCCCGACTCAATCGCCAGCATCATCGAGTGGGCGATTTCCACAACGTCTTTTGACTTCCTAGACCGCTTTGGCATGTCAAAAGTTTACATAGGTCGCGGCTGGATGTCCATACCGATCGCTAATCACCGAGTTATCCACAAATTGTTCGCCAAGTTAACGCTCGTATCAGACGGCACTTATGGTATTCAAATACAAATCAACCCCAACATCTAGCGGTCGGAGCCGGAATCCGTTTCCTTTTTTCAGAATAGTTTGATAGCGTAAGCGATGGCAAAAAAGCGAGCCGAGGGTCGGTGAAACCCGCGGCTCGAAAGTTTGCCCATTGCGTTGCGTTTGATCGGTTCGATGGGCGGAAGCCAAAGTAGTGCCTCCCCCCTCCAATGTCAATCCCTTCTTCCCTGTGGCACAGGCTACAGGATGCGGTTGTGTTCGGCCCTGACGGAGCGATTTCATTTGACTTGGCTTCACTTATAAGTTAATAATTGTATGGCAAAGGTCGATGTAAAAAGGCTTCCGTTGGATGCGTGCAAGACGCAGATTTGGATATCTGAGGCCGCGCTGAAGGCCGTGAATAAGTTTAGAAAACGTGGTGATCCAAGCGGACAATACTGGGCATGCGTTAAGCGCTACGCACAGGCAGGGTTTCAAAATTACATCGGCGACAAGTGTCCGATTCAGCATGAGTGGGGCGGCGTATTTCGCATCGGCCCGGCATTCAGCTTGTTTCGCATGATCGGCTTCTTTCACGGCAATGGATTGCATGGCGAGTTCATCGTGATTGATGCTTTCTTGAAGAAGAAGATGAAGCTCAATGATTCTGAGAAGAATAGAATTGATGCGGTGGTGGCAGTTAAGTTGCAGGTCGGCTGGCAAAAGGTTTATCAATGAGCGACTTTGACGGTCTCTTGGCCGATCTGAAGCAGTTTGAGGAAGGCCCAGAGAGTCCTGGGTTCGACTTGCGCTTGGATTTAGCAGATATCATCTGTCTACGACTCAAGGAAAAGGGCTGGAGCCAAGCGAAGCTTGCGGCGGAAATTGGACGGCCACAGTCCTACGTCACGCGTATTGTTCATTCTGGCGCTAACTGCACTTTTGAGACCGCTGGCCGAATCCTTTTCGCTCTCGGCGTCAAAGCGAAATTGATCGAAACCCCTTCGACGCATTGCGGTAAATCCGCACCTGTCCGTACATCTTCCGCATCATCAGCCATCATAATAAACGAGCAAGGAACTGTCGATGTCACGGAAAAAGCCAGGCAAGGATCAACCCACCGCACCGGATATTACTCCACCACCAGCGCAACAGTTGCCACTGGGAGTTATTCAACTATCGTTTGAAACCTTACCAAAGGTGGGGAATCCTGCACTGCCTGTAATCTGGATTGACGCAACCACGATTGCGGTTCGAGGGGACTTGCCGGTTGCAATGCTCCGATTTTACGCGCTGCTTCCAGAAGCTGCCGTTGAAACTTTAAGAATGCAAACCAGCATTGACCACTTACGCGGGCTTGTTGACCTCATCGGAAAGACGATCGATTACTATCCGACTCGCCCTATTGATGTCCAGAAAACCAGCGCCCAATCCAAATAGGATTACTAGACCGCTCTAGCAAAAGCTGCGCCTAATTTCGCGTCAAGAGCAGTCGGATTCAAACTGCACCACTACCGCAATCTGCTATGGCTTGAAGGGTTGGACGGGTGGTCGGAGTTGCTTGCGCTTCTACAGTCGGTTCCCTTCCAATCGTCACAGCATGGCGAGATGCTGGAAGCCACTCAAGAGGCCGCAGTCGTTGATCTGGAGACGTGTGCGTCGTCAGCGAATGAATAGCTAAGGGAGCTGCCGCCGATAGAAGGAAACGTTCAACCGGCTATCGTAAAGTGCTACTCCACTTTCAAACCCAGCCGTCCCATCAGCTCGTCAAACTGATCCAATGAGTTGTAGTGCAGCACCAAACTCCCCTTCCCGGCTTTCCGCGATTTCACCTGCACGCGAAGCCCAAGCTGTCGGCTGAGGCTCTTCTCCAAATCCGGCACATGGGCAGAGGCGCCGGCTTTGGCTTTGATTTCCGGCTTGGCCTGACCGGCTTGCTGGATGATCTTCTCCAAGTTGCGAACGGAGAGCTCCTGGCTGATCACCAGATTCGCCAGACGTTGCTGTTCGAGCATGTCCGCGACACCAGCGATGATCTTGGCGTGGCCGAGGCTGATCCGCCCTTCCGCGACCATCGTTCGGACGGCTTCGGGAAGATCCAACAGACGCAAGTGATTGGCGACGGCGCTGCGATCCTCTCCCACTCGCCCCGCCAGCTCGGCTTGGGTCAGGCCAAGCTGAGTCATCAGGGATCGATACGCCTGGGCGCGGTCGATGGGGTTCAGGTTCTCGCGTTGAATGTTTTCGACCAGCGCCATCTGAGCTTGAGTGAAGCTGTCGACGTCGCGAATAATGACGGGAATGGTTGCCAGGCCCGCGATGCGGGCAGCCCGCCAACGGCGTTCGCCGGCGATGAGCTCATAGCGATCGCCGACTTTGCGCACGATGATGGGTTGGATTAAGCCGGTCGCTTTCAGGCTCGCCGCGAGTTCGGCGATGGTGGAATCATTCATCTGCCGGCGGGGCTGGTGCGGATTCGGAACGACCTGATCCAACGGAATCTCCGTTGGGGTCGAATTCGCGACGGACTGCGATGAAGGAGTTGCGCCGTCTGGTTTCTCCGCGTCTCCGCGTCTCTGCGTGAGATCCGAGGTCTCCGGTGCCGGCAATTCCCCCTCCACCGGCAATTCCGAAATCGACATCAAACTGCTCAACCCCCGACCCAAACGCGATTTCGACTTAACGAACTTAGACATGACGGGCGTCCTTTTCCCGGTGAGCGGCAGGCGGTATGTCGTGTTCCACGTGGAACACGAACCTGCCCGCGATCATAAACTTCACACCCTCGAATGCAATCGACCGCCTCAGCTAAGTTTGAAAACCACGAGACACCGGGGCAAAATAGCGACTGATACGGGTTCTACTTAAAAGCCCCGCGAAACTTCTTCTGTTTAGCCGGGTCGCTTGCGACGCGCGTTTCTGCGAAGAGCGCGGAAATTAAATGGAATCCGTATGATTTCATCGGCGAAGAAAGAATGACAACCAAGGAGATGATCGCGGCGGTAGCGGAACGAGCCGATGTTTCATTGGACGTCGCGCGACAGGTCTTAAAGGCTCAATCCAAGATCGTCAGCAGCAGGGCGGCGGAGAGCGCCCCCGTTCCAGGCATCGGAGTCGCCTGGATTGAAAAAAGCCCGGCAACCACCTTGGTCATGCGCTTCGGACCCAAGGCCGGCCAGACAATCGCCCTCCCTGCAAAAACACGGGTGAAGTTTCAGGTTGCAGCACCTTTCCGCAAATCCGTCCGCGATGGCACGTCGCTCCCGGCTGAGGCAATTGACACAGAGGAAGAGCTGGAAGGGGAGTCCGCTGAGTTACTGTTCCACGTGGAACATGATTTTGGTAGTGGTGCAGTTTGAATCCGCCGATAGTGGTGCAGTTTGAACAGCACTACCAACTGCTGAACATATCTACGGCGGTCTAACTTTACCACTACTTGCTCTTGCATGATTTGTAACCGTTCAGTTCCCTTGAAACCTAACAATTCACTAACAAATTTGGCCTAAAAAACCGTCAGCGAAATCTGCGCCCATCTTCGTTTCAACATCGTAAAGCCGCGTAGCATTTAGGTCAGGGGCCAGCAAATTACCTGCTCTGGTTCACATTTGATGCAATGCCGTCTGTTGCGTTGGGTGCCGCGTTCTGGATGAACCAGGGGAGGTCAATCACAATAACTGACGCGTCCTGATGGGCTCGAAGCGCCGACCGCAGCCGAGACGCACGCCGGGTATGGAGCAGCGCTTGCCACCAGTGCTTATCGACGATCTCAGGGATGATGATGGCGAGAAGTCTATTCGGGAACCGGCTTTTGACCTCCTCAATATGCGCCTGCAGCGGTGTGATAAACTCCCGGAATGGCGTACGCACGAATTCGAGCGTTGGCGACGGTACGCCCGCGCTGCGAGCCGGCCTTTCCACCTGCCGATCCCATTGCTGGCGCATGACGCCAGCCTCGTCATCGGCGGCATCGCCTTCGAGGTTGCTGAGATGAACCGCGATCACTTCGGACGACAAACGCATGCCGAACCGCAGCGATTTGGCCACGAGCCGATCCCAGCGGTGAATCGGCACCAGAACAACCGGTGGCTCGCTGGGAGTTACGTCCAGCGGCTCGGGGCACTCGATCTGGTTCTCAATCATTCTGTACCGACGATTGACGACGCGAAAGATCGTCAGCATCACCGGGATCGCCAGGACGGTAATCCAGGCGCCTTCAATGAACTTCGCCGCCAGGATGATGCAAAGCGCGGACGCTGTCGCAACGGCGCCCAAACCATTGACCCATAACTTTAAACTCGGGTGAGCTTGCTTCGACGAGCCGTGACTATCATTGCGCGCTTGCTTCCGCCAATGCATGACCATGCCAGACTGCGATAGGGTGAAAGCCATAAATGCCCCGACCGCATACAAAGGAATCAGCTTGTCGGTAATTCCGCGAAAAGCCGCCAGCAGCAGCCCGGAAGCGGTGGCGAGGAACAACACGCCCACTGAATAGACAAGCCTTCGATCGATGGCGGCAAAGGCGCGGGGCAGAAAGTCATCCTTGGCGATCAAACGGCACAGACGCGGAAAGTCGACGAAGCTGGTGTTCGCCGACAGGCAAAGCACTGCCAGCACGCTGCTCATCGTTACGTAGTAAAACCAGCCTCTCCCGACTACCGCACCGACCAGTTGTGACAACACGCTTTGATAGCCGGATTGGTCCTGATCCGTCGCCCCAATCTGATAGGCACGTGACAAGTAGGCAATCCCACCCAGAAGTATCAACAGAATTGCCACGATCAGCGTCAGCGTTCGGTGAGCGTTTTTGACGGTTGGCTCTCTGAACGCGCTCACGCCGTTGCTCACGGCTTCCACGCCGGTCATGGCGGTGCAACCGCTCGCAAATGATCGCAGGAGCAGCCACAGTCCCACGGTTTCCGTGGATGTTGGCAGCGCTGGGGGCGCTGCAAGCGGGTGCGGGTGTCCGCCACTTGAAATTGCTCTGCCGACTCCCAGGCCCAGTACGGTAAACATGCTGGCAATGAACAGATACGTCGGCAGGGCAAAGGCAACTCCGGCTTCGCCCGTCCCGCGCAGATTCAGGAGCGTTATTAGCGCCAGGAAGCCGAGGCACAGCAGCACGGTATACTTATGCAGGTGAGGAGCCGCGGATACCAGCGCCGCGACTCCGGCTGAAATGCCCACCGCGACGGTCAAAATGTAGTCAATCATCAGCGCGGCGGCGGCGAGGAGGCTGGCCCACGTCCCAAGATTCTCTTTTGCGACGGTATACGATCCACCATTCACCGGGTACGCGGCAATCGTCTGGCGGTAGCTGAGATAAAGCATCGCCAGGAGCGCGAGAATTACCCCCGTGACCGGTAGTATGTAGTGTAGCCCGGCGGCGCCCAGCGGAAGCAAAATCGTCAGTGCCGCTTCAGGGCCATATGCGGAAGAGGACAACCCATCGAGCCCCAGCGCCGGCAAGCCGGCGGCCACGCCAATCCTCTGATCTTTTTGTTCATCCGACGCCAGACGACGACCGAAGAGAAAATCCAGGACCGACATTACATTCCTTCCGGCAACGGAGTCACATGCGACCCCGCCGCGCTCCGTTTCGCGGGTATTTTCCAATCGCGAAGAACCTTTGTATTGCCAATGGCCTTTTACGTGAACCGCTCCGGCGAATGAAGTTGAGCTGGCGGCTGGCCGTCGCCGCTACGCCCGCGATGCCGGCGACGGGTTTCCGCATTCCGGGCAGCGCTCCGGCGACGCCCGCAGATCATATCCGCAGTGCGGACAGCGCTGGCGCTCGCGCAGCAGGACATCGACCAATTGGCCGAGGGTCATGTCCGGCGGATATTTGATTTCTCCGACGACGCCGAGCCGCTTGGATCCCGCAACGTCGTCGGAACCTTCAGCGACGGCCTGGCAGATTTCCCACATGAGAAGATCCAGGCGGTCATCCGGCAGGTAGTGCGAGTTGGGCCAGCCGAGCGCGAGTTGAATCGCTTTGCACAGCCGCGAGGCAACGGCCCGACGTCTTGGATCGTCGCCCCAAAGCGCGATCGTTGGGTGTCGGCGCGCGGCGATTTGCCGGGCGATGAACAAGTTCCGGGGTTTTTGCCGTCGGTCTTCCAGCCCCGTGGCGATCAGCCAGCCCACCAGCGGCACCATAAGACACGCCCGCTCAAACCGAGACGGCGGACTCACCGCGAATGGCGGGGCGATCAGCGCTGTGGGTGTGGCGTCCATTCGGCGGTCCGCACGGATTTCAACGGCGCCTAACGTAACGCGCGGGCGCGCAAGACGGGAGCTTCCAAACTACACTTCGGCGATGGTCTCTCGCGACGAGCTGATTCTCGAATACGTCGACCGCCTGCCGTATGCGCCGTATCCGGTGCAGGAAGAGGCGATGTTCGCCTGGGCGGCGTGCGAAGACGGCATGCTGCTGTCGGCTCCAACCGGGACGGGCAAGACGCTGGTCGCCGAGGCGGCGGTGTTCGAGGGGCTTCGCACCGGCAAGCGGGTTTATTATTCGACGCCGCTGATTGCGCTGACGGATCAGAAGCTGCTCGAACTGCAGTCTACGGTTTCGCGCTGGGGGTACGGGCCGGAGACGGTGGGGCTGGTGACGGGACATCGCACGGTGAATCCGAATGCGCCGATAAAGGTCGTGGTCGCCGAGGTGCTGCTCAATCGGCTGCTGCACGCCGAGGCGTTTGACTTCGCCGAGGTCGGCGCGGTGGTGATGGATGAGTTTCACAACTTCAATGAGCCGCAGCGCGGGATCGTGTGGGAGCTGGCGCTGTCGCTGCTGCCGAAGCACATCCGCGTGATGCTCCTCTCGGCGACGGTGGGGGCCGCGTCGGAGTTCGTCAACTGGATGGCCCGGAGTCTCGATCGGCGGGTGACGCTGGTCGAAGGAACCGAACGCCGCGTGCCGCTGCACTTTCAGTGGATCGGCGATGAGCTGCTGCCGGATTTCATGGAGCGCGTCGCGCAGGGCGAAGGAGACGCGCGGCGAACGCCGGCGCTGGTGTTCTGCTTCGATCGCGAACTGTGCTGGAGCACCGGCGATGTGCTGAAAGGCAAAGACCTCTTCGCCGAAGGTCAGCGAAAAGCCCTCCTCGACCGGCTCGAAGCGTTCGATTTTTCTGTCGGATCGGGAAACCGATTGCGGCCATTTCTGGCGCGAGGCATCGGCATTCACCACGCGGGCTTGCTGCCGCGATATCGGCGGGTGGTCGAGACGCTGTTTCAGGAAAAGCTGCTGCCGGTCTGCGTCTGCACGGAAACTCTCGCGGCGGGAATCAACCTGCCGGCCCGATCAGTCGTGCTCACAACGCTCGCCAAGGGCCCGCGCGACAAAAAGAAAATCATCGATCCCGGCGCCGCGCAGCAGATGTTCGGCCGAGCAGGGCGGCCGCAGTTTGATACCGAGGGGCATGTCTTCGCGCTGGCGCACGAAGATGACGTCAAGCTCGCGCGCTGGAAAGAAAAGTTCGACTCGATTCCAGAGAACACGAAGGACCCCGGCCTGATGAAAGCGAAGAAGGCGCTGGCGAAAAAGAAGCCGACGCGCCGGGCCGGGTTCACGTATTGGAATGAAGAGCAGTTCGCGAAGCTGCAAACCGCGCCGCCGGCGAAGCTCGTGAGCAAGGGCCGGCTCAGTTGGCGCTGGCTCGCGTATCTGCTCGATGCGAATCCCGCGGTCGATCCGATTCGGCAGGTGATTCGCCGCCGATTGATGGATCACCCGACGATCGAGGGGGAACTGAGGCGCGTCGACAAGATGCTGGTGACGCTGAGCCAGATGGGGATTGTGGTTCTCGATCCGCCGGTGCCCGCAAGCTTGCTCGCGTCGACGGAGCCGGCGTCGATCGATGCGGAACCGGCCGAAGCGATAGACGATGGAGAGGACGAAGAAACCGCGGAAGGTAGTGCGACACCCAGCACCGTCGGCGACCTGCGAAGCCGACTGACGATCGGCAGCCAGATCGAGCCGGCATCGGCAAGCAAAGGCAACCGAGCCGTCAGCGGCGCGAAAGACGCGCCGATTCACCCGGAGCCGTATGAACCCGTGACGGCCACCGCGACGCCGAAGCTTCAGCAGTTGAAAGTTTTCAAAGCGGTGCATCCGCTGTACGGCTTGTTCCTCATGGACTACCTCGGCAAGGCCGACCCGGATGAGATGATCCAGATTCTCGAAAGCCTGCTGGAGATGCCGGGATCGGTGGCCAAGTCGCTGCGCGTGCCGTGGCCGAGCGAGCTTCCGCCGGGCCGGCTGGCGACTGAAGTCGCCGACCCCGCGATCCTGCAACTGGGTTTGGCGACGCACGATGATCTTTATCCCCAGGCCGACCAGAGCGATGTCCTGCCCGAGCTGCGCAAGTATCCGGTGCCGCTGGCGCAGAAGATGAAGATGCTGTTTGAGAACGCGATCGACCACGCCGGCGGATTGTTCGTCACGCCGGTATGGGCGGTAGGGGATCTCCTGGCCCACGGCGCCGACCTCGACAAATTCGCCCGCTCGCGCGATGTCCTGAAGCAGGAAGGAATCCTCTTCAAACACGTCCTGCGAATGATTTTATTGTGCGGCGAGTTCGCCCAGCTCACGCCCACGGGCTTAGCTGCCGAAACGTGGCGAGCGACGCTAACCGCCATAGCCCAGCAACTCACAACCGCCTGCCGCGCGGTTGATCCGCAGAGCACGGATGAAATGCTCGAAGAAATGGCCGAGGCGTTTTAGACGACGTCAAGGATCGTGACGCAGAGCGCATATCTAAAGTAATAACATGGGTGTAAAGGTCGTTCCTGCCCGCCAGGTTGTGAGATCCATCAGGGCGACAAGGGTTATAATTGTGATTGCGGACATGTTACCTGCAACGAGAAGCCTAACGCGTGAGTTGAGCCAGATGCAAAAGAAGAAATCGTTCAGGTTTTCCGACACTCGCCTGCAAAGTCGCCTGTTGAAGAAACTGAGATCACGCAAAATCCCGTTTTCCGTGGGGGCGGAGGGTGGAATTATTTATGACACTCAAGGCAATCTGAATGATCGGATTGAGAGAGCCGTGTCGTCGGTGCGTGGAGAAGTATTCCCAACTTGGCAGTTGCTTTTCTGCCCTGAGGATTGGGTGACGCGATATGCTGGGTACATGGAGGCTCATGGAATCAAGTACATTATCGAAATTATAGATGGAAAGGAGACTTTTTTGCTTTCATTGCGATATCGTCCGCATGCTTGGAAGAACTTGTAGGTGAATGATGTGAGATGTGATTGCTGGCATGGCTAAGCGGCTGGGAGGCTAAGATCAAGGCGAAGTTTTAGCGGAGTGGTTGGCCGTCAATCAATGGAACCCCGAGTCACGATACCAGGTGACTGGAAACGTGACGCGACCGGATGCCAACCGCATGATCGAAAGCGCCAGAAGAATTCTCGGAGCTTTGTTATGAGTCGCCTGTCTGAAACGCTGATCAAGAAGCTGAAGAAGATCGCCAAGGTCGTCGACGCCGAGAAGCGGCTTTATTTCTTCGCGATGGTCCATGATGAATCGGAGCCGCCGGATCGGTGGGATGTAATTGTGTCGGCTGAAAAGCTGACCCCGTGGAGCACCGAGGCGATCCAGTACATCGCTCGACTTCTAAGGAAAGAATTCACGGACAAGGAAATAGTTCAGATCGAGCAGGTGGTGCCGCTTCCACGCGATAATGAGTTGATCAAGTCCCTCAGTGAAGACGAGCGCACCCCGGCCCAAAGGATTCGTGGCCTGCATCCAATGGATCACTTCGATGATGTTGAGGTCATCTGGTCGGCGAAGAAGTCCGCGCTGAAAGCGGCGAAGGTTTAGCAAGTAGCCGGAAGCGTTCCACGAGCGTTGTCCGTTGTCAGCAGCTTCACTACCTTGCCGCGATGGGCTTCCAAATAAAACACATGGTCGAACACGGTGTGAAATCCGCACGACGCCACATTGTTGGGTAATTCCACAAATCGAGATGGGGTGATCCAGGCAGAGACCAGAACGAGCGACGTTTCATCACATCGGGCTTGATAGCCCGCATGCCGCCGATTCTTCCGGTCAATTTGGCCTGCAACTCCGCCGTCGTCATTCTTGCAGTTTCCCTTCAGCCAATCGGAGAGTTTAGAATCCCGCAGGACGACGGGGCGCGAACCGAGGAAACCAATGAACGAGATTCGGCGAGATCGGGATGTTCGACTGGGACGACGAGAGCTGATCAAGTCATTGGCGGCGATGGGAGCGGGCGCCGCGTGCGGGGCTGGCGGGGCGACGCCGTCGCCGGCGCTGGCAGCAGATTCCAGCGGAGCGGAGCGGGCGCAAACCGTTTCAACGACCGGCTCCAGCCCGGTGGTCGAAACCACCGCGGGCAACGTGCGGGGCTGTGATCGAGCCGGCGTCTATACTTTCAAAGGCATCCCATACGGCGCTCCCACCGGCGGCGCTGCCCGCTTCCAGCCGCCGGCCAAACCGGCTCCCTGGAGCGGCATTCGCAGCGCGCTCACGTACGGCCCCATCTGCCCCGCGGCGAACGATGTGCGCACCGGGGGCGACAACCGGCCGCGTGGAGACGAGGACGCGTTCCTCCTCTACCGCGGCGCCAATCACACGGCTTCCGCGGAAGACTGCCTCCGGCTGAATGTATGGACTCCCAGCCTTTCCGGGACGACCAAGCGGCCGGTGATGGTCTGGCTGCATGGGGGCGGCTTCACCGCCGGCTCCGGTCATGATCTGCTTTCCTACGACGGCGAGAACCTGGCCCGCCGCGGCGACGTGGTGGTGATTACCAATAACCATCGACTGAACGCGCTGGGCTATCTCGATCTGGCCGGGTTGGGCGGCGAGCGGTACGCGTCGTCGGCGAACGTGGGGATGCTCGATATCGTGGCGGTGCTCGAGTGGGTCCGCGACAACGCCGCCGCGTTCGGCGGCGATCCGGGCAACGTCACCGTTTTCGGACAGTCCGGCGGCGGAGGCAAAGTCAGCGCGCTGATGGCGATGCCCGCCGCCAAAGGCCTTTTTCACAAGGCCATCGTGCAGAGCGGCGCGTTTCTGCGAGCCAAGTCCACGGAAGATTCCGCGCGGCTCGCGTCGGCGTTTCTGGCCGAGTTGAACGTGTCCAAAGACAAGCTCGAAGCGCTTCATACCATCCCCGCCGAGCGACTGTGCGCGGCGCAGCAGCGGGTCACCGCACAGACGAAGCTGTCGTGGGGTCCGTCCGTTGACGGGCACGTGCTTCCCGCGCACCCGTTCGATCCGGCGGCGCCGGAGCTTTCCGCGTCAGTACCCTTGCTGATCGGCACCAATCTCAACGAGCAGGTCCATGGGTGTGACAACCCGGATGTGGATGCGCTGACCGAAGACGAGCTGCGCACGCGCGTCGAGCAGCGTCACGCGGCGAACGCCGCCGCGATCATCGATGCGTATCGGCGTGAGTATCCCAGCGCCAAGCCGTTCGACCTCTGGTCGGTGATCTCCGCCGCCCCGGCCCGCAGCGCCGCCGCCACCCAGGCCGAGCGCAAGGCGGCCCAGGGCGCTGCTCCGGCCTATCAGTACCTGTTTACCTGGCAAACCCCCCAGCTCGACGGCCGCCCGCGCGCGTTTCATAGCTGCGAAATCGCCTTCGTGTTCAACAACGGCGACCTGTGCATCAACCTGACCGGCGGCCGACCCGATGCCCTGGCGCTGGCCGAGCAAATGAGCCGGGCCTGGGTGAGCTTCGCCCGCACCGGCGATCCCAACCACGCCGGACTACCCAAGTGGTCGCCCTACACCGCAGCCCAGCGCGCCACCATGGTCTTCGACACGCACTGCGAAGTGCGCAATGACCCCGAAGGAGAAGGCCGCCGGCTGATAAACCGAACATAGAGCGGAGCGCCAGCGGGGAACGAGGAAGAAAGCGATTGCTCTTGATAGCGCGGTCACTATGGAAGCATTATCGACAAGCGTTCGACTACTGGACCCGCCCCGTTCCTAGTCGCCCGTGACCTGTCGCGCGCTAAGGGCGCGCAAGAAACGCGCGCAAACGGGCCGTCAACTTCATGATGTTCGAAACGTCGCATTCCCAAATTACAAGAACCCTCCAACCCAAACGCCGAAGCCGCGCGATGTTCCGACGATCCCGCGCCTTGTTCCCTTCAAGCTTTTGTTGCCAAAAAGCTTTGCGGCTTTTAGGCATACGCGCGCCAGCGGCGCATCTGTGCTGATGCCAGAAACATCCATGAACAAAGATCACCTTTTGACGTGATCCGAACGTGATATCAGGTGTTCCCGGGAGGTCGCGCCGATGTAAGCGATAACGGTAGCCCAGGCCATGTAAGAGTCTTCGGACCAACAGTTCCGGCTTCGTATCGCGGCAGCGAACGAGCGACATCTGGGCGCTTCTTTGGCTCGGCGTTAGGTTGTCCATGCGGTGTTCTTGCCAAATGCCCCGCGAGCAGCATCATATGCCGCGTGGTGGACAGCATCGATCCCGAGTCATTGAAGCGATCAGTCACTCAGTTATTGAACTCACTTCCGGCGGGCGCATCGCTCGACCCCTCTCGGCTGACAAAGGCCGCTCTGACGCGATTGCGACGGGATCTTCCTGTCGCTCGAGAACGATTGATCCAGCTATCGCGTCATCTCGATCCGATTCAGCAGCCGCCGTTTGTATTCGATCCGACAAATCCCGAAATCGTGGGCGGCCTGATGGGGCGGACCATGATGGAACAAAAGCGCCGGCGGCTGGATAGCTTGTCCAAGTTTTACGGATCAGGTGTGTACGCCATTTACTATAGCGGCAATTTTGACGCCTACGCGCCAATTCGTGGGGGCGAGACACCAATTTACGTCGGAAAAGCGGATCCTCCGACCCCGGACTGCAAAACAGTTGAGGAGCAGGGGCCGAAGCTCGTCGGAAGATTATCCGACCACGC
>Ga0182024_10012162_pt1 | contig 17072 bp, 16 predicted proteins | sample P32metaG_FD_120480 | JGI IMG/M metagenome (GOLD analysis project Ga0182024, IMG submission 120480) | Permafrost microbial communities from Stordalen Mire, Sweden - P3-2 metaG (Illumina Assembly) | ecosystem: Environmental > Terrestrial > Soil > Wetlands > Permafrost | place: Sweden: Stordalen...
CGCTCCAGACACTGAAAGAGATCATCCACCAGCGCACCGAGAGGGTGCTGAGCGAGCTGCGCGAGGGTCCGATTGGACGACTCATTCCCGGCTCGCGGAGCGAGGGGCCCGGCGACCCCGGGACCTCCAAAGGCGAGGCCACGCGCGCCTCCAGCCTCGTCGACCAGGCCAAAGAAAAGCTCGAGGACTGGCAGCACCAAATCGACGAGCGCGTGAGAGCCGTCGTTCCCAGTATCCTGCCCTGGCAGCAACTCCAGCTCGACGTGAAGCGCCTTACGCAGCGCGTCGAAGAGCTGGAGGCTCGATTGAAAGATCAGGACCAGAAGTAGCCGCCCCCCTCGCCAAGGTGTGGAATACGTCGCATGTTCTCCGGGTTGCAACGGACGAGAGGGTCAAGACTTCCCATGGCGATGCTCCGGTCCACCGTCGAAAATCGAAAAGAAGCCGATGGCTTCGCTGAGGAGTGCCTCGCTCAAGTCGACGCGATGTACGGCGTGGCCTGTCGCTTGACCCGCAACCCGAACGAGGCGGAAGACCTCGTGCAAGACGCGTTGGTCAAGGCGATGCGCGCCCGGCACCAGTTTCTGGTGGGCACGAACCTAAAAGCGTGGCTCTTTCGTATACTTACGAACACGTTCATCAACAAGTACCGTCGAGGAGGGTTGGAGCGGTCTCTCCTCGAGGGACCCGACGCCGACCCGCTCGCGGACGGGTGGGTGAGCGCCTCGACGATGAGGCAGCTCCGCGACCCGGAACAAATCGCCTTGCTCCCGATCGTCGAAGGGGAGGTCGGGCGTGCGCTCGATGCCCTGCCGGCCGAGTTCAAGCTCGCGGTGATTCTCTGCGACGTGGAAGAGTTCTCGTACGAAGAGATCGCCGAGATCATGGGCTGTCCCATCGGGACCGTCATGAGCCGGTTGCACCGAGGGAGAAAGCTTCTCCAGCGCTCTCTCTATGGCCACGCACTTGCGATGGGCATCGTGAAGGGCGAGCAAAACGTCGGCACAGAAAAGACAGACAAGAGCGCCCCCGCCGATCTTTCGTCCTACCGTGCTAAGAAACGGGGTGCAGTATGACGCACCCGCTCGTCCACATTCACTGCAAGGATGCGCGTCTTCTCGGCGCTTACCTGGACGGTGAGCTCGAAGCGTCGTCGCTGCTCGACATCGAGAGGCACTTGTCTTCGTGCGATACGTGCCGTGAACGTGTCGAACTCGACCGCGCGACGCGGCAGAGCCTGAAGCGTGTGGTGCGCAGGACGCCGGAAGGCGGACGCGAGGGTCTTCGGGCGCGCGCGATGACTGCGATGCTCGCAGAGCGAACGCGATCGGAAGTGCGTGCGTCGGAGGGCGACGAGCGCAACCGCCTGACGAGCTGGCGGACGATGGTCCCTATCGCGACGGCGGCGGCTCTGGCTTTGTTTTGGGGCGCGGCGTCGCGCCAGCCCGTCACCGATTCATCTTTCGGTGTACGAAGCGATCAGATGCGCGCCGGGTTGGGCGAGGATCTTCTGGCCGACCTGCTGCACGAGCACTCGAACCCGGTTCCCCCGCAATGGACCGACCCGCGCGACGTTCGTGCGCTCGATCAGTACGTGGGCGTGCCCGTTCATCCCTCGCCTTTCGAGAGGGGAGGGGCGGCGTTCGTGGGGGCGCGGGTGCTTCCGATTCACCAGCAGCGCGCGGCCATGCTCCAGTACGTCATCGGCAACGGCGCGGCGCAGAGGCGGCTTAGCCTCTTCATCTACGATCCGAGCAAGATTCAGATCTCCGGCTCGAACCTCGCCCCGCGCGAGGTCGGCACGGCGGAAGTGAGCGTCGGCCAAGCGAACGGTTACTCTGTCGCGGTGACGCAGAATCGTGGAGTGGGATACGCCGTGGCGAGCGATCTCGGTCCTGAGCGGAATGCGCAGCTCGCCGCTCTCGCCTTCGAGGCCGAGTAGTCGAAAGCGCTGTAGTCGGAAACGTTACTGGGCGACGGCGAGCCCGCCTTTTCGCGGGTCGGTTGCTGCGAGCAGTCGCACTCCCCGCGGGCTCGATCGGTCCCACGCGACGACCTGAATCGAGGCGTGCGGATACCGCTCGTCCTTGAGAGACTCGCCGCGCTCGCGCAGGCCTGCGCGTACGTCCTCGACGATGTCTGCGTCGACCGTGAGCTCCGGAGACGTGCCGGACACGTGGATTCGCGGCGAGCTGACGCACGCGGAAGGATCGAGCCCGAAGACGAGCCTCCCGAGGACCGCCTGCGTCACGCCGGTCGCGATGCGTCCGCCTCCCGAACCCCCGGTCACGAGAATAGGCAGTCCTCCCTCGAACACGATCGTGGGGGTCATGCTCGAGACCGGACGCACCCCCGGCCGAGGCCGATTCGGTCCGAGACCGATGACACCAAACCCTGCGATGTCTTGCGGCGAAGAGAAGTCGTCGAGCTCGTTGTTCAAGAGGACGCCGGTGTCTCCGGCGACGATTTGCGCTCCAAACGGGGCGTTGATGGTCGTCGTGAGCGTGACGACGTTGCCGTCCGCGTCCGTCACGATCACGTGCGTCGTGCCTTGCTCGCGGGTGCGAAACTCTGGGGTCGGGTGGGTCTTTTTGGGCTCGATGCGGGCGCGTCTAGCGGCGAGCTGTCGAGGGTCGAGCGCCCGCGCGTATGCGCCTATCACGCTTGAGTCTGCGTCGGGACCTCCCGCAAAGCGCATGCGATCCGCGAGGGCCCCCCGCATCGCCTCGGCGAGGGTATGAAGGTACGCACTCGAGCCGAACCCCATCGCGTGAAGCGGGGATTGGGGCGTGGTTCCATACATCGAGAGGGTCTCGAGGAGCATGAGCCCGCCCGCAGAAGGGGCCGGCATCGTGGCGACTGTGCGCCCGTCGATGACTTTCGTGAGCGGCGCGCGTTCTTTCACCCGATACGCCGCGAGATCGGACAGCTCCAGCGTGCCGCCCGACGCCTGGGCGGCCGCCACGATCTTCGCTCCCACGCTCCCGTCGTAGAAGAGGCGCGCCCCTTCCGCGCCGAAGCGTCGGAGCGTGCGGCCGAGTTCCGGCCGCGACAGGAGCGCCCGGTACGGGATGGGCACCCCTCCCGGAACGAAGGCCGCCGTGAGCTCGGGCGATAGCCCGATGCCATCGGCGAACAGTGTGGTCGTCTCGCCGAGGTAGCTGCTGACGAGAAACCCTCGCTCCGCGATCTCCGCCGCCGGCGCGGCGTCGTCTGCGAGAGAGCGCTTGCCGTAGGTGCGAGCGAGCCACTCCAGCCCCGCGGGCTCGCCGGGCACGCCGATCGACACGCCGCGCTTGCCCGGAGTGTCCCCTTTCTTTTGGTTTCTCGCGAGCAGCTCGGCGGAGCCTACTTTCGCGGGCGAGACCTCGCGAAAGTCTACGACGACGAGCTTGTGGTCGTGCTCCATGTAGACGAGCGCAAAACCGCCGCCGCCGAGACCGCTCGATACCGGATTGACCACCCCCATCGTGAGAGCCGCAGTGACGGCTCCGTCCACCGCATTGCCCCCGGCGTGGAGGGTCAAAAGCGCAGCCCGCGTAGCTTCCCCGTTGTCCGTCGAGACCGCAACCCGGGAACCCTCTGCGCTCGGCGCGAACATCGCCTTCGCAGGAAGCTCGAGCGCCAGCGTAAGCAAGATCCCTGCGGCGACGAGCCAGCTGAGCGCCCTTTGCCTCGACTGCCTCGACTGCCTCGACCCTGCGCGCGCGCGGATGCGGTCGCGCGTCGGCAGTGGCCGTACTACGGTGCCGGGATCACTGGGCGAGGGCTTGCGCATGCGTTTCGTATACGTGATGGATCCGATGGATGGGCTGTTGCCCGACAAGGATACAACGTTCGCTTTTCAGCGAGCTTCGCAGGCGCGTGGACACGAGTCGCTCCACTGTTTGCCGCGCGACTTGTTCGTTCAGGGGGGTGACCTCTTCGCACGTGTGCGGCCCGTTACCGTAAGCCCGGAGTCACCCTACTATAGTCTGGGCGGGGCGTTCGACGTCCGCGTCGCCGAAACGGAAGCCGTCTTCATCCGAAAGGACCCGCCCTTCGATCAGGAGTACCTCTACGCGACCCTCCTCCTCGAGCTGGTGCGCGGTCGTACGGTTCTCGTCAACGACCCGCGGGGCATTCGCGACGCCAACGAGAAGCTCTACACGTTGCACTTCGCGCGGCATTCGCCGCGGTCGACCGTGACGGCCGACCGCACGCGCATTCTGTCCTTCGTCGACGAGGTGGGGGGCAGGGCCGTCATCAAACCGCTCCACGGTGCGGGCGGTGCGGGGGTCCTTCTGCTCGAGAAAGGCGATAGAAACTCGCGAGCGATCATCGATCTTCTGACCGGGGAGGGCCGTAGAATGATCATGCTGCAGGAATATCTTCCGGCCGTGCGGCAGGGCGACAAACGCGTTCTCCTCCTCGACGGCGCGCCGCTCGGTGCCATCAATCGCGTTCCGCGCGCGGACGATCTGCGCTCGAACATCCACGTCGGAGGGACGGTCGTGCCGACCGAGATCACGCAAGAAGAGCACGCCGTGATCGAATCCATCGCGCCGCGCCTTCGCGCCGATGGTCTCGTCTTCGTCGGGTTGGACATGATCGGCGGCAAGCTCACCGAGGTCAACGTGACGTCCCCGACGGGAATCCAAGAGCTCAGCCGGCACGTGGGGCGCGAGGTCGCGGCCGACGTCATCGCTTGGGTCGAGCGGCGCGTCGGCGATCTCGATCCGCACCTCGTCAGCATTCCGCCGAAGTGACGAGGAGAGGCCTTCGCCCGCTCGATGCCTCTCTCGGTCCTCATTCGCACGGCCGCCCGCGGCGCCTCCGCCGATGCGTCTCCGTCGCTGACGTTCGACGGTTCGCGTGTCGTCATCGGGCGCGGGCTCGGCTGCGAGGTTCGCCTCCCCGACCCTAGCGTGAGCCAACGCCATGCCACGGTGCGCACGGAGGGGGTCGAGTACACCCTCGTCGACGAAGGGAGTACGAACGGAACCTTCTTGGGGGACGTTCGCCTGAGCCCGTTCGCACCACGGACACTCAAGAGCGGGGATTTGGTCCGCGTCGGGAGGGTGTGGCTCGAGGTACGTATGGATCAAACCCCCGCGACGCGCGACCTGCCGGCGGCCACTCGGGATCTTGCCGTCCGGCTGGTCGAAGACGCGATGCGCGCGGTGGGCGACGACGTGTCCCCTCGCCTTCTCGTGGTCGAGGGGCCGGATCGAGGGAAAGCGTTTGCCCTCGTCGAGGAAGCTCGGGTCTATGTCGCAGGGAGAGGTGAGGCGTGCGACTTCGTGCTCGACGACATGGACGCGTCGCGCGAGCACGTCCAGATCGTGCGCCGAGCCGGTGCCGTTCTCGTGCGCGACTTGGGCTCGAAGAACGGCGTACAGCTCGGCGAGTCGCGTATCCCTACGGACCGGGACGTCGCTTGGCGCACGCCGACCATGATCCGCCTCGGCATGACGGTGCTTACCCTCGATGAGCCGGTCGCGAGAGCCCTCGCCGAGCTCGAGGCCGCTCCGGACGACGCTTTGCCGGCGGAGGGTGGCGTCCCGCCGCCAGCTCCCACTCCCATGCACACGCCGCCCGCGAGCCCGGGGGGGGGCGCGCCTCTCGCGGAGGTGGTCTCGTCCGCCGAGCCGCGCCCTTTGCGTGTGCGACGAGCGGCGTGGTCGGGGGCAGACGCAGCGGTCGTCGTGGCAGCCGCGTCCATCATCGCGCTGAGCGCGGCCGGTCTCTACTGGCTTCTCCGGGGCTAAGGCTTACCCGGCCTTCGGAGGCGGCTCGGACAACATCGCACGCTCCGTCCGGACGTCGCTTCGGGGCGCGCGACGGCTGAGCCCAGGCGGATAGAGGGTCGGCAAACCGTCGCACGGGATCGCTTGGAGCATGTGCTCGAGATCCGAGGCACTCCGAGGTCGATCCTGGAGCCGCTTGCGCAGGCAGGTCATGACCGCCACGTCGAGCGCTTCGGGGATGGGCAGGTCTGGGCGGCGGATCCTCATGGAATGAGGCACTTGCCGTTGATGAAGGTCGAGCAACTCACGCCGACTCTGCGCGATGATGGGGAGCTCCCCTGTCAGCGCTTCGTACATGAGGACGCCGAGGGCATAGATATCCGTCCTGGCCTCCACGGCTGCGCCGATGCACTGCTCGGGCGCCATGTACTCGGGGGTACCGAGGGTATAGCCCGCCTGGGTCAGAGACTCGGCGGCTGCCAGCTTGCTCATGCCGAAGTCGAGCACTTTGGAGGTTCCGTCGTCGCAAAGGAAGATGTTGCCGGGCTTCAGATCGCGGTGGACGACCCCCTTTGCGTGGGCCGCGGAGAGCGCGCCACAGACTCCGATGAACACTGGAATCGCAAGTCCAGGCGCGACGAGCCCTTCTCGCGAAAGCTTGTCCGCGAGAGAGCGACCGACCAGCCTTTCCATGACGACGTAGATCGACCCGTCCGGCATTTGATCGAGATCCAACACGCGCGCGACGTTGGGGTGCTCGACATGGACCTGAATGTACGCTTCGCGCCTCAGGCGCGCGATCTCGCCCCCGTCGCGTGCCGCCGCGCCGCGCAGCACTTTGATCGCGACCTCGTGGCCGAGCGCCATGTGCTCCGCGGCGTACACCACGCCAATGCCCCCCGACCCGATCTTCTTTCCGATCCGGTATTTGCCGCCGAGGATCGTGCCCGCGAGCTCGCCAGGCGTCGTCTCGAGCTCGCCTTTCAACTCGAGCCCGCGCTCGAGCGCTGCGATTCGGTTGTGCTCGAACGCGCGCAGTCGCTGTTGCTCCTGCCCGCGGTCCCAGATGTATCCGGCAGAACCCCCGAGGGCTCCGCCAAACGCCGCTGCGATGGCGCCCGGAAGCCAGCCGCCCACCAAGCCCACGGCGAGGCTACAGCCGGCGCTGGCCGCGATGGCGCCCAAGGGAAGGCCGAGCCTTCGTCGAGTCCCCCTCCAACGGATATCGTAGACGCACTCTTGTGCGCCTTTCGCGATGCAGGCGGGATGCAGCACCGTGGCATCGTCGAGGCCCCAAATGCGCGGCACGCTGGTCAAGTCCCCCGTGCGGGCCGCGCACAGAAGCTCCTCGCCGGCCAGGTCCGGGGGCTCGCCGTCGTCCCCGAACTCTCGCCGAGTTCTGTACGTCATCCGAACGGCTTCGACGGTATGGCGAGCCTCTCCGAGAGTGGCGTCGGGATCAAACTCCCAGGTCCCGATTCGAGTTGTCTCGCGCGCGTTCTCGGCGATGTAGCGGTACGCGTCGACGGGCTCCTTTGCGATACGCAGCATCCGCACACGCGTACCGAGCGCCTCTGGATGGGTGACCCATTCGCCGTGGCTCTTCAGCGCGCCGATGCCCAAAAGCTCTACGAAGCCTCGAAGGGCACGCTTGGTGGCTTCGACGCTCAACCAGCGTGTTTCGTTGTCCAAGGCCGTCGACTCGATTCCTGCGCCAGCGAGCAGCGCCGCGACGGCGCGCTCCCCCTTCTCGGCGTGCGCGCGAAGGAGGTAGGTCTTGAGCACCGACGCTCGGATCTCCTCTTTCCCTCCCCGCTGGCCGCGCGGAATCTGCGAAGGCCCGTTCATCCTCCTGAAGCGTAGCGCGCCGAGTCGGAGGACGAAACTCGGGTGGCTCAGTAATTTGTGCGAACGTCGCTCTCGAGAGCGCCCAGCTCTTGCGCGAGGCCGCGGATTGCGTGGACCATGCCCTTCGCGCCCGCCGCGAAAATCATTCTTCCCGAGGTAGGCAATAGCGTCGCGCGCGCCACGTCTTGCACGTACCCGAAGGCGAAGCCCTCTCGGCCGGCCTCGACCTCCTCGCGCGAGAGGCACACGGTGACCCTCGTTCCCGAGTGCGACCAGTCCGCAAGCTCCGCCGCTAAAGGAATTTCCGCGCGCGTGCGGACTCCTACGAGCACCAGAGTCGCGTGAGCCTCGTGCTCTCGCACGCGCGCCCGGACGACGGGACGCGCCGCCGCGATGCCGCTGCCGGTGACCGCAAGGAGCAGTTCGCGCCCGCGAGCCTCCTCCATGGGAAAACCGGAACCAAGAGCCGCCGAGACCTCGATGGACTCACCCAAGGGGACGACGAGCGCTGCCTCTGCCACCTCGCCCATCGGACGGACGAGCAGCTCCCACGTCGGGTCACCCGTGTCGTTGGCGAGCACGAAGTAAGAGGTCTTTCCGCCGATTCCGAGAACCACGTATTGCCCAGGGTGCTCGTACGTCGTTGCGATCGACACCGGAGGCTCGATTGCAATGCGCACGAGACCGCCCCCTGCGTCGGTCCTCGAGCGAAGCGTCGCCACGCGCAGTTCGGGTGGGGCGTGGGCCATGCGTGTGGGGACCGCGACGCCGAAGGGCGAGGTCCGCTAGAAGCGACCCGCTACACTCAGGCCGCCGTAGCCGGGTCCCAAGGTGGGCACAATCGTCGCTTTCGTTTGGGCGGGCCCCGTCGGCTCGAGAAAGTGCCAGAGGAGACCCGCCCCCGCGACTCCGACGCCTCCGAGAAAGACACCGCCTCCGACCCACATCATGGTGTGGCCGGTATTTCCCTGTGCGATATCGGGCGAGCCTGGCGCGCACGTATTGCTGCCGCCGCAGGCGGACACCGCGGCGTTGTACTGGCTGTTTCCGACGAGCCAGATGATGCCGCCCGCCACGAGTGCCGCGCCGCCGATTCCCGCCACGACCCACGGCGCCGCGCCGTGATGCCGCGCTTCCGTCGCGGCCGGAGGGGGGGGTGCCACCTCTGCCGCCGTCGGGCTCGGAGGGGGAGGAGCGACCACCGGCGCAACCGGGCCAGGCGTCGGGGCTGCGGCGGGTGTCTGTGCAGCCACTTGGGCCTTCAAATTATCGATTCGCTTCTGAATCTGCGCCCGATCTTCCGGCGCGAGGTTCTGTACGCGAAGCAGGTAGGTCTCGAGGGCATGCACCGCCTCTGCGCGGCTGCCCGAGAGCTCGTTGGCTCGCGCGATGATCGTCAAGAGCTCGGTCTTCGTGCAATCGAGCTTGTAGGCGTCGACGAAGTTATGGATGGCGCTGCCGTAGTCCGCCTCGTCGAAGAAGCGCTTCCCAAGCAAGAACGCGCTGTGCGCAGCCTCACTGTCCGACGCCGAGGGCTTCGTAGAGCACGCCGGATAGTTCGTCAGCGCGGGCTGGGTCTGGGCAAGAGCCGGAACCGCCAATACCGACGCGACCAGCGACGTCAAAAAGACGGTTCGGTAGCAAGCACGCATTCATGTCTCCCGAGTCTCCGAGACCTAGCATAGGTGCAAGCGCGTCCGGACGACGAAAGCCATCGGGCTTCGGAAGCTAGAAATCCACTCGACTTACCCACCCGTAAGCGGTCCAAGCTTGAAACCACGCTCCCACGCGCGGTTCGAGGAGAGAGGGGTCGGCGAGGCTGGCTTCCTCCGCAACCCGTTCGCACGCGGCCGCCAATGCCGTTCCGTCTGCGAGGAGCTCGAGAAGTCGGAACGCCAGCGGCTCGATGGCGATGTACATGAGCTTCTCTGCGCCGCGGTAAACGACGACGTTCGTGGGTACTCGCGCGGGGCGCACAGGATCCTCACCGTCACGCACCTGTGCTCGATAGAGGTGCGTGGGGTGGACGAGCCGAAGCCGCTGCAGCGACCGGTGAAGCACCACGCGCGCGCCCGCCCAGGCCTCTGCGGGCGCCGTTGCGATCGTTTGTGCGTCGAGCGGCGCGTCGTCGGGAGCGTCGAACGCCTCGACGAACGCCCACTCGAGTCGCGCGCAGTCTTGGAGGAGAGCGTCGCTGCGGTAGGGCTCGGTCTGTTCGACAAAGTCGCCGAACTTGTCTCCTAGGTCTCTCAGCGTGAAGGACGTGGGCGGGTGCGCCGCGAGATAGCGCGCGCAGAGCTCTTCGAATCCCGCGTCTCCCAGCAGATGGTGGACGGAGACGAAGTCTTCCTTCAACGCGCCGATGTGCCGCAGCCAGAACTGTTCGCGGTAGATGTCGAGCTGTTCGACCGGAGACAGCCGAGGGTTGGGCGCGACCAGCTGGTCGGTCTCCGCTCGCATGGTGGGGTCGTTCCCCACCGAAACCGTCCGTTGAATCGCCGTGTCCATGAAGGACTGAATACCCGTCAGCCCGACCGAGTCGCTCATCCCGTCCGCGCCTCTTCGAGTGGTGCGCGCTTTGCTGCAGCGGGAGCGAGCGCCTCCGCTCGCACTCTGTGGGCCGCCGAGGCTTCGAGCGCAAGTTCCTCCCAGCTCGGGATGTCGTCGTCCCACTCGATCAGGGTCGACGTCGGGCCGATCCGTCGCGTGGCGCGTCGGTAGAGCTCCCAGACCTCTTCGCGGACATGATCCGAGTGCGTGTCGAGGAGGTACCCTCCCTTGTCGGTGTGCCCGGCGAGATGCATCTGTACGACGCGGTCGGCGGGAATGGCATCGACGTACGCGTTCGCGTCGAAGCCGTGGTTGAACGCGCTCACGAAAATGTTGTTGCAGTCGAGGAGGATCCCGCAATCCGCCTTCTCGGCGATCTCGCCGAGAAACTCCCACTCGGGCATCGTGCTCGAAGTGAACGTCAGATAGCTGGAGACGTTCTCGAGAGCGAAGGGGCGCTCGAGAAAGTCTTGTACCTCGACGACGCGCGCCGCGACGTGGTCGATCGCTTGGCGCGTCAGGGGCAGCGGCAGCAGATCGTGGAGGTTCGCATGGGCCGTCCCGGTCCAGCAAAGGTGATCGGACGCCCAAGGAGGATCGATCCGATCGACGAGGGACTTCAATCGCGAGAGATACGGGCGATCGAGGGGCTCTGTTCCGCCAATCGATAGCGAGACCCCGTGTGGAACGACCCGGTAGTGCGCGCGCAAACTCTCGAGGTTCGCGAGGGCCCTACCGCCGCGCACCATGAAGTTCTCGCTGATGATCTCGAACCAGTCCATCGGCGGTCTCTCGCCGAGAACGTGGGAGTAGTGGGGCTGCCGAAAGCCCACGCCGACACCTAGATCCGCGATTGCGTGACGCTGGCGATATCCCATTCGCGTCTTTGGGCCTCACTTGTGGCCTTGGCGACGATTCGCCGCAAAGGACGGAAGAGGCCGGTCGGATTGTCGAAGAAAGCCGGCCCCCTCCGTCATGCAGAAGACATGCTGAAGACGCTCAGCTCAGGCGGGCTTGGGGCACGAGGTGCCCTGGCCTTTGCAGCTGTTCTGCCCGGCGCACGAGGCGTTCGAACCGGCCTTACAGCCGCTCTTCCCCTTGCACTCGTTCTTCCCCTTACAGCAATCCTTCGCGGCGGGGTCTGCGGCGGCCGGCGTTGTAGCCGGCGTAGCGGCCGCGCCACCCCCGCAACCCGCGAGGACGCCCATGAGGATTCCAGAGACTGCCGATGCTGCGAGAGCCTTCCCGATGTTCATTTTCCTTCTCTCCTCAACTTCGCGCAAAACAGCGCGGGTTTGGCGCCACGAAAGGGCGCTCGATGTGGGTCGTCGACGCGAGGCGCGCCGACATTCCCCAAACAGCTACGCGCGTACCGTACTAAGGTATCGTTCCTTCTCGCCATTTTTTTCATGGCGCCACGGCGAGCCCCTCGAAGGCCTCTGGTGTTGGTAGGCCGTCCATCCGCCTGATACCGTCCCAGAAAGCGTGTCCTCCGTCCCGAACACCGCCTCCTACCACTCTTCAGAACCCGAGAGCGACGCCTACTCCGATCTGCTCCGCGACACGCGAGGCCTGCGTCGCGAACAGTCGCAGGCGCGCGAAGCCTGGTTCTCTCAGCTTCCAAACGATCTCAAGGAAGATCTGCTCTTCGAGCTCGAGATCACGCTCAAGGGCCTTGCGTGCTTCGCCAATCCTCGCAACCACCCGGGGCCGTCGCGGCGAACGCCGGTCGTCGCGCAAGACTATCGAGAGCCGCTCATCATCGCGAAAGAAGCTCTCACCCGCATCGTCCAGCTTTGCCGCCAGCTTCTCCTCGACCGGGAGCGGAGCTTCGTCTTTCAGAGGTATCTCGAGACCGTTCTTCCCGACGACAGCGCTCGCACTCGCCTGGTGCGTGAGGCAATGACGCAGGACACCCCCGAGGAGTCTCTGTTCGTCTTGCGGCACGCGATGACGAATATTCTCGAAGTCGCGACCGGCACGGCTCGGCTCTCCCGGGTGCCCTTTCGGCTGTTTTACTCTCTCCTTGGCGTCGCGCAGCGTGAAGTCGCTCAGTCCGCGTACTTCAATCCGTTGAACGCGCTCGAGTTCCGCCCGGAGTTCGACCGGATCGCCAATCCCCAGATCCTCGAGTTGATGCGATCGGTCCCAGGGGAACAGGCCCGCCGGCTCGTCGCTCTGACGTTCTTGTCGCTTTTTCGGATGCTTCGCTACCTCACGCTCTTGGAAAACCTGACGATGCGCCCGCTCGACGGTACGCGGCGCGTGGTCGGCACGGCCTACCTCGTCCTGTCGGTGCTCCGCTCCGATGCGCGAGCCCTTACGGGTTATTTGCGCAAGCGGGCCGGACCGCTACTCGCCGAGAGCTACGAGCGTGATCTCTTGCGCGTTCCCGCGGGAAGTCTTTCGAGTCGGTACGACGGCCTGCTCGCAGAGGGTCATCGGCTGCTTTCGATCAAAGCTACGTTCGAAGGAATCGGCGCCAACGTTCGCCTCGAGATGCGTCGAGCTTTCGAGCACGATCTTCTTCCCGCGGAGCAGCCTCCGAGCGTCGAGCAGCTTCGCGCGTCGATCCGCTCCGCAGTCGCCAATCTGCGGCCCGCGCTTCAGAACGTCGTCCTCTTCCTCGGCAAGACTCTTGGCGCTCGGCTAGACGAGCACGGCGTCTTCGACGATCAGGTCGCGCGTCGCGTGCTTTCGGAACGTTTGCGACGCGACGTGTGGATGTTCGCTCAGATCGTGCGGGCGTTCGCCCACAAGGCCCGAGCCGTACCGGGCGGCGAGCATGGCTGGAGCGGAGTCTCGCCGTTACAATTCGTGCGCGAGTTCCTCGCGTACTTTCGCGCCATGGGCTACCCGCTCCTGCGTGGGTCGGACTACCCGCGGTTCGACACCTTTCTCGCGGCAATGGCTCAGCTTGAGGAGAGCGACTTGTTCGATGCAGCCCGCCTTCGTCAGGCCATCGAAGAGTGCGAGAAATTCTACGAGTTTCTCATGGCTCTCTTCGGTCAGATGAGCAACCGCACCGAGCTCGGGCACGTGCCCTTTGACCGGCGGGGAGCGGCGGAAGCACTGCGGCTCTACCTCGGCAACTGATGGCGTATGCTTATGATGTTGTTTCCTAAAGCTGACCTTTTTCGGGTGGAGCCTTAGGCGAGCCTAAGGCGCAAAAAGCAGAAGGGCGCCCTGGTATCAGAGCGCCCTTCCCATTGGGCCCGCGATGGGTATTCGCGGGCGACACGCCAGACTTGGCTGACCTACTATTCTTCACCGTCGTCTAGGCCGTGACTCGATGTGGGCGCACCGCCCAACATCGAGGGAACCCCGGCCGGCGGCGCTGCTTTCGGGGCCGCTTTCGCGCGACCACCGGATGAGCGCTTCGCCGCCGCCCTCCGAGGTGCCTTTTTTGCAGCCTTTTTACCTGCTGGCTTTTTCCCTGCCTTGCGCTTTGCCGTCTTCTTAGCGGTCTTTCCCGCCTTCTTGGTGGTCTTCGTCTTCTTCGCGGGCTTCTTCGCAGTCTTCTTAGCAGCCATTCCTCGTTCCTCCTTCAAGAGGTGATTGACATGACCTATATGGTCACATACGTCACTTGTCAAACGAAAAGCTTGACGTGTCAAGTCCTATGGCGATACCGCGTCGCGCGGAGTGGCGTTCGCGAGTCGCCCGTGGGGGGCGTTGGCGGACCGCACCGAGGGTGATAGGGTCGCCGCCGTCTTGGACCGAGCTCCGCCCCTCAAGGGTGGCGGATGCTGCCGCGAGGAGGTTATTCGGTGACGAGCATAAAGGTTCTCAGAGTCTGCTTTTTGGCCGTGTTGCTAACGCTTTCTCTCGCGCCGATCGGCTGCGGGCACACGGACGAGGAGATGGCGCTCAAGCAGCGCGAAATCGACAAGCTGTCGACCGACTTGAAGGCAGCGCAGCAACAGCTGGCCGATGACCAAGCGAAGTACACGGATGCCCAAAGCCAGATCGAGCAGATGAAGCAGCAGCTGCGAGAAGCAGGGCTCAGCGTCGACAAATCGAAGGAAGAAGCGTCGCGCCTCCAGCAGGCGCTGAAAGAATACAAGGACCGCTCGGACCAGTTGGCGGCCATCGAGCAGCGGTTCCGAGAATTGCGCTCCCGACTCGAAGCTCTGACCAAGGTCGGCTTGAAGGTGGTCGTCCGAAATAATCGGATGGTCATTCAGCTCCCAGGGGACGTGCTCTTCGACTCCGGCAAGGATGAGCTGAAGATGTCGGGGAAGGAAGTCCTCGGGCAGGTCGCCGACGTCATCAGAAACGACGGCGATCTGAGCAAGCGCAACTTCCAGGTCGCCGGTCACACCGACAACCAGAAGTATCCTCCGGGCGGCCCGTTTCACGACAACTGGGGTCTTTCGTTGGCGCGAGCTCGCCAGGTCCTCCTTTTCATGATCACGCCATCCCCCAAGGGAGGAAAGAGTGGCTTGGGAGGCGGTGGACTCGAGGCGAAGCACTGGGCGGCGTCGGGCTACGGCGATACGGATCCGCAGGCCGGCAGCCTCGAGCATCAGGTGCCGGAGGAGATGCAGAAGAACCGGCGCGTCGAGCTCGTCCTGCAGCCAAACGTCGAGGAAATGATCAACCTCAACAATATTCGCTAACCGTCTGAGGTGCCTCGGGCCCTCGGAGGGGCCGCTCCGCGCCGCGAAGGCGCGGGGCCCTTTCCAATGATGCGCGTAGCCACGATCGATATCGGAACGAATACAGTCCTTCTGCTGATCGCAGAAGCGACGACGGAGGGCCTGGTTGCGATCGAAGAGGCCGCCACTGTCACCCGGCTTGGACAGGGAGTCGATCGGACGCGCGTCCTCCATCCGGACGCCGTCGATCGTACCTGCGCGTGCTTGACGGACTATGCGGCGCGGATTCGCGTATCGAAGGTCGATCGCGTTGCGGTCGTCGGAACGAGTGCGATGCGCGACGCGGCTGGAAGTGCGCGTGTTCTCGAGCTGGTCGAATCGCGCATTGGAACTTCCGTCCAAGTCATCTCCGGTCGAGAAGAGGCCCGTCTGATGGTTGCGGGAGCCGTCAGCGGGCTAAAGCTTCACGATGCGCCGCTCGTCGCGTTCGACGTAGGCGGCGGGAGCACCGAGATCGTGCGTCGCCAGAGGGGTCGCGATGGGCAGGTGAGCCTCGACTACTTCGAGAGCTTCGACGTCGGCAGTGTCAGGCTCACGGAGCGCCATCCCCTTAGCGATCCCCCGCTCGACCGCGAGCTCGACGCGACACGTGCCAGCGCTGCAGCCGCTTTCGCGTCGGTTCCCGTGCGCGCCCAAGGCCATCAGACGTTGGGCACCGCGGGGACGGTAACCACGCTCGCGGCCATCTCTCTCGGCCTCCAGACTTACGACGGCTCGCGCGTTCACGGGTACACGATGTCGACGCGCGAGCTCGAACGAGTCGTAGGGGTCCTGTCCACCACATCGCTTGCCGAGCGCAAGAAGATCCCTGGCATGCATCCCGGTCGCGCCGACATCATTGTCGCCGGCGGGATCGTGGTTCTCGCCGTTCTCCGTCGTCTCGAGGCGACCGAAATTCGAGTCTCCGATCGGGGCCTGCGTTGGGGGCTCGCAGAGGAGCTCGTTGCTACGGCCTGAAGGTTCGTTCGCTGCTAGAAGAGCGAACGCACGGCGCGGAGCGCAGTCGCCGCGCGGGGCGCCGCGACAAAGGCGCGTTCGCGCAAACGCCCCGCCCAGTCGGTGGTGTACCGGTTTGGCAAGAACGCGATCCCGCCCCCCCCGACCTGATACGGATCCTCATGCGAGCTACCCCCGTTTTCCCACGTAAGAGCGAGCATCGGTCGCGGATCGCGACTGAGATTGGGCATGCCGCGGTGCCAGAGCGTCGACGTACGGATGAGGACGTCCCCCTGTTTCAAGCACGGACGGAGCCGCTCCGGCCGTTGCAGAAGCACTTGCCAATATTTGTAGTCTCTCTGGTGTGTACGACCGAGAATCTCCATCGCCCCGTTCGTCAAGTCGGTGTCGACGGCCGCAATGTTGACGATCATGAAGGCCTGGGCGGCGTATCCATCGGCGTGGTCATTCTGCGCGCTGCTCCCGGGGAGGTTGAGATTGCAGCCGACGTTCGGCGCGCGCAGAGGAGCCGGGGAAAGGGCTTGCACGATATCGACGATGCCCTGCCCGCGGAGGGTCTCGTAGACGAAGCGCGAGGTCGCGCCAGGGAAGCAGTTGAGGTGTCCGCTAAGGGTTCCACCGCCCGAAAACAATTGGCCGCTGGTCTTGGCGCGCTCGAATTCACCAAGGATCTCCCGACGCAACTCGGCCAGTCGGAGCTTGTCGACAACGCCGCGGAATGTCAGGTAACCGTTGTCGGTGAACGACTGCTTCAGGTCCGAAGTTAGGGTGTGCATGGCCTTGCTGCTGGAAGGTACGGCGGCTTGCGTGGATGCCACGTTGTCAGGTCCCGCGTCCGTAGCGCGCGGCCAAATGATCCGTTAGCAAGTCGCTCACGAGGCCCTGCGCGGCAACCGGCGTGAAACTATGGTCGGCGCCTTGGAGGTCAATCCGCTGAAAGCCGGGCATGCCCGCGAGAGCGCGCATCCCGACGGCTGCGTGCGTATCGACATAGGCAACGCCAGGATCGTTGCGACTGACCACGAGGACCGTGTCCACGCCTCGGTCGACCATATTCGCCAGCGTTCGCGGCACGTCCTCGACCGAGGAAGCTGGCGGCGCGCCTGACTCGACCGCCGCGAGATCCAGTACGCAGAACGTCCGCGGGTTCAGAAGCCACGCACCCGTGACGGACGGATCGAGAGCTCCAAGCTGAAAGGCGTAGTCTCCACCTGAGCAGAGTCCCATGACGATGACGCCCTCTCCGCCGAGCGAATGCGTTGCCTCACGGAGATCGGCGAGAGCACTTGGCGGATAAGTAAGGTTTTCCCGCTCACCCGGTGCAACA
>Ga0182024_10012163_pt1 | contig 17072 bp, 10 predicted proteins | sample P32metaG_FD_120480 | JGI IMG/M metagenome (GOLD analysis project Ga0182024, IMG submission 120480) | Permafrost microbial communities from Stordalen Mire, Sweden - P3-2 metaG (Illumina Assembly) | ecosystem: Environmental > Terrestrial > Soil > Wetlands > Permafrost | place: Sweden: Stordalen...
TAAATCGCTTCGCTCTAGAACGATTCGAGTGTGGGGTCGAGGCGCGGCTGGGAGAGACCTTAGCGGACAGAGCACGTCGTATGCGAAACACAGCCGCAGGAGTTCTGCGCTCTGGTCTCGGCGGACCACAAAACTATCGCTCATTGTCTGCAGAGCACAAGGCGCAATTCGCTTGGGATTTGCTGGCCCAGTTGTGGCAGGGCGTGGGTCGCGGGATTCGCGGTGGATGCCCGGTCTTCGTGGGCTTCATCGACAGCGCTTTCGCTCCCGAGTCGTTCAACGACTCGCGCGACACTCCTGCCAGCAGCGCACTGGTACAGGCGGTTCACCAACTAAAAATGGCGCTTGATTCACCAAATCGCGACGATGTCCAAGTCGCGCGGATGCTTTACCGACCCTTTTACGATGCGCTCAAGCAAACCGAGGGCCTGAACTATGAGCAGAGTTGATTCACTGAGGGTCGCTGTGTGGAGTGCCGAAGCGTTCCCAGAGAAGAACTCGGTACTTACCTATTTTGAACTCAGCGGAGCTGAATATCGGACTCTAAGCCAGTGGTCTCAAGAAGAAACGCGCCGCGGTCGATTCTGGTTGGTTGGTCTCAAGGAGTTCCTATCCTGCTTTGTTGGTGGAGTTGCGTTCATGGAGCAACTCAGAGAGCGGGAAGGGCAAGAGGGGTTAAGGCTTTACTTCCTTGATAAGCCTGCTCCGAGCGTCAAACAGTCTCTCGAGAATGCACTGACCCTCTGGCTAAACACTCTTTACGCCGACGTTGAATCACGTCGCCAGCAGATTCAGCAAATCGCTCAGACTCCACGTGATCTAAAGAACTGGGGCACACGCAAAGTGTCCAACCATATGAAGGAACACCGTGGTGTTTGCGCCGTCCCGGAGGATCGTTTACTCTTCGATGCGCTCACGGCACACGCGGTACGCTCAATAGCCTCTGAAGAAATCAGCTTCGGGAATGCAGAGCAAAAGATCGCGATTCCGGAGACACCTCAATCGAGCCTTTTCGGAGGTGTAGAGCTCATAGTGTTCCCACCGACTGATGAAGACCGAGGTTACTGGGCGCACGTCGTATCTGTTTCCGCGGCAACCTTTCCGGAAAAGCCTGGAATCCACATTGTGGTTCGAGTTTCGATTCGAAATTGGGCGGCCCTGGACCGTCCTGATCGCTTCGGTGCGCCTGCGAGATCACTTGATGTTTTCGTTCCCGGTATCAACGGTCGTCTGGGTTGGTCAGGCTATCATCACAGTTCGTTTGCTGTTCAACTCCGTCGCAACAGGTCGTCCTCCAACCAGACCATCACAGATTCCCTAGCTCCAGTGGTCCGTTTTGATCATCAAAAGGAGGGTGCGGTGCTTGAATGGCTTCGCACTCTCGCCGGCAAACCACAGTTGGAGAAGAACAGTCTACTATCTCCGATGTTGAATGAAGGCAGCCTCTCCGTGCTCCCTCGGCTCGCGCCGGGCAGCGGGGACAGAAATTTGCCTGGCGGAAGCGGGGTGCCTTTTCCAGATCGCGCGCGCATAGTTGAACAACTCGACACCCATCTTGCGGCCGCAGGATTCGAGCGGGCACCCAATCTCAGCCGCGTAAAGAACAGAGTCGCCGTGCCCGTTTTGGACGGACGGGTTGCGGAACCCGCCGGTTTGCCAACGATAGTCGAGCAATCACGCAAAAAGCAGCTCAACGTACTTCAGGCACTCAGCGCGAACGGCGTCAAGGGTCCCCTCGAGTTTTATGCCTTTCACATCACTCAAGACACGCCGAGGATCATCGCCGACGGTCTGCAATCTTATCTAGGTCCAGCCGAACCCGGAACCAGCACGGACGGGGTCCTAGAGCTGCATTGGGCCGAACACCTTTCAATCCGAATCATTTCCCCGCCGGCCGATCTCCTGTCCCAGAGCCTCCCTACGATTGCCGGTCAGCCTAGTCCTGGATGGAGCTCGGACCAACAGGCTGCCATAGAAAGAGACCAACAAAGAGAGCTGAATCAGACAACATCGGAGCACATGCAGAAATATGTTCTCAGTCGTCGCGGAAAGAGACGCGATCTCGCATGCGCCATTTTGGAAATGCCAGAAACTCTGCGCGGCAGGCGAGACGATCCCTACCTGATGTCAAGACAAGCCCTCGCCAAGGTCAATTGTCTCGCTCAAGTCGTATTAACCACTCAGATCGAGAGCCCAAAAAAGGAAAGAGCCGAGCGAATAAAAGCGGCGGTGCGGGACTGTTTACGAATGTTCGGTGTGGTACCAAGCATTTGGCTGGACCTAAGCAACGTCAAGCTCGCCGCGATCGTGATGATTCAAAGGGATGCCGAACAACTTCTTGGCAACAGGAGAGAAGCGCAGAGTTTTCCGATCGCCGTTCGACTTAGGAACCACGTCATCGAATGCCTCATGCTTGGTGAGTCAAACTGGATGCCCTACGCCCATGCGGTGCTCAAAGTCTTCTCCTCGGACTACCAACGTGTCGGAAGGGACCGTCGTCCGGAAACCGTTGCGAACATCACGCGCTTCTATGCCGACGTTCTCGAACGCCTGAATCAGGACGGTACGACAATTGTTATGGTCGATTCCTCAGGCCACAGGGTACCGGCGCTCAACAACGACGGGCTATGTTTAGACCGCCTGGATCTCGGAGAAAAAACATTCACTCCGAACAATTTCCCCAACCTTCGCATCGTGCGGACAAGTATCGATTCCGACAAGCTCCCTTACTATTACCCAGAGCGGGATGTTCAGTGGCCAGTCGGGCTCTGGAACTGGGAGAGGCAGGACCGCACTTGGTACGCCCTCAAAGATAAGGCGCCCAGCGTGGGCGGACGCTCGAAATGGACGATTGTACCTCGCTCGCTCGGTTCAGAAACGAATCGCCAACCCCGCGTATCTGGCCAGCTCGATGAGATCTGCGTGATGTTCAAGCAGAAAGATGATCCCGCCCTGGAAATCGCAAGGCTGGTGCACGCGCTACGCCGATTCCATGTCCAATACAGCTACGACACGCGAAGACCCTTTCCACTGCATGAGGCGATGCTCCTGGGACGCAGCGTCACCCTTTAATCATGCAGCTCGGTGACATCGACCATTACACCGCCGGAAACTTCCATCGGTCCGTCACCGTGGGCGCGATATTTGTCGTAGCCGAGCGGTGTCACGATTCATAATACTACTTCCAACGTTTTCAGTAGACCTTGAGGAGATCCACAAGCGCGCGAAGCAGAGCTCCACCACGGAAACTAGGCACAAAGACGGTCACGTGTTCAAAATATCTTTCGCCCAACTACGGAAACAATTCTTTAGCGAGGTTGGAATCGTGACGATAAGTTTCCCACGCTACGGCCACTTCGATAAGGCCCGGGTTTGAGCAGACTTCGACAACTTTCATGCATGGTGAAAGGAACTCCCAGAAGGCCCATGACTTTGTTGGATGCCAGTACTCGCGGATGATAGATTGTAACGTAGCCGCATCGTTCCGCTTTGTTGAGGCTCTATACACGAGCGCCATTGCCGTTCTTAGCGGGCTTTCCATCTCTACGCGGTAGTATTTCCGTGTCTGTCCTCTGCCGCTGTCGATGACTACAGATTGTTCTTCTTCACCCAAAAGGTATGCTGCGCATTCAGAAAGAGATTCACACGCGTAGTAGGCGCTACGTCGAGAGTGGGCATCCCGCGGACGCAGTTTTTCAAACTGATCTTCCAATTTCGCAAATGTAATGTCTTTGTCTCGCTTTTGAGCAAAGAAGTTCTTTTCTATTGGCCCTAGGGACTGCCCAACCGCGTAAGAATAATGCGAAGCGTGGAACAAAAGCCGGGGCGTCATTGGCTAGAGATTCATGGTACGTCCCAGCGCAGAGATGCCGAGCCACGGTCGGCGACGGGGCACCATCCGGTGGCAGTTCGAAGCAGAGCAGAGCTCGCCTGCGAAAAAACGTTGCACGGTCGTGATGCGTTGCTGGCCATCTACGGCCTCCCGAAGCACTTCGGCTGGGCGGATGCGAACCTCTCGCAAGACGAGGCGTGGGATATAGTAACGACGAAAGAGGCTGTCCAGCAGTGACTGTTGCTTCTTTGAGCTCCACACGTTCTTGCGCTGGTAGGGAGGCCTGGTGACGAACAACTGGGGGTACTCGTGGAAATCCTTTACGTCGATCGAGGTCGGGAGCACGTCGTACTCAGTATCGGGTTGGAACATGATGTCCTTTTGAGATGTTAATCTACGGTTTCCGTTTTAACTTTCCGATCGCAACTTGCTCGTATAGACCGAATAGTCTTCTTCTACAAGGCCTTAGTTGGCACCGTCGCAGGTGCCGAGTTAGTCGTCACTCGTTATTTCGATTCGACCATCAGCTAGCCTCGAACGGAGACTAGGCGCTCGCAGGAATTGAAGGATTCCGACGAGGCCAATGAAGCGCCGGCCCGGACCATCTCGCAGATGCGTATGCCACGGCTTCCTTGACGTTCAGTGGCCTCGTGGTGTTTCCGATCCGGACATACATGGTCGGCTGCCCTCTTTCTTCCAGAAAGACTGCGTCCCGTGTGGGTGAAACATCTACGAGGCAAATTTCTTTACCTTGCAGAGTGCAGAACCTTATCCTCACGCATCTCCTGCAGCGTTCGGCGCCTATACTGGAGATCAGAATCTGATTGAGGGCTTGCTCGAAGCCGTCGCGGTTCGGCCTGGTTTCCAGAGTCGCGTAGTCTGCCTCTAACCCAACAACCATTTTTTTGTCGCTGACTCCAATTACGACCGTTCCTCCATTGTCGGAATTGAGAAACCCGGCAACCGCTTTTACGACCACCCTCTCCATTTCTCGGCTCTGTTTCTCATTCACAACATCCCATCGGAGCGTCGACTTGAACTCGATGCTATCGCTCTCGTCGGTCAGCAAGATCTGAGTGCAACTTATCTCTCGCGGGTGTATGCGCCTTAGATAAAGGGCGACGAAGGCGACGGTCACGAAGCAGGCGATCCCAGCTACCACAGCGTTGAAGATGGCCGACTGTCTAAGAACACCCTGTTCGTCAGTGACATCTTCAAACACCTCGATAAGACCTACGCGATGACCTAATTCCGCGGTTACCGGCTCCGCAAGCGAAGCGTAGACGGTTTTCCCGATCTTTTCGGCAAGTGAGAATTTGGCACCGGCCGGAATAGACGGCACGTTGGTACGCAGAGGAATGCCGCCGATCGCGAAACGCAGAATTCCGCTCCCATCGACTATCGCGTAATCATATGCCTCTTCTACCTGACGTTCCTTCAATCGCAGCGCTTGCTCCATCGTGCTTCCAAACCGCATGGCGTTCGATTGAAAATGTGCCGCAGCATCCGTTGGCATTACCTCCGTCCGGACGCCTAGAATAACCATTCCGTCGGTGAGCCGATGTACGAAAACTAGCCACTCCTCGCCTAAATCGCTCGTCAGCCGAAACGGTTGGTCGTCTTGGAATCGAAACGGCAGAGATACAGGTAACGCGAGCCCGGCTGGGTACCCCCCTGTATCAATGATCGTTCCGTTCTCCGAACGGACTAGATACCTCTCCGGCGCCTCCGACGTTCTCCGGTAGCCGGAAAGGTCCCAATGGTCGCGGAAGGCGAGCTCTTCGTTGAGTGCATCGGCGCCGGAGGCCAGATCCTCTCTGGTTTGCTGATTTAGTTGATGCCGAACGAACAGATACTGCCCCAACGCTACGGCGGTGAAGAGCACAGCAAAGACCAGAGCGACCGTTACGAGAAGCGACCGAAAACTGCTCGACATAAGATCACCTCTAAACTGAGCCATTTTCTCGTTTCTGGCGCAATCGCCAAAACCCGTTTACCGTCTCGGCACCCTGTTAACAAGCAGACGAAGAACCTGAGACACGCGAATTAGTGGCGCTGGAGCAACTTCGTTGACCGCTTCAGTTCGAAGCGGGCTTATAACTACGGGGTCCCTGGCGCTCTTCAGAAATGGGCTGGACTGTGCTTTGTCTTGCTTTATGGTATCCTCCGAGCCCTGCTAACGCGCTGAAAGCTCCCAAGTGAGATGCTCTAAAGGGATTCAAAGCAGCCGTTGGCCGCAGGTTGCTCGCATCGGGGAGGGGGGAGATTGCCTGACAATCGAGAAGAAGCTGAATGGCTGACTCGCCGAGAGCGCGTCGATCCGAAGCTTCGCAGCTTGGACTGGAAGGTCGTTCCATTCAAGGCCGATTTGGATCTGTCGACATGCACGCGGCACGCAGTCACTGAGTTCCCGACGACCAACGGGCCTGCTGACTACGCGCTCTTGCTCGACGGGCGCATCGTCGGGATCGTTGAGGCCAAGAAGCTCTCGCTCGGGCCTCAGAACGTCCTGACCCAAGCCGAACGCTACGCGCGCGGTCTGCCGCCCGGCGAGTTCAACTTCGACGGCCGACGCGCGCCGTTCCTATACTCCACTAACGGCGAGGTGATCTGGTTCCACGACGTCCGCTCGCCTGCCAACCGCTCGAGGCGAATCGCGAGCTTCCATACGCCGGCGGCGCTGAGCGAAATGCTCGGGCGCGACTTCGACGTTGAGTGCGACCGGCTGAAGGCACTACCAAACACCCACGGCTACCTGCGTCCATACCAGCGAGAGGCCAACGCCGCCATCGAGCGGGCCATAGCCGAGCGTAAGCGCGTGATGCTAGTCGCGATGGCGACCGGCACCGGCAAGACCTTCACGATGGTCAACGAGACATACCGCCTGATGAAGTCCGGCGCCGCGCGCCGCGTGCTCTTCCTGGTCGATCGTCGCGCGCTGGCTGCGCAAGCGGTGCGCGAGTTCGCTTCGTTCGAAGCGGAGCCCGGGCTGAAATTCGACAAGATCTACGAGGTCTATAGCCAGCGATTCCAACAGGACGACCTTGAACCGGGCGAGAAATTTGATCCCAAGGTGATGCCCTCCGGCCATCTGACTAATCCGAAACTTGGCGCTGCGTTCGTCTACGTCTGCACCATCCAGCGCATGGCCCGGTATCTCTTTCCAGATCGAAGCTTCGATCGCGGCGACGACGACGAAAAGGATCTGCCCGAGCCGTTGCCGATTCCGATCCATGCATTTGATCTGATCATCGCCGACGAATGCCATCGCGGATATACTGCCGCCGAGCAATCGCTCTGGCGCGACACGCTTGATCATTTCGACGCGATCAAGCTCGGCCTGACTGCCACACCGGCGAAGCACACAACCGCTTACTTCCGTGACATCGTTTATCGCTACGAATATCGCCGCGCAGTCGATGAGGGCTTTCTGGTCGACTACGATGCGGTCACGATCAAGTCCGGAGTGCTGATCAATGGCGTATTCCTGAAGGAAGGCGAGCAAGTCAGAACCATCGATACGAAGAGCGGCGCGCAGAGCATGGACCAACTCGAGGACGAACGTCAGTTCGAAGCGGCCGAAGTCGAAAAGAAAATCACCGTACCAGACACGAATCACAAAATCATCGAGGAGATAAAAAAGTACGCGCTCGATCATGAGCAACGCCACGGACGTTTTCCGAAGACGCTGATCTTTGCCGCTAATGACGTTCCTCACATTTCGCACGCCGACCAGCTCGTCGATCTCTGCCGCGACGCTTTCGGACGAGGCGATTCGTTCGTCGCGAAGATCACCGGGACTGTGGATCGGCCCCTCCAACGGATCCGCGAGTTTCGCAATCGTCCCGCGCCCGCAATCGTGGTGTCCGTCGATCTGATGTCGACCGGCGTCGACATTCCAAATCTCGAGTTCATAGTGTTCCTGCGCCCGGTGAAGTCACGAATTCTGTGGGAGCAGATGCTCGGGCGAGGAACTCGACTCGGTACTCTCAGCCCGCCGAAGTCGCATTTCACGATCTTCGATTGTTTCGACGGAAGCCTGTTGAACTATTTCAAGAACGCATCCGCCTTCACTGAAGATCCGCCTGACAAGCCGACCCGAACAATCGAGGAGATCATCCAGGCCATTTGGGACAATCGCGATCGAGCCTACAACGTCAAGTGTCTCAGCCGCCGCATGTTGCGGATCGACAAGGAAATGTCAGGAAACGCGCGGGAGATGTTTGGCGCTTACATTCCGGACGGCGACATGAAGGCCTTTGCCAACCGCTTGCCAGCGGCTATCACCGGAGACTTCACTGCGACGATGAATCTTCTCCGAGATAAGAGGCTCCAGAAACTCCTGGTCAACTACGAACGCGCGCGACCGGATTTCATTATCGCGCACGAGCTGACGGACGAAGTTACGTCTGGCCGACTGATCCGCGGCGCTGGTAACGAATACAAGCCGGAGGACTATCTCGCAGTGTTTTCTCGCTTCATCCGGGACAACCCGGAACGTATTGAAGCGATTCGTATCCTCCTCAATCGGCCGAAAGACTGGAACACCGATGCTTTGGCTGAGTTGCGAAAAAAGCTAGCGTCCACTCCGGAACACTTCACGGTCGACAATCTCCAGAAGGCGCATGAAGCGCGCTACCACAAAGCGCTCGTCGATATCATATCGATGGTCAAGCATGCCGCCAAAGAGGAAGAGCCGCTGCTGAGCGCCCAGGAACGCGTCGAACGCGCGCTCAAGCGAATGGCCATAGGGCACAAGTTCACTGCCGAGCAGGAGAAATGGTTCGAACGCATCCGCTCGCATCTGGTTGAGAATCTCTCGATCAGCCGCGACGACTTTGACGTTGTGCCGGTCTTCTCCCATCACGGGGGATGGAAACCGGCCGATCGGGCTTTCAATGGCAAGCTCAGTGCCCTGCTCTCGGAGATCAACGGAGCGATTGCGCAATGAACGACAAGAACAACCACCATCCTGACGTGGTGCAGAAGTTATGGGGCTTCTGCCACGTGCTGCGGCATGACGGCATCGGATACGGCGATTACATCGACCAGATCACTCTTCTGCTTTATCTCAAGATGGCCGACGAAAAGGGCGTCAAACTGCCGAAGGATTGCGGATGGAGGATTCTCCGCAGCGAAAGCGGCACCGACCTCCTCGACGGCTACATCGATATGCTACGCACGCTCGGCAAGGCGCCGGGTCTTATCGGCGACATCTACGCGGGCGCCCAATCGCGATTCAAGAAGCCGGCCAGCCTCAAGCAGCTTATCGGCACGATCGACGAAACCGAGTGGACCAGCCTCGACGTCGACGTGAAAGCCGCCGCCTACGAGGGATTGCTCGAGAAGGCCGCCAGCGAAGGCAAGAAGGGCGTCGGCGCAATCTTCACGCCCCGTATCCTCATCAAATCGATCGTCAGGTGCATGAAGCCCGACCCTCGCGCGCACAAGGAATTCACTGTCTGCGATCCAGCGTGCGGCACCGGGGGGTTCCTGGTGTGCGCCTATGAATGGCTGATAGGGCAGACGCGCGGAGCGCTCGATAGAGAGACGGCAGCCCGCGTCAGAAGCAAGACTTATTTCGGACAGGACATCGTCGAGCTTTCCCGTCGTCTCACCCTGATGAACCTCACGCTGCACACGCTGGAGCCTCAGATAAAACTGGGCGATTCGATATACGAGGTGCCGAGCTCCCGGCGCTTCGATGTCGTGATGACGAATCCTCCGTTCGGCACGAGGGGCGCCAACCAAGCACCCGACCGTGACGACTTCACGGTTGCGACTTCGAACAAACAGCTCAACTTTCTCCAGCACGTAATGACCATCCTCAAGCCCGGCGGCCGCGCCGCCGTGGTCTTGCCGGACAACTGCCTGTTCGCAGACCAGGCGGGCGAGGTCTTCGAAATTCTGACCCAAGACTGTGAGCTGCACACCGTCCTACGTCTACCGCGCGGCACCTTCAGCCCATACAGCCAGGGCGTTAAATGCAACGTGATCTTCTTCACCAAGGGCGCGCCGACGGAGAACGTATGGATTTACGATGGCCGCACCAACGTGGAGGGAATAACTAAAAAGGACCGACCGCTTGCGCCGGAGCATTTCGCCGAGTTCGAGCGATGTTACGGCGCGGACCCGAACGGCCGCTCGAAACGTAAGCTCGGCGATTCGAAAGAAGAGCGATGGCGCTGCTTTGATGTCAGCGAGGTCAAGCAGCGCGAATTCAAGCTCGACGGCTTTAAGTGGCTCAAGGACGAATCACTCGAAGACGCCGACGAACTGCCGGACCCGGAGGAACTGGCGACAGATGCGATCGCGGAACTGGAGGCCGCGGTCGAAGAGCTCAACGCCGTGCTGAAGCTGCTTGAGGGGGATAATGGCGAAGTCACAGCATCCCGAGCGTAACGGCGCGCTGGAGGATCGCAATGATCTTCCCGAAGGCTGGATCCGGATTGCTCTTCAAGACGCCGTCAGTCGCATCGCTGACGGTTCGCACAACCCGCCCAAAAAACAGGCGACCGGCATCCCGATGCTCAGCGCGAGGAATATCGAGAATGGGCAGATTAAGTTCGAAGACTACCGCTTAATTTCGCCACGCGAGTTCGAGAGCGAGAGCAAACGTACTCATGTCGAACCGGGCGATGTGCTCCTAACTATCGTCGGCTCTATTGGTAGGTCGGCCGTCGTGCCCCAAAGCTGCGAACCGTTCGCCCTGCAACGCTCTGTGGCGGTCCTGAAACCGGTAGCGATCGATCCAGGCCTCTTGATGTATGAATTGAGAGCGCCTTTTTGCCAGTCTTTTTTCGAGCAAGAAGGAGCAGGAACGGCCCAGACGGGCATTTACTTAGGAAAGCTGGCAACGCTCCCCGTGCTATTGCCGCCACAGGCTGAGCAGAAACGGATTATCGCGAAGATCGAAGGGCTGACGGCGCGCGTAGAAGCGTCGCTCGCGCGACTCGCAAAGGTCCCGGCGATCCTCAAGCGCTTCCGGCAATCGGTGCTCGCCGCCGCCTGCTCCGGCCGGCTCACTGCCGATTGGCGCACCAAGAACCCACAACTGAAATCGTTTGCGAAAAAGCTCGCCAACGAGAACCCTCCGGAACTTTTTGAAACCCCAGACTCCTGGGATTGGGTTCGATCCGCGGATGAGTTCGAATTCGTCACCAGTGGATCACGAGGGTGGGCCAAATATTACTCCGATACCGGGCCGATCTTCGTGAGGATTGGTAATCTCAATCACGATTCTATCGAATTGGATCTTAGGTCCGTCCAGCGCGTAACCCCACCGCGCAACGCGGAGGGTTCAAGAACGCGTGTGAAACTCGGTGATATTCTCATTTCCATCACAGCAGATGTGGGTATGATCGCCTTGGTAGATGCTGATATCGGCGAAGCGTACATAAACCAACACGTCGCATTAGCGCGGCCACGCGGAACACTTCTAGGGCGCTACCTCGCGTATTTTCTGGCTGCGGCGACCGGAGGGCAGAAGCAGTTTCAAGGTCAGCAACGAGGAGCCACGAAAGTCGGGCTGGGGTTGGATGACATCCGGGGAATCTGGATAGCGCAGCCTCCGCTCGAAGAGCAGCACGAGATCGTGCAGCGGGTCGAGGCGTTGTTCAAATTCGCCGATGCGATCGAAAACCGCGTCGCGATGGCGACCTCACGCACCAAGAAGCTCACGCAATCGATCCTCGCGAAGGCATTTCGCGGCGAACTCGTCCCGACCGAAGCCGAACTCGCCCGCCGTGAAGGCCGCGACTATGAGTCGGCATCCGTGCTGCTCGACAGGCTTATCCAAGAAGGTCGTAACAGCGACCAAGAACGAAAGTCGTCTCAACGCCGCGTTGTCCGCACGTCGGCTATGAGCGCCAATAGGACGGTGCGCGCATGACGGCGAATGAGAAGAAGAGTCACGAAATTGAAGGGTAAACGGAAACGATCCGCGCTGAAAACGCAAGGCAAGCTTTCAGTCCCCACCTCCGAGATGCCGACGAAAGTTTCGGGTGATGCTGGCTGGTCGCAGAAGGGTAGCGAGGGATCCGCTCGCGGGGTCCTTCGCAAGGGCCGCACCGAGCTATCGCTTGATGTGACGTACGAAGGGCAGAAGTGGACGGGGGTTCTACGTGCAGGTCCGAACGGCCATTTCACAGGCAAATTCACCGATTCCAGCGGCGACTCAGAAATGGCCGAGGCGTCAGGGTTCCTGTACCAGAATGTGTCTACAGAACATGAATGGATTTTCTTCGGAAGATGGCTTGAGGGGCCAAGCGACGACTACTGGGTGTGGTTAATTCTAGAAAAAGATGAGAATTGAGGATGACGGGGGAAGAGTGTCCGCATTAGATCTGCATCTCGCTGGTCGTGTGCAATGGCCAAAGTTCGTCACAGACTTTCTGCTATCTTACCTCGAGAACCATCCACCACGGTCTGTGCTCGATGTGACTGCTGACGTGGAAGGTATGTTGCCCGCACTAGTACGTCGCTTCAGTCCAGACAAAGCCGCCGGTTTGACGAATGCTCCCCACCGGTATGCCGCACTTGAGGAGGAAAAGAGCGGATCAACAGTCGAGTGGATTACAGGAAATCCCTTCGAATCACTTCAGCAGCGTGATGGTACATTCGACCTTGTAGTCGGAATGCCACCCTGGGGCACGCCCCCTTCCAGAATAACATTTTCCTCTCCGCGGGGATCCGTCGTGGTGAATGACGATGGCGGAAGTCTTCTGATGCTTAGTGGCCTGCTGACTCTGGGCTCCGAAGGCGTCGCATTCTTTGTGATGCCCCCGAGCTTCTTGTTCAGAAGGAAGTCCAATTCTGTGCGGTCGCGTCTAGGTGACTTTGGAATTCACATAGACGCGGTTCTTTCACTACCGGCCGGTAGCTTCGCATCGACGACCAATAGCGCTGGCCTACTCGTGGTTGCCAGAAGGGTCGCATCAGGGAAGGTGTTTATCGGAGAGTTGAACGCTGACGTCTCCTGGCAGAAAGCTCTCGAACAGAACCTCAAACTAAAGAGAGAAGGACGTGTCGTACAGCTTGGCGCTCTTGTTGACTCCGATTCCTTCACTTCATTTGAGAGGTTCCTTGCCGACAACGAAGTCACAACGCTCGGTCGCAAGCTCGGGACGGAGCCAACGCCCTTGACTGAAATTACCATCGAAATTAATCAGATTCGATCAGGCACCGAGTTTAGCGACAAACCGAATTCAGTTTACGTACCAACGATTGGAAGATCCCCTGCCGTTGCGTCGTTGACCGAGCTGAGGCTCAAGCCGCACAACTATCTGCAAGTAGTCTTAAAGCCGAATTGTGCCCTCGCATCTCACGTCGCTGACTTCTTCAATAGTCGCATAGGGCTTTTGATTCGAGCTGGTCTTGAGTCTGGCAGTTTCATCCGACACTTAACAAAAGGCGCGATCGCGGACGCGCGAATCTATCTGCCGTCACTACCTCTTCAAGGCGAGGCTGTCAGAGTGAAAACGACGATTGCCGACATAGCGACACAACTCGAATCGCTTCGTCGTGAGTTGAATGAAAATCCTCTTCATGCAAAGGAAATAGAAAAGTCGCTCAAGCGTCTGGGTCGCGAGGAGACTCTCGAGGATTGGGTGGAGAGTCTGCCATTCCCGTTAGCCTCAATTCTTCGTTTTTACCTGGCCGAACTTAACTCGGAACGAAAGTGTCAACATCTGCTGCATTTCTTCGAGGCACTTTCGGAATTTACATCGACCTTGATTTTAAGTGCCTTTGCGTCCGACATGGCTTTCTACTCTGAAAAGTGCGAGGAGTGGCTGGACAAGGACGAACACTACAAGAATGCGTTCCGGGTCCCTAGCTTTGGAACCTGGAACATCCTCGGCACGCGGCTGGCCAAAGCAGTCCGTCGTATGTTGAGTAACGAAGCCGATCGGAAAAAATGCCTCGATCTCTTCGAAGCTGACGAGCCTTTTATCTCGGCTTTGTCAGAAAAGAGTCTGTTCCAATTGCTTGAAGAGGTAAAAGCGTACCGCAACGAATGGCTGGGTCATGGTGGGATTGCCAGTAATGACGAATGGTTCAAAAGAAGAACACTACTTGAAGAGAAACTCGCCGTTCTTCGAAATATTATGAGAGACCTCTATTCAGATACCCTGTTCATTCTTCCTGGAAGTAACCGGTACGACGAAGGTATCTATCACTACACGGTAAAGGTGCTTCGGGGCTCCGGTCAGATTTTCAACAAGATTCAGTTAGACACGTTGCTGCCGATGTCGTCCGGCTATGTTCATGCGGTCCATACAGGACACCTTAAGCCACTAAAACTACTCCCATTTGTGCGGATCTTGGAAAGTCCCGGAGCAGAACAAAACGCGTGCTACTTTTATAATCGTTTCGATGGCGCCAAGGCTCGTTATGTTTCGTACCACTTTAGGCCTGAGGGAGAAATTGATCGAACAGATCAAGGGATCGAATCCGCTCTGGCGCTCCTAATGCCAGGTATCGCCAGCTCGCATCCAAACAATGCGTAGTTCAGTGTTCGAGACAGCAATAGAGCGGACTATATGGTCTGCGAGGTTGAGCGAAGGAATATCGGCTGGTCAGAATCAAGGATACAATCCAAGGGATCAACCACGACTACTTTTTGCCAGCCGTGCAGCGCCAGTTCGTTGGTAACCATAACAGATAGAGAAGCAAAGCGGTGGCATACATGACTGATTTGATCGCACGACTCAAAGAATGGTTCGACGGTAAAGCCAGGCCTTTCTTGGAACAGTACGAGACCGACAAAGTCGTTGAACTCGATCAGGACCTCACCCGTCTGCTCAGGACCGACAGTCAAGCGGCCGAAGAACTGACGATCTGCTTTCTTGGTGCCTCCGGGGTCGGCAAAAGTACCCTGATAAATGCCCTCGTAGCAGGTCAGGAGAACGTTTTGCCGTCGGGCGGCATTGGGCCGCTGACGGCCCTTGCTATGCAAGTACGTTACGGGGAAGAGGCGCGGTTCGAAGCAGAATACCAACCCCCGCACAAGGTGTGGCAACTTGTTTTTGGTCTAGAAGAGACGTTCAAACGACAACAAAAAGTCCAGCCGGCCGTGCATATAGACGAGACCAAGCCAGTATTCGGGATGGATGAAGGCACGACAGAAGTTGAAGTCGAAGTCGATCTACAGGTCGAGGGCGAACCGTTGGAGAAGCGGTTCGATCAGTTGCGACGACAGGCGCAAAAGCTAGTCACCGACAATCAGCACGCCGACGTTCCCGTCCGCTATTTGCTGGACCGCCTCCGCGAAGTGTGCGGGCAGATCCCCATCTGGGGTACCACGCCGAAATCTGAAGATGCTTTGCGCCTCCAGCGACTTACCGAAGTCGTCGCCGCGGCGAAAGATGGGCGCCGTCACCGTTGCGCTGAAAACGGTGACCGAGCCGCTTTCCTCCGGGATCTCGCAGAGCATGCGACCGGTTTTCTCGCACCGATCATCCGCGAAATCCACGTCTTTTGGAACTCTCCGCTGCTGCGGCCGGGAATCACGCTGGTGGATCTTCCTGGGGTTGGTGTTGCTGGTGACGTTTACAAAGAAGTTACTCGGAAGTGGATCGTCGAGAGGGCTAGGGCGGTCGTGCTTGTCGTAGACAATCGCGGTGTGAAAGAACCGGACGCGGATCTTCTACGTCGAAGCGATTTCTTGACCCGACTACTGTTCTCAGTTGACGATCCAAAGGCTGATCCCGCCATCCTGCTCGCCGCGGTCACGCAGCTTGATAGCCCCGCCGAAGATCGCTTCTTTCAGAACCAAGCGAAAAGAAAGCGTGAGCATCTCGCCGATGTTTTCGGCGAAACAATTGAGTTGGTTAAGAACCAAATGCGGCAACAGCTCCTATCCGCCTGGGCGCGAGAGGGCCAAGAAACTCGCACTGGGCACGAACAGGTTGTCGACTACGTAGTCGATCACCTCCGCGTCTTTCCAGTGTCAGCATTCGAATTCCGCCGTCTACTTAAGAACGACGAGGATGACCGTGCATTCATAAGTGCGACTGCCCAGAGCGGAGTGCCGCAAATGGGCGCGGGTATAGCCGAAATCGCCACACAGTGGCGAGAGGAAGCAGCCGAGCGGCGCATCGAAGCGACAAAGGCATTTGTCGAGCGCGTGCTCACTACATTGGAAGTCGTGGAAGCGCGTTGGCAGCAAGAAGCGCGTGCCACCGACGAGGCGGAAGCTCTTCGCAGAGAACTGGAGGAGGTGGTGCGCCCAATGCGTGACGAATTTCTCGTCAGCAAGGGCGAGTTTCGGGGGTTTCTTCGAAATGAAATACCAAAAAGAATCGAGGCTCTGGTATCAGATGCTGCGCAGGTGGCTCAGAAGGATATTAGGGGATATCTCCGAGGATTGAGGGACGCTCGCTGGAATACCTTGAAGGCCGCCGTCACTCGCGATGGAGCATACATCAGGGGCGCCGTGCCCATTAATCTTCCTGACGATTTTTCGCAGATGTTCGTTGAGCCGATCGCTGAGGTCTGGGGTGCCCAACTGTTGCAGGAAATTAGGAAGCGCACTCGCATCTTCACCGACGATTGTGTCGCGCAGCTAGAGAAACTCGTTGAGTGGTCTCTCATGCAGGGAACCCGCGTACAGCCGAAGTTGCTCGAGAAGCATGTAGCGTCTATCAAGGCTGATACGAAACAAGTGAACCTGGTGGGAAAGGAAGCGATCGCAACGCTGCGAGAGGATGTGAAAAACCGACTAAAGGTCGCGATCGAGAAGCCGATTAAACGACGCTGCCAAGAATTTGTACGCAAAGGCGATCACATCGGCCCCGGTGTTAAACTGCGAATTCTGGAGTTGTTTGACGACTTAGCGGACGACGCCACGAAAGACGCGAAGACGGTGGCGGTGGAAATCCTTACCCAAGGCTTCCGGATAGTGGACAAGGATCTCAAGGAGGTTACGAAGAGCTTCGAACACCCGCTGGAGGCTGCGATGGAAGCTATCGTGGCTGCCCACGAGGATCGTGTGAAACGTGGTGACGCCCAGAAGCGGAAGGGCGTCCTCGAAGCTGCGGAGCAGATTATTCAAGCATGTCCGCAAGCGCGCGTCGCACCGGACCAAATGACAACTGAAGGAGCGATGACATGAGAGAAGGCACGCCCGTGCTGATGTTCCAAGAGGACTCTAATCTGCCGTGTGCCTTGCTCCGAGCTCCCTACGACGACTTTGGTCTAATCGCTTGCGATCTCGTAGCTCCTCCCCGCCGGTTCTGGA
>Ga0182024_10012164_pt1 | contig 17071 bp, 13 predicted proteins | sample P32metaG_FD_120480 | JGI IMG/M metagenome (GOLD analysis project Ga0182024, IMG submission 120480) | Permafrost microbial communities from Stordalen Mire, Sweden - P3-2 metaG (Illumina Assembly) | ecosystem: Environmental > Terrestrial > Soil > Wetlands > Permafrost | place: Sweden: Stordalen...
CGGGACCGACATGTGGATGTGGTACAGCTATCTGCACACGGGCCGGCCGGAAGTGTTTCGGATGGCCGAGGCGATGGATCGGCAGACGGCCGAGGTGTCGGTCTACCACCTGGGGCCCATGGCCGGCCTGGGTTCCCGGCACAATGTCCGCCACTGGGGCGACGGCGCGAAGGAGGTCCGCATCAGCCAGGCCGGCTACCATCGGTTCTACTATTATCTGACGACTGACGAGCGCACGGGCGATGTCATGCGCGATGTCCTCAACGCCGACTACAAGATCATCGATTTCCCTCCCAACCGAGAATCGATTCCCGTCACCGCGCGCGAAAAGGCGATTGCCCCGACCCGCGTCCGGATCGGTCCCGACTGGCTGGCCCTCATCGGCAACTGGATGACCGAGTGGGAGCGCACCGGCGACACCAAATGGCGCGACAAGATCATGGCCGGAGTCAACAGCATGGCCGCCATGCCGCTCGGCATGCGCACCGGCCGCAATCTGCTCATGGGGTACGATCCGGCGACGGGAAAGCTCTATCAGTTGGACGACCAGGCCGGCGTCTACAATCTCGCCACCATCATGGGCGGCGCCGAAGTCGCCTTCGAGCTCAGCCAGATGCTCGACAATCCCACCTGGAACAGGCTGTGGCTCCAATATTGCCGGCTCTACAGCGCGCCCAAGGAAATGATCGTCAAGGATATGACGACCGGAACGGAGGGCATGGACGGAAAGTACGCCCGCGATGGCCGCCTGGCCGGATGGGTCTACTACAAGACGGGCAACGAGGCCTTCAAGCAAGTCGCCCTGGAGGCCCTGCTGGACCATGGCCGCGACCGGCGCGGCGGCGGGGGCGGCGGCTCGCTTCGACATGTGTCCGGCCCGCAGGTGCTCAATCCGGTGGACGAGGGCTTCGGCGGAACCAACGGCGCGGCCCAGAGCGGGCTCGAAACGATCACCATGCTAGGCTTCGTGGGCGCCTACTTGCCGGCGGAAATGCCGCCCGCGCCGACCGGCGACAACGGCAGGGACGATGTGCTCGGCCGGAGAGGGCCGCAGAATCCCCGCTCCGCCAATCCTGCGCCCGCGGAATGACGACCAATCCTTCTTTACCGGATTCCCCTCATCGGCGATCATCAAAACCCCAATATGGCAACCCGCCCCACCTCCACCTGCCGTCCTTCCATACGGACCGGCCGCGCCCGCACAACCGCCGCCAGTGCATTGGCCTTGCTCTGCAGTCTGCCCCTATGGGCGCAAGCCCCGGTCTTTTCCGAGGATTTTGAATCCGGCTCCCTCGATAAGGCGGTATGGACCGTGCGAACTAGCGGCAATGTGGAGGTAGCGGTCCAGCAGATCCAGGCGGCGCACGGCAAGTCCGCGCTCCGGATCCACACCCCCAAGGGGGGCGGCCGCGACTATGGCTTCATCGTCGCCACCCACCTTCCCGATTCGCTGCGGGAGCATGTCTTCGGACGCGCCTATGTCTTCATCAGTCCCGGCATGCCCGCGGGACACGACGTCCTGCTCAACGCAGGCTCGCCCGGATACCCGCTTTCGAACTTCCTCGAGATCGGCGCTTCAGGGGGCAAGAACGTCATGACCTCCTACCAGCAGAACGCCGCCGACGCGCCGCGCGGCGAGACGCTCGCGCGGGGCAGCCCCTACCCGGTCGGCCGCTGGTTCTGCCTGGAATGGGAGTTCACCGATCACCCAGACCACACGATCGTCTGGATCGACGGCGAAAAGGCGGCCGAGCTGGCCGGTTTCACATTCACGCCTCGGGCCGCCCGCGCCGGCCGGCCAGGCGAATCAGCCAGTTCCAATGCGGCCGCCACGCCCGCCCCCGCAGCGGCCCCCGAGCCCGCCGAGATTCCAGGCACCGACCTCGTCAAGGGCTTCAGCGATTTCGCCTTCGGCTTTCGGGCCTGGGGCTCGGGCGCCAAGGCAGACTACGACATATACTACGACGACATCGCTCTCGACACCAAGCGAATCGGACCCCTCCCGTGAGAGCGCCCAGCCTGCATTCATCACAAAACCAATGCAGGTTGACCAATATCCTCGAGCAAAAAGGGCCGAAAGCGACCGAGCTGTGCTAGAAGCACAGCGCAGGGAGCATGAGGACCTTTTTGCCGAGGAGATTGGGCAAGATGCGTTGGAATTTGTGATGAATGCAGGCTAGGTGAGAACGACCCTGCCCGTGCTGTCGCCCAGGCGAGGGAGGGTGGCGCCCACCCGGTCCAACATCGAAAGCCACAGATTGGTGATGGGCACGCCGTCGCAGTGGATGTGGCGCCCCGAGCGGATCGTGCCGCCGCCCTTGCCGAGTAAAATAAAGGGCAGGTTGTCGTGGTTGTGCCGGTTGCCGTCGCTGTTGCCGGAGCCGTAGGCGATTAGGGAGTTGTCGAGGATCGAACCGCCGTTGCTTTCCTTGATCGCGTCGAGCTTCTTCAGCAGATAAGCGACCTGGCTCACGTGATAGGTGTTGATCTTGGCCAGCATCGCTTGTTTCGCCGGATCGCCCATGTGGTGCGAGGTTCCATGGTGCGGGACGTTGGCGCCGGCCCAGCCGTAGGTCTGGTTGCTCGTCTCGTCGGCAAAAGGCAGCGTGATGATGCGCGTCAGGTCGGTCTGAAACGCCAGGACCATCATGTCCAGCATGAGGGGCAGGTGCGCCACGTAGCTGTCGTTGGTCGTGGCGACGCCCATTTTGCGGGTGCCGACGCTTTGGTCGAAGGTCGGGCGCACCGCGCCCGCCGGGGGCTTGGTCGCTCCCTCCTCCTTGTTCTTTGCCAGCCGGACCTCGATTTCCCTGACCGAGGTGAGGTATTCGTCGATCTTCTGCCGATCGGTGTAGGCCAGGCCGCCCTGCATCCTATTCGCATCCTCGAGGATATAGTCGAGGATGCTCTTGCGGTCGTTCTCGCGCCGCGCCCGGCTTTCGGCCGATTCCCTGGGATCGACGTTGGCGAATAGCCTGTCGAACACCGAGCGGGGGTCGCAGTCCTTGACGACCGGCGTCGTGTCGCTGCGCCAGGAGACCGTGTGGGAGTAGGCGCAGCTGTAGCCGCTGTCGCAGCGACCGATCTGCTTTCCCTCCTCCATCCCGAGTTCCAGGGAGCGGAACTTGGTCAGATGGCCGATCTTATCGGCGGCCGCCTGATCAGCGGAGATGCCGTTCTTCAGATTGGCACCCTCGGTCTTGCGCGCCTGCGTCCCCGTCAGATAGGCGGACATCGCGCGGGCGTGATCCCCGGGTCCGTCGCCATTGGGGTTGGCCTTGTCGCACACGAGGCCGCTCATCACCATCAGCCGGTCGCGGAAGTCCGCGAGAGGCTGCAAGGTGGGCGTGAGCTTGTAGTCCGTCCCGATCTCGGTGGGCGTCCAGTTCGGCATATGGATGCCGTTGGGCACGTAAAGCCAGGCCACGCGCTTTGGCGCGGCGACCGCCTTGGCCGCCGCTTTCGCCTCTTCACCGAAAAGCCGTGTGGGAATCATGGATTCCAGCACCGGCAGCGCGATCGCGGTTCCCAACCCCCTCAACATCGTCCGTCGGGACATGATCAGCTGGCTCATAAATCACCTCTTTTTTTTCCGTCGTTAGTGTTCTGTGTCGAATTGGTTCGAGCGACTCCGGCGCCCGCCGCGGAAGCGCTGGCGCCGGAGCCGGCAGGCGGCTCGGTCGCCTCGCCTGCGGTCCGGCTCGGGTCGGGCTCCTTGGTCCATCCATCGCGTTTCTGGAAGGGCTCGCTGCGGATGATCTGATCAATCAGCACGGAGAAACGGTAGCCATTGCCCTTCATCGCCGCGGCAATGGCGTCGGTGGTGCGCCGGTCGTAGGACTCTAGCCCGCGGCCGAGTGCAAAAGTCAGCATCTTGCCCACCAGGCAGCCGACGAACTCCTCGCGGCGATCGAGGAGTATCCGCCGAAGCTCGACCGGGCCCTTGAAGGAGACCCCCCCCGGCAGCGTGCCCGCGGCGTCGATCGGGTCCTGGTTGGCATCCCGGGTTCGCCATGCCCCGGTGGCGTCAAAGTTCTCAAGGGCGAAGCCGATTCCGTCCATCTGGGCGTGGCAGTTCGCGCAGGCCGGATCGGTGCGGTGCTGCTCCATGCGCTGGCGAAGCGTGCCTTTCAGCTCCTTGCCCTCGGCCAGGGCGGGCACGTTTGGCGGCGGCGGCGGCGGCGCGGCGTCGAGAAGGTTTTCGAGAACCCATTTGCCCCGCTGCACCGGGGAGGTCCGGCCGGGATAGGAGGTGATCGTGAGAACGCTGGCCTGAGTGATCACCCCACCCCGCTCGCTCCCGGCCAGAGAGACTCGTTGAAAGTCGTCGCCGGTAATGCCCGGGATCCCGTAGTGCTTCGCCAGCCTGGCATTCACAAACGTGAAGTCGGCGTCGATGAAATCGAGAACGCTGCGGTCCTCCTGAATGATCGCGTTGAAGAAAAGCTGGGTCTCCTTGGCCATCGCGCTTCGCAGCGATTCGTCAAAATCGGGAAAAGTGGACGGATCGGGAGCGACGTTGTCGATCGCGCGCAGCTGCAGCCACTGCCCCGCGAAGTTGTCGGTCAGAGCCGAGGACTTGGGGTCCTTCAGCATGCGCCGGATCTGGGCCGAGAGATTTGCCCGCAGCTGCCCTTTTGCGGCCAGATCGAAAAGCTCGTCGTCCGGCATGCTGCTCCAGAGAAAATAGGACATCCGGCTCGCGAGCTCGTATTCGTTGAGGCGGTGCGCCCCGCCCAGTTCGCCCGCCTGCGGATCGAGCTCGGTTCGGAAAAGGAAGGCCGGCGAGACCAGCACCGCCTGTAAGGTCAAGTCGACGCTCTGCTCGAATGGGCGCCCATCCGCGTCGGAGCTAGTCCAAAGGGCCATAAGCCGGGCCACCTCGTCTTCGCTCACGGGGCGCCGAAAAGCGCGTGTGGCAAAGCGGCGGATTATCGCCTCGGCCGCCTGCGCCTTGGTCTCGCTCGCTGAAGGCTGCGCCACCATCACCTGCCGGAAGCTCGCCGGCATCCGGTCCGCGGTGATCGCCTCAGGCCCTTCGACCTCAATATAGATGACGCCCAAAGTCGGCTTGCCGGTTGGAGATGGCGGCGGCCCGCCGAATCCGGGCGGTGGCGCGCCCTTGCCTGCGCCACGGCCCCCTCCGCGGCGGCCGCCTGCGCCCGGCGCCGCACCCGAGACGGCTGACGCCTCGGCCGCATTTTCAGCGGCCACAGCAGCCGCTTCCTCCGCTTCGAGCTGCGCCGCGGTTTTTGGCGGCGGGGGCGGGTTCAGAACGGCAGCCATGGCCGCCTCTTCGGGCGTGGGTCCGTTGAGCATCGCCAGGATGATGCGATGGTTTCCCGCCTGCAGATGGGTCTTTTCCAAGGCGTAGACCGATGTATTGCGCTGGTCCTCGACGATCGTGAAGGGCTGCTGCACCTGAACCCCGTCGACTTCGAAGGCCACCTTTGGCCTCTGGCGAATCTTCGTGCCTTGCGTGCCGTAAGCCCGCACGCGCAGCACGTAGTCGCCATCGGCGGGAGCCGCGAAATCGGCGTAGATTTCGCCATTGGAATTGAAGACCCGGCCCAGCGGCATGGCCCGGCGCTTGTCCCCGGGGGGCGCCGGGCCCGCTCCCGCCAGAGTGGCATTGGGGTCGCATTTGGGAATCGTGCCTTCCGCCATCGCCGCGTCCCAGCGCTGCAACGGGGGAGGGACGATCGGATCGCAAAGAATGGCCTTGTCCATCGCCTCGCCGGCGGCCGCGAGATATTTTTCCATCAGCACCGGGGCCAGCGACAGAACGTCGCCGTTGTTGTCGAAGCCATAGCCCGCGTCGTCGACTGGAAACCCGTCGGCGGGCTGATAGTCGACGGCGAGCAGATCGCGGATGGTGTTGTTGTATTCGGCCCGGTTCAGCCGCCGCATTGTGACTCGCCCCGGATTGATCGGCGCCGACGGATCGCCGGCAAGATAGGTTCGCAGCCAACTGAGCGTCGGGGCCGCCTCGGCCAGGGTCGGCTGCGGCTCGTCCCTCGGCGGCATCTTATGGATTGTGAGATTCTTGAGAGCCTTTTCGAGCGTTTGGGTTCTGGCTGCCAGAGACGCCTCGCTGTCGAACAGGTCGAGCCGGACGCCATTTTCAGCATCGTCCTCCCCGTGACAGTCGTAGCAATGCTCCTCCAGGAATGGCTGCACATCATGCTGGAACCGTTCCCACTGAGGGGAGGGCTTGGCAACCGCTACCTTGGCCGCATGGCCAACGGAGCCGACCTTGCCGGCGCCGTTGCCAATCTGGTTGCAAGCCGCGAGCATGAGCAAGCCTCCGAGCCCGGCAAAGAGCAGGATAAGCCAGAATCGGCGGACAGAACCTCTCCCGTGAGCGCGCATCAACGTGGGGATAGTGGAAGGGTACGGGTTATAATGACGAATGCCCAGTAAGAACGATGCTCTCGATCAGCAAAAATCCTGATGATTCCTCCCCTTTGCCCTCCGCTATTGGGCCGAAGGCTCATCGGCAAGGTTTCCACCTGAAAAAGCCTCGGGATGTTGCTCCTTAAATCGCTTGAATCGCAGGTCGATGGCGGGACCGTCCAAAGGCGAAAGTACCTCGCCAGGGTCCAGCCGGGATGCGGACTCCAGCTCTGCATAGGCAGCCACGTCATCGGCTGACCAGGCCGTAGGCTCGATATTCCAAAGCCGTGCGGTCTTGTCCCAGCAAGCGGTCAGGAGCCGCCGCCCGTCCGGGCTGAACGCTACATGACGCACATTCAGCGCCTGCTGCAGAACGGGACCGATCTGCAGGCCCGATTCGGCGTCCCAAATCCGCGCGGTATAATCGTCGCTCGCGGTCGCCACAACCCGACCATCCGGGCTGAACGCGGCATGCACGACCGCATCGTCGTGGGACAAGGGCGGCGTGAGCGGGCTGCCGGTCACGGCGTCCCAGAGGCGGGCCGTGTTGTCGCTGCTCACGGTGACAACCTTCCGGCCATCCGGGCTGAAGGCAGCAAAGTTGACGGCATCGTCATGCTGGAGTGGAGCGGTCACGGGCCGGCCAGTCTGGGCGTCCCAAACCCGGGCCGTCTTGTCCTGGCTTGCGGTGACCACCCTGCGGCCGTCGGGACTGAAAAGAGCACTATTGACCCAGAACGAGTGCCGCAGCGGCGGCGCCAGCGGCCTTCCTGTGTTCGCGTCCCACAACCGGGCGGTGAAATCCGAACTGGCCGTGAGCAAAACCTTCCCGTCCGGGCTGAAAGCCACCTGGACCACCGCCGCCGCGTGCTCCATCGGCGGAGTCAATGCGCGTGCGCTCGCCGCGTCCCACAAACGCGCACTCTGGTCGTTCCCTCCAGTGGCGATCTTGCGCCCATCCGGACTGAAAACGGCCGATCGGACCCGGTCCTGGTCCAACTCAAACCGAAGCTTGCCAGTGACGGCATCCCAGACGCGGGCGGGGCTCGCATAGCTGGCGGCGATGATCATGAGGCCGTCCGGGCTGAATGCGGCCGACTGGACCTGCTCGACATAGCGCAAGGGCGGAGTCACCGGCAGCCCCGTCCTCGCGCTCCAGACCCGGGCGGTGCGATCCCAGCTGGCCGTGACGATTCCGGTGCCATCGGGGCTGAAGACCGCGTCTTCGACCGAGTTTTCATGCTCCATAGTCAACAGCAGCTCCCGGTTGGATCCGACGTCCCAGACCCGGGCCAGACCGTCGTCCGCGGCGGTCGCAACCGACTTGCCGTCACGACTGAAGGCCGCGCGGCCTACAGCGCCGCCATGCCACAGGGGAGCTCCGAGGGGCCGGCCCGTGACCGCGCTCCAAAGGCGCACGGTGCGGTCCTCGCTAGCGCTGACGACCGACTGTCCGTCGGGGCTGAAAGCCGCGTATAAAACGGTTCCCTCGTGCTGCAGGGGCGGCGTCAACTCCTTGCCCGTGGCTGAATCCCACACCCGAGCCGTGCCATCCTCGCTGGCCGTCACGACGCTTTGGCCATCCGGACTGAAAGCCGCGAACCGGACAGCGCTCGCATGCACCAGAGGCGGCGCCGCCGGGCGGCCGTTCGACACATCCCAGACACAAGCCGTCTTGTCCTGACTGGCGGTGACGACCAGGCGGCCGTCCGGGCTGAAAGCCGCCCACAAAACCGCCGCCACGTGGCGCATGGGCGGCCCGTGCGGCCGGCCGCTTGCCGCATCCCACAGTCGGGCGGTATTATCCCGGCTCGCCGTCAGGACGAGTCGCCCGTCCGGGCTGAAAGCCGCAGACAAGACTGCGTCGCCGTGCCGCAGCGGCTCAAGGACTTGCCGACCTCGGGCGGCATCCCAGATCCGCGCGGTGTGATCGTCGCTCGCGGTGACGATCCTGCCGCCGTCCATGCTGAAGGACGCCTGGTTCACCGTCTCCGAGTGTGCACGCGCCTCAAAGAGGATTTTGCACGTGGCTGCCGACCAGACGCGGACCGGCCCCCCCTGTTCCGCGGTGACGACCATCCGGCCGTCCGGACTGAATTCAGCGTCGGTCACGGCACCTTCGCAGGTGAGCGGCGGGCCGATCTGGCGGCCCGTGGAAACGTCCCAAATTCGAGCGGACCGATCCTGGCTCGCGGTGACCAGCAAACGCCCGTCGGGGCTAAACGCCACGGTGTTCACGCCTGCCGCATGCGGCAGGATTTCGCGCAGCGGCGGGACCTGACGGATCAGATTGCCCGCGCGCAGGCGCACCATCGAATCGTGCTCGTCGATCCTCAGCGCACCAGCCGTCCAGAGCAGCGCAGTCGCGAAATCCCCAGCGGCAGTCGCCCGGTCGGCCGCGGCCAAGTCCGCGGAAAGGGTCTGCGCCTGACTGGCCGGCGGAGTCCACCAAAGAAAAGCTGCGGCCGCTGCCAAACGAAAGCGGACCCCGGAACAACCGCGCAAGGTCCAAAAATCACGGGATTGCGGAAGGTCGCGGATCGTCACGATGGATTCAAGGGGTTGGGCCGACATTGGCAAAGCCCGCAAAGCCGGCGAACGGAAAAAATCCATTTCATGAGCAAAATCAATCCAGACATGGATCCTGCGGCAGCAGCCAACTGACGCGGAACCTGAAATATGGCAAGTAACCACAATGACCTCCTGGCTGATTGATGGGGTTCGGCTTCAGGCGCCCGCTCGGAACGTGTCATGGCCCGCGCTTCGGCGAAAACTGGGTCCTGTAGAGTTGCTCATAAAGGCGCCCGGCATGGAGAAGCTCCTCGTGGCGGCCGCGCTCTACAATCCGGCCCGCGTTTAGCACCAGGATCTGATCGGCGTCCCGGACCGTCGACAGGCGGTGGGCGATCACGAGGGAGGTGCGCCCCTTGAGCGCCGAACGAAACGCCTCCTGGATGGCCCGCTCGGACTCCGAGTCGAGATGGGCTGTGGCCTCGTCCAAGATGACCAAGGGCGGCGCCTTGAGGAGCAGCCTTGCGATCGCCACGCGCTGCCTTTCGCCGCCCGACAGGCGGTGCCCGCGGTCTCCGATCACGGTGTCCAGACCCTGGGGGAGGGACGCCACCACGGACGCGATCTGGGCATCCTTCAAGGCGGCGGCCAGCTGCTCCTCGGTGGCGTCCGGCTTCGCATAGAGGAGATTCTCGCGGATCGTGTCGTGGAACAAGTGGGCGTCCTGCATAACCATCCCGACCGTGCGCCTGACGGATTCAAGAGTCGCATTCCTAAGATCCAGGCCATTGAACCGCACAGCCCCGCTCCTGACGTCGTAAAGGCGGGCGGCCAACTGGGCCAGGGTTGTCTTCCCGGCGCCCGACGGGCCGACCAGGGCAATCATCTGCCCGGGCTCCGCGATAAAGCAAATGTCCTCAAGAACCTGGCGCTCCTTGTGGACGCTCAGGACCGCCACGGACTCAAGCGATGCAAGGGATACTTCCCCCGGCGTCGGATAACGGAACCCGACATGGTCAAACTCCACCCTGACCGGTCCCGGAGGAACGGACTTCGCCCCTGGCACCTCCGTCACCATGGGCTTCAGGTCCAGCACCTCAAATACTCTTTCAAAGGAAACGAGTGTCGTCATCACATCCACCTGGAGGCTCGAAAGCGCCGTGAGAGGGCCGTATAGCCGGATGAGGTAGGAGATCAGTGCGACCACGGTCCCCACATCCAAGGCGTGCCGTGCGGCCTGGACGCCGCCCCAGCCGTAGACCACCGAAACGGCTAACGACGCCACAAGGCCGAGGCCGATGAAAAGGAGGCGCGAATAGAGCCCCACGCGCAGGCTGATGTCGCGCACCCGACCGGCTTGGCGGGTGAAATGGGTCCTCTCGTCTTCGGGCCTGCCGAAGATCTTTGAAACCATGGCCCCGGCCACATTGAAGCGCTCCACCATGAGGTTGTTGAGTTCGGCCGTCCGGTCGTAGCTCTCCTTCGTGAGGGCCCTCAGGCGCTGGCCGACATAGCGTGCCGGAAGCAGGAACACCGGAACGAGGATAAGCGTGGCCAGGGTCAGGCGCCAGGACAGCGTGAACATGGCCGCGAGCACGAGTGTCACCGTCACCACGTTGCCGATGGTCGTGGAAAGAATGTTGCTGAACGCATCCCGCACCCCCGAGACATCGTTGTTGAGCCGACTCACCAGGGCCCCGGTGCGGGCCCTTGTGAAGAACGCGAGGGACATCTCCTGGATGTGGCAGAAGACTTTGGTTCGCAGGTCGTATACGATCTCCAGACCGATCTTCGCGGCGATCTGCCGCTGCCAGAACGTGAGCCCCGAATCCACCACCGAGATCCCTGCGGCAAGCAGGGCCATCCGGATGATCAGCCCCTCGTTGCCTGCGAGGATCCCCTGGTTGATCAGGTGCCGGTAGATCAGGGGATTGACGACGCCCGCCACCGCATCGAGGACGACTAGGAACAGGAAGAACGACAGGATGCCGAGGTACGGCCGACCGAACCTGAAAACCCTGGGAATCGTTCCCGGCGCTATCTTGTGCTTCAGAACTTCCGCATCCTTCTGGAGCGAATGGGACCCCATCCAGACGCCAGGATTCATGTCATTTGTTGATCCGTCCAGTTGAAAACGCGCATGATTTCTACTCGTCTTCGATCTCAGGCGGCTTGATGGCGGTGAGCAGGCGATCGAGTTCGGCTTGGGTCGGGTTGCGGATGGAGCGAACGGTCACGATCGCTTCGCCGGCGGGGAGCATGACATTGGTTGGAGTGTCGACTGTGAGGCCCAGCACCACGGCGGCGAGAGGAGAGTTGTGCGGCAGACATTCAATCCCAGACTCGGGATCGCTCGCCGTCTCGCCGTGTGTAGTCACAAGAAACGTGAATCGGTGTGTTCGCTTTGTCGACATGTCCTGCTTTTCGATCGTGGCAACGTGCCCGAGCAGTAGCGTGTCAGTCGGTTTAGTGAGCCACGTGACCGGATCGACTTCGATGAAGGCGTTGCGGGCGACAAAGCGATCAAGCGCGGTCATCTTCCGGTCGACGGCGCGGATGGCATCCTTGGCCGCCTTGAATCCGAAGTTCTCACGCAGGTCGCCTTGGCTGTGCGCCTCGATCTTGTCTTTCACCAGGTCGACTCGCTTGAGCTTAAGCGCCTCAAATTCCCCGGCCAATACGCGGTTATAGCCCGGCCGCACATAGATCGTTGTGGGTGCCGAAGGCGGAGGGCGGAAAATCTTTTTTCGATGAAGGGGCATGCCAGGCGGTCTAAAAGGAGTCAGCCAATGCGCGGTATGACAGGTTTTAGCCAATCTGGAAGCGGAACGGCCACAAATTCGATCTGGCGTGACCGCGCGCTGAGAACGAGTCGAAACGGAATCTTGGAAGAACTATTGTCGTAGACATGAATCGCGGGGACAAATTCCAGCGCCTGTCGAAGATTCGCAAGAGATTGTCGGAAGCGGCGCTCAAGGCGTTCCGGCGGCACGTCGTGACCGCCAGCGCGCACGCGTTGAGCCACGCGAGCGCCGGACAGTTGAGCGCTGGAAATGCCAATGAAATAAAGCGTCACACGGTAGTCTGCTGTGATCGCATCACGCAAAAACTCGAGCTTCGCCCCGACCGGATCGGAGAAAACCGTTTCGGTGATGAAAGACATCCCTTCGGCCAGGAGATGTCTCCGCGCCGCATCCGCCGCAGCTGCGGCCTCGGCGTCCGAGATGCCAAGCGCCGCGGCAATGCGGTCGGCGTTTACGAATGGCAGGCCGCTATCCTTGAGAAATGCCTCAAAAAAGGTCGATTTGCCGGCACCGTTGGGCCCCGCGAGAAACAGCAATCGCGGTCCCATGTCGGCGCGTCAGTCAATGGGCACAAACTGGCGATTCGAAAACCGTCCGCGACGAGTGGAGCCGTCAGCTCGGCGCTCAACGACGAGGTCGGGCGTTTTAGGGTCAGTCTCGTAAATCGGTCCCGCATGCTTCGCGATCAGCGCCAGCGCCTTTTTCCTGCCCTTCTCGGATTGAGACAATGCCACAACCTGGTCGAGTTCCGCGACGTTTCCCCGTTGCTTCACGTTTGCGACGCTTTCGCCCAGCAACACACTATCGAGCACGCGACCGAGCTTTGCCCAGTGTTCGATTTGCGCAGTCGGCGGCCGGTCGAACAATGCGCCAGAGGATCTCGCCAAGTTCACCAGTTCAGAATCGATGCGAAGTGGGATCGAACTCATGGGGCAATAATGTAGCATTATGCTACAAGGTCAAGTATCTCCTCGATTTAATGGGAAAACTTACATAAGCGTGACGGAGGCCTGGGTGGACGCCGCCCGCGCCGCCGAGGCGGCGGAACGACGGCCATGACGCCTGCCCAGGCAGTCATCTTCACGACTGCTTCGCCGCTTGCCGCCCCGGCAAACGCCAGTGCGTCGCCGCGATGCCGCCCACCATCACCGCACCGACCGCCAGCATGATTGTCCAGCCATTGAGCGTGGCATTCGGCAGCCGACGGTAAGCGCCCAGCGTGACCAACCCGGTGATCAGCGTCAGCACCATTAGAACCAGGTGCTCAATGTTGGGATTCGGGTGATCGCCCCTTGGCGGGAGCAGCAGCAGCGTGCGGCCCTGCACCCGTGAGTAGATCTCCGTCCATTTTTCCGATCCGCCGAAAAAATAGGGCACAAACCATGTTGCGATCACGCAAACGAACAGGACAAAATAGTACATCGCCGCATACGGCATGACGCCCCTCCAGCCAAAGATATAAACGATAGGCGCCCAGATCATCAGCGCCCCATTAAACGCCGCTTCCGCCAATCGCTCCTTGAGCCGGCTGAAACGGGCGCCGTTGAACGGGTACAGGTCGAAGAGCGTGGTGATCTGATGGTAGACGAACAGCAGCAACTGGAGGGCAACGGCGAGTTTCATATTGGTCATCGGGCTGAATTCATGGCGGAGAAGGCAGTCAAGGCTTCCTCCGCCCAGCGCAGATTGGCTTCCGAAAGCCGCACCCCGGCGCGGGCGGTCAGTTGCAGAAAAGGTCGGTAGCGGCTCGGGTTCCGCTCCCCTTCCCTCTCCCACTGCCGGCATTGAGCGAGCCCTGCTTCCGCCCGGCGGCGATGCTCCTCGACGTGGCGGATCAGGTCCGGAAGCTCCCCCTCGCTGCCAAAAAAAAGCTTTAGGATTAGTTCATCCCGCGGCCGTCCCAGTTCCACCGGCGACGCGAGCCAGGTCCGCAGACGCTTCCGCCCCTGCGGCGTGATTGTATAAAGTGTCTTCCGGCGCCCTTTCTTATTCACCTCCCGCGCTGTGATCGCCCCGGAAGCTTCGAGCTCCTTGAGCGCCGGATAAAGCTGCCCATCGCTTTCGTGCCAGACCGACGAGATCACCGTATCGATCACTTTTTTGATTTCATACCCCGAACGCGGAGTCCGCCCCGAAAGGCCCAGGAGGCCGAGGATGACAAATGGAGTGCGGGACGAACGGGCCATAGCTCTAGCAGATACCTCTTTTAGAGGTCATGCAAGACGATTTTAACCCCTTACCGACGGTTACTGCTGATCACTTGGTCACTGGAGAATCCCGTTATCCGTGACTTCGGATCAGTCGTTTAGGCAGACCTCTTGAGCACGCTAGCGATCGCCGTTTTGATCCACGCTTGTCGGGGTACGCCGATACGCTCGGCTTCGCGGTCAATCTCGGCTAGGAAAGCTTTCGGAAAGTCGACATTTACTCTTTGAATCTCTCGACCCGGGCGGCGGGCTTTCGATAGGTCCATGAATTGCGAAACGTCTTCGCCGGCCTCAAAGCGACGGTCGAATTCTGCGGCCGTGATTTTTTCCCGGCCATCCCGACTGGCGATGGAGTTAGACTTGCTTATAGATTTCTTCCTCTTTTGGGTGCGCTCTGCGCACGCTGATCGTTTGCTCACGACTGTAAAGTGCTATTTCTATACCTATCTGTAGTACTCTTGTAATGGCAAGCAGACCCGTAAATGGCGCCAAAAGAGAATCAATATCGTTGGGCTATTTCCACTACTCTAACTCTGTTAATCTCCGTGCAGCCCGGTCGGAAACTTCGATTACGCCACCTATGGCGAATTGCGAAGGTCGCTCAGGAGGCGTTGGAATTCGGAAGAGTCTTTTAGAAGCCTTTCTCCCGCCGCGACAACCCGATCGACTGTGCCGGCTGAAAGGTGCAGATTGGTTGGCAGGCTGTCAAAAAAAGAGTCGTCGGCCTTTCCATGAAGCTGATCGAAGTCGACCGAAATCAAATAGTACTCAGGCTGGACGCCAGGGGACTTTAAGCGGGCTGCAGTATCCTTCTTCCAGCGATTCAAGGCGATTCTCAGCAGGTCAAGAAACTCGGCATCCGGTCGTGATAAAGGCAATAATAGGCGGCGGTAAAACTTCCTCCCGAGACGGCCGATATGACCCGAACCTTGTCGAGAAGACGATAGCTGCGGGTTGGGGTATTGACCCGAGTAGCGGCCAACTCCTTCAAAACACCGTAAGAAAGAGAAGCGGCTCGCGTGCCGCCCCCTGAGAAAAATAGCGCCACCATCAGATCGTTATCGCCCGCCTCCTGACTTTCCGGCGGCTGCGGTGCGGCGAGTGCGGAAGCGCTCGAGAGCGGGTTATTGAGGGGAGCGTGAGCGCAGCCGACTAGAAGCATCAAGCCTGCGAGCGGGATTGCTGAACTCAGATTCCGTGCATGCAAGAGAAGACCGGAAACCCGAATCCCTACGCGATCAGCAGCACCTTGCCGGTTGCGTGGCCTTCCAGGGCTTGATGGGCCCTCCCGGCCTGTTCCAGCGGGAACCTCGCGGCAATCGGCACCTTGAGCTTTCCTTCCGCGACCGCCTGGCCGACCACGAGAAGCTCGGCTGCACTCGGCGCGCCCTGTACGCCTACGACCTTCACCCGAGGGAATTGGGCCGCATTGCGCGGGGCGCGAAGGACGGTGGCAAAGATTCCACCCGGCTTCATTTTGCCGAGCACCGCTTCCGCCGTCGGGCCGCCGACCAAATCGGCTGCCTTGTCCAAAATGGGCAGGTTCGCCAACGCCTCGGGCGCGTCGATCGCGACCACTTCGTTCGCTCCCAGTTCCTTGGCCGCATCAACCTGTATTTTGCGCACACCCGCGATCACCGTCGCGCCCAGGGTCCGCGCAAAGAATACCACTGCACGCCCCACGCTTCCGAGAGCGCCGGTGACAAGAACGATTTCACCTCGCTTGAGCACAGCGTCCCTATTGACCAGTTGGTAAGCTGTCAGCCCGACCGTGGGCAGCGCCGCGGCCTCCACGAGGTCGAGGCCCTCGGGAATCTTTGCGACGTCGGAGGCAGCCACCGCGCAGAGCTGCGCGTACGTCCCACGGGCCTTCGCAAAGACCTGGTCTCCGGGCGCAAATCCGCTCACTCCTTGGCCGACCTGAATTACGGTGCCGGCGACGTCGAGACCCAATATGGCCGGGAATACGACTGGAGCGTAGTCTTTGTACTGGCCGCTCCGCTGCTTCACATCGAAAGGGTTGACTGAGGTGGCGGACATCCGGACAAGCACCTGCCCGGTTGACGGAACAGGGTCGGCGGCGTCCCGCCATTGGAGGACCTCGGGGCCGCCATATTTTTCTATGATTACTGCTTTCATGAGAAATGCAGAGGCTGGGGCCTAGGCAATCGCCTTTCGCCAACCCTTACAAGGTGGATCCACCGCTGGCTTCGATGCGTTGGGCCGTGACCCAACGGCTGTCGGAGCCGGCGAGAAATGAGATCGCATCGCCGATGTCCTCGGCCACGGCCACGCGCTTGATCGCCTGGCGTTCCATGAGCGTGTTGCGGCCCTGCTCGGAGCGCAGCCAACTTGCGTTCATATCCGTATCGACAGCGCCGGGAGCGATGGCGTTGACCGTGATCCCGCGGGCGCCGAGCTCCTGGGCCCAGATCCGGGTCATGACATCGATCGCCCCCTTGGTTCCAGAATATGCCGTGAACATCGGATTGGCAAAGCGGCTCAGGCCGGAACTCAAAGTGATGATGCGGCCGTTGTCCCTCAGGCGAGGCAGCGCGCGTTGGACAAGGAAGAAGACCCCCTTGACGTTGGTGTTGTAGAGGCGGTCGAAGTCGGCCTCGGTGGTGTCGGAAAATGGCTTGGAGACCAGGACGCCGGCGTTGGCAACCAAGACGTCAAACTTAGAGGGCAGGCCCTCCTTAACGAGGGCTGCGTCCACTCCGCGATAGAAGGCGTCGATCCCGGGGATTGCGCTTACGTCACCTTGGACCAAGGCGGCGTTGCCGCCATTTTCAAGGATCGCGCGCACGACCTTCTCCCCGTCGGCCTGGGATCGGACGTAGTTGACGACGATGAAAAATCCGTCCTTGGCGAGGCGGCGGGCCGCGGCGGCTCCGAGGCCGCGGCTGGAGCCGGTAATGACAGCGACTTTGTTGTTTTTGGCTGAGGTGCTCATGATTGAATGTGGGCTTAAATTTACGATTTTCAGTATTGGCGGACCAGGATTCATGACGTGGTCCTAGTTCAGGTTTAACAGGTTGCTGAACTACTGCACAGTTTGATACAGCGAGGCGCTCGGCGCGACATTTCGATGGATTTTTCGGATTTTGACATGGATTCAAGCCTTTCAAGATGCCGTTTTTGGCGCCGCTC
>Ga0182024_10012165_pt1 | contig 17071 bp, 10 predicted proteins | sample P32metaG_FD_120480 | JGI IMG/M metagenome (GOLD analysis project Ga0182024, IMG submission 120480) | Permafrost microbial communities from Stordalen Mire, Sweden - P3-2 metaG (Illumina Assembly) | ecosystem: Environmental > Terrestrial > Soil > Wetlands > Permafrost | place: Sweden: Stordalen...
CGACTCGACCAACTACCCGGCATATGCGCAAGTATCGGTGAGCGGGCCCGGCGCCTACACGTGGGCCTCATCGACGACGGACGTGCGGGCCTTGCAATCCGGGGCGACGAGTACCCGGATCGCCTCAACGTGGTACGGCTCGAGTTTCACCATCGACATCAACCTGACCGACGGCAACGCCCATCAGATAGGGATGTATGCGGTGGACTGGGACAACCTGGGCCGCGCCGACACGATCAGCCTGGCGGATGCGACCAGTGGGACGGTGCTGGACAGCCGCAGCATTTCCAGCTTCACCAACGGAGAGTGGGTGATCTGGAACGTGACCGGTCACGTGAAGGTGACGGTAACTCAGACCGGGAGCCAGAACGCGGTGATCAGCGGCCTGTTCTTCGATCCGCCAGGCCTTTGACGCAAGCGCCTCGATCTCGACGTCCCGCACTACGGTCAGCGCGGCGTAGATCTGGAGGCGGCTATGCCGGACCAAGTGGTGGGGATATGAAACCTAGAGAGGAAATCGCGGCCGCCATTTGAGCATGCACAAGCGAACGGCGGGTTGATGCCCAGGGTACCGGCGCCATCCGCTCAGCCGCGTTCGCACCACTCCAACGAGCACCACTTCCGCGGCGAGAATCCATCCTGCAAATGCTGCGGACCAGTTTCCCCCGCTTCGGTCCGACAGCGCCTTGTTCAGCTTTGCGAGCATTGAATTCGTGTTTATGGCGATCGTCCCGCTCGCCTGAGGCTGACTCCACATCTTCCATGATACTCGCCGCCCTCAAGGGGCGTGTTCAAGGTTAACTGGATGTTTCAGTCTGAGGGGTCCACTTCAGTTCCGCGCGCAGAATATCCAGCGCCGAAAGCTTACTGAGGGTGAACGTCAGATTCACTCTCAGGGTTGCTCAGGGTGTAGGAGCTTCCCACAAACCGGTACACTCGTGCTGTCCGATCGGAGTATAAGAGCTGAAACCGTGTGCGATCTTGCACCATATCCCCGAGCGAGTCTAACGCAACCTCGTGCAAATCGCGCCGAAAATCGTACTTTGTGACCAGGACATAAACTACGCGTTTGTCGCGCCAAAATGCTCCCAGCCCCGATATGTAACGCTGCACGGCATTTGTATCGAGATCGTAGACCAACCGCGGCAGGAGCGGGACGGTGTATCCGCGGCGGCTTGCATGCAGATACAACATCGTGTCATCGTAGGCGGCAAAGCGTTCCTCCGAGCCTGTGTTAGCGGCGATCCACCTATACACCGGCATCATTTCAGCACGTTGATTCTCACGATCGCCAAAATACTCCGGCAGCACGAAAAAGATTCCGTGCAACGCCGAGCCGAATGACCCCGCTGCGATGAACAGAATTAACGACAGCATCAAGACCACCGCGACTCGATCGGGCCCGCGCTTCCGCCGCCAGGTGTTTACAGCCAGCATCGCGATGTCGCGCAGCTTCGTCGCCAACCCAGCTACGTAGAGAGGAAATAGTGGATATACGAATCGTGTATCCGGCGGGTATTGCCAGAGCACAAGTACGACGACAAACAGCGCGGCGAACACCGGATAGTGCCGAACGCCTCTCCGAAAGAGAGTCACCACGCCCGCTGTTGCGGTCACGGTAAGGAGCCACCCTAAGACTCGGACCCCGTATGTGTTGTCAACGCTGAAAATGACCAGTCGCGCCAACGCCTCAATGACCGACGAAAAATTAACCCACATTCGATGCGGGAGATCCGACCACGAAAACGTGCGCAGATAGAATCCCACATAGGAGGTATAGTACACGACCATGTCGTCTTTAGCCGCAGCGGCGTTCCGAAGGCACCAGAGCTGCCAGGCTGCAATCGCGGCTAGCAGCGGCATTAAGAATGCGACGGCCGCCCGGATTCTGTGCTGGAGGATCAGCAACAGCGGTACGCTCACTGCCAACACAATGGAGTTGGTTCTAATCAGGAACGCCACTGCCGCAAGCAAGCCGGCGAGGAGCCCCAGGCCCGTTTCACGACCGGCTCGACCGGAAACCTCCCGGTTAGCTCCAAGGAGCAGCATCAGGCTGAGCAAGACCACACAGAATGGCAGCTCTGTCAGTGGCGATATGCCTAGAATAATTGTGATCGGGCAGAGCGCCGGGATCAATGTCAGAGCGTATGCAAACGGCGCGCTGAATCCGCATTGGCGAAAGAAGAGCCAAACCAAACCCAGATAAGGTGCGTAAAATGACCATTGCAGGGCGGTAACGAAGGGGAGGTTCCCAGGGAACGCACCTGCAAACCGCCAGACCAGCGATAGAAGAGCCGGGTAGAGCGGCGGATATTTAGTTTGTGCAGGATTTTCCGGGAGCTGGGGGATCCGGTATCCGTGGTTCCCGGCCAGCGATTGAGCTGAGAGCCAGAGGACTGCATCATCGTGATAGGCTCCGAGCTGCGGCATGGATCGAAATTTCCAGGCAAACCAGCCGCTTGGCGCCAGGAGCAAGGCTAAGCCAAGCAGAATGGCAACGCAAAGGATCACTCGCGTAGCCCGTTCTTGCGGGAGAGAGCCTCCGTTAAGTCTCTCGCTCGAAGTTTCCAACTCCTGATTCGCAATCATGCCGATGCCCTCTTTTATCGGCAGGTCCATGGGTATTCTGCATTTGGGCAACGGATAGAAACAGCTCGCGCGACTGCGCTTGAAGGATAGCGACGCCTATCGAACTTAACGCAAGTTCCCGAGCGTCGGAAGGACGGAATGAGGCACGACTACGGGCATGATCGCTCTAATAACAAACGCTATGACTCCGATGACGAGGACGTAATCGATCACGGTGAAGTCCGAAAGTCGCTTCATTATCCGACTGACCATCGCTAGGGCATCCCAACCCATGATACATCTTCGGTTTCTGGCGTACATTAGAGTAAAAGCCTTAGAGTCGGTAAGGTCCGAAAACATTCTTTCGGCTCCTCGGCCAAGGGTTGAGCAAGGCCAAAGATGCCGCCTAGCCAGGGGGACAATACAGCGCAGACAACGGGAGGCATTCTGCGCGACCCTTAGCCATGTGGCTCCCCCAGTCCCCGCTCCGCGACCACCAAAAACTGCCCTGCCATGGGGCGAACAGGCGAGGCAAGGTATAAGCGCACCAGCCACTCGGCGGTCGGAAAGCGCGACTTCATGCTGAAGGGCATGAATCGCGGCTCCACATGGGCGATGCTCCAGCCTTCCGACTTCAGAAAGTCCTGGAATCCGTTGTCGGTATAGATGGTCTTGTGCGTGTAGTCGTCGAAGTAGCGGCTGGGTTCCAGCCGGAAGTTGGGCTGCACCACGATCAGACGGCCTCCGGGCCGCAGCACGCGCCAGGACTCGGATAGAATCTCGCGGCCTTCCTCGAGCGTGAAATGCTCGAAAAAGTTGGATGCGAATACAATGCCCATGGTGCCCGAAGCGAGCGGCAGCGGTTCGAGCGCCGGCTGGATCAGAGGCGTGATCCGATCGCCCCAATGCTCGATGAGCGCGGGGTTTTGATCCAGCGCCCATTTGTGCGCGGCCTGAATCGATTTCGAAAACTCGCCGTACCCGGCGCCCAGTTCCAGCAAGTTCGAGTTCCGGTCGACCCACCGCTGCAAGTAGCGGGCGATGGCCCTCCAGGGAGCTGTGCGCCGCGGATCATAGGGAAAGCGGATCTGATGATAGATCTCTTCGGAGGTGAAAGTCACAGCGGTTTCACCAGCTCGTCGTCTTTGTGGATCTGGTCCACTGAGGTGTGGGGCGGTGTGGGGATCTCCGGGCCGCGATGGTTTGAAAGAGCCTGTTTCAGCGCGAGCACTCCTGGCGAGGCGCTGGCCAGGGGGCCTGGTAAAGAGGGCGTCAACGGGCTCTTGTATGCCGCGTCCCATACAATTCTGGGCGTCAAAAATGCGGAGAAGCGGTAGCCCAGCACCAGGGCGATCATCCGCAATCCAAGCCACCAAGCCTTCCACAGATCCCCGGTGACGGAGGAAACTCCCACCCGGCTGCGGTAATTCACGGGAATCTCCACGAAAGGAATCCGGTGGGCTATTACCTCCATCAACAACTGGGGCCCGAAATGTGAACCCCCGATCGCGAGATGAGGCCGAATACGATCCAGAGCAGCGCGGCGGAACAAGCGGTAGGTGCATCCCATATCGGTGAGAATTGAGGTTCCAAACAGAACCTCAGTCATTTTCGCGACGGCCCAGTTGCCCCAGCGGAGAAAACGGCCCATGTTGGCGCCGACCCAAATGAACTCCCTGGTGGTGCGCGTTCCGAACACGACCGGAACGTCGTCGGAGTAAGCCAGGAACTTGAGCAGGTCGTGGCCGCTGAACGTTCCGTCAGGTTCCGCCAGCACCACCAGATCGGCGTCGCAGTGGTCGATCCCGCACAACAGTGCATGACCATAGCCCTGCTTGGCTTCGAAGACCTCCCGAGCGCCGGTTCCGACGAGTTCGTGGGAAGTTCCCGGAGCAGCGTTGTTATTCACAACGATGACCTCGTCGGCTAGGCCTGTGGCGAAGAAATCGAGCGTGCTCGCACGGATCGAGTCCTTCTCGTTATAGGTCGGCAGAATGACCGCTACCGATTGACCGCGCCACATGAGCCCTCGCCTTTTGATCGGCGGAAAAGGACCCCAACTTTAAGCGCGGTACTGGACCACAGCTTCTTCATTTTTCAGGAGCCCCGCCCTGGGTTGGCCGGCTGGTATACAAAGCTGTCGCCGAATAGGGGATTGGCAAGGCGCGCGGCCAAACGATAGTGACGCCGGATCTCATCCAGGAGCCTGGGGGGCAGGGTGCCCACCTCGAGGTCCGTGATGTTTTCGGCGCCGAAGACATCCTGCCCGAGAAAGACCGTCGAGAACGTGCCGCGTTCGAGGTCGCGGCGGACCGGCTCCGGATCCACCTTACCCGCCGATACCAGCAAGGTGTAGATCAGAGGCTCAACATCGAGTCTCTGACGCAGGCGCACCATCGCGTTGTAGTCCGTCGACAACACCAATCCACCTTTGGCCGCCACATAGGGGCGCAGGGCTTCGACCTGGGAGCGGTGCGCGCGTTCGACGGCGACCCGGAACAGCACCAGGTTGGGCGCGACACGGTATCCAACCGCGAGATGCACTGCCGCGGGGAGCAAGAGCAGTGTCACGGCGCTTTTGCTTCGCGTGAAGTACATGTGGAAGAAATTGACTTGGTGGAGCGCGATGGCAGCGCAGATGGCCAGAAGCACGGTAGTCTCGATCTGATAATTGGTATCCGAGCCAATTTTAAGGGCGGTGACGGCGAACACCGCTCCCGCCCATCCGAGATAGACGAGTAAGGCCGCTGCGCGCGAACGGCGAAGCTTGGTGAAGGCTATCCCGACGATGATCAGGAGCCCTCCCGACAAGCTCCCGAGTTGCGTCAACTGAGCCGCCAGCTTCTTTGTGCTCATCGGGTTCATGTTCGCGAACACCGTGTCGGCAAGGAATCGTCCGCCCAGGGCAACGTTCAGCGTGAGTGCAATCGCAGCCACGGCCGCTGCGTATGCTATTCCAAAGGCAAGCCCGCGCTTCCAGCTTCGAGCGAACAACAATAGGCAGATTGCCGCCGGCGCGGCGACCGCGGTTTGCTTCGTGTAAGTGGCCAGAACGGCGAGCACAACGGCGCTCAAAAGGCGCATGAACCCGGCCGACCGCCAGGAAGGAAGAGCGCATCCATCCAGAATGTCAAAACGCGAGTATTGATAGAACGCTGCAACGGCCAGCAAGCAGGCGAGAGTGTCCACCTGTCCTACGGTTCCCCAGGTCAGAAGCAAGGCGCTGGATGCGGCGAACAGCCCCGCGCACCATGCCGCATAACGGGAATTTGTATAAAGCTGCGCCAGCTTCCCGCACAGAACCACCAGCCCCAGCAGCGCTCCGAAGCTGATCAGCCGCCCGGCTACGAATATAGGCAGGCCCAGGCGGGTCAAGCCCGCCTCCAGCAGATAGAACACCGGTGTGTAAGCGCAGACCGTGTAGGGGTATTGGTTTAGGTCATAATACAACGTGCCGTTGTGGATCAGCATGAGCGATTGCGCAGCCACCACCGATTCGGCAGGCGCCAGCTCATTCTGGGCCCACAGCATCGTTCCAAGGTAGGCGCACATAGCCAAGGCGGTGATTGCGGATATCACAATCAGCGCCTTACGGAAGCGCATCTCGATGGTCGGAGGGGCCGAGGCGAGGTTCTGGACCGCGGTGTGAACGGGCATAATCCGTACTGCTCTCTGAATCGGCAAGTCCTTCGGGAATCATGAGGCGGCGATCGCTCGCTCACTACTAAAGATCGCCCGTTAAAAGGCCGATGAAAGTAGGTCGCTTCTCTCCGCCCAATGTCCACCTCCATCGCGAGCCCAACCTTGCTCACCGCCGCGGCACGGCCCGAAACTTGGTTTCGCCGGGGCCTCTGGATCGTCTCGATTCTCAGCGCCGTCGCCATTCTGATTTCCTGCAGCGTCATGTTTTGGGCACAGAATGATTTTTCCACGGCCGAATCCGTGGTCGCCGCACAATCGCTCATGCTGGAGCACAACGGCACGCTCTACTACGATCTGAACCAATATCCCTACACGGTGGCCGGTTACATGCCCGTGTTTTATGTGCTGGAGGCGGGGCTCATTCGGGTCGGCGTGCCCGCGTTCGCCGGCGGCCGCATTCTCACAATGGTGGGGTTCCTGGTACTGATCGCAACCTGCTCGCGCCTGACTCTGTTATATACAGAAAACCGAATCATCGCCTGGATCGCCGCGCTTCTCGTCGCATGCAGCCCGCTGATGCTTATGTGGAGCGAAATCGCGCAGGTTGACATTCTGGCCGTATCTTTCACCACCTTGGCCTTCTATCACTTCTCCCGTTATTATGTCCGGGGCGAAGCGGCGTTGCCGTGGGCGGCGCTGTTCGCCGTGCTGGCTCTGTTCACGAAACAGACCATGATCGCAGTGCCCACGGCTGTCTTCCTATTGCTCTTCCCGCACGATCGGAAAAAGGCGCTGCTGTTCGCGGCGGCCGTCGCGGGCGCGGGCGGAGGACTGGTGCTGGCGTTGAATGCCGCGCTTCACGGCCGCCTGTTGCAAGACACGTTGCGAGCGAACATGAACCCGGTGAGTTGGTGGAAGCTGAAGGTGCAACTTGAATACGCGGGCATGCTATCGGGTTGTCTGCTGTTCATCGTCGTCCTCTCGCTCCGGCGGCTCTTGAGCGGCCGCAGCTCCGCGCTGTGCGTCTATGCGGCTTGTACCGCGGTCGTGTTTCTAGTCACCTCCGGCAAGGTTGGCTCCGACACCAACTATCAGTTGGAAATGACGGTGGCGCTGGCGATGTGCGCCGCCGTCGGACTCCACCGGCTGAATTTCCTGCCGCTCTATTTTTCCCGTAGCAGGAGCCTGATCCCGCTGCTGGTGCTGCCGCTGGCGGTTCACCTGGTCAACGGTTTTCGGGTCATGCCCGGCCTGGTGACCTCGCGCATCGCCAACGAGCAGGCGGCGCGCGCGCGACTGGAACAGTTGCGCCCCTACGTGCAGCCGTCGGGCGGGCTGGTGTTGTCTTCCGATTACAGCAGCATGGTGCGCCTGCGCCAGCGTCTTGACGTGGAACCCTTGATTTACGGCCTGCTGGTGCGCGCGGGCGCAGTGGATCCCGAGCCCGTCCGCCGGGATTTGGTTCGCGGCGCCTTCTCCACCGTCATCCTCACGGAGGACGTTTCCAAGCCTCCGCAAACCTCATTCCTCGAGTTCATCATTCTTCCCGAAAGCCAGCGTGCGGCCATCCGCGAGCACTACCGCCTGGTGAAGCACATCCCTGGAGCGGTCGACGAAGGCCTTTTTGTTTATCAGCCCGCCGGCTAGCGCGAACGCGCGCCAAAGACCGCGTATTTGAGAACACAGACGCTCAGATACGATGCGGTATCCGGCTTAGGCGTGTGGCAGGAAGGCGGAAAGCAGGCCTGCTGATTGTACGCCGAGGTCGAAAAGTAAGTTGTCCGCGAGCATGATAGTGGCCTCCTTTCCCGAGAGATGGTGGCTTTGAAAAGATTATCACAGAAAGATTGTTGCCCAAACAAGTTTTCGATTAAATTCTCATAACGCCACACCTGCCCGGTGCGCCCCGGAGAACAGCGGGGATTGCGCTATGCTTCCGGTTAGCGAGTCAGGCAGAATAGAAGTTGGCGTAAAGAGATGAAACTCCCGCGGATCGTCCCTCTGTCCATCCTCGTGCTGGCTGCCACGGCGCTTCTGGCGCAGGACAAGTCTTACGTCCTGAAAGCCCAGCGCCTCTTCGACAGCGTCTCCGGGAAGATCGTCACACCTGGCATAGTCGTCATTTCGGACGGAAAAATCCAGTCTTTAGGCTCTGCCGCAATTCCCGCCGGCGCTACAGTGATCGATTTAGGCGACGCCACGCTCCTGCCTGGCTTTATCGACGCCCACACGCATCTGACCTACGATTTCAATTCCGACTATAACGGCGCCCAGTTGCTCGATCTGCAGCGCTCCATTCCCGAGACGGCCATCCGGTCCACAGCCAACGCGCGCGTGACCCTGATGGCGGGATTCACCACCGTGCGCAACGTGGGCGCCAACGACTTCATCGACGTGGGCTTGCGCAATTCCATCAACGCGGGTATCGTGCCCGGACCCAGGATGCTGGTGTCATTGCACGCGATCGGATCGACAGGCGGCCACTGCGATGACAGTGACGGCTTTCGTCCCGGCGTTTTTAATCATGAGAGCGGTCCTCAGGACGGTGTGATCAATTCGCCCGACGAGGCCCGTTTTGCCGTTCGCTACAACGTGAAGTACGGCGCCGATGTGATCAAGATCTGCGCGAGCGGTGGCGTGCTTTCCCCAACGGACGAAGTGGATGTACCGCAACTCACTCAGACCGAACTCAATGCCCTCGTGGACGAGGCGCATACTCTGCACAAGAAAGCCGCGGCGCATTCGCACGGCGCTGAGTCGTCGAAACGCGCCATTCGCGCCGGTATCGATTCGATCGAGCACGGAACGTTTCTGGACGATGAGGCCATGCGCATGATGCACGACCGCGGAGTATACCTGGTGCCGACTCTGGCGGTGCGCATTGGCCTCGCCGAGTCGAAATTTCCGCCGCTTGTAAGAGCAAAGGCCGATCTGGCCGTAAAACAACAGGACACAATGGTGCGTCGCGCGGTGGAACTGGGCGTGAAGATTGCGCTGGGAACCGATGCCACGGTCTATCCCCACGGAAGCAATGCAGTCGAATTTCAGTTGATGGCGGCGGATGGACTGACGCCGGCCCAATCCCTGCAGGCGGGCACGATTGCAGCGGCGGACTTACTCGGACTGAAAGACAAAGTGGGAGTCCTGCGTGCCGGGATGGCGGCGGATGTAGTTGCGGTACCCGGCGATCCAGTGAGCGACATCAAGGCCACGCAGAACGTCTTCTTCGTGATGAAGGATGGCAAAATCTACCGGAACGACCGCGCGCCTGCGAAATAAATTTGTTGCTGTAGTCTCCGTCGGAGAGTATCTCACGCAGCGCTGAAAAAGGGGCTGGCCGAGATTCGGGATGACAAGAAGGCGGACTCAACCCGATCGCCATTCTGAAGCTCCACCTCAGTTCTAACCCGTTCAAGGAGCGGCGAAGATCCGGTCTTCAGCCTCTGCGATTTTTGCCCAGCGTATCTGGCGGGTCGGCGACAGCGTTCTTGTGAGCACTTCTTTTCGATATTTTAATCACTTCTTTCTTGACTTAAATTCCAATCACTGGTAATCTGGCACCGTGTTGACTGCTGCGACAATAATCGGAACCACACGCGGGCCAGTGTCGCCCACGTTGGCCGGGCACCGCGTTTGTATCGCGGACTGCGCGGGTTCGATTCCTGTCACTGGCTCCAAACATAATAGACCGGCTCGCGCTGAACGCAGGCATATCGATGCCACGGCCCCAGCGGCGGGTACCGTCACCGGCAAAGTCACTTTTGAAGTGATGCAGCCGGACCAACGCAGCCTCTAAACCACCGCCCGGTTAGTTTAAGAGGCAAAACAACTGACTTTGAATCAGTAATTAATTGTTCGAGTCAATTACCGGGTACCAAGCTTTTTTCTGGCGTAGCTCAGTCGGGAGAGCACCGCACTCGTAACGCGGCTACCGGAGTTCGATTCTCCGCGCCAGATCCATTTTGCTCTGGCGTGGCGCAAGTGGCGGCGCACGGCTTTGGTAAGGCCGAGGGTGGGATTTCGATTATCCCCGCCAGATCCATTTCGTTCAAGCGGGGTTGGCATATTGGTTGTGCCCTGGTCTTCCAAACCAGTCAAGAGAGTTCGATTCTCTCACTCCGCTCCAAAGCTCGGGCCTCTCATTGCCAATGGGAAGCAGCCTGCCTTGCAAGCGGGAAATCGGGGTTCGATCCCCCGGAGGTCCACCAAGTTTAGCGCCCTCGTAGAGAAATACTCGGGGTGCAGTGAAAGTGTGCAGCGTTTTGTAAGTTTTTTTCGTGACCGTAGCCGAGTGGTTCAGGCGGCTGGCTGTGACCCAGCCCACGAGAGTTCGATTCTCTCCGGTCACCCCAAGATCGCGCGCGTAGCTCAACAGGACAGAACGCCGCAGTCCTAACGCGGAGGCCGCGAGTTCGAGTCTCGCCGCGCGCTCCAGAAGGGAAAGGAAGTTCGTATGCCGCGCAGTTGTTTTCACTGCAAGACCATGACGGCGAATGGCCGGTGGGCGAAGGTATGGGACCGATACCTCGAAGCGTTCTTGCAGCACTGGGTTTGCGCTTCGTGCCCAGATTGATTTCGCGGTCGCGCCGGTGTAGCTCAACAGGACAGAGCGCGGTCCTCCGAAGGCCGATATTTGCGGTTCGAGTCCGCTCACCGGCTCCAGGTCTTTACTTCCGGCCTAATGGGCCGGAGGTTGATCTTTGACAATCGAATATCGTTTTGCGGGGCGTATAGGAGCGGTTTATCTAGCCTGTGTCGGAAGCAGGAACACGCTGGTTCGAATCCAGCCGCCCCGACCATTTTGTTTCCCCACCTTCGCGGCGTTGCCGATTGGGCGGGCGCTTGATTTGGGATCGGGAATTCCGGTGTTCGATTCACCGCGCCGCGACAAAGTTTCGTTTTCATTCCGGGGTAGCCAAGCTGGAAAGGCATCTGGCTGTTAACCAGACCACGCGCAGGTTCGACTCCTGCCCCCGGAGCCATTTTGATTTCGCGGGATTAGCTCAGTCCGGTAGAGCAGTCGGCTTACATCCGACTTGTCCGGGGTTCAAATCCTCGATCCCGCACCAAGCTTGAAAGCGCGTCCGGTCCAGACCGGATACAAGGTGATCGCGAGCGTCCGCTCACGCGGCGAAGAGTGGCCAGCAGGCCCCGCGCGCTTTCAACCGATCTCTTCCAGGCGTAGCTCAGATGGTGGAGCACGCGACCGATAATCGCGCGGTCGGACGTTCGAGTCGTCCCGCCTGGACCAAGTTGTGCGCCCGTAGCTCAGTGGGACAGAGCGGTCGATTTCTAATCGACAGGCCGCGCGTTCGATCCGCGCCGGGCGTTCCAATTTGTTTTGCACGGCTCTCTAGCTTACAGGGTGAAAGCGCCGGTCTCATAAACCGGGGATGCCTCGTTCGATCCGAGGGAGAGCTACCAAGTTTTGTTTTTGCGCTTGGAGCTCATTAGGATGAGCAGGCGGCTCTTAACCGTCAGGCAGTTGGTTCGATTCCAACCGGGCGCACCAAAAGTTAGTCAGGGAGCGTGGCCGAATGGTGAGGCAGCATCCTTTTAAGTTGCAAGGCGAGAGTTCAATTCTCTCCGCTCCCACCAAAGGAAAAGAAACGGAGTTTTGAAAATGCGGATGATCGACAACATTCCGGTGTACGGGACCTTGGTGGACGAAGGCGCGCTGGCGCAGATCAAAACGTGCGCGCGCACGGCGGATCGCGTCGCGCTCATGGCTGACCACCACAAGGGTTATGCGGTCCCCATCGGTGGCGTGGTGGCTTACGCGGACGCGATCTCCCCGTCCGGCGTCGGCTACGATATCGCCTGCGGAAACAAAGCCGTGCTTACCGACGCGAGCGCGGAGGAAGTGAAGCGCAACATCGGCGTGATCATGGACAGCGTCTGGTCAACGATCTCCTTCGGCATTGGCCGCAAGAACGACGACGAGCGCGTGGACCACGATCTGTTCGACGACCCGGCGTGGAGCATCGAGGCGTGCAAACCGCTCAAGGAAATGGCGCGGCAGCAACTCGGCACGGTGGGCAGCGGCAATCACTACGTCGATATCTTCGAAGACGAACAGGGGCGCGTGTGGATCGGCGTTCACTTCGGCTCGCGCGGCCTGGGCCACAAGACAGCCACGTGGTTCTTGCGCGCAGCCGGAGCAAGCGACGGAATGGACGTGGAGCCGTGCATCTTGCCAGTCGGCTCCGACCTGGGTGCGCAGTATTTGGAAGGGATGCGCCTCGGGGGACGCTACGCCTACGCGGGCAGGGATTGGGTTTGCGCGCGTGTGGCCCGCCTGCTGGGAGCCAACCTGATCGAGGAGGTCCACAACCACCACAACTTCGCGTGGCGTGAGAGCCACGGCGGGCAGGATCTCTGGGTGGTACGCAAGGGTGCCACACCCGCGTTCCCTGGCCAGCGCGGCTTCGTCGGTGGGTCGATGGGCGATGTCTCGGTCATCATCGAAGGCGTCGAGCATGAAAGCACGGCGGGAACATTGTGCTCGACGGTCCACGGCGCGGGCCGGGTTATGGGCCGCATGGAGGCGAAGGGAAAGGTGGATCGGAAAACCGGGGCAGTGAAACGCGCGGGCAAGGTCACCCAGGCAATGATGAATGAATGGGTCGCACGCGAAGGCGTGGAGCTTCGCGGCGCGGGACTCGACGAGTCACCGCATTGCTATAAGCGGTTGCCGGAGGTTCTCGCGGAGCACCGCGATTCGATTCGTATTCTTCACACGCTGCGCCCGCTGGGCGTTGCGATGGCCGGTGAAGACGTTCACGATCCGTACAAAGATTGAGTTCGCCGGTGTCGTCTAGATGGAATAGGACCCTTGACCTTCAATCAAGATAACGCGAGTTCAAATCTCGTCGCCGGTGCCAGTCAATAGCTTGGTGATCTTTCGGTCACCAAGCTAATAGTTTGCCCGCGTCGTTCAATCGGATTAGGACACTGCGCTACGAACGCAGAGATTGGAGGTTCGAGTCCTCTCGCGGGTGCCAGTTGCGGAGTCATAGGGGAGTCCGGTCGTCCCTGCTGGCTTGTCACGCCAGAGATCGCGGGTTCGAATCCCGCTGGCTCCGCCAAACATTTTTTGTCGATGTCGTCTAACTGGAATAGGACGCTTCGTTCTCAGCGAAGACAATGTGGGTTCGATTCCCATCACCGATACCATTGGGCGGATGGCGCTGGTCGGGTGACAGCACTGGCCTGAAAAGCCAGGAAGACCGTTCGACTCGGTTTCCGCCCACCAAAGATTTGCAGGACGAAGGGGCGTAGCAAAGTGGGAATGCAACCGGCTCTGACCCGGTTACGAGAAGGTTCGATTCCTTCCGCCCCTGCCAAAGATTAAAATTCAACAAACAGCATTGCAATCGATTCGAACACCGGATACAATTTACTCATGAACCGCGCACAACACTTATCTCACCTGCGCCACTACTGGTCGTCCCGACTCAGTTTGTGTTCATATTCCCTGTAATCAGTTTCTTTTTAAGTACTCGATCCTGAACGGCCAAGGGTCGGTCTGCAAAACCGATGACACGCGGTTCGACTCCGCGCGAGTACTCCAAGCCCCGCTGGTGGAATGGCAGACACGCTTGTCTTAGGAACAAGTGCCTTCGGGTGTGGGGGTTCAAGTCCCTCGCGGGGTACCAATGTTTTTAATCGCGGAGGGGACGGACACGTTGGTAGTCCAGCAGTCTCGAAAACTGCCGCACCGAAAGGGCACCGGGGTTCGATTCCCCGCTCCTCCGCCAAGTTCAAGCGCGAGTGTTCCTGGGAGAGCAGGTGGCTTCCAAACCCACCGCATGGGGTTCGAATCCTCACTCGCGCGCCAGTTACGGGTTTCTTGCTTCGAGGGCGAAACTCCGTTCATGTTCGCCGGTGGCACTACCGGCGTGCCGAGGAGCCCCTTCCTGCCGGAATGCGTGCAGCGCCGGAGGGATAACCATCATTCCTGCCACGAGAAGTGCGGTGCGTGGCTCACCGCCAATGATTCCGCGACGGCCGACCGCCGGAAGCAGCCACCTTTACAACATCCGCTCAGACCATCCTCTGGTACGATGATGGTCGCAATTATTGGAGGCAAAATGAACCGTACTGCGATCCCCGTGCTGATCTTCCTGGCGACAGCGGTTTCCGTGCCGGCGCAGCAGCCGACCCCGGGCGCGGCGCCTGCCGCGAGATCTTCCCGCTCTTGGACGGAGGGCCAGCCAATTGAGAGCCGTCCACCGGAAAAAAGTGACGACAAGCCCGCATTCCCCGAGCAGACTCGCGCGCCCTATCGCGCTTCAGCGCCCTTCAAGATTACGACGCTTATCGACAATCTGCCCGCGCCCTGGAGCCTCGCGTTCCTGCCGGACGGGAAAATCATCCTCACCGAGAGGCTACCCGGCAGCATCCGTATCCTGGACATCAAGGGCGGTACCAAGGGTGTGCTTTCGGAGCCTGTGGCCGGTGTGGCCGGCCTGGCGTCACCCGCCGCAAAGGATATTGGCCTGCTTGACGTTGTGCTTGACCCGCATTTTGCGGCGAATCACCAAATCTTCTTCACCTTTTACGATTTCGTCGATGGCACGAATAGCAATACCTATATCGCGCGCGCTCGGCTGGACGAAGCTAAGTGTGCCTTAAGCGAAGTGAAAGTCATCTTTCGGGCCCAGCCGGCGATGCCTTCCAAAAGGCTCGGCGGCAAGTCGGGAGGCCGCATCGCCATCGCGGCGGATGGCAGTCTCTTCGTGACGATAGGCGACCGGTCGGATTCGCCGCCGTGGGACGTCGCGCAACGATTAGACACTGATCTCGGCAAGATCATTCACATCACCGCGGAGGGCGCACCAGCGCCCGGCAATCCGTTCATCGGAAGACCGGGCGTCCTGCCGGAGATCTGGGCCTATGGCACGCGCAGCCAGGAAGGCCTGGCGTTCGATCCGAGAACCGGGCGTTTATGGGAAACCGAGCACGGTCCCCGCGGCGGCGACGAGTTGAACATTATCGAGAAGGGCAAGAATTACGGATGGCCGGTCATCACCCACGGCATTGACTATCCGGGTACCGCAATCGGCGAGGGTATCACGCACAAAGAAGGGATGGAAGAGCCGGTATATTATTGGGACCCCGTAATCGCGCCCTCGGGCCTGGCTTTCTATTCCGGGAATCTGTTTCCTGAGTGGCGAGGCAGCGTCTTCGTGGGCGGCCTGGCCGGAATGATGCTCGATCGCCTTACCATCCTAAACGACAAGGTCGTAGCAGAGGAACCTCTGCTCACTGATTTGCACAGCCGGATCCGGGATGTTCGTGTCGGATCGGACGGTGCCGTCTATGTTTTGACCGATAGCGGCACCAGCACCGTGTCACCCAACACGCCGCTGACAAGTAAGCTATTGAAACTCACACCCAAGTGATCTGGACACGCATCGCAGTCTTGCGAGCACATTGATCCGTTGGATCGAGCGGCCTTGGCGCATCACTCCTGGGAAACGCCGTTCACGGCCGGTACCGCCGCGCCTGCTGGAATGATGGGCGCGTGCTTCAGCTGGGAGTACGCGCGCCGGCGTGGTCCCGTGGGGAAACTCCTTCGCCCAGTCTGGTGTTCGACTATGTGTGCTTTACCTCGGCAGCCTGATTTGGTCCGTGGAACTCGCTTACCTGGAGACCCGGTTTCATCTGCTCTCTGGACAGTGGGATCTCTATCTGCTGGCGACTGCCGGACTCTTCTTCTTCCTGGCCTATCGTTTTGACAACCGCTTTGTGTTGTCGCTGGGGTTGTCGTCGCTCGCGGGATGGCCATTCTAGCGGCTACCTGGTTGCGCATGTCGGAGAACCTCTTCTTGTGCGTCGAGACGGGTATCGCGGGCCTTATACACTTCGCCCATGCCGCCTTTGCCTGTTGGCGCAATGAGCTGGTAACAGTCCGAAATTGTCGCCGGGAGATAGCGGCATCTGGGTGATTTAACAAGTGTACTCGGTCGGGAAAGCACATTGAATCACAGCGCATCCTTCCATTACTTTTTCAGATTCGGCGTTTGGCGTGGTGTTGACCTGGTCGACCGGGTCCGAATGGACTAATCCGCACGCATGGCTCTACATTGATGGCAAAGACGATCCATGGCAAGGTTCGCCAGTTAGAGCTTCGAAATGGGTAGCCCCCCTGTTCTACTTCGCAGCTTTGCCGTCGACCATGAAGACCATCAACTGCGGCTTGGCCGGCGGAGGAGGAGGCGGAGCGTTGGGAGCGGGCGGAGGTCCGGCCGGACCGCCGCGGCCGCCGCCTGCGACTTGCCCAATGCCACCGTTGAGCGCGATGTACTGCTTGCCATCGAGCATGAATGTAATGGGAGGTCCCATCCCATTGCGCGCGGGCGTGTCGATATCCAGCAGCTTCTCGCCCTTATCCGCGGTGTAGGCGCGCAGCTTGCCGGTGTTTAACACTTGAATGACGAGGTTACCGGCCGTAGTCACGGTGCCACCACCGATGCCGCCGCCGCCTTCTGCGTGCCAACGCTCTTTCTGCGTCACCGGGTCGTAGGCGATCAGGGAGCCACCCGTGGTCTCCGGCCCAATCTTGGGCATATCGGGGCGCTGCACTGGCTTGGGTGGGGCCACAGCAGGAGGCGCAGCAGCCGCCGCCGCGGCAGCAGCTGCAGCAGCGCGAGCGGCAATCACTTCCGGACTATCGGTCGCCTCGGCTCCTCCGCGCCCCGCGCCCGCGCCGGCACCGCCGCGTCCTCCCCGGCCGCCAAACGCTACGCCCGAATTCGACTTGGTGGGATCGTAGTTGAAGGTGGTCGACACCGAATAGGTGCCGGAACTGCTCGAACTCGTCGGAATGTACACCAAGCCCGTGTTCGGGTTGAAA
>Ga0182024_10012166_pt1 | contig 17070 bp, 10 predicted proteins | sample P32metaG_FD_120480 | JGI IMG/M metagenome (GOLD analysis project Ga0182024, IMG submission 120480) | Permafrost microbial communities from Stordalen Mire, Sweden - P3-2 metaG (Illumina Assembly) | ecosystem: Environmental > Terrestrial > Soil > Wetlands > Permafrost | place: Sweden: Stordalen...
GAAGTGGTGGACAACTCGGTCGACGAAGCCCTGGCCGGGTTCTGCGACCGGATTGAAGTGATCATCCACATCGACAATTCACTCACCGTGATCGACAACGGGCGCGGCATCCCGGTGGATATGCATGAAGAAGAGGGCGTCTCGGCAGCCGAAGTGGTGATGACCAAGCTGCACGCCGGCGGGAAATTCGATTCCAAGAGCTACAAAGTTTCGGGCGGCCTGCATGGGGTGGGCGTGAGCTGCGTCAACGCGCTCTCAGAGCAGCTGCAGCTCGAGATTTGGCGCGACGGGTACACCTGGGAGCAGGAGTATCAGCGCGGGATTCCGAAAGCGCCGCTAGCGCGCGCCGGCAAAGCGGGCAAAAAGACCGGCACCAAGCTCACCTTCAAGCCCGACACAACCATCATGGACGTGGCGGAGTTCAACTACGACACCCTAGCGCAACGTCTTCGCGAATTAGCGTTTTTGAACAAGGGCCTCATCATCACGCTGACCGACGAGCGCGTGGAGCCGGCCAAGCAGCACGAGTTTCACTATAGCGGCGGCATCGCGGAATTTATCAAGCATCTGAATCGCGGCAAAGCCGTGTTGCACGAGAAGCCCATTTATTTCGAGGGCGAGCGCGAGCTGCCCAACGGCGGGATGCTGACCATGGAGGTGGCGCTGCAGTACAACGACGGGTATTCGGAGAACGTCTTCAGCTTTGCGAACAACATCAACACCGTGGACGGCGGTTCGCACTTGAGCGGATTCCGCAGCGCGTTGACGCGAACCATAAATTTCTCGGGTCAGCAGGCGGGTCTGTTTAAGGACGTAAAAGAGAATCTCAGCGGCGACGACGTGCGCGAGGGTTTGACGGCAGTGGTCAGCGTGAAGCTTTCGCAGCCGCAGTTCGAAGGTCAGACCAAGGGTAAGCTGAACAGCGACATTCAGGGTTTCGTGGTTCAGCTCATCAACGAGAAGCTGGGCGAATATTTCGACAAGAACCCGGCGGTGATGCGCAAGATCGTTTCGAAAGCGATTGACGCGGCGCGGGCTCGGGAAGCGGCTCGTAAGGCACGCGATCTGACGCGGCGCAAAGGCGCGCTGGATTCGGGCGGCCTGCCGGGCAAGCTGGCGGACTGCCAGGAGAAGGATCCGGAGCGCTGCGAGCTGTTCCTGGTCGAGGGCGAATCGGCCGGCGGCACTGCCAAGGGCGGGCGCGACCGGCGCTATCAGGCGATTCTGCCTCTTCGCGGCAAGATCTTGAATGTCGAGAAGGCGCGCTACGACAAGATGCTAGGCCATGAGGAAATTCGCAACATGATCACGGCCATCGGCACAGGAATCGGCTTGACCGATTTCGTTTACGAAAAACTGCGCTACCACAAGATCATCATCATGACCGACGCCGACGTGGACGGATCGCACATCCGCACGCTGCTGCTCACCTTCTTCTTCCGCCACATGCAGGAGCTGATCAAGCGCGGCCACGTGTTTGTCGCCCAGCCGCCCTTGTACCTGATCAAGAAGGGCAAGTCGCAAAAATATATCAAGGACGACAAAGAGTTCACGCGGGAGATCCTGCGCCGGGCGACCGAGAATCTCGCGGTGCAAACTAAAGAAGGCGTCAAGCTGGAAGGCTCCGAGCTGCGGAGCTTCCTGATGTCGCTGGATGAACTGCAGCAGATGTTCCGCCGTATGGAGCGGCGCATGCGCGACGCGCGCGTGGTGGAGGTCCTGGCGAACGTCGAATACAAAATCGATAACAAAGCGGATTTCCACGAGAAGGGGAATCTCGAGCAGGTGGATGCCGCGTTAAAGGCCGCGAAGCTGCAGGCGGAAGTGAGGCCCGACGATGAGCACGAAGCCTGGAAGGTGGTGTACCACGATCCCACCAATGCCGAGCGCAGCATCGGCGTGGACCTTGTTCTGCAGCCCGAATACCGGCGCATGCGAGCCATTGCGCGCCAGGTCGCCAAATACAATCAGCCGCCGTTTACTGTGTTGAAGGACAGCAAGAGCGAATCGCAACCCGGCTGGCGCGAGCTGCTCGAACACATCCGCGGCGAGGGCACGCGCGAAGTCTCCATCCAGCGCTACAAGGGCCTGGGCGAGATGAACGCCGAGCAACTGTGGTCGACTACCATGAATGCCGAGACGCGCACGATGCTGAGGGTCGATCTCCAGGATTTGGCAGAAACCGAGGCCATCTTCTCCACCCTCATGGGCGAGGACGTGGAGAGCCGCCGCAAGTTCATCGAGGAGAACGCGCTGGACGTCCGCAATCTGGACGTGTAAGCACCACCTCTGGCTGCGCGGGTCCCTCTCGTTTAAGCTGTCAATATGAGCGGGACTCCCATGCAGGAGGTCTACCAACGGCGGCGCTCCGGGCGCTGGACCGATCGCCTGTACCGCTTGATCCAGCCTCCGCTGCCGCTCATTCCGAATCCCAGAGAGCCGCGCGATTATCCGCTGGGCCGCTGGAATCTGTACATCGGCGGTGGAGGCGCCAGCGTGCCGGGATATGTCAATATGGACCTGTTCGCCACCCCCGGCGTCGATGTTGTGGCGGACGCCGAGACGCTGCCCTTCCCGGCCGATCTGTTTCAGCGCGTCGAATGCGACGCGGTGCTGGAGCATGTCCGATGCCCGGAAACGGTGCTGCGGGAGATCGCTCGCGTGCTTGCTCCCGGCGGCTATGCTCATCTGGTCACGCCCTTCTGTCATCCGTTCCATGAGTACCCGCGCGATTACCGCCGGTTTACGCTGGATGGTCTGAAGCTGTTGGCGGCTGGTACGGGCGGCCTGAACGTAGTTAGCGAGGGCTGGAGGACCGGGCCAACCGCGACCATGCTGGTCTTCGGCCTGGAATACGTCAAGCTGTGGCTGCCGTGGCGAGCGTGGAGAATCGGCATCCATGTCGCGCTCGGATGGCTGCTGTTTCCGTTGCGGTACCTCGATCTGCTTTTTCTGCGGTCGCCGCAGGCGGGCCGGTTAGGGAATCACTGCTTCCTGTGGTTGCGCAAGCGCGCGAAAGAAGCGTAATTTACTGGGCCGATTTGCCGGCGCCGGTTTCCTTGGCTAAGCGAACGCGGGCGTCCTCGAGGCGCTTTTGAATCCGCGTTACTTCGCTGTGATCCATTTCGCTCGGTGGGCTCGACTGCCATTCCTTGAGCGAGCTCTGCCACTGCGCGATGGCGTCGCGCACCTTGCCCTCGCGGAAATAAACCTCGGCGAGATGATCGTGAACCGTGGGGTCGCGCGACATCGACATCAGGGCTTGCCGGAGATTGTCTTCCGCCTCGGAAAGGCGATTCAAGCGAAAGTCCACCCAGCCCAGGCTGTCCAAATAGGCGCCGGTGTTGGGCTCCTTGTCCAGCGCTTTGACGATGAGACCGCGGGCCTCGTCCAGCCGGACGTTGCGATCCGCCAGCATATAGCCGAGGTAATTCAACGCGCCGGCGTTATCAGGATCCAAAGCCAAAACCTTGCGAAACTCTCCTTCAGCCGACGGCAGATTCTTCATGCGCTCGTACATCGCGCCGCGCAAAAAAATGACAGATATCTTGTCTTCGTTGGTCTGCGCCAAGTTCTCGGCTGCATCCAGCGCCTTGGCCATCTCGCCGAAATTCTTGACCTTTTCGTAGATCTGCGCCAGACGCAAGTAGTTCTGAAGATCGTTCTTGCCGTCCATCAGCTTGCGGATCTCAGCCACGGCTGGATCGGCCTTGCCCATGTCGGCCAGCAGGGACGCATGCTCTGCGACAACATCGGGGTCATTGGGATATTTTTTGTGGGCGGCATCGGCGACCGATTCCGCCTTTTGAAAATCCTTGGCTTCCCGATATGCTTCCACGACTTCCGCCTCCGCGCGCGGAGCAGAGTTCGGGTCCACCTCTCCGACCTGGCGGAACGTCTCAACCGCGGCCGGAAGCTGGTCCGCCGAGCTATACAGAAACGCCAGCCTGTCGAGCAACCGGACACGATTCCCCCGTTCGGACTCGCTATAGCTCTTCTTGGCGGTCATGTCCAGGATTCCCTTTAGCGCTTTGATCGCGTCGTTGGTTTTGCCTTCGGCTTCGAGCAGGTTCACGTTATTGAATTGGATCTCGATGTTAGTGGGATCGAGCTGCGCGGCCTTGTCGGCAGCCTCGCGCGCCTTCGCGAAATCCTTTTTTTGGCGGTAGATCTCGGAAATCCGCAGCAGCGAATGCTCATCCTTGGGGTCTTCGGCGCTCAGATCCTGATAAATTTTCAAAGCTTCGTCCAGCTGATTCGAGATCGCCAGATCTTCGGCCAGCGCGTGCTTCAGATCGGAATTGCCGGGCTGTTGATCCAAGGCGCGGCGCAACATTTCCGCCGCCAGGGGATAATCTTTGAGCTGCTCATAGACTCCCGCCAGAGTGGTCAGACTGCGGAGGCTAGGATTCTTATCGGCGACCTTTTGAAGCAAGTCGGCCGCGGATTTGTTGTCGCCCAAATCGGCATAGACCGTGGCGAGCCCAGTCATGGCTTCTTCGTTATCAGGGTCCAGCTCGATAACTTTCTTATACGCCGCCATCGCATTGGTCGAATTTTGGACGACCTTTTCGAGCCGGCCCAGCATCAGCCAACTATCGATATCCTTGGGATCCGTCGCGGTGATTTTCTGATATTGCTCGATGGCCCGATTGACCATGTTTTCGTCGATTCGATTGGATTGAGAATCGCCGATCAGACGAGTATAGATGCGGGCGAGCAAGCGGCGGGCGGTTAAGTCGTTGGGGTTCTCCTTAAGCGCGTCTTCGGCCTGGGTAACGGCCTCCCGGATCTTGCCGGACTGGATGTAGAGGTCGGAGAGCTCCTCGGAAATGAAGGTCGCGCTTGGATCGGCCTTCAATGCCGCCTTAAAGCTGTCCACGGCTTTGGTGAAATAATCGCCGCGATTTCCGTTGGAAGCCGCCAGTTCCGCATACATGTGCCCCAGCGAGTAGTTGTAGTACGCGGCTGCTTTGTCCTCATCAGGTTTGGTCGTGGCCGTATCGTTTTGGGCGAAGGCGGCGGAAGCAAGGAAAAGCAGACAGGGGAGGCTTATATATCGATGGGCTGGGAGCATGGAGCACTCTCTTTCATTCGCCCGGATCGGGGGACCGAGGCGCAGAGGTCGACACTTTTAGTATATACCCCGGGGTCCCCCCAGGCTGCTCTCGGCCCTAAAGGGCTTCGCGTTAACATCAGCACACGTGGGCGAAACCTCCCTGATTCCAATGGCGATCGTACTGGGGCCCACCGGCTCCGGAAAAAGCGATCTGGCCATTCATATTGCCCAGGCGCTCGGCGGCGAGATTATCAACTGCGATTCGCTGCAGCTCTATCGGGGGTTCGACATCGGAACAGCCAAAGTTCCCGAGAAAGAACGGCGCGGGATTCCACATCACCTGATCGACATTCTGGATCCGGGCGAGCTTTTCACCGCGGGTGACTATGCGCGGGTGGCGCGGGAAGCATTGCTCGCGATTGCGGGGAGACAGAAGCTTCCGGTGGTCGTCGGAGGAACCGGCTTGTACTTGCGGGCGCTGCTGGAGGGACTGTCTCCCGCGCCGGCGCGCGATGCGGCTATCCGGGCGCGCCTGGTGTTGCGCGAGAAGAAACGGCCGGGCAGTCTGCACCGCATTCTGTCGCGGCTGGACACTTCTGCTGCAGTGCGGATTCATCGGAACGACGTTAAGAAAATTATTCGCGCGCTCGAGGTGCACATGCTCGAAAAAAAACCTCTGTCGGCGCTGTTCGAGCAAGGGCGCGCGCCGCTGCGGGGTTTCCAGCCGGTGAAGCTCGGCCTCAATCCACCGCGCGAACTTCTTTATCAGCGGCTGGACGCGCGTACCGCGGAAATTTTTCGGCTGGGTCTTATCGACGAGGTTCGGCGTTTGCGAGCCTCCGGGGTACCTGGGAGCGCCAAGCCCTTCGAGTCGCTGGGTTATAAGCAGGCGCTGCAGGTTTTAGACGGAAGCATGACTGGCGAGCAAGCCGTTCAATCCACGCAGCTCGAAACACGCCGTTATGCGAAGCGGCAAGTCACGTGGTTTCGAAGGGAGCCGCGCGTGCATTGGTTCGCCGGCTTCGGAGACGACGCTCCAGTGCGTATCGAAGCGTTGGCGATCCTGGAGCGAGCAGGAACTCATCCGGCTCCGAAACAAAATGTGAAGGAATTGTAAAATTCCTCGCGCCCGCGTTTTTTTCCTGAATTTCCTCGGAACAGATGCGCAGCTCTCACGTATTAGAGGTTGAAGTTAGTCAGTCAATTCAAGGAGTGAATACATGTTGAAGAAACTGGTATGTGGATTTGCGTTCGCTGCGATGGCCGTGTTGAGCGCTGCCGGAAGTTACAACGTGACATTTTACGACCCGGTGGTGGTCAACGGCACGACTCTCAAGCCGGGCGACTACAAACTGGAAGTCAAGGAAAACACCGCAATCATTAAGCAGGGCAAGGTGATGGCGCAAGCTCCGGTGAAGATAGAGAATAGCGATCAGAAATTCTTGACCAACACGGTTCGCTTGGACGGCACGCAACTGGATGAGATCCGGCTGGGAGGCACGCGCACGCGGCTGATTTTCGATAAGAAGTCGAGCGCCACCAACTAACCGCCCAAACGAATGAGCCCGATCTTAGCGCAGCTCGCGGGGATGCTTGGTCGCCGATCACGCGCGCTAAGATGGAGGCGTGCGCTCCCTGGCAGTGGGTGTTTTATCTTTGTGGCTGCTTGTTCCGGTAGCGCGCGCGGACACCTACGCGGTTTTGCCTTTCTACAATCTGTCGAAGGATTCCAGCTTGGATTGGATCGGCGAGAGCCTCTCTCAAGCCCTCGAGGAAGGCCTGGCATCGGAGGATTTGATCACGCTGGAGCGGGACGATCGAGTGGAGGTCTACCGGCGGCTCTCCATCCGGCCATACGCGCTGTTGACCAAGGCTTCGGTGGTGAAGATCGGCGAGGCGCTGGATGCCGAGCAGGTAGTATTTGGACAATTCGAGCTCAAGCCGGCGCCGGAGTCCGCCGCGAAGAGCCGCGGCTCATTGCAGATTACCGCGCGGCTTCTGGACCTCAGACACGTCAAGCAAGGTCCCGAGTTTCACACCGTCGGAGCGCTGGAGGATCTGGCGGCTCTCGAAGAGCATCTGGCCTGGCAGGTACTGGGGTATGTGAAATCGGGCGGCGCGCCCTCGGAGGCTGATTTCCAGCGGCGGCATCCCGCGGTTCGTTTGGACGCCATCGAAAATTACGTGCGCGGCCTCATGGCCGCCAACGCCGACGACAAGTACCGTTTCTACACGCAAGCAGCGCGGCTTGATCCACTGTATTCGCAGCCGTGCTTTCGTCTGGGCCTGCTGCTGTGGCGGCGGAAGGAATATAAATCGGCCGCCGAATGGTTCCAGAAGGTACTGCCCGGCGACAGCCACTATCACGAAGCGAACTTCTTCCTGGGATTGTGCCGCTACTCGACGGGCGATTTTGCGGGCGCCCAGGCGGCGTTTCAGCTGGTGGCGCGCACGGTTCCGCTGAACGAGGTGTACAACAATTTGGGTGCTGCCCAATCGCGGGGAAATCTTCCCGGCGCGCTCGAGAATTTCCGCAAGGCACAGGAGGGTGACGCGAGCGATCCGGTTTATCAATTCAACGTCGGCTATGCTCTTTGGAAGAGCGGCAGCTTCCCGGCGGCGGCCGGCAATTTTCGCGCGATTCTGGACCATGATCCCAACGACTCGCAAGCCGCGCTGTTGCTGGAGCGCTGCGAGAAGCAGAGCGGGCCGCGGTCTGGCGAGACTCGCATGGAAGGCCTGGAGCGTCTAAAGACCAATTACCAAGAGAGCGCTTACTTGCAATTGAAGGCCGTCCTGCAGCCTAAGCAGCCGTGACGCGCGCGGCGCCTGGACGGGTATAATCCAGAAAGCTAATGCACGAAGCGTTCGGATTATCCGATCCCGGCTGCGTCCGGCGGAACAATGAAGATTGTTATCTGCTCTCGCCCAAGACCGGGTTGTACATTGTCGCCGATGGAATGGGTGGAGCACAGGCCGGCGAGCACGCGTCCAAACTCGCGGTTGACACAGTCGCGGCATTCATTGAGAAGAGCGGCCGGGCGGACGCCGAAACCCTCGCCGAAGCGTTCCACGCGGCCAATGAGCGGGTAATGAGCGCTGCCTCCCAAGATTCCAGCTTGGAAGGCATGGGTACCACGCTGGTGGCTGCTTTGGACTGTGGTCCGGAACTAGCCATCGCCAGTGTAGGCGACAGCCGCGCTTACGTGTATGAAGGCGGTGAACTGACCAGCATTACCGAGGATCAGACTTGGGTGCATGAGGTGGGGCGGCGTTTGGGAATGGACGAATACGTCTTGCGCACGCATCCGATGCGGCATGTTTTAACCATGGCGATCGGGGTGAGCCCGGAGCTCCGCATCCACTCCTACGCGCTGAAGCCTCAGGCGGGCGCTCTGCTGTTGCTCTCCACCGACGGGCTGCATGGCGTGTTGAACCAAAGCGAGATGGCCGAGGCGCTGGCGGGGAACGGTTCGCTCGAATCCAAGTGCCAGCGCTTGATCGAGTCGGCCAAGCAGGCCGGCGGCCCGGACAATATTACGGTGGTGCTGCTCCAGGCGAGTTAAGAAGCTCCGCGGCTGGCTGGCGCCTTACGGCAGAATCACCACGGTCGCGCGCCAGAAGGCGAACTTCTGCGCGGTGGCATCCAGAACGCTCACCTGACAGGTGTACTTGCCGGGCGGCAGCTTGGCCAGCGGCACGCTGAAACGCAGCGGGACCGCCTTGGTTTTTGGATTTAAGCCGTCGGAGACGCGCAACGGCTCGGTCTCGAACGTCTTGGTTTTGCCGCGGTAAAAGCTGACGTTCGCCATCACCGGCTGCGTCGTTTCGGCCGTTGGTTCGTACGCTTCCAAATACACGTAGAGGTTCTGATCGGTACGGAAGACCCGCGTGATGCTGGGGATCAACTTCACTCCGTCTTCAATGAGCGGATGCGCGGCCAGAATCTTCTTGTCCTTTTCGGCGTTGGCCACCGCAGCGTCCAGGCGTTCGCGCTGATTGCTGAGCACCACTGAACTGATCGGAAGGTATTTCTGCTCGGCAGTGAGGTCTGGCACTACAAACTTGGTTTCGAAAGTCCCCATTTTTCCGGTTTCGTTTTCGCGAGCCAGAAACTTGGCCGTGTAGGCGCCGGGCGGAAGGGTGAAGCCGGTGTCGTACTCCAGCGTGGTCTTAGACAGTTGCTGGCCGCTTTCGCCGCTGAGCTTCACCTGGATGTTGTCGCGCACGTTGGAGACGGTGGCGCCCTTAGCGTCCTTGATTTCGCCAATGAAATCGAAGCGCGTACTCTGGGCTCCGCCATGGCGGGCCAGCTCGATTTCAGAACCGGGAATCTTCACCGCCAGCGGGACGAAGTAGCGATCGCGGGCCAGCCGGAAGTAATCCAGCTCCATCACCAGATCCATGTCCGTGATGGGGTCGCCCAGCATCAGGGCTTGTGCCAGCTGCCGCTCTTTGTCGCTTTCGCTGAATTTGTTGAACTGCTTGCCGGCGTAGTATCCCTGGCGGTAATCCAGCTTGGCTATCTTAGCTGCTACCGCGCTGTTATTCAGCGTGATCTTGACGCGCCGGAAATGGCCGTCGAGCGCGGTGTTGCTGGCGTAGTAGCCGATGATGTAATAGCTGGTCATGTCTTTCTGGGCCTGCACGATGCCCATGGAAAGATCGTTATTATCGAGCAGCGCCTTGCCGCCCGTGTCAGCGCCCAGCGTGTAGAGCGTCTCCTGCTGATTCTGGAAATTGCTGGTAGCGGCACGCGCGGAGCTGCCTGAGTACATCGCCTGGCCGCCGGGCGATCCTTTGGTGGCGTCGCCCATAGGAGCCTGAGCTACCAGGCCCCGAGCGTCGATGGGATAAAAAGAAACATTGGCGCGAATCGCGGCGTTGATGGTGGACCGGAGCTGCGCCTGATTGTCCAGACCGTTGCGCTGGATGCCGCTGGCGAAATAAATCAGCGATTTTTTCTCGTTGAGCGATCCCAGCATTTTGACGGCGGTTTCAAGCGCGGCCAGCTGGCGGTCCGTGTTGAAGATGTTGAACTCGGTGTCGTCCTGCTGGAAAGCGGCCCCGGTGTCGGAGGCGCTGTCGTCCTGGTTGTCGATTTCAAAACCCTGGCCTTCGCCGATGATCAAGTTTCGGATGTCCTTCTCCAGTTGATCGCGATCGTCGGTGAAATCTTCCATCACTTTCACGTCGCTGGAAAACGTCATAATCGCCATCAAGTCGGCCGGAGTCATTTGCGTTCGCAGGAACTTCAACGCGGCTTCTTGAGCGCGCTTCTGGTCCTGGATCGGCATGGAGGTCATGTCGAAGAACATCACCATCAGGCGGCGGTTGCGATATTTGAGATCGCCGGGGGCTTCAGGTGCGATCTGGATGGTGGTCAGCGGCTTCGCCGAAGATTTCTCCGCCGGTTTGGGAGCCTCGCTAGCCCGTTGCGCGGGCGTAGATGGCGCGCTGGGCTGCTCCTGCTCGAGCGTTTGAAATTCAAAAATGCTGATCTTCTGCGGCTTGCCGTCTTCAGTGACGGTGAAATCGGACGGCTTTAAACCGAGCACGGGCTTGCCGTCCTTGCCTTTGATCAGAACGTCCTCAACCACGAGCTGGGTTGTGGTCGAGATGCGCAAATCCGTTTGAGGACCGCTGGCTGCGTCTTGCGCCGGCGTCTGCGCCCACGCCGACATCAGAACGCATAACAGGATGGCGATAGTTGAGCGCGGCATGGCTAAAACCTGAACCGCAGCGTGAGCTGCATCGAGCGCATCGCGTTGGCAGCTACCGGCAATCCGAACTGGGCGTTTCCTAGCGTGGTGTTCCAGGAGGTGTAGGTCACATGGTTCAGGACGTTGGTGGAATCGAAGCGCACGTCGAAGCTGCGCCGTTCGCCCAGACGGAAGACCCGGCCCGCAGACGCATTCAGACCGAGCTGCATGGGCCCGGTGATACTGTCTCGTCCCGCGTCTCCCCATTGGCCCGGAAGTGGGTCGGCGAAGGCCGCGGTATTGAAGCCGTAGCCAGCGAGCGTGGGCGCGAGCGATCCGCCGATGTAGTCAGCGCGCACCGTTCCGGTGACGCCTGTTCCAGCGGCAACGCGGTTCAGGATAATCGGCGTCTCGGGCAATCCGCTGGCCGCCGTGAGAGTGGTGGAGAAGGTCCAATCTTTCGCGAGCGCTCCCCTCCAGCCGCTCAGCAAAGTTCCGCCGCTGGTGCCTTGCCCGGTGCTGTATTGAAAGGTCGCGTTCAAACTATGAGTGTGGTTGAAGCTGGATAACGACCGCTCGGCGGTGAGATCGAGCCAATTTTGCGCATAGGTGGGGCCCAGGCCCGCGCGCCCTCCGAGCCCCTGCGCGTCGTCGATGGCCTTGGAGAAAATGTACATCGCGTTCCAGGAAAAACCGCTGCGGAATCGGCGCTGCAATTGGACGCTGGCGGCATTGTAGTCCGAGTTTCCGTTCGATGTGATGTAGACGTAGCCCGAAGGATACGTCGCGTACGGGCATACGGTGGTTCCCCCGGGACAAGTATTGGGCAGAAACTCCTGCAACTGATGCGTGCCCTTATTGCCCTGATAGGTGAGCGTGAGAACCAGCGACGACGCCAGGTTCTGCTGCACCGACGCTTGCCAATAGTGCAGGTAGCCGATGTGGAAATTCGGATCGATGGCGTAAGTCTGCTGGGTAACGCCGCTTGCCTGCGTCGGGAAAGAGGCGATCGTCAAAGGGGGGTTGCAAGGAAGCGTGCAAACCGAATTGGGCTGGGTGACGCTGTAAGAGAGCGGAGCCTGCTGCGCCATCTGATTGGCGAGCGGCTGATAGACGGAGGTGTTGTAGTAGACGCCGTAGCCGGCGCGCACCACAGTGGAACGCTGTCCAAAAGGGCGCCATGCGATGCCGATGCGCGGCTGGAATTCATGGTAATCGGGGCGGAGGAGCGAGTTGGGATAGCCGGCTTGGCTCGCTAAAGTGCATGACGTCACGGGCACACCTGGAACGACCGGAATATTGGCGGTGGCGCAGACCGGCGATTCGGAAGTGAAATTCGGTCCGATATTCAGATTGACCAATCGATTGTACAGCTCGTTGACCGGCGCCTGATAATCCCAGCGCAAACCGAAATTGAGAGTAAAATTGCTGCGCATGCGCCAATCATCGTTCGCGAATCCGTCCAGCCAGGATGCGCGAAAATACTTGTCGGCGCCGGCCGGACTGTAGGCAATCGAGCTAGTTGCGGGATAGCCTTCCAGGAAATCGGCGAAATCGTTGCCCGTGAATTCGCCGTTGAACAAAAGGCTGCCGCGCGGGTTCTGCTGGGACAACTGATTGAAGTCGAGCCGGCGAAAATCGCCGCCGAACGTGATGTTGTGCTTGCCGTGCACCCAGATCAGGCTCTCGCCCACCTGATTGGTGTTGTTATGATTCAGTGCGAAATTTCCGTCCGAAAGGCCCGTGATCCCGCCTGAGAACGATAAGCTGGGAGGACCATAGAAAGCCGGCGACTGATCGTTCCCCAGAATCCCCGCATTTGCGGAAACGTTTTGAGTATTGGCGAAATAGGGCGTGGTTTGAGCCGCCGAACGGCTGAAGTTATAGCGCAGGTTGCTCATCAACGTGCTGCTGAAATGATAGGTCCACTGCAAGCCGGTGTTGAAGCCGTTCATGGTATTGGAGTCGACGAAACCGAACAGGTTCGGATTGGTGGTGTCGCTGTTCTGCCAGGAGAAGTTGCCCGTCAATTGATTCTTGTTATTGATCGTGTGGCTGACCCGTAAGTTCACGTTGCCCTGGTTGCCGAGACCAATGATCGGGATCTGGTAGTTGTAGCGCGAACTGCCGGTGAAATTTGGCAGCGGATAATAGCTCAGAAGCGCCTGCGCCTGGGGGCTGATTGTGATCGGATTGAGACCCGGAAAAATCCCTTCGCGCTCGTCCAGCGTAGGCACCAAACCGGTATCGACGCTGGCGTTGTGGTTCCGCGTCAACTGGTAATTGATAAAGAAAAATGTGTTCTCGCCGCTGAGCAGCTTCGGAATTTTCAGCGGACCGCCGAGCGTTCCCGTGGTGCGGAAATGGTTGTACGCGGCCTTGGGTGTGTCCTGCCCGGTGAGCGAAAACGGCTTGGCGTCGAGCGCCGAGTTGTCCAGGATCACAGCGATGTTGCCGGTATATTGACTGCGGCGATTGCGCCGGGCATTGCCGAATGAGTTGGCGTTTCTGCCGCCGAATCCACGCCCGCCCGGGCCGCCACCACGTCCACCTCCGAATCGTCCCCCTCCGCCCGCGAATCCACCACCGCCTGGGCCACGGCCGCCACCAAAACCTCCGCCCGGAGTTGGCCCGCCGGCGCCGGGTCCACCTGGACCAGCCAAGCCTGCCTGGCCCAAACCACCTGGACCACCTGGACCGCCGGGACCGAAGGCTCCCGCGCCGGGTCCACCGAACAGCATCCAATCGTTCTGCTGAGGCCCATTCACGCCATTGCTGACGCTGCCATTTACGACGAAGGCATTGGATGCGCTTTGATTCAGATCGCCCGCGCCGAAACTATTTTCCGCGCCCGCTGCGCCTTCCTCTGGCTGGCCTGCCGCCTCCTGCGACGGATTCACAGAGAGCGCCTGAAATCCTTGACCTTGACCGGCGCCCGCCGCCTGCCGCAAAGAAGGCCGGCCGCCCGTGCCCGATTGTCCCCCTCGCCCGCCCCTGGCTGCGAAACCCGGCTGGTTTCCATTTCCGGCCGTATTGTTTTGCGCTGTGCTCTGCGCGGATGAAGCCGTGGCATTGTTAGCCGCCGAGTTTTGCACCGACGGCGGAGCGTTGTTCGGTCTCGATCGCTCCGGGCGAGGCCCGGCAGCCGCTTCTTGAACGGGAGCCCCTACCGGCAAAAGCTTCAGATCCCATTCGGAATTGGACGATGCCGGTGTGTTCACCTCGCGGCTGAGCTTGGCGAACCCCAGCATGTCAACCGTAATCGTCCAAGCGCCCTCGGCCAGATTCGGAAAACTATAATTGCCGTTCTCGTCGGTCGTCGTGGTTAGCTTCTTATCGCCTTGAGTGGCCACCACGGTAGCGCCCGGAATGGGCAATCCGCCGGATTTGACAATCCCGTGCTGCTCGGCCGCTATTAACCCGGCAGCCGCAAAACAGCAGCCCAGAAAAACTTTCGTATTCATGCAGCTCAAAATTTTAGGCGGCTACCGGCGAGAGATCGTTACCAGAATCGCGGAGGGAAAGGTTCTATCGAGCAAACGGCTAGCCCAAATTCATCTCCTACTTAAGTATTGACCATGTGCCGGTGTAAAGTTCCTTCCAGTTTTATGGCCGCGCGAACCCGGCTATCTCACGTTGTACTTAAAGGCGAATTGCAGCCGGATTTGCTGGCCCTTGTACTCGGACGGCAAAGGCGGAAATGGTACCGACGCGCTGATGCCCGCCACCGCCGCGCGATCCAGGGACTCCGAGCCCGACGGCGTCGCAATCACCAGCTTGGGAACCTGGCCGCTGCGATCGACGATGAACTGCAGCTGCACCACGCCGCGATTTCCCATGTGGGCGCTCTCTGGAATCACAGCGAACCAATTCCGGCGAACCAGCGCGAGAATGCGGGTCAAATACGGCTTGAAGTCGACGCCCAGCGGATCGCTCAACAGTTCCAGGCTGCTTCCAGATCTGCCGGGCGAGGGTGGCAGACGCATCCTGTCGGGAAGGTTCAGCTGCTGGTCGAGATCGCCAACCACGATGCCTCCGCTTTGTGGCACTGGCGGCGCAGTCTTACGGATGGCCTCATCGACACTGAGTTTCGGCGGCGTTTGCGTTTGCTCGCTACTCGTTCCACGTTGTCCCAGCGTTTCAAATGCCAGCTTGGGATTCTCCTGCGTTTGAATCTGCGGAGGCGGCGGCGGAGCCTTGGGCGTCCCAGCCGGAAGCAGCGTCTGCGGCAGATTGTTGGAAGCCTCGATTTTAGGAGGCTCGGCTAAGCGCGGCGCTTCAGGCGGCGGCGGTCCAGGGACAGGAACCGGCGGTCTGAAATTTCGAACGGCCGGCGCGGGCGCTAAACGCTCCTGAGATGCCGGACGCGGCAGCAGATCTTCGACATTCACTTCCTTGGCGATCTTGCCGCGATTGGGCGCTTTCTGGGTTAGTTCCGAGAGCCGCGGAGCGATCAACGGAGTCACTTTGCGAAAATCGGGGATAATCTGGGTGGTGTCCCGCGGTACGTACGTATCCAGGCTGGTGATTCCAAGCACGAACAAAAACAGCAGAATGTGTACTATGAGCGAGCCGATGCTCGCCGGAATCCAACGCGGCGAGTCGGCCGACTCGTGCCAGTCCAGCAAAAGGTTCGGGCCGGAATCCGTACTTAAGTTCATGAGTGCCGAGGAAACGACGTCGGGCCCTCGCGCGAAGTTACTGCGTAAGTGATTGAATCCGCTGCGCGACTAACTCTGCGTGCACTTTGATTTTACCAAGAATAGCGAGGGCAACATCCAGCGCCCGGAGCCCCTCATCGCCGGACACCAACGGTTTCGTTCGATTTCGAACGGCTTCGAGGAACGATTCCACCTCGACGCGCAGCGGCTCATCTTTCGTGACGGCGAGGGGTTGGAACCCGATCTGCTGCGTTCCAGAGACCGTAAACACAGCCGCTTCCTGCTTCTGGTAGTCGAGCGAAATGTATTGGTGCGGCTGAAAAAGACGAAGCTTGCGCACGCGTTCGGTGGAGACTCGGCTGGCCGTCAGGTTTGCAATGCAGCCGCCGGGAAACTCCAGGCGTACGTTCGCGATATCCACTTTGTCGGAAAGAATCGAAATGCCGGCGGCGTGAATATCTTCGGGCATCGCGCCGGCCAAATCGAGCACGATGTCGAGATCGTGAATCATCAGGTCCACCACGACATCCACGTCCAGGCTGCGCGGGCTGAACAAGCTGAGCCGGTGAACTTCGAAAAACAGCGGGAGCCGCACGATTTTCTTGAGCGCCATCACGGCGGGATTAAAACGCTCGAGGTGCCCGACCTGGAGGATCCGGTTGTGGCGCTCGGCGGTGTCGACCAACATCCAGGCCGAAACGAGGTCGCGCGCGATCGGCTTTTCCACCAGCACGTCGATGCCTTGCTCGAGCAGCGCGCACCCGATTTCAGCGTGCATTGAAGTAGGCGCGGCGACCACGGCGGCATCGATTTTGCCCGCGAGCCCGTTGATCGATTGATACGCGGGGCAGCCGAACTCACTTGCGGCGGCGTCGGCCCGGGCGGCATCAACATCGACCACTCCGGCGAGGTCGGCCGCTTCGCACTGGCTCAGGATGCGCAAATGATGGCGGCCAAAAACTCCAGCCCCGATTACCGCGACTCGCAATTTCGTCATACCGAAAGCTCAACCTCGTAGCCAACGACGGCGATGTCATTGGCATTGGCGCACTGTAACATTTCCTCGCGATCGAGGAGCAGCGTGCGCCCGGCGTCCACCGCCAGCGCCGTGGTTCCGGTCTTCATCATGATGGCGATGGTGGCTGGACCGGCCACGGGAACGTCGAACAACAAGTGCCCACGCCGTCGCGACACCTTCACCAGTCGCAAGGGCTTTCCATTGGCGAGCGACGCGGCGCGCTCCAGCATGGCATCGGTGCCTTCCATCGCCTCCACCGCCACGCAGGCGCCGTCCGAAATCGCGACGCTCTGGCCCACGTCCATACCCGCCAGCGTATTGGCAATTCTCCGGCCATAGCCAATGTCCCGCTCCTCCTCCGAAGTTGGTTTGCGCTTGCTGAGCACACCCACACCCGCCAGCAGCGGCTTCAAGAGCAGCGTGGAGTCCGCCAGACGAATCCCTTCATCGGCAAGAATCTGCGCTACCCCGCCGATCAACGCATCGGTGTTCTTCTGTTTCAGAGCCGCCAGCAGCTTCACCAGTTTCCAGTCCGGCCGGATGGACGAAAAAATCTTAGCGTGCTTCACCTGCCCAGCCATTATCACTTCCGTGATGCCCTCTTCCTTGAGAATTTCGATCAAACGGGAA
>Ga0182024_10012167_pt1 | contig 17069 bp, 12 predicted proteins | sample P32metaG_FD_120480 | JGI IMG/M metagenome (GOLD analysis project Ga0182024, IMG submission 120480) | Permafrost microbial communities from Stordalen Mire, Sweden - P3-2 metaG (Illumina Assembly) | ecosystem: Environmental > Terrestrial > Soil > Wetlands > Permafrost | place: Sweden: Stordalen...
GACGTCAGCGGGGAGCAGCCGCACGTCCTCGCGCTGTGCCCGCCCCCCGGCCCGGGGTACGACGAGCTGCCGCTGCGCTTCGGGGCGCACAACCTGCACGAGAACCGGCCCGGCTCCTACCGCAGCGAGCGGCTCATCTTCGCCACGTACTTCAGTGCCGGGGTGCGGGTCTACGACCTCGCCGACCCCGCGCATCCCGCAGAGATCGCGCACTGGGTCCCCGGCGCGCCCCCGGGCCAGCCGGTCCCGCAGATCAACGACCTGTTCGTGGACGAGTCCGGGCTGATCTGGGCCACCGACCGGATCGGCGGCGGCCTCTACGTGCTGGCCGCCGAGCCCGCCCTCGCGGCCGTGATGGAGGAAGCCCGGCTCTGACGGCCTCCGCGGCCGGGGCTGCCCCCGGGGTCAGGGCACCGGCGGGCAGGTGCCCGCCCAGGACGCGCAGCCCCAGGACCGCCAGCCCCGCCGCCGCGCCGGCCAGCAGCCAGGGCAGCCACACCGCCACCGTCAACAGTCCCACGACCGCGGGGGCCAGGACACCGGGGACGGTGAACGCGTACTGGAACCCGGCCAGGTACCGGCCGCGTGCCGCGGCCGGTGCGGCGGCCTCGGCCAGCGCGTTGACCCGTGACTGGAACAGCAGCCCGCCCACCGCCATGACCGCGGTGGCGGCCAGCATCTCCGCGGCCCGCCACCCGGAAGGAAGGGCCAGCGCGGCCAGGCTGGCCGCGCTCCACGCCGTGTACAGCGCCGCCCCCAGCGCCATCGTCGTGGTGCGCCGCATCCGGCGGGTAACCCGCACCGCCGTGGTCCCGCCGGCGCTGATCAGCCCGGTCGCCAGGGCCAGCACGGCGCCGGGAAGCCAGGGCGGGGCGCGCAGGTCCTCGAGCAGGTAGACGGAGATGCCGCTCAGGAAGAAGTCCGACGGCAGCGCGATCAGCCCGGTGATCACGATCAGGGCCAGGAACGGGCGGTCGGACCACAGCCGGGCCGGGCCGGTCCCGGCGGCCGCCCCGGGCCGCGGCGGCTCCGGGGTGCGCACCAGCAGGGCCAGCAGCAGCGCGCACACCGCGAAGCTGGCCGCGTCCACGGCCACGGCGATCCGGTACGCGCCGCTGCCCGCCACGCTGAGCAGGCCCGCGGCGGCCAGCCCGCCCAGCCCGAAGCACGCCGAGCGGACCATGGCCGCCACGGCGAACGGCCGGTCCTTCGGGCCGTCTCCCGCGACGTCCGAGATGAGGGCGAACAGGGAGCTGTAGAAGAGCTGCTGCCCGGCGGCGAGCAGCACCGCGGCGGCGGCCACGCCCGCCGCGCCGCGGGCGGCGAGGTACGTCACCGCCCCCAGCGCCTGCAGCAGCTGCGCCGCGACCACGACCCGCCGGGGCCCGATCCGGTCACCCAGGTGGGCCGCGACCGGCGGCACGGCCAGGCCGGCCGCCGTCCCGAGCGCGACCACCGTCCCGGCCGCTGCCAGCGGCAGCCCCACGTCCCGGGTCACGTACAGCAGGGCCACCGGCAGGAACAGCCCGGACCCGGCGTTGTCGGCACCCAGCGCGGTCAGTAAGGCGATCCGGCTGCTCACCATGCCACCACCCTGCCACCGGGAGCAGCGCCGCACCTGGTTCGCATGCGCTCCCGATATTGTGGCCCGAAGGGGACTTTTGGCCCTGGCCAAGCCCAGTACCGGCGTGCATCGTGAGGTGGTGCCTGCACAGGGGAGTCCGCAGCGGCAGCGACCCCCGCAACGCGCCCTGCGCGCTGTCGCCAGTCCGGTCTTGCCGCTTCCCGGCCTGGACCTGCCTATCGAGTCCAAGCTGCACGCGCCTGAGGCGCGCGACGAGTGGGTCCCGCGGCCCGGGCTGCTGCGCCAGCTGGCGCATGCGGCGCCAGCCAAGCTCGTCCTGGTGGACGCGCCCCCCGGCTTCGGCAAGACCACCCTCGTGGCGCAGTGGCGGTCCAGCGCGCTGGAGCACCGCCGGTTCGCCTGGCTGTCGCTCGACCCGGGCGACGACGATCCCGTCCGGCTGTGGTGGCATGTGGTGTCCGCCCTGGAGCGGGCCTGCCCGGAGCTCTCCGGCCAGGACATCCAGCGGGCGCTGCGGACCCCGGCCGGGGACATCGCCGACACGGTGATCCCGAGACTGGTCACCTGGCTGGCCGGTCTCACCGAACCGGTCGTCTTGGTGCTGGACGACTTCCACGTCATCCGGGAACGCGACTGCCACGAGCAGGTGACGTCCCTGCTGAGGCATCTTCCGCCGGCCGTCCTCATGGTGCTCATCACCCGGTCTGACCCGCGGCTGCCGCTTGCCCGGCTGCGGACCATCGGCGACATGGTCGAGATCAGGATGCGCGAGCTGCGCTTCACCCGCGCGGAGGCGGCCGCGCTGGTGCAGGCCGTGTCCGGTATCGAACTGACCCCGGCTGACCTGGCCGACCTCGTTGACCGGACCGAAGGATGGCCCGCCGGCCTGTACCTCGCGGCGCTCTCGCTCCGTGGCCATTCCTCGCCCGGCGCGTTCGTCCGGCAGTTCAGCGGCACCAACCGGTTCGTCGTCGATTTCCTGGCCGAGGAGGTACTCAGCCGCCAGCCCCCAGCGATCCGGCAGTTCCTGGCGCGGACCGGTGTCCTCGGCCGGTTCTGCGCCCCGCTGTGCGATGCCGTGGTCGGGTCGGGCCAGGCGGCGGAGATCATCGATGTCCTCGAGCGGGAGAACCTGTTCATCGTCCCGCTGGACGAGACCCGGGGCTGGTTCCGCTACCACCACCTGTTCGCGCAGGTGCTCGCCAGCCAGCTCGCCCAGGACGAGCCCGGCATCGTGCCCGCGCTGCACCAGCGGGCCAGCGCGTGGTATCTGGCTTCGGGCTGGGTGGAAGAAGCGATCGGTCATGCGCTGGCCGCCGGCGACGTGGCGGGATCCGTGGACCTCATCGCACGGCACTGGTACGCGTACGTGACCGCGGGCCGGATGGGAACGGTCCGGTCGTGGATGCGCTCGTTCTCCGACGCCCAGATCGCCGCCCACCCGATCGCGGCGCACTGCGTCGCCTGGGCCGCGGCCCTCTCCGGTGAACCGGAACTGATCCATCGCTGGCTCCCGGTCATCGAGGCGGCCCGCGAGGCCGGGCCAACGCCGGATGGGCTGGTCTCGCTGGAGTCCTCCGCCGCGCTGCTGCGCGGTGTCTACGGGTTCGAGGGCCTGCCGGTGATGCGCGAGTCCGCGCACCGGGCCGTCGAGCTGGAGACCGACCCGGGATCGCCGTGGTACGCCCTGGCCCGGGCGGCTTATGGCTTCAGCCTCTACCTGTCCGGGGATCCTCAGTCTGCGGAGGCGGTGCTCGAGGAGGCCGCCAGCAGCGAATGGTCGGCGGGCACGCTGCTCGGCATCCTGGCCTACTCCACCCTGTCCCTGATCGCGGTCGGGCGGGGCGAGATCACCCGGGCGGAAGACCTGGCCCGCACGGCCCGCGGCCTGGCCATCCAGGACGACCTCAATGAGGTGCCCCAGGGATCACTGGCCCACACCGCGACGGGGGCGGTCCTGGCCGCGCAGGGGCGGCTCGGTGAGGCGCGCGATGAATTCGAGCACGCGGTCCGGACCCGGCGCGGAACGCCCGGGATGAGTCCCTGGGCCACGCTGGAGGCCATGATAGGGCTGGCCCAGGTGCTCCTTTCCCTGGGCGAGATGACCCGGGCCGGGGAACTCATCGGGGACGCGCGGCGGATGCTGGCCGCGTTCCCGGACGGGGTGGACGTCCTCCGGGACCGGCTGGACGGCCTCGGGCGCCAGCTCGCGCCCCCGCGCCCGGTGGCCTCCCTGAGCAGCGCGCTCACCGGGCGGGAGGTGGAGGTCCTGCGATTGCTCCGGGGGACGCTGTCGCTCCGTGAGATCGGGCAGGAGCTGTACGTGTCACCGAACACGGTCAAGTCCCACGCCCAGGCCATCTACCGCAAGTTCGGCGTGTCAAGCCGGCAGGACGCCGTGGCGCAGGGGCGCGAGTCGGGGGTTCTGTGACCGTCGCCGGGTGCCCGGCCCGGCCACCGGGCGGGGGACCCTAGACCAGGTGGAGCTGCCGGGCCCGCCGGACGGCATCTCTGCGGTGGTCCGCCGACAGCTTGCGGTAGATGCTCTTGAGGTGGGTCTTAACGGTGTTCACCGAGATGTACATCTCGGCGGCGATCTCAGCGGTGCTCATCATGGCGGACACGTGCTGGATCACTTCACGCTCACGCTGGCTGAGCTCCTCCACGATCAGCGGTGGCGCATCACCAGGCGGCGGAGCCAGAACCTGGCCGGGACCGAGCACCGTGGGCTTGAGCAGGGACTGGTAGGCGCGGGCCAGGCGGGGATCCTGCCGGAGCACCGGCCGGATCCAGGCCCGCCCCATGACGAAGGGAAGCCGCAACTGCTCGGCGCTGGCCAGCCGCAGCGCCTGTTCCAGTGACCGGTAACCCCGCACTCGGTCATCCGCCCGGTAGCTCAGCCTGGCATCGACGAGCCACGCTTCCACCCGCGCGTAGTCGGGGGCCTCGTCGGCACCGGCGCGCGGCGCCGCCAGGGCGCGCCTGGCCGCCTCAGGATTTCCCGCCGCCAGCCAGGTCTGGGCCAGCACGACCGCGGCGTCGAGATGGGACTGCGGAGCAGCGCCCTCGGCCGAGGTCACCGCGTCCTGGATGGCATCGTCGGCGGCGCACGCGCTCGACTCGAGGAGGACCATCCGGTGGTCGAGCCAGCCGGGAAGCGGCCAGGCCGCCCGGGCCCGGCCGAGCATGGCCCGGGCCGGCCGGGCGTGACCTTCAGCCAGCGCGGAGCGCACGGCAACCACACGGGCCAGGGCATCCGTCAGCGGGTCCGGCCGCAGACGCAGGGCCTCCTCCGCCAGCTTGAGCTGGGTGTGCGCCGCCCGGAACTCACCCCGGTCCAGATGGACCCACGCCAGGGCGACCGGGGCGGCCGGGCCTGCGGACTGGCCGGTGAGCGCCTCGTCAGCCAGGCCGCCCGCGCGGGTCAGGTGCCCTCGCAGAGCCTCGGCGAGCGCGAGATTCCCGAGGCAATCGACCCGCTCAGCGCGGCTGCCGGGTACCGCGGCCTCGCTGGCTGCCCGGAAGGTACCGGCGGCCTGGTCGAAGTCACCGGCCCAGAGCTCCGCCAGGCCGCGGCCTGAGAGCACCTCGGTCCGGATCCCGGGATGGCGGGCGAGCTGGGCCGCGGGGATGTCCTCCAGCAACTTTCCCGCTCTGGCCGCGGCGCCCGCCGCTGCGGCGTGATCTCCGGTACGGCGGGAGAGGGCGACGCGGACCAGCGCCGCCGCCAGCCGGGCCGGGAGGTCCTCGCCCGCGGGCAGGTGCTCCAGGATGGCCTCCGCCGCGCCGAGCGCGGTGCCATCGGGCCGGCCATCGCTGCGGGCCAGTTCCATGGCGGCGGCCACGAGCAGGACCTCTGGCCCGGCTCCGGGCGGCATGCGCCGGAATTCGTCCGTGAGCGGCTGAGGCCCCCGGGGGTCGATGAGCTGGCCGATCGCGAGCTCGTCGATGACTATCCGGGCCGCGAACCGCCAGTCATCCGAGCTTGCGGCGTGGCGGACCGCCTCGCTGAGTGATCCGTTGCGCCGGTACCATTCGGCGGCCCGCCGGTGCAGGTCCCGGACCTGGCCCGGATGCTCACGCCGGAGCTTCAGGCGCAAGACCGAGCCGAACAGGGCGTGGTAGCGGTAGCTGCCGTGCCCGACGGGCCGGACGAACGCGTTCGTGCGGGCGAGTTCCGGCAGTGTGCGCGCGGCGTCCGCGTCGTCCGTGAGCTCGTCGGCGATATCCGCGCTGACCTGGGTCAGGATACTGGTGCGCAGGAGAAGGTCCCGGACCGCCGCGGGCTGGGCGTCGAGAACCTCTTCGACCAGGTAGCCGGTGATAGAGCTGTCCTCAGCCGCGAATTCCTTGACGAACTGCGCCGGGTCGGGGTGCCCCTCCAGCGAGATCGCGGCCAGCCGCAGCCCGGCCGCCCAGCCCTCGGCCCGGCGGGTTAGCGACTCAATGACCGGTTCCGGCAGGGCGATGCCGTGCTGGGCCAGCAGCAGGGCGGATTCGGTCACGCTGAAGGCCAGGTCCCCAGCCCGGATCTCGGCGAGTTCGCCGGCCAGCCGGTAACGGTGCAGGGGCAGCAGCGGGTCCATCCGTGACGCGCCGATCAGGCGCAGGCCGGGCGCGGCATTCCTCAGGACGTAGGCCAGGCCATCCAGGGCCGCGGGCGCGGTCAGCAGGTGAAGGTCGTCCAGGACCAGGGTGACTGGCGGGTCCTGTGTGGCCAGGTCGGACGCGAGCCGCACCAGGAAACTGTGGTCGACGTCGTTCGCGCTGGCCATCGCGGGGGAGAGCGGGGTGACCTGGACACCGGCGGACCGCAGGGCAGCCGTCACGTAGGACCAGAAAACCCGGGGCCGGTTGTCGTAGTCGTCCACTGTCATCCAGGCGCATGGGCCGTGGCTGGCCCGGGTGGTCGCCCAGAGCGCGATGGCCATCGTCTTGCCCGCCCCGGGAGGGCCAGTGACCATGGTGAGCGGGGAACGGGTGCTTTCGGCCATGATGGCCGCGATCCGCAGGCGGGGCACGGCCCAGTCCGGCAGGCCCGGCACGGTGATCTTGGATACGAGGAGGGGATCGCCCTGTCCAGTGGGCGGTCCGTCCAGACGGGTCACGGTGCGCGGTCGGGAATTGGTGTCGATCGATACCACCTCTTCCTGGGGCAGGTCCAGGCAGCCGAAAGCCTCTCCTGGGACAGCCGCCAGCGTCGAGCCGGACCTGGCGCGGCCCGTCTCACCTGCTGCCCACACTTCGCGCTTTGCGGGTGATTTGTCATCACCCCAACCCGGATCTCACCTGGGTGACTCACCCGGTTGGAGTGGGGCGCCGCGAGGCCGGGGGGCGCAGTGTGGTGGTGACGGGAATTGCTCATACGCAGACGGATTGCCTGCCGGCACGGATTGCTCACACCCTTAGGGAGCAGCGGTGACACCCTCCTACTACGAGATCCGGATAGTGGGTGTCCTTCCGCCCGAAGCCCTGCTGGACTTCGAGCGGCTGACCGCGTCCGTTGTACCGGTGGAAACCGTGCTGCACGGACAGTTGCCCGATGCGGCGGCCGTGCACGGCCTGCTCGCCCGGCTCGAGGAGTTCGGGGTGGAGGTCGTCGAGATGCGGCGGTTGCACGACCGGGGGCTGGACGGAGAGGGCCGGGCAGCCTCGGACGGCTGAGCGCCGCAACCGCTGGCCCGGACGGCTGGCACCATCCGTGGCGGGTGATTCCGGAAGGCGGGGGAGGTGGCAGTGTCGGCGGCAGGACCGCCCCGCGGGAATCCGGTTCCCCGAGCTGATGCTGGCCCTCGGGTTGGCCCTGCACTCCGGGGCGGTCTAGAGCACCCCGGCCCCGGGCGGCCGGATCGGGAATCCCAGGCAAAGGAGTGCACGGTGAGCGAGCCGTTCAAGGGAACGATCAACGTTGATATCCGGGACTCGGTTCCGGACTGGTCGCCGTTCGAGCCGCCGAAGGCCCCGGACGGCGCGCCGAACGTTGTGTACATCGTCCTCGATGATGTCGGCTTCTCGGCGATGTCCTGTTACGGCGGCCCGATCGAGACGCCTAACATCGAGCGCATCGCCGCGGACGGGATCCGCTACACGCAGTGGCATACCACGGCGCTGTGCTCGCCGACCCGGTCGTGCCTGCTGACCGGGCGTAACCACACCCGCAACTCGATGGCCTGCATCACCGAGGCGGCGGTCGGGTTCCCGAACGCCAGCGGGACCATCCCGCCGGAAAACGGCATGCTGCCGGAGATCCTGGGTGAGCAGGGCTGGAACACCTACATGGTCGGCAAGTGGCACCTGTGCCCGACGGTGGAGATGAACGTCGCCTCCACCCGGCGGAACTGGCCATCGGGCCGGGGGTTCGAGCGCTGGTACGGGTTCCTGGGCGCCGAGACCAACCAGTGGTATCCCGACCTGGTGTATGACAACCACCCGGTCGACCAGCCGAAGTCCCCGGCCGAGGGGTACCACCTCACCGAGGACCTGACCGACAAGGCGATCGAGTTCGTCACCGATTCCAAGGTGCTCGCGCCGGACAAGCCGTTCTTCCTCTACTACGCGCTCGGCGCGGCGCACGCCCCGCATCACGTCTCCAAGGAATGGGCGGACAAGTTCAAGGGTCGCTTCGACATGGGCTACGAGGCGATGCGGGAGCAGACGCTGGCCCGGCAGAAGCAGATGGGTATTGTCCCCGAGGAAACGGAGCTGCCATCAGTCAACCCGATCGGCACTCCGGAGACCCGCAAGGGTCCCGACGGCCAGCCCTTCCCACCGCTGGACTTCACGAAGTCATGGGACTCCCTGTCGGCTGAGGAGAAGCGGCTGTTCGCGCGGATGGCCGAGGTGTACGCGGGGTTCCTGGCCCACGCCGACCATCACATCGGGCGGCTGCTCGATTACCTGGAGGAATCCGGGCAGCGCGAGAACACGATGGTGATCGTCGTCTCCGACAACGGCGCCAGCGGCGAAGGCGGCCCGGACGGGTCGGTCAACGAGATGAAGTTCGCGAACGGGATCCCAGACGACATGAAGTCGAACCTGGCCATGCTCGACGAGCTCGGCGGGACCAAGACCTACAACCACTACCCCAACGGGTGGGCCATGGCGTTCAACACGCCGTTCAAGATGTGGAAGCGGTACGAGTTCAACGGCGGCACCGCCGACCCGTGCATCATCTCCTGGCCCGCGGCCAGCGCCGACGCGGCCGCGGCCAAGGGCGAGCTGCGCCACCAGTACCATCACGCCATCGACATCGTGCCGACCATCCTGGACACCCTGGGTGTGCAGGCCCCGGCCGCGATCAAGGGCCACGTGCAGAGCCGGATCGACGGGGTGAGCATGCGCTACAGCGCCAGCGACCCGTCTGCACCGTCGGCCCGGCAGACGCAGTTCTACTCGATGCTCGGCTCGCGCGGTATCTGGCACGACGGGTGGAAGGCGGTCACCACGCATCCCACGCTCAGCGGCTGGAGCCACTTCAACGACGACACCTGGGAGCTCTACCACACCGACACCGACCGCGCCGAGCTGCACGACCTGGCCGCCGAGCACCCGGACAAGCTCCGGGAACTCGTCAACCTGTGGTTCGCCGAGGCTGGTTCCAACGACGCGTTCCCGCTCGACGACCGGTCGGCGCTGGAGATAATCATGACCCCGCGGCCGCAGCTGGCCTCCTCGCGTCAGCGGTACGCCTATTTCCCCGATACCGCCGAGGTACCGGAGGCCCAGGCGGTGAACATCCACAACCGGTCGTACTCAATCGGCGCGCTGGTCGACATCCCCGGCCCGGACGCCCAGGGCGTACTGTTCGCGCACGGATCCCGCTTCGGCGGGCATGCCCTGTATGTGAAGGACCACCGGCTGCACTACGTCTACAACTTCGTCGGCATGATGGAGCAGAAGATCGACGGCACGCAGGACATCCCGGCCGGGAAGAACCTGATCCTCTCGGCCTCCTTCGACAAGGACGGCGAGGATCCGCCCGGCGTGGCCACCGGCATCTTGTCCCTCTACCACGGGGACACCAAGGTCGGCGAGGGCCGGATCAGGACCCAGCCCGGGGTGTTCAGCCTGGCCGGTGAGGGCCTGTGTGTGGGCCGCGACAGCGGCGAGGCGGTGACAAGCGACTACCCGGAGGGCTCAGGACCAGCCCATAATTTCACCGGCGGCACGATCAACCGGGTCGCCATCGACGTCAGCGGAGAGCCCTACGAGAACCTCGAGCGCGAGGCCCAGGCCATGCTGGCACGCGAGTAGGGAGGACAGCATCACTGATCTGGCCACCCCCACCCAGACCGGAACGGAGCGCCCGCACGTGCTGACCGTGCCGGGCGCTCCGCTGGCCTTCCACGTGATGGCCAAGCCCACCGGGGCGGTGTGCAACCTGGACTGCGAGTACTGCTTCTTCCTGTCCAAGGAGATGCTGTACCCGGGCAGTAAGTTCCGGATGGCCGCGGAGCTGCAGGAGACCTACATCCGCCAGCTCATGCAGGCGCACGCGCGGGTGCCGGAGGTGGTCGTGGCCTGGCAGGGCGGTGAGCCCACCATGATGGGCCTGGACTTTTTCCGCCGGTCCGTCGAGCTGGAGCACAAGTACGCGCGGCCGGGCCAGCGGATCCTCAACACCATCCAGACGAACGGCACCCTGCTCGACGATGAGTGGGGCATGTTCCTGAAGCAGCACGACTTCCTGGTCGGCATCTCGATCGACGGCCCGCGGGAGATGCACGACGCCTACCGGGTCGACAAGGGCGGCAAGCCCACCTTCGGCCGGGTGATGCGCGGCCTGGACGTCCTCAAGCGCCACGGGGTCGACTGGAATGTGCTCACCACGGTGCATGCGGTCAACGGCGGGCACGGCCGCGAGGTGTACACGTTCCTGCGCGACGAACTGGGCGCCGCGTTCATCCAGTACATCCCGATCATCGAGCGGGCGACCGAGCAGACCCTGCCGATCGCCGACGCCGGCTGGGGCGGGGGAGTCAAGGGCCGGCCGCTCTACACCCAGGACGGGGACCTGGTCACGCACCGCTCGATCGGGCCCGGCCAGTACGGCCGGTTCCTCATCGACGTGTTCGAGGAGTGGGTCCGCCACGACATCGGCGCCGTCTACGTGCAGATGTTCGACACCGCCCTGGCCAACTTCTACGGCGAACCCGGCGGGATGTGCGTGCACGCCAAGACCTGCGGGGAGCAGCTCGCCCTCGAGCACACCGGCGACCTGTATTCCTGCGACCACTACGTCGAGCCCGGCTACCTGCTCGGCAACATCCAGGACAAGCACATGCTGGAACTGGTGGCCTTGCCCCAGCAGCGCAAGTTCGGGCAGGACAAGCACGACACCCTGACCCGGTACTGCCGGGACTGTGACGTCCGGTTCGCCTGCAACGGAGGCTGCCCGAAGGACCGCTTCGCCATCTCCCCCTACGGTGAGCCCGGCCAGCACTACCTGTGCCCCGGCTACAAGGACTTCTTCCACCATGTCCGCCAGCCGATGGAAGCCATGACCCGGTTGCTCCGCGCCGACCAGGCCCCCTCCGAGCTGATGGCGGCCTACGCGAAACAGGATTCCCAGCGCGGGCGCAACGACCCCTGCCCCTGCGGCGGCGGCCGAAAGTGGAAACGCTGCCACGGGGCCGCAGCGGTTCCGGTCCGCTAAGGCAGCCGTTCGGCCTTCCGGCCCGCCACCAGAACATCCACGCTCAGGGCCAGAATCCAGGCCGGGAACAGCAGCTCCACCCAGGCGGAGATGCCGACGCCGACCAGGAGCACCAGCGCGGTGCCCCAGCCGGCGTAGGTGAGCCACCGGGACACGATCGCGGTGCGGCGGGCGATGGTCACGGCGGTCAGGGTGAACACGGCCGCCATCCGCATCGCGTAGACGTTCAGCAGAAGCGACGTGACGTTGCGGCCCAGCGCCAGCGTGCCCGCGCCCGGAGGCCCGGACGAGGCGGACGCGATGAGCCCGCCGCCGATCGCCGCGGCCACGAACATCATCCCCACGAACAACAGCCCGCTGCCCAGGAACACGGTCGCGAAGAAACGATCCTCTCGGTCCCCGATCCGGTCCCGGAGCACCCCGAGGAACCACAAGAACGCGATCCCGGCGAACGGGACCAGGTTGAGCGCGACCGCCACCGCCGTCCGCCGCCCCGGATCGGTGAGCCAGGTGCCGGGGACCCCGGGATGAGCGGGTACCGACAGCTTGAGCAGCACGAGCGCCGCGATCAGGAGCACGGAGAACAGGATCCCCGCGACCGCGGCTGCGCTCGGCGTTCTCAGCGGGCTCCCGGCCCGCAGCACATCCTGGCCCGCTGCTTCCACCACGGCTGAACACTAAGCGGGGCCGGGCACACCGCCACCACCCCGCGCGGGTGAGCCTGGGGACGGCCGCCAGCGCCGACTACTTGGGGGCATCCCCGTCGGCGGCCGCCTGTACCTCAGCGGGCTCGACCCCAGCCTCACCGACCGTCTCCGCCGGACCGGGCACCTCGACGGGCCGGTGCACACGTTCGAGGCCACCCCGGTCGTCGGTGAATCAACCAGGGCGGCCTCGCGCGACGCCGGAGCATGGCTGGTCGCGAGGCACGGGGAATGAGCCCGCGCCCGGGACCGGCGTTTTCCTATCTGCGGGAAACGCGCCGGGCGGTGCGCCGGCCCGTGCGCCGGGCTACTCTGCGGCAACCGATCATTTCTGCCTCCAAGGTTCTCGTGTGTGGCCGGATGTGTGGCTGGAGCTAGCCTCGGCCTGCTGCGGCGGACGTCTCCAGCTCGTGCAGTTCCTTCGCATCTTCCGCGGAGACCAGCCCGATCTCTACCAGGTCAAGCGGGCTGATGAAGCCGTCGCTGAGGCGGAAGCCGCCGGCCCGGGCGATCGCGTCGCGCAGCGGCACCGCCCAGTGGTGCTCGAGCAGGATGAGCGCGGCCGCGGAGCCGTTCGGGATGTCCTCCAGGATGTCCCAGCCCTCCTCCTCGGTGAACACGTGCACGCCGCCGTCCGCCTCGACCTGCTCGGCCCCGGCGACCGCGCCCGCCTCCATGCCTTCCTCGCCCTCGATGCCGAGGCCGATCAGGGCGCCGATCTTGGTCCCGAGCTCGATCGCCTGGTCTTCGGACAGGTTGCTGAGGTGCTCGACTTCGAGTTCTCCCTCGGCGTCCTTGTAGACGGCCAGCGAGTCGATGACCCGGACCATGTCGCTCTCGCGGAGCCGTTCGAGTTCGGCGATGATCTCGCCGTGGAAGTCTGGCTGGCTGAATCCCAGCACGATGAGCTGTACCGGCCCGATGGCCATGAAACTCCGCCTCTTCTCGCTGATTGGCTCGTGTGTCCGGGGGCTGGAGGTGCATCACCCAGCCCACCACCGGAGCATGTGCCCTGGCGGGCTGCCCGCGCATCACCCGGGAGGGGGGATAGCAGGCCCGGGACAGTGAACTGGCCGGCCGCGGCGCATGCGCCGCGGCCGGCCGATGCCAGTGCTGGTGCTGGTGCTACGTGGCGAGGCGCCTGCTGGGCAGGACCGCGCCGATGAGCCACAGGATGGGGATGAAGAAACCGACCAGCCCCAGGACCCAGTGGCCCTTCCGGAAGGTGACCACGCACACGGTGAACATCAGGGCGAAGTACAAGATGCCCAGCGTGAACGTGAAGGCCCAGTCCAGTCCTGACATAGTGCCACGTCCAATCGGTTACGCAGCGCCCTGGCCGTGCAGGGCATCCTGGAGCTGCTGCTCGCCTTCCTTGGACAGGGAGGTCTTCAGGACGGTGCCGCCGTACTGGCTCATGGCCTCGACGGCCTTGTCCGGGGTCACCTTCTCGACCATCAGGAACAGCGCCGAGGTGCCCGGCGTGATCATGCCGCGGACCTGCTCCTCGAACTGCTTGTCGATGCCGGACTTAGCGAGCTTGCCCATCAGCGCGCCGAACCCGGCCCCGAGGGCGATCCCGAAGACCGGGACGAAGAACAGCAGGCCGAACAGCAGGCCCCAGAACATGCCCCAGCTCGCTCCGGCACCGACCGGGTTGTGGCTGGTGTGGACGTGGTACTTGCCTTCTTTGTCGCGGACGATGACCGCGATGGCGTCAGGCTCGATGATGAGGTCCTTGGCCAGCCGCCGCGCCTCGTCGGCGGCCGCCTCGGCGGTCGCCTCGTCGGGGTATCCGATCGCAATCAGGTCAGACATGGTGTCTTATTTCTCCTTCTGCCGGGATTGCGGCTAGTTCATCAGCCCGGCGGCACCCCGCGCCCCACCCGTTGCGGGTGACCCCGGGCGGCGGCGGTGCGACGGCAGAAGGCCGGGGTCCCGTGGTTAAGGCCCCGTGGTTAAGGCCCGTGGTTAGGCCCCGTGGTTAAGGCAGGGTGAGGATGCGCGGGCCGGCGTCAGTGATGGCCACGGTGTGCTCCACGTGCGCGGCCCGGCTGCCGTCGGTGGTCCGCAGGGCCCAGCCGTCCGGGGCGACCCCGAACGTGTCGCCGCCGCCGGCTATCAGCATGGGCTCGATGGCGATCGCCAGGCCCGGCCGCAGCCGGAAGCCCTTGCCGGGACGGCCCTCGTTGGGGACGTGCGGGTCCTCGTGCATCTCCCGGCCGATGCCGTGCCCGCCGAACCCCGCCGGGATGCCGTACCGCGCCGACCGGCCGATGGTGCCGATCGCGTGCGAGATGTCGCCGATCCGGGCCCCGGCCACGGCCGCGGCGATCCCGGCGGCCAGGGACTTCTCCGCGGTCTCGATCAGCAGCAGGTCGGCCGGGCGGGGCGTGCCCACGATGAAGCTGGTCGCCGCGTCCCCGGTCCAGCCGTCCAGCGTCGCCCCGCAGTCGATGCTGACCAGGTCGCCGTCCTTGAGCACGTAGTCGTCCGGGATGCCGTGCACGATCGTGTCGTTCACCGACGCGCAGATCACCGCGGGGAACGGGGTCGGCGCGAACGACGGGTGGTAGTTCAGGAACGGCGAGGTCGCGCCGGCCTGGCGGATCACGTCGTGTGCCGCCTTGTCCAGCTCGATCAGGCTGACGCCGACCGCGGCCGTCTCGCGGGCCGCGGCCAGGCACCCGGCGACCACGCGCCCGGCTTCGCGCATCGCGTCCAGCGCCTTATCGTCCTTGATCTCCACCATGTCCTGCCGTGCTCCTCCGAGTCTCATCCTGGTGTGGGGGCCGTTCCTGGCGCCATCCTGGCCGGCCGGGCGGGCGGGCGGGCCGCGCAACGGTCTTCGTTGCGGAGAAATAACACCAGCCACAGCCTCGCGGGGCCGGTGGGCTACTGCTCAGCCCGGCCGCCGAGGTGGTGCGCGAGGAACCGCTCGGCCGCCGCGTAGAACCGCAACCGGTTCTCCGGTTTGGCGAACCCATGTCCCTCGTCAGGAAACAGCAGGTACTCGTGTTCGATTCCCGCGTTCTCCAGGGCCGCGACGATCTGTTCCGATTCGGCCTGCTTCACCCGCGGGTCATTGGCGCCCTGCGCGATGAGCAGCGGGATCGCGATGTCAGCCGCCCGCGACAGCGGCGAGCGTGACCAGAGGAACCCGGCGTCCTGGTCCGGGTCACCGACCCGGTTGCGGAACAGCGCGATCATCGGCGCCCAGTACGGCGGAATGGTCTCGATCAGCGTCTTGAGATTGGACGGCCCGACGATGTCGACCGCGCAGCGGAACAGTTCCGGCGTGAACGCCGCGCCGGCCAGAGACGCGTAGCCGCCGTAGGAACCGCCGTAGATCGCCACCCTCCCGGGATCAGCCCAGTGCTGGCTAACCGAGTGCTGGCCGTCGGGGGCTTGGCCGGTCACGTACGCGACCGCGTCCGACAGGTCGTCCTGCATCCGGCCGCCCCACTCGCGGTCGCCGGCGTTCACGAATGCCTTCCCGTACCCGGTCGAGCCGCGGAAGTTGACCTGCACGCACAGGTAACCGCGGTTGGCCAGCCACTGGGCCTCCGGGTCGAACCCCCACGCGTCCCGGGCCCACGGGCCGCCGTGCACGTTGAGCACCATGGGCAGGTTCTCGCGCCCGGCGCCCGGCGGGAACGTGGCGTACCCGTGGATGGTCAGCCCGTCCCGGGCGGTGAACGAGAACGGCTCCATCGGGGCCAGCTCGTACCGGGCCAGCTCCGGCCGGCTGTCGAACAGGAACTCAGCCGTGCGGGTCCGCCGGTCGTAGCTGTAGTACGAGACCGGGCCCGCGTCAGTGTTGAACGCCACCAGCCACGTCTCGTCGGCGTCGTCGTGGTCGCTGAACGACGGGTCACCGGGATGCAGTGCGCGGATGGCGGCCAGGTCGGGCTCGATCGCCGGGTCCAGCACCCGGTACTCCATCCGGTCCTTGAGGAACGAGACGACCTGCGGCTCGCGGGTGTCCGGGTGCAGCCGGATCTCGGCCACGTCAGCCTCCGGGTCCTCCGCCAGGACCTGCTCCGCGCCGCTGGCCAGGTCGATCCGCACGAGCCGGCCGGTGTCCGCGCCCACCGAGCTGATGGCCAGCAGCGACCGGCCGTCCTCACTGAACGCGACCAGGTCGCTGGTCAGCGCGTCCTCGGCCGAGATGGTCAGCAGCGGCCGCCAGCCGTCCCCGGCCCGGTCGCGGATCATGACCACCATGCCGCCGTCGGGCTGCGGCGCGACCCCGGACCGGATGACCAGCTCACTGTCCGCGACCCAGCCCACGAACCCGGGGTTCTCGACCTCCTTGGCCAGGTCGCCGGTGGTCAGGTTCAGCCGGTACACGTCGTGCAGCTCGGGGTTGTCGCGGTTCAGGCCGACCAGGATCTCGGTGGGGAACTTCTTGTCCATGGCGATCAGCTCGGTCTGCACGTTGCCGAACGGCGTCAGGTCCCGGCGCTGCATGGTCTCCACGTCGACATCGTGCAGCCGCCAGTTCTCGTCCCCGCCGGTGTCCTGCAGGTACAGCAGGTGCTGGCCGTCATGCGCCCAGGCGAACATCCGGATACCGCGGTCACTGTCGTCGGTGATCACCCTGGCCGCTGGCCAGTCCACGCCGCCGCCGCCGATCGGGGCGACCCAGACGTTCAGCACCCCGTCATGCGGGGCGATCCAGGCCAGCCGGGTTCCGTCGGGGGACAGATGCGGACCAATGCGCTCCGGGTTGCCGAACAGGACCCGCCGCGGGATGAGATCAGCCATGCGCTCATGCCTACCATGCGGGCCGCAGTCCGCAGTACCATCGCGGGCGTGCTGAGACGTCCCCCGGGGCCGCGTGGTGAGCAGGCGCCGCCGAGCGAGTGCCGGTGAGCGCGGACCACCTGATCATCCGGTCCGGGCACGTGGTGACCATGGACCCAGAGCTCGGCGACATCCCGGACGGCGACGTCCTGGTGACCGGCGGCCAGATCGCCGCCGTGGGGAAGGGCCTGGACGCGCCGGGGGCCGGTGAGATCGACGCGCGGGGGATGATCGTGGCGCCCGGCCTGGTCGAGACCCACTGGCATCTGTGGAACACGCTGCTGCGCAGCATGTCCGGGGGCATGCCGGGGGAGGA
>Ga0182024_10012168_pt1 | contig 17069 bp, 10 predicted proteins | sample P32metaG_FD_120480 | JGI IMG/M metagenome (GOLD analysis project Ga0182024, IMG submission 120480) | Permafrost microbial communities from Stordalen Mire, Sweden - P3-2 metaG (Illumina Assembly) | ecosystem: Environmental > Terrestrial > Soil > Wetlands > Permafrost | place: Sweden: Stordalen...
ATATACTTTTTGCTATCCATATAGAGGGTGCTCCTTTCTGAAGTGGGTTCGAGCCGACACTCCAAACCTACTCCAAGAGGGGCGCCCTTTTATATTGCGTCGCGTACCCGGACATGTGCCGTACTAGGACCTCAAGTGGCGCACTACAGGAAAAGTCAAATCATGTGAAATCCACAGGCGTGGACAGCCCAGGGCTTCGCAGGATCAAGCACCGAACCGAGACGGTGGTGATTGCATCACATCCATGTAGCCCCGGTTTTTATTTCCGGCGAGCCTCCAACTTCGCGGCCGCTTCCGTGAGCTTCGCCGACACAGCCCGGAGAAATGACGCCGTTCGGCGTTCCGTTTCGGGCGCTACCTCTTCCTCGATGTACTGGAACAGCCGAGTCACTTCTTCATCCAGACGTCGGCCGATTTCCTCAAATTTGTCCATGGTCAAATTCTCCCAGAAAGCCTACATGATCTGGATATTATAGGATGATCAGAAATCAGAGCGTGATAAGGAACGCAATCGCGTTTCGGACAGTCTCTCGATCTAGCGCGGCAGTTTCATCACTCGCGAGCAGCCCTCTTGCACAGCTGAAATGCTGTCCACACGGACACTCCATACTTTTCTGCGAGCCCTTTGAAGCTTATTCTCGATTTTCGCCGTTCTCTGCGAAGCAGTTGCATCTCAGTTTCAGAGAGATCCTTTAGCGGCGGCCAGTGATTCAATTCACGGGCCCGTTTCTTCGTTCTTTCGCTCTCAAGCATGTAGCGGAGTTTGCGAATCTCGCGCAGCAGGTCAACCACGACATTGCGGGCATCGTCATCGTCCAACATGTCGCGCTGGGCAAGGTCGTTAGTGCCCGATGTCCACTTCTGTGCAAGGTCCATGATTTCTTTGTCGGTGAAGTATAATTCCTCTCCGACCAGCTCAAATTCTCGGTTTGTTGTCGCCATTGCAGTTCTCCTTTGTCCGCGCGTGCGGGTCGTGCTTGCAGGTCGCGGTTTGCCGCTTTGCCGCATTCATCACAACGCCTCGCCTTTTCACCAGCGTCGGCGCGAATCCCCAGCAGACTGGACGGCGTTTTCTAAGCAGACTCTTCCCCCGTATCCCGGTTGCACCCAGGTTGCAGTTTCTGCCGGACTTTACCTTGCTTTGCAGAGCTAACTGACTTATCTTCTTTCGCTTCAGTCGGCACCAGAGAACTCATAATCCGTTGGTCCTAGGTTCGAATCCTAGCGGGCCCACCAAACTTTTCAAATCCCACTACAAGTTTGGAATCACGCGGGCAATTCTTTCGCTTGATGTCAGCGCGGCGTGGTCTGCGCGCCTGACGGCGTCGCGGCTGCTGCTGAGTTTGGCGGTCCGGCGGGATCATTCGGAACTGTGTAAGGAACGCCATTGTGCAGGAAGAGGCGCGAGGCTTCTTCGCGATTGAATGGGCGGGCACCGCGGCGGCCGAATACGGCGATTTGATTACCGCTTTCGTCCACGGCGCGATCGCGATCAATTCCCTTGGATACTGCGAGCGCGGGGCCGCTGGTGCGGTACGTGGCGATGAGCTCGGGTGTGGGGCGCGGGCTGAAGCCATAAGAGTTGGGCGAAGCTTCGGGCGACAATATTTGCAGCACGCGCAAACCATTGCGGCCATCGGCAACGAACGCGAAGGCGCTGGCGTCCACCATGCCGATTTTGATGTCCTGCGCGTCGTTAATCTTTCCATCGCCGGTGAACATTTGATCGAGCTTCGGCTGCTCCGGCTTTTCGACGTCAACGATTGCAACGCCATCCTTGCCATCAGCAACGTAGGCGTAAGTGCGCGCGACGTAGATATTGCGCGCGTCGGCGAGAGACATGTTGGCATTCGGCACCAGGTGCGGATGGTCTAGCGCAGAAACGTCGAGAACTTTTAGCCCGTCGCGATCGACCACAAACGCGTAGTGAAATTGAATGGCGATTCCGCGCGGCTCGTGCAGCTCCGGTGCGCCGATTTCCGCGGTGACGCGTGGCTTCAGCGGGTCATTCAGGTCCACGACCACCAGGCCGCGATCGCAAAGCATGTAAGCGTAGGTTCCGGCGATGGTGATGCGCCGCGCGCCGCTGAGAATGCCATCCGGATTGAAAGCCAGAGCGCGCTTCAGAAAATTATTGCGCGGATCGCCATCGAGCAGCGTGCTCACTCCCGGCGATTTGCTATCGGGATCAGGATCGCCAACGACGACGAGGCCTTCGTACTTGTCCGCAACATATAAGTAGGCGTAGAGCGGATGGATGGCCTGCTCTTCGTTCACTGGATTGCGCGAGCGAGCGGGATCGAGAGCTTGCGTCGAGGGACTGGCGACCGCCGTCGCATATTTTGTCCTGACGTAAAAGCGCTGGCCAAGCGGAGAAACCGGCGCAGTGATGGTGCGCTCGGAGAAATTTTTGTTGTCAACGTTGGCCACGTCGTACACGCGAAAGCCGCCTTTGCCGAGCGCGGCGTAGAGATATTCGCCACGCAACTGCAAGTCCAGAACGTTTCCGATGTGGTGGTAGGCCTCTTGCAACTGACGATCGTGCGCCACGTGCTGCTGAAAATCTTGTGGGTACGCGACGCGCTGCAAATAGCTGCCGATGATCGCGGGCGGCTCATCGTGTTCGGCGACGGCCACGGCATCGAATCCTTTCGCGCCATCGGCCACGTAAATGTAGCGGCCCATGAAATTCAGCAAGTTCGTGCCCTGGAGCAGCACTTGGGCCATCCACGCGTTATTGTCCTTGCGGTCCGAAATATGGCAATCGTCGCAGGACTTGGTTTCCTTGGCGCACGGTATGCGGAACAAACGTGCTGAACGCGGTGCCGCTGAGTCCTTCGGCGGAAACGGTTTGTTGCATGTAATAAATCCAATCGCGATTCTGATTTTGTGAACTTACGAGGATGGCGCAGGAGGAACGGACTGGCGCGATGCGATGGCCGGTGACGGTGCCGTCGATGCCGAGCATGAAGCCATCGTCGCGCAGAACCTGAAAATTGTATGCGGTCCAGTTGCGCGTGAGGCGGCCTTCGTTGTGCAGCATGGGCTTGCGTTGATTCGCCGTCATGGAAAGGTGGCAGCCAAAGCAATTCGGCGTCCACGAAGTGTGGCAGGCGTAGCAGGTCATGCGGCTATTCGCGTGTGCGAGTTGCGATGAATCGGCAGGGACGTCGCCCCAGGACTTGCCATCGGTGCGAATGGTTTTGGCCCAGCGCGATTTTTCGCTGTAGTGCTGATTGCCGGGAGTGATCGTGTCCAGAGTTTGTACAATTTCCCATTCTTTGTCTTGTTCCACCATGCTGCGCTGAAACAATTTGCCCTCGCGGAATTCGAAGCGGCGCGTGTTCCAGGGAGTGCGCAGCGCGTCAAAGTGCGTGCCGCCGGCAGGTGATGCGGCGCCGGAAGAGATTAATGTCGCGCGGGAATCGATGGTGCCGTGGCAATCCACGCAATCGAGTTCGACCGCGGCGCGCGGTTCAGCGTAGAGTTTGCCGTTGCCATGGGAATCCTGCTCGAAGTGGCAATCCACGCAGTGCATGCCTTTTTCGAGGTGAATGTCCGCGAGGTGTACGGATTTCTTAAATTTATCCGGGTCCTTGGGGCTGACGATTTTATTTTCGGCGTCGAGCAGGTTGCCCTGGCGGTCGCGCTTGTAAACGGCGCGAAAAACCCAGCCGTGGCTGTGAAAATCGGCGAATTGAGTCTGGTCGAGTTGCGCGTTGAATTCCGGGCTGCCCAGTTTTTCGAGAAATTTTGGATCGGACCACAGACCGCGCGCGGCGGCGCCCTCCGGATTGCGCAGCGCGACCTGATATTTTTCTTCTTCCGTTGGATTGTGCTGTTGGCGCGGATACATCGCTGCACCGTCGGCCTCGTTGTCCCACCAGGTGTAGCCGAAATAAGTGGTTTCCATGTTCGTGCCGGGATGGACATGGCAAATCATGCACTGGCTGGAAGGAATTGCGCGTGTGAAGCTGTGGCGAATGGGATGGCCGGATTCATTTTTCGGAATCGTGGGATCGGACGAAGCGCTTTCGCCGAGATGGCCGAAGCTGGCGTAAGGGCCGGAATGTTGCGGCGAGCGATCGTTCGCATACACAACGTGACATGCGGTGCAGCCGCTGCCGCGATAGTCGCCGGGCTCGTCGTTCGTGCCAGGCAGCGAAAGCAGCGGATCGAGCAGGCGCGTTTTTTGCAGGCCGAGAAACACGGGATCGGTGCGAAGTAGAGTGCCGAAGCCGCGCTCGCCGAGTTTATCGTCCGGACGGCCGGATTCGTCCTCGCGATTGGGATTGCCGATTTCGCCTTTTTTTTCCCCGCCGCGTTCGAATACGCGCAGGATGTTGCCGGGTTGCGAAATTTCCCAGCGTTCCAGCGGCGTGAGTTCCGGGACGACGCCTTTCGTGCGCGTTTCTTCCGGAGTGGGCGTTGGCACGGTGAGCAGCGCCTGCGGCTGGCCGTCGGAAGAATAACTTTCACCGAAGCGCGCGTTCTTCAGCGGGAAGGAACCATTGTTGTAGAGCGCCGCGCCCCACAACATTCCGCCGTGGGTCATCATGCTGGTTTTTACTTTCAGGACTTCTGAAGCGTGGCATCCGACGGTGCCGCAGGTTTCCGCGGCGACACGCAAATCGCCGGGATTGACGAAGCGCACGTAGGCGTAATTCTCGTGCAGCCATTTGGTGTAGAGACGCGGCGGATTCGCGGAAGCGCCTGCGAGCGCGGAATCAGTGGGCTGAGGATGCGCGCGATTTTTCAGTTGTTCGTATTCTGCTGAGCTTGGTTGCGTGCCGGATGGCAGAACCACGGTGGGGTCTCCGCCATGGCAATCCACGCAGGCCAGGCGAACTGTGCCGGTGGGATGCATGGAAGGTTCGTCGGTGCTGGTGTGGCAGGAAACGCATCTGGAGTTTTTGCGGTCAACGTCGGATTGAGATTGTGCGAGCAGACTTTGTTGCTGCTGCGCCGGTGACTGCGCGTGCGAGCGGCCTTCGAGCAGCAATGCGGCGGCAACGGCGCCGGCGACACAGATGAACACGAGTGAACGCCGCGTTATGCGCTTTCGCGCCGTGGCACCATTCATCGCGCCGGGCAAGAATTTCATTAACAAGCTCACTCGCTCAAAATTGGAAACGCAAATCGGTGAAAAGTGAAACCAGCACCCGGCCAGTGTAAATGTCCCGCAAACCCTGGCCCGGAATCAAAGTGGCCGCGCCCGCCGCGATAGAAATATTTTCTGTGAGCGGCGGACGGTAGCGCACGCCGAAGCTGGAATCAACTCCAATCGAGTGGTGAATCGGCGACTGAAAGAGAATCTGTTCCAGCGTTTCGGTGCGTTCGAAGCGCAAGTAATTCACGTTGGCGAAGCCGCGCAGTTTCGGCGTCAGGTCAAATTCGGCGCCCATATTGGCGAGGAAAATTCCGGGATTCACAAAATTGGCCTGGCCTTCGTCTTTATTCGAACGCAGATCGGGCAGCAGGCTGTCGCCGGGGTTCAGTGCGACGCCCGAACCGGTCAAGCGAATGCTTTCGCGATTCCAGAGGCTGAAAATGCCGCCGGCAAATTCGGGAAAATCGTCAATCGAGTCGAACCCGCGCGCGCGGCTGCTGGATGGATTCGCCGAGCCGGAAGCATAGAAGACGGAACTTTTGATGCGGAACCAATCCTTGTCATAAGAAAGCTCGAGCGCAGCCATCTGCGCATTGATGGTGACGGCTTTTCCAGCAATCGCGTTGAAGCTATCGTTGCCGAACGCCTGGTAGAAAGCGTGCGTTAAATTCAGCGGGCCGATGTGGCCATCGCCGGTCCAGCCGAGATACGCGGCGTGCACGCTGTGCGGGCGGACCATGCCGCTGGAAAAAACGGCGCCGATGGGGGCGGGGCGCACCAGAAAACCATTGTCGTCGTAATGGATCGAAGCATCGTCCTTGTTGTAATGCACGCTCAGCTGCGCGGTGTAGCCCGGGAACAAAAAATCCTGGCGGTACGCATTGGCGATGATGACCTGCTGATTACGCAGCGCCATGGAATTCAGTCCGCTGTTGGTGTTTTTCTCCAGAAAATTGAAATAGGCAACGTTATATTGCCACCGATTGGAATCCAGGTTGCCGAAGAAACGCATGCCGGGTTGCTCTTCTACAAACAGGAAGCCGCGAAAATCGCTATTGAAAGCCTGAATGCCGGCGCGCACGGAAATGAAATCGTAATTCGGGCCCAGGTCGTGCAGCTTCACTTCCGCGAAGGCTTCCTGCAGGCCGAGATGCGAATCCAGGCGTGTGGTGCCCTTGCGCACGTCCACGTTGACGACGCCGAGTTCCTGAACGTCCAGATAATTCAGGCTGACCACGGGCGTGATGCGGATGCGCCAATCTACGGGACGGAACGACGTGTCGCCGTGAAAAAGATCGAAGGAAAACGCAAAAGTTTGATCGAGGAAAAGTTGGTTGCCCTTGCCGAAAAAATCGCTGCTTCCCGGCCGCGCCGAACTGACGTCCGTGGGCGTGGGCAGACGGCGGCCATCGAGAAACGTGTCACTGGTGGCCGTCAGAATCAGAAAAGTTTGCTTGCCGATGATGGGCACGTCGCCTTTCAATTTATTGCGGTTAAAAGGGTCCCACCGGCTGCCTTTAACGTAAGGATGTTCGCCGCCGATTCCGTAGCGATCCCAATCGGGCATGGCGATGGACCAGCGATCGGGTTCGGGATGAAAGACTTGATCGGGAGGGGGCAGCGATTCCGGCGCAGGCTGCTGGCCGGTTCGCTGGAGATTGCCGTTCTGCATCGCGTTCGGCGGAAGTCCGGAAGAAGGCGCGGGCTGAGTTCCACTTGGCGGATTTGTGTTTCCGGCGGGAAGTTGCGGAAACTGCGGCTGTGTTGGCGCAGTGGAAGGAAGAGCGATCAGTGTAACTTCGCGGACGAGATCGTCGCCGGACTTCAGCTGTACGGTGGGATTGCTGAATCCCTGGAAGCCTGCCGCTGCAATTTTTAATTCATAGTCGCCGGGAGCAACGTCTATGAAGCGGAAGACTCCTTGGGCGTCGCTGACTTTTTCAATTTTTTGATCCGTGGCGAGGTTTCGCAGGATCACGCTGGCGCCGATTACTGGTTTCCCGTTCCCATCGCGCACGACGCCTTGTAGCGCGGCGTTTTTTGCAGCCGATCGTCCGGGCAAACGCTGCTGCGCAACAATCTGTTGCGCAGCAGATTGTTGCGGCAGGTTCGCGCTTGCGCCTGAGGCAAACGCAGGCGCGGCGCAGAAAAAACTCAGGAGCAACCACAGACACGCGGATTTCGAAATCAATACGCGGGATGGGTCGCGCATTTCGTCAGACTCCGGCTGTCCCGTGAGTTTCGGGGAGAAACAATTGGAATCGTCTGGCGGTCACAGTTTTTTCCGAAGCCGGCGAGTGTCTTTGGGCGGCCCCGCGCGCACAATCTGGGTCCCGATTTTTGCATTATTCAATCACGATTGCACAACTGATTTGCAGAATGATTGAGAACGATGTGCGGCTGTGGTACCAATAGTTCAAACTGATGATTCCAGCGGCAAATCAAACGATTCGAGCACGACCGTGGAGCGCGATCGGCCTGCGGGTTTGCCTGGGCGTTGCATTTTGCCTGGTGCTTGGCGCGTGCGGCGGCGGTGGAAGCGGGAGCGGTGCCAGCAGCGGTGGCAGCGGCGCAGGCGGCGCGCCATCAAGTCCTCCGCTCGAGACCGAAACCTTGTCGCAAGCAGACGTGCAAATGATGGTGGAGGCCGCGGCGAATTCGGCGGAATCCGACGCCATGGCCATCGCTGTAGTTGATCGCTTGGGACGCATCCTCGCCGTATACGTAGGTCCGTCCGCGCCGCCTGAATCGCTAGGAAATTTCAGCAAGATGATTCCCACCGCTGATCTGGCGATTTCACTCGCGCGCACCGGCGCTTTCTTCAGCAACGACCAGGCTCCGCTCTCTTCGCGTACGGTGCGATTTATCAGCGGTAAACATTTTCCGCCGGACGTGGTGAACACCGCGAGCGCCGCGCTTTATGGAATTGAAAATACCAATCGCGGCTGCAATCTGGCGGTGAGTTTGAATACGATGGTGCCGCCAGCGACGACGATGGCCGGCACGATGCCGGGATATGGCGTGATTACCGGCAAAGTGGATTTAGAGGATAGCAATCAGACTGCAGTGAATCCCGGCGGCGTGCCGATTTTCAAGAACAGCCAGCTAGTGGGTGGAATCGGCGTGCTGGCGGCAGACGCGGACACGGCGGAATACGTCGCGTACCAGGCGGCCGGCATGATCGCGATGAGCGGGCCGAGTGCGGCAACCGATGGCGTCGGGTTCCCTACTTTTCCTGCGCCGGGAATTGTTTCTATTAACGGCATCACGCTGCCGTTTGTGAATCAGACCACACCGCCGAGCGGCGTTACTACTGGCACGTTTAATTCTGCCCACTATGTGGTGATGCCGAAGCCCAGCGCAGGAGTCGCGCCCGAAGGCTTCCTGATTGCAGCGGCGGATGGTCCCGTCGGCGGCCTGACTGCAGCGCAGGTGACCCAGATCATAAACAACGCGGTGGCGACGGCGATGACGACACGGGCGCAAATTCGCCTGCCCATCGGCGTTAAGGCAGCAATGTCGATTGCGGTGAGCGATCTGGACGGCACGCTGATCGGCCTGTACCGCATGCCGGATGGAACGGTGTTCAGCATCGACGTAGCCGCGACGAAAGCGCGCAACGTGATTTACTTCAGCGGAATGAACCGGCAAGCCGCGGATCTGAGCCAGGTGCCGCTGGGAACGGCGGTCACGAATCGCACGATAGGTTTCGGCGCGCAGCCTTTCTTTCCTTCGGGGATCGATGGCACGCCGCCGGGTCCGTTTTTTAATTTGTACACGCAGGACACCGAGACTCCGTGTACGCAGGGATTTCAGGTGCCCAGCGTGGCGTGGCCCAAGGCCAATCAGAGTGGCGTGGTATTTTTTCCCGGCTCGGAGCCGCTCTATATTAATGGCGTGCTTGTAGGCGGGCTCGGCGTCAGCGGAGATGGCGTGGATCAGGATGATTACGTGACGGCGGGAGGAGCGGCGGGATTTGAAGCGCCCACGGATATTCGCGCGGACCAGATTGTGATTGATGGAGTGCGGCTGCCGTATTTGAAGTTTCCGCGGAATCCGACGGACTGAAAGGCGGTGACGAGTGATTAGTGATGAGTGACGAGCCTGCTATCCTTCGCGGAGCTTGTGGCCGGAAAGATTTCCAAGGCCGTCGTAGGCGGCGTATTTGTACATTTCGGAAAGCGTCGGGTAATTGAAGACGAAGTCAATGAAAGCGTCGAGGGTCATCGCGGATTCCAGCGCCATCATTCCCAAGTGGATCAATTCGGTGGCGCTCTCGCCGATGATCTGCACTCCGAGCAGGCGACGGTCTGATCGCGCGAAAATCAATTTAAGCAATCCGGTCAAGTCGCCCACAATCTGGCCGCGCGTGTTGTTGGCGTAGCGCGCGCGTCCTACGGCGTATTCAATTCCCTTCTCTTTGCAGGTTTCTTCGGATTCGCCGACGGCTGAAATTTCGGGAATTGTGTAGACGCCCATCGGCAGCATGGACGCGAGGCGCTGCTTGTACTGAAATCCGAAAGCGTGGCAGACGGCGACGCGGCCTTGCTCCATGGAAGTGGAAGCCAGCGCGGGAAAACCGATAACGTCTCCGGCTGCATATACGCGCGGCGAGGCGGTGCGGTAGTTTTCATTCACTTCGACGTAGCCGCGCTTATTGAGCGCCACGCCCGCCTTTTCAAGTGCAAGCCTGTCCACCGCTCCACGACGCCCGGCAGCAAAGAGGGCTGCTTCGGTTTCGAGCGTCTTGCCGGATTGCAGGGTGATGCGCACTTTCTTCCGCGCGCGTTCGATTTGCGTGGTGCGCTCGCCGAAGAAAAAACGCACGCCAAGTTCCGCCAGCCGTTCGCGCAGGCACCCGGAAATTTCCGCGTCGAGAAATGGCAGGACGCGGTCGCGGCCGTCCACCAGCGACACTTCAGCGCCCAGCGCCGTGAAGATGGAAGCGTATTCGCAGCCGATCACGCCGCCGCCCACCACCGCGAGGCTGCGCGGAATCGAACCCATTTTCAGAATGGAGTCCGAATCGAAGATGTTTTCATCATCGAAGGGAATTTCGGGCGCGCGGTGAGGGACTGAGCCAGTCGCAATCAGAATTGCGTCTGCGTGCAACCTGAGGCTTTCGCCGCTGGACGATTTCACGGAGAGCGTGCCGGAATCTTCGAACGAGGCGAGGCCGCGAATAAGCTCAATCCCGTGCGCCGCGAGGTTCTTGGTGATCTTCTCGCGCTCGGTTGCGACTACCACATCCTTGCGATGCATGAAATTCTTGACGGTCAAGCCTTCGCGCAGCGAATAGTCCACGCCGTACAGACCCCGCTGCCCTATGCCGGAAAAATAAAGCGCCGATTCGCGCAGGATTTTGCTGGGGATGGTGCCGGTGTTGACGCAGGCTCCTCCTAGAGTGTCACTGCACTCGATGAGCGCGACGCGTTTGCCGAAATACGCGGCCTGCGCTGCGCCTTTTTCGCCGGCTGGACCCGAGCCGATCACCACAAGGTCATAATTTTGCACGCAAGCCCTCCCTGCATTCGTGGCGCGATGATTCGTGCATCGCTTTCAGAATTCGCAGAAACATTTTCCGCGGCATTTTGGTTTACGGCAGCAGCGCGTTTACCTGGCGCAACTTGCCTGCGAAGCGCGCGGGATCGTATGCGGATGGGTCCTGCAAATCCTGGAAGAGCGCGCTGATAGCCGCGCGCAGCTCGGCGGAATGCGGGAATTTCTCGTTGCGCTCATAAGCGACGAACAGTGATTGCACAGCCATGGCGGCCTGCGCCGCGGCGTGCTCGCCCTGCGCGGAAATGTTGTCCGCATCGCTCGAAATTTTCCGCAGCAAGCGCAGCGTGGATGCCGGATCGTTCGCCATCGCGTCTACTTTCGAGGACAAATCGCCAACGAGCTTCGCGCCGTTTCCGGCAGCGGCGGCCACCGCGTCGCGGTCGGGATTCAGCTGGCTCATCAATTGCCCCAGGCGCGTGAGTTCGGAATCCAGTTTTTCAGCGCCATCACCATCTGCCTGAAGCACAACTTCGTGGAAAATCGTGTAGCGCGAGGGATTCCAAGGCGGATCGCCGGGGCGTCGTCCGGAATATCCGCGCGCTTGCCGCCAACTATTTTCCGGCGAGGTGAGGCTGTGATGGCACGCGTAGCACTGCAGCTCGGAATATTCGGGCCAGTACTTTCCGTGCGCGCGAGATTCCAGGCGCAGCAGGGATCGCCGCAACTGCACGGCTTGGCCGGTGGTCAGTTCGCGCACGTCGTACCAGGGGTCGCTATTTTCCGGTTCACCCGGCTCGCCCGGTTCTTTCCAGTGGCGTGGCATGACGGCGGAAAAAGAATCGAGCTCGAAATAAAGGTCCGGGTGGCCGGCGGCGATCATTTCGTGGTCAACAGATTTTTCCTCGCTGCCCAGATGGCAGCTGAGGCATTTTTCGCTGCGCTTGGTGAGGTCGCGCGTGTCGTACATGCCCGCAGCGATGGACTTCTCATGGGTCCAATCGCGTTCAGTGTGAGGCCCTAGCCACGCGGCGGCCGGACCGTGGCAACTTTCGCAGCTCACTCCTTCGCTGAGGTCGAAGGTGCGCGTGCGTTGCGTCGCCGGAACATCGAGCGCGTGACATGCCAGACATTTCGGCGCCGACTCCGCTTTGCCGATGTCGAGAATCGTGGCCATGCGCTCGCCGACATTGCCCTGCAGCGACGCGTAGGCTTTGGAGTGCTTGTCCTTAACGATCCAGGTGCTGTACTCGTTCTGGAGCACGCGATTATCCGTGCGCGGCGAAACGCTGCCGTGGCATGTGGTGGATGCGCACGAACCGGGGCCGGTGTAGCGCGGAGCCTGCGCCGCTTGACCTGCTTGGCCAGTCTGATCATCGAACGCGAAGAGCGGCAGCACCGTTTGCTGCGCACGCGCACTGGGGCAAAGCGCAGCACTCGCAATCAGAAAAACAAAAAATAAAGATAGAGAAATCGCAAGCAGGCGGCGTTTTGTGGCGAGCTTCGTATCCATTTGCAATTTGGCGGAGCAGGATGCCGGACCGCAAGGCCGGTGGAGTGTGAAAATCCTGCGAATCAGCCATCTTGTACTATCGGATACTATCGAAATCAACTGAATTCAGGCTGAATTATTCGCCGCGCATCGCGTAAGAATAATTGCACGCTGGATTTCGCGCGACGCTCGTGGTTATATCCGTATGCGCAACACCGCTGGAGACTGGTGGTTGTTTTCCGGGGCGCGAATGCATACTCTCCCCCGGTGAGGATTTCTTCCCCCTTGATTTTCAGTGAGCTCAGGGAAATTCAACGCCAGTTCGGTTACCTGCCCGCCGATCAGCTGAAAGCTCTCGCCAAAAAAATCGATGTGCCGCTGTATCGCCTGCACGGCGTCGCCAGCTTCTACCCGCATTTTCATCTGACGCCGCCGCCGAAAGCGGATGTGCGCGTTTGCCAGGACATGTCCTGTCATTTGCGCGGCGCCGGCGCGTTGCGCAGCGGACTGGAAGAATCGTTCCGCCAGTCGGCGCACACGGACGCGAAGCTGGGCGGAGTTTCCTGCCTCGGACGCTGCAATGAAGCGCCCGCCATCGCAATCAACGAACATATTTACACCGGACTTTCGCAGAATCAGATCACAGCGATGGTGGGCGACGTACTCGCAGGCGGCGCGCTGCCGGAAATTTCGCAGGTGCATCGCCGGGTGCCGTGCGCCTCTGATCCTTATAGCGATGGCGAGTACTACCAGACCGTTCGGCGCCTGATCAAATCGCGCGATTGGGCTGCGGCGTTTGAAACGCTGAAAGCTTCTGGGCTGCGCGGCCTGGGTGGCGCGGGCTTCCCCACCGAATCGAAATGGCAGCTGGTGCGGCAGGCGGCGGGCTCAGAGAAATTTATCGTGTGCAATGCGGATGAAAGCGAGCCCGGCACATTCAAGGACCGCTACATCATGACGCATTTGCCGCACCTGGTGATTGAAGGAATGATTCTGGCGGGCGTGATGACGGGCGCACAGAAGGGCATCCTTTATATTCGCCACGAATACGAGGACCAGGAAAAAATACTGCATGAAGAAATCCGGCGCTGTGTGCGGAACGGCTTGCTCGGGGGGCAAATACTGGGAAGCGAATTCAGTTTTGACCTGGAAATGTTTGTCAGCCCCGGCGGATATATTTGCGGCGAGGAAACGGCGCTGCTGGAGGCGATCGAGGGCAAGCGCGCGGAGCCGCGCAATAAACCGCCATTCCCGGTGCAACAGGGTCTGTGGAACAAGCCGACCGTGATTAATAACGTCGAGACGTTTGCGAACGTGCCCACGATTCTGTTTCGCGGCGTGGAGTGGTACAAATCGCAGGGCTTGAATGGCGCCGCCGGCCTGAAATTTATTGGTGTGAGTGGCGATGTAGTGCATCCCGGTGTGTACGAAGTGCCCATGGGCACGCCGGTATCCGAACTGATTTTCAAATACAGCGGCGGCATTGCGGATGGGAAAAAATTGAAGGGCTTCGCGCCCTCCGGGCCATCTTCTGGATATTTGCCCGCGTCCATGGCGGACGTGCGGCTGGATTTCAAATCGCTGGCAGATGCTGGTTCGATGCTGGGTTCTGGCGCGTTGGTGGTGTGCTCGGAAGATCGTTGTATGCTGGACATGGCGCTGAATTCCACGCAATTCTTCCGCAATGAATCCTGCGGCAAGTGCGTCCCGTGCCGCGTCGGCTCGCAGAAATTGGTGGAAATGTTAACGGGCTGGACCGAAGGAAAAGGTTCGGCCGCGGATGTCGCATTGATTGACGAACTTTCCGGAGCGCTGCGGCTGACTTCGATCTGCGGGTTGGGACAAGTGGTGCCCGCGCCGATCGCTTCGGTGCTGAAACACTTTCGCGCGGATGTGGAATCGCATATTTTGCAGCGGCGTTGTTCCGCAGGTGTTTGCCCTTGCGGCGGAAGAGTCGCACAGAGCTTCGCAGCGGCGAAACTGGGGCGAGCATGAGTGCGAGCGCTCTCGTAGAACTCACCATTGACGGCAGGAAAGTCTCCGTCCCCGCCGGAACCACGATCTTCGACGCCGCGCGCATGCATGAGATTGGGATTCCTACTCTTTGCCACCAGCAAAACGAAAAACCCGTGGGCGTTTGCCGCGTGTGCGTAGTGGACGTGGGCGCGCGCGTGTACTCCGCGTCGTGCATTCGTCCAGTCGAACCGGGCATGGTGGTGAAGACCGCCGACGACGGCGTGAAGCGCGTCCGGCACACACTGATCGAGCTGCTGATGTCCGATCATCCCAGCCCGTGCGCGCGCGAGCGGCAATCCGGCGATTGCGAGCTGGAAGCGCTGGCCAAGCAGGAGCAGATCACGGCAGCGCGTTATGCGCCGCGCGCAACACGGCGCGGCCCAGACAATTCCTCGATGAGCATCGCCGTGGATTTTGATGCGTGCATTCTGTGCGACCGCTGCATTCGCGGCTGCAGCGATATTCGCGAGAATTTCGTTCTGGGACGCATGGGCAAAGGCGCCGCGACGGGCATCGCGTTCGATTACAACGAGCCGATGGGCGAATCTTCCTGCGTTTCCTGCGGCGAGTGCATGGTTTCGTGTCCGACCGGCGCGCTGACAAATAAAGTTGTGACGCAGACCGCGATTGCCCGGACGCCGGATTCACAACCGGTGGCGCTGGAGGAATTGCAGGAACTGCCGTTCTTCGAAGGCGTTTCCGGAACATTTCTAAGCCTGAACCGCAACGCCGTCGTGCGCCGGCATTTCAAACCCGGCGAAGTGATTTGCCGCGAAGGCGAATATGGCTCGACGGCGTTCTACATTCTGCAAGGTCAGGCGAAGGTTTCAATTGCCAGCCCGATCGCGCACGTGAAAACCAAAGGCGCAGTCCGCAAATTTCTGGGAAAACTTTCCAGCAAGCTGACGCAGCGCCAGAACGACGCGCGCGAAGAAGAAACTTCACAGCACTGGATTCACATTGATGCGCCGATGGACCTGAATTACGACAATCCGGTGGCGATGCTGGGCCCGGGCGACCTGTTCGGCGAAATGACCTGCATGAGCTTGTACCCGCGCTCGGCTACGGTTCGTGCGGAGACGGCATGCACCGCGCTGGAAATGCTGCGCAACGTGCTGGACATCATGCAGCGCAACAAAACTTTTCGCGCGCGGCTGGATCAATCGTACCGGCAGCGTGCTCTGGACTCCCACTTGCGCGCGGTTCCGGTGTTTGCGGAATTGACGGACGAATTTATCGAGGGATTGCGCGAGAGAGTGGAGCTGCTGCGCTTCACGCCGGGGCAGGTGATTTGCCGCCAGGGCGACGCGGCGGACAGTTTTTATCTGGTGCGCATCGGCTTCGTGAAAGTTTCGCAGACGCATGCCGGCGGAGAAATGGTGCTCGCATATCTTTCGCGCGGCGAATATTTCGGCGAAACGGCGCTGCTGGAAGATACGGTGCGCAGCGCGACCTGCACGGCGCTGGATCACGTGGAGGTGGTGCGCATCAGCGCCGAGGATTTCGCGAGCATGACGCGGCAGTTCCCCGGCGTTCGCCAGAAACTTGCGCAGGTGGGGCAAGAACGCGTGCAGATGAATCACGAAACGCTGGTGATGATCAACAGTACGCCCCTCGACAGCTTCCTGAAGCAGGGCTTGATGGAAGCGCAGAGTCTGTTGCTGCTCGATCTGGACTCCTGCACGCGCTGCGACGCTTGCGTGAAAGCTTGCGCCGACGCACATGACGGAGTGACGCGCCTGGTACGCGAGGGATTGCGATTCGATCATTACCTGGTGGCCACTTCCTGCCGCCAGTGTCTGGATCCGCTGTGCATGGTGGGATGTCCGGTCGGCTCGATTCGGCGGCGCAATTCGCTGGAAGTGATCATCGAGGATTGGTGTATCGGCTGCGGGTTGTGCGCGGAGAATTGCCCGTATGGCAACATCAATATGCATCCGTTTAACGTTTTCACCGACGTTCCGGGAATGCCCGGGCAGAAAAAAGCGCTGGTGAAGCAGAAGGCCACGTCCTGCGACCTTTGCTCGGATTTCGCGGAGCCGAGTTGTGTTTATGCTTGCCCGCACGACGCGGCGCATCGCGTGAACCCGCGGACATTCTTCGCGAACTTGCTGAAACAAGGCACGAGCGCGACGCCTGAAAGTTGAGAGATTCAATCTGCAGCACGGGAACGCACGAAACCTTGCGCATTGACCACACACACCGGGCCTGGTTGATTGCCTCGCTGATTATTTTAGGCGTCGCGACGGCCGTTTACGTTGTTGATGCGGCGAGTTCTCCCGCAGGTCCGAGCGGAGGCAGCGCCATCGGCTTGACGTTTGGAATTGCCGGCTCGCTCTGCATGATTTTCGCGGGATTGCTGGCGGCGCGGAAGAAAGTCCCGGTATGGAGGCTGGGGCGCGCGCAGACATGGATGCGCGGACATCTGTGGCTGGGATTGCTGAGCCTGCCGCTGATTCTTTTTCACGGCGGATTCCGATTTGGCGGGCCGCTGACCAGCGTTCTGATGGTGCTGCTGATCGTCGTCGTCGTGAGCGGAATCTTCGGCGCCGTACTGCAACATTACATGCCGCCGGTGATGACCACGCGCATCCCCATGGAAACAATTTTTGAGCAGATTGATCGCGTGCGCGCGCAACTGCTCGACGAGGCCGACAAAATGGTGGAGGTTGCTTGCGGCCCACTGAATTTGCAGAACGCGGCGCCGGCGGCAGGCTTGCGCTCCAGCGTGGCGACCGCGACGATCGCGACGACCGATACGCTTCCGCTATGCAACTTCTATGGTCGCGACATGCGGCCTTTTCTGCAGCAGCGACGCGCGGAAGACGCGGCGCTTTCGAATCCGGCCAAAGCCGCGGGGATATTCGAAGGCTTAAGGACGCTGCTGCCCGTTGCTCTGCACGCCACCGTAAAAAATCTGGAAGAGATATGCGAAGAGGAACGGCAGCTGCG
>Ga0182024_10012169_pt1 | contig 17068 bp, 15 predicted proteins | sample P32metaG_FD_120480 | JGI IMG/M metagenome (GOLD analysis project Ga0182024, IMG submission 120480) | Permafrost microbial communities from Stordalen Mire, Sweden - P3-2 metaG (Illumina Assembly) | ecosystem: Environmental > Terrestrial > Soil > Wetlands > Permafrost | place: Sweden: Stordalen...
GGGGCCGGCGTTCGTGCCGGTGGATGTGGCGGTGGCCGTGCCGCCGGCGGCTCCGTTGCCGGAGGTTGTGACCGAACCGCCATTGCCGCCGGTCGCCGCGGCATTGGCCGAGATGGCGCTGAGGCCCGCCGTGGTGCCGGTGCCAGTGGCGGTTGCCGTGGCGACACCGGTTCCGGCGATGGCGACGGAACCGGTCGTACTTGATCCTGCGTTGCCTCCGGTGGCATTAGCAGTGGCGGAGACGTTGCCGTTTGCTTTGAGCGTGCTGGAAGCGGTGGCGTTGCCGCCGGCACCTCCGGCTGTCCCGCCGCCGCCGGCGCCCGCAGTGGCATTGCTGGTTTCGTTCAAATTGGTTTGACCGTTTTGCGACAGAGTCAACGGCGCGCTGGCGATGCCGCCCGCCCCGCCAATCACGCCAGTTCCACCGGCGCCTCCGATCATCGTTTGGGTCAGATTCAGGATCCCGGTTGTTTGCCCAGAGACCCCCGACATGACAACCGAGGCGGAGCCTCCGGCGCCGCCGTTAAATCCCACGCTGTTACCGCCGGTCCCGCCTGTGGCGTTGAAGATGACATTGACGGTGCCGCTACCCGAAACTCCATAAACTCCTTCGAACGACCCCGTGGCGTTTCCACCGCTTCCGCCGTTAGCACCGCTCCAGCCTTCGGCGGGGGTGCCTGTGGACGACCCAGCGGCGCCGCCGAGGACGTGGGCGGTGACGTTGACGGTTCCGCTTCCGGTGGAAGCGCCGTACACCCCAAATGGGCCGATCGAAGCCGCCCCGCCTCTGCCGGCTGAGCCTCCGCTGCCGCCGGCGGCGCCGGTGACGTTAGCGGTGACATTCACATTGCCGCCGTTGGACGAACCCTCGACAAAGCCGCCTTGCGACAGCGTAGCAGCCCCACCGGCGCCGCTGAATTCTGTTCCTCCGGCGGCGCCGGCGCCGCCGGTCAAATTGGCGGTAACGTTCACGTTTCCGCCGCCGGTGGAGGAACCGTTGACACCGCTGCCCGCCGACAGCGTAGCGGCCCCACCGGCGCCGCTGAAGTCTCCTCCTCCTTGTGCTCCGCCGGCGCCGCCAGTCAAATTGGCGATGACGTTCACGTTTCCGCCGCCGGTGGAAGATCCCGTGACACCATTGGCGGCACCGAATGCCAAAAGCGTAGCGGCCCCACCGGCGCCGCCGGAGCCTACTCCGCCGGTGCCACCGGTGCCACCGGTGGCGATTGCGGTGACATTCACCGGGTCGGACCCGGCGCCCATTGCGTTGGCAGTCACAGAGGCGGTTCCACCCGCGCCCGCCCCGCCGCCGCCATCCGGCGCGCCACCGGTGCCGCCGAGCGCCGTCGCGTTGGCTGAAACGGCACTTGATCCGGCCGTCGTGCTTGTGCCGACCACTGTCGCGGAGGCGGAAGCTGCCCCGCCACTTCCCGCAGATGAGGTGCCAGATCCCGCAGCGCCTCCGGAGCCGCCGGTCGCATTTGCGTTGCCGGTGACGTTGCTATTGGCGGTCAGACTGATCGATGCAGTGCCGGTGCCGCCGGTGGCACCGGACAGGCCGACGGCACTGTTCGGGCCGCTGCCGCCGGCGCCACCCATGGCGATGGTGGTTGCGGCGAGATTCGACTGGCCGTTTTGCGACAGGGTGAGACTGGAGGACGCATTGCCGCCAAGTCCCGCGCCTCCGAGGGCCGAAGAGCCTCCATTGCCGCCGACCGCGGATTGGGTGAGATCGATGCTTCCTGTCGTCGAGGCGCTGACGGCGTTGGTTAACGTCGCCGGAGCGCCAGCCCCGCCATATGCGTTGCCGGTGCTTTGGCCACCTGCCCCGCCGATGGCATTGGCGATGACAGTGACAGGGCCGCCGCCGGCAGACGATCCGCTTATGGTGGTGAGCTGGGCCAACCCGCCACTGCCCCAGGTGCCGATCACGCCGCCGACGCCCAAATGGCCGGCGGTGCCGAAAGAGCCGCCGGCGGCGCCAGCGCCGCCAATTGCGGTAGCGCTCACGTTCACCGGTCCGGATCCAGCGCTGCTAGCGGTAGCGCCGGCAGTGGCGTTGCCGCCGCTGATTCCAGTATTGTTGCTGGTCCCCCCTGCGGCTCCCCCTGCGGCGACCGCGGTCGCCGACACACCGCTGCTGTTAACACCCGTTCCCGTCGCGACTGCCGTGGCCGTGGCGTTACCAGCAGCTCCGGTGCTGAAAAGAAGTGCGTCGCTCGCATTTCCGCCGATCCCATTTGCCGCTGCGACGACGTTTCCACTAGCACTGAGGGCGATCGAAGCGGAAGCGTTACCGCCGGAAATGCCGTTTGCGCCGATTTCACCGTCTCCGCCCGTTGCATTGCTGGTTCCGGAAAGAAGCGTCGTCGGCCCGGTTTGCACCGACGTGAAACTTGAAGTCGCATTGCCCCCCGACACACCGCCGCTACCGCCGGTTGCGGATTGAGTCAAATTCAGTGTTCCGCTGGTCGCGCCGCTAACGGCGTTGTTGATGGTCGCACTGCCACCGTTGCCCCCGAAAAAGGGCGCTACGCCACCGGCGCCCCCGGTGGCACTGGCGGTGACGTTCACCGTTCCGCCACCGGTGGAAGTACCGGTCACTGTGGTGAGGGAGGCGCTGCCACCGGCGCCGCCGTTGGCCGTGCCTCCCGTTCCGCTGGGCCCGGCGCTACCGCCATTGCCGCCGGTGGACGAAGCGGTCACGGTGACGCTGTCGGCAGTGCTGTTGGAGGCGCTGGCCGAAGAGGTGGCTGTTCCACCGTTGCCGCCGGCGCCGGCTGGGTTGCTTCCGGATCCAGTGCCGCCAATGCCGCCCGCTCCGCCGGTTGAACTGGCGCTGGCCGCGGTGGCACCGGTAATGACCACCGTGCCGACGGCGGTAGCCGACGCTGCACCGCCGGTTCCGCCCGCTCCGCCGTTGCCGCTCGAGCCGTTTCCACCACTGCCCCCCGCGCCTGCGGTGGCGGCGGCGGTGTTCGAGGCATCGGAACTGGCGGCGTTGGCGGTGGCACCGCCGCCGGTGCCTCCCGCGCCACCGGATGTGCCCGAGGTGCCGGCGGTTCCAACAGTACCGGTTTCGGTATCCGTTGCCGCCCAGGCGGGCAGAGCGGCCAGCAGAATGACGAAACCGATGGCGAAGATCGTTCGGTACGCGCTGCAGCGCGAGCAGGAGCTTCGCGCGTTTGTGGTAGTCCCTCTGGCCAAGCAAACAGCCTTAGTTAGATGTCGGTGGCGAACTTAAAATGGATTGGGTGAAACGCCGCAGCGCGAATACCGTTCGAGTCAAAAACAAACCGCGACGGCGGGCAACAAGCAAGAAGACTGCCGCAAGAGAAAGCGGCAGCAGCGGCAGATCAAACGAGAGAAGGGCAGTCACGCGGACTGCCTAAAAAAGTCTCACGAGCAAAACACGCCAAACGCTGACCCGATTTCCAGATGCCGGGTGGCTTGTTTCACTGGCGACTCCTTGATGCGACCATTACGATTGAATGTGCCACGTGGGAATTCACCAGCGGCGGATCGGCCCCAGAGCGATCGCGTCTTTGGGAACCAAGATATACTACTTGACGTTTACTTATCGCGTCAAGGATTCTTTGTGAATAACACAGCTTGCGAAGAAATGTTGGCAGCCATGAGAATTCAGGCCGCATCGATCGACCCGTCAACTTTTGCCCTCATCGCCAGCGCCACGAATCTGTGCGCCGCGATGCTGTTTTGCGCATCGATCGCGTGCAGCCCGAGCGGGCCACTCGCGGCGGCTGATTTGCCGGTGCCGACCAACGCCGCCGCGCAAGGATCCGATGCGCCCACCTTGCTCGAAATCAAAGAAGCCGAAGCGCTGTTGCGGGCGGGCGATTTTGACGCGGCGCGAAAAAAATTGACCGCGGCGCAACAAAAGAACCTGCGACTGCCGGCTGCCGGAGTGGTGCTGGCCCGCTGGTACCTGGCGAATAATCAAACGGCCGCGGCGCGGGCGGAACTGGAACAAGTCGTCGAAATGCTGCCCGATGAACCGGAGCCTTATGCCCTGCTGGGCGAGTTGGCTTGGCGCGATCGGCGGATCGCGGAGGCCGACCTTTTGTTCCGCGAGGCGCTGGCGAAGGCACAAGGGCTGAAGAGCCCGCCGGCGCGCAATGCGGAAGTCGAGGCGCAGGCTCGCGCCGGGTTGGCGACGGTCGCCGAGGCGCGCAAACAATGGTCGACGGCGCGCGACGAACTGACGGCCTGGATCAGGATCGACGAAAAGAATCCGAACCCGCACCAGCGGCTGGGCTATTCGCTGTTTCATCTGGGCCAACCCAAGGAGGCGCTGGCGGAGTTTCAAACGGCGGGCAAACAGAATCCCGATCTCATCGCGGAAATTGCGCTGGCCACGCTCTACGAAGAATCGGGCGATCGCGAGAATGCGACCCGACAGATGAACGCGGCGATCAAGCGATTACCTGGCAACGTGGCGGTCCGTTTGGCGGTTGCCAATTGGGCGCTGGAAACGAATCGCATCGCGCAGGCCAAGCAGCAAGTCGAGGCCGCGCTGAAGATCGATCCCAATGCGCTCGAGGCCAAGATCCTGTCGGGCGGCGTCGCCCGTCTGCAGAAAGACCTGCCGGCGGCGGAACGTCATCTCGAAGCGGCCCATTTGCAGTCGCCGACGAGTTTTCAGGCCAGCACTCTGTTGGCGCTGGTGTTGGCCGATCAGGACGATCCGGCCAAGCAGGCGCGGGCGCTGGAATTTGCCCGGCAAAACGCCGAGAAGTATCCGCAGAACTCCGAGGCCATCGCCACGCTGGGCTGGGCTTATTTTCGGTTGGGTCGCTGGGACGATGCCGGCCGAACGTTGAACCAGGCGCTGGCCACCGGCACCCTGAACGCCGACGGGGCCTACTTCGTGGCCAAGCTGTTCGAGCGACAAGGACGCGTGGACGAAGCGAAGACGTTGTTGTCGAAAGCAATCGCCACGAAGCGCTACTTCGCCTACCAGCAAGATGCCGAGCAGCTTCTCGCAAAACTGGGAACCGGGAGTGCGTCGACGTCCACCTCTCCGCCGGCGGCTGCGGTGCAGCCCGCGAAAGGGGGGCCGGCGGCGAAAGCGGAACCGGCGCCCAAAGCGGCGAAGTGATTGGGGCGATACGGATATTAGCGCTCAGTGTTTTGGCGGCGCGGTTTCGTTGCGTGGGTCGCATTCGTGTAACGACACGCATTGGTTACTGTGAGAATTGCGAGTACGGTTCGCGCGGTTGTCGCACGTCATTGCGTTTTTAGGCGGTCGCATTCATGCCTGTCCGGTTGACCGTCCTTGCGATTCTGGCGGCCAGTTGTCTCGTCTTGTGCGGCGGGTGCTCGAACAAGCATCCGGAGCAGGATTATTCGTTTACCGATCCGCGGGTTCTCACGCTGCTTGCGGCGGTCGATCGCGAAGATCTGCCCGAAATCGATCGGCTGGTGGCCGCCGGGGTCGACGTTAATGCTGTCGGCCAAAGCATTGCCTTTCCAGGCGCGCTCGATGCGACACCTCTTACGTGGGCGTTTCCGGAAAAGAAGGCCGCGTTCGAACGTCTGCTCCAACTCGGTGCCGACCCCGATCGCTGTGGGAACCGGTCCGTCACGATGCTTGCAGCGGCGGTGGAGAACGACCCGGACTGGTTGCGACTCGTACTTGAGCATCAGGGAAATCCCAATCTCGTCGGGCCGCTTGGGGTCACACCCCTATTCTTTGCTGTTTCGAGTCGGCGGTTGGATAATCTCAAGCTGCTGATTGACGCTGTGGCTGATATCGATCGTCGAAACGCGTTCGGCTTTACCCCAATAATTCAGGCCGCTGAAATGCCTTGGTTCGAGGGGGTCTATTGGTTGCTCGAAGCTGGAGCCGATTACCGGCTCGGAGATGCCCCAAATCATGATCTGACCTATTATGTGGTTGCCAAAACCGTTGAAGACGGGAACGACCAGTGGCAATCGCGCGAAAAGGTTATCGACTTTTTGGATGCCAAAGGGGTCGATTTCGAGCCTGCGTGCAAGCTGGTCGAGGAAGAAACTCCCGACGCGGCCAAACTCTGGAAGCAAGAAATGCAACGCCGAGCGGAAGAGAAAGAAAAACGGCGCGGCAAACCCGAGTAGCGAGTCGGTCCTCTGCTTGAATCATTGCACGCGCTAATGAACACGCCGCGCGCGGTTGCATTCGGGTGGCAGACCGCGACAATGCGGATCCAGCGTTGCATCACTATCGATCAACAAAGACTTCACGCATGACGCCTGCTGATTTGTTCGGCTCATTGTTTCCGGCGGCCGCCGAGCCGGTGCTATCGGTTGGTCAGCTTACGGCCGAAATCAAGGATGTGCTCGAATCGAGCTTCGCCTCGGTCTGGGTCAGCGGCGAAATCTCGAATCTGTCGCGGCCCCAGTCGGGCCACTGCTATCTGACGCTCAAGGACGAGTCGGCCCAATTGCGGGCCGTGCTGTGGCGCACGGCCGCCGCCCGAGTGCGGTTCGATCTGGACGACGGGCTGGAAGTCATCTGCCAAGGGCATTTGGATTTGTACGCCCCGCGCGGCAGTTACCAATTGGTGATCGAGCAGATTCTGCCCAAGGGAATGGGGGCGCTCGAACTGGCGCTGCGCAAATTGCGGCAGCGTTTGGCCGCCGAGGGATTGTTCGAGGCAGAGCGCAAACGGCCGCTGCCGCGGTTCCCGCGCGAGATCGCCATTGTTACCAGTCCGACCGGCGCGGCCCTGCGCGATTTTTTGGAAGTCCTCAGGCGGCGCTGGCGCGGGACCGACGTGCTGGTGCTGCCGGCCCGAGTGCAGGGCGAAGGAGCCGCGGCCGAAATCGCGGCCGCCATCGCCGCGGCCAACCGATTGGACCGGCCGATCGATGTGTTGGTCGTCGCTCGCGGTGGTGGAAGTTTGGAAGACTTGTGGGCGTTCAACGAAGAGGTGGTCGTGAGGGCGATTCATGCCTCGCGCATTCCGGTCGTCTCGGCCATCGGCCACGAAATCGACGTGACGCTGGCCGACCTGGTGGCCGACGTCCGCGCTTTGACTCCCAGCGAAGCGGCCGAACTGGTCGTTCCCTCGCGCGAAGAGTTGCTAGCTGAGCTGTTGCGCCACGAGCGACGGCTGGCCGCCAGTCTGCGCTCGCGGGCGGCCGAAGCTCGCGGGCGGTTGGAAGTGCTCGGTGGCTCGATGGTTTTTCGCCGGCCGACGGCCCGGTTGCACGACTTGGCGCGGCGTGTCGATGAACTGGGGCAGCGGGCCGAGCGGGCGCTGGTGGGGCAGGTGCGGCGGTGCCGGAGTTTGTGGGAAGCGAAGGGTGCGCATCTGGAATCGTTGAGCCCCTTGGCAATTTTGGCCCGCGGATATAGCCTGACACGCAGGCGGGCCGACGGGGCCTCGGTTCGCTCGGCCGACATGTTGGCGCCGGGGGACGAGATCGTGACCCGATTGGCTCGCGGGGAAGTGGTGAGTAGGGTTGAGAGGCTAGAGGCTACAGGCCAGAGGCTAGAGGACAAAGGCAAAAGATCAGAAGCTAGAGAGAGGCCGGGGGACAAAGATTTGAGTCCTGAATTCCTGTAACCTCTAGCCTGTGGCCTCTGGCCTGTAGCCTAATCGGAACGATTATGCCGTCAGCGGGTGGAGAATCTGAGTCGGAAAAGCCGGCCGGCGAGAAGGGGCCGACGTTCGAGGAGGCGCTTGCGCAGTTGGAAACGATCGTGCATGCACTGGAAGAAGGGCGGCTGGGGCTGGACCAATCGCTCGCGCATTACGAGGACGGCGTCAAATTGCTGCGCCGTTGTCATGGACTTTTGGAGCGGGCCGAGCGGCGGATCGAAATGCTGGGAAGCATCGACAAAGAGGGTCGCGGCCTGACCGAAACGGTAGACGATCGGGCCTTGTCGCTCGACGAAAAGGCCCAAACCCGGGGCCGGCGTCGCTCGAAAGCCGCGCGGCCCGAACCGAGTGCCGGTTTGGACCCTGCCGAGGGTACAATGGACGATACCGGCACGCTCTTTTAGAATGGGGCCTTGAGTCCTGAGGCTGGAGGCTTGAGACGCGAGAACGAAAAGCTCGCAGCTCGGTAGTCGCAAAACAGCTTCAGGTATCGGTTGTCTTCCATCTTTCTCGAGCCTCAGGTCTCAAGCCTCAAGCGTCCTGCTATGGTCGACAGCCTTCGCCGCAGCATCGAATGGTACGCGCACGAGGTGCGCGGGCCGATCGACGCGGCGCTCGATCGCTACACGCAATTGGGAGATGGCTGCCCGGCCCGTCTGCTGGAAGCGATTCGCTACAGCCTCCTCTCCCCCGGCAAGCGTTTGCGGCCGATGCTGGTCGTGATGGCGGCCGAAGCTTGCGGTGGCACGGCCGATGCCGCGCTGCCGGCTGCCGTGGCCGTGGAAATGGTCCACACCTATTCGCTGGTCCATGACGACCTGCCGGCGATGGACGACGACGATTTGCGTCGCGGGCGGCCGACCTGTCACAAAGCATTCGACGAGGCGACGGCCATTTTGGTGGGGGACGCGCTGTTGGCCCTGGCGTTTGAGACCCTGGCGCGCGACTTGCATCCCCCGGCCCTGGCCGCAAAATGCTGCGCGATCTTGGCGCGGGCGGCCGGCGCCAGTGAGCTGGTCGGAGGACAGGCCGACGATCTGGCCGGCGTGGCTGCCCACGCCGGAGTCGAGGCGCTCGAGTCGATCCATCGCCGCAAGACCGGGGCCATGTTTTTGGCTTCGCTCGAACTCGGCGCCCGGATCGGCGGCGGCGACGGCCGCCAGCGGGCCGCCCTGGATGTCTACGGCCGGAAGCTGGGATTGGCTTTTCAGATTACCGACGATCTGCTCGACGTGGCGGGCTCGACCGAAGCGTTGGGCAAACGGGCAGGCAAGGATTCGGAGCAGGGGAAACTGACGTTTCCGGGGGTGCTCGGCGCCGACGAAAGTCGCCGCCGGGCCGAACAATTGATCGACGAGGCTTGCCAGGCGCTTGCGCCGTTGGCACCGCGGGCCGAGGGCTTGGACGTCTTGGCCCGTTATGTTCTGGAAAGGAATCACTAATGGAAAAGCTGCTCCCCTCGATCGAGTCGCCGGCCGATCTGAAAGGATTGTCGCTGGCGCAACTGGAGCAATTGGCCGCGGAGATGCGCGAGGCGCTGTGCAATTTGCTCAGCAGCCGCTCGGCTCACTTTGCCTCGAATCTGGGCGTCGTCGAGCTTTGCCTGGCCCTGCACACCACGTTCGACTTTCGCCGCGATCGGCTGATCTGGGACACCGGCCACCAGATCTATCCCCACAAACTGATCACCGGCCGCTACCACGAATTCGGTTCGATCCGGACCAAGGGAGGCCTGATGGGCTATCCCAATCCGGCCGAAAGCCAGTACGACCTGTTCATGACCGGCCACGCCGGCGCTAGCCTGTCGACCGCGCTGGGACTGAAATCGGGGGACGACCTGATTCCGGACCAGAGTGATCGGCGCTCGGTGGCCGTGATCGGCGACGGAGCGTTTCCGTCGGGAATCGTCTCCGAAGCGATGAACAACGCCGGCGGCCTGCGGAAGCAATTGCTGGTCGTGCTGAACGACAATCAAATGTCGATCTGTCCGCGCGTCGGCGGATTGGGCGAATATCTCGACCGGCTGCGGGTGAACAGTTTTTACACCGGGCTGAAGAGCGAAGTGCTGCGGATCCTGGGCAAGGTGCCGCTGATCGGCGATCCGGTCGAACGCTGGTTGGCCCATTTCAAAGAGGCGGTCAAAGCCGGTCTGCACGGCGGCATGCTCTTCGAGCAGCTTGGCTTTCGCTACTTGGGACCGATCGACGGTCACAACATCGCCCAGCTCTCAAAATATCTGAACCTGGTGAAAGACGCGCCGGGTCCGGTGTTGTTGCACGTGGTGACGCAAAAAGGACATGGCTTTCAGCCGGCCGCGGCCGACCCGGTCTATTTCCACACGCCGGCCCCGTTCAAGCGCGACGACGAAGGGGCGGTGTTGGCGTTTCAGAAGGCCAGCTCGCGTGCCTACACCGACGTGGCCAGCGAAACCGTCTATCGCCTGATGGCCGCCAACGAGCGCGTGACGGTGATGACCGCCGCCATGTGCCAGGGAACCAAGCTCGAAGCCGTGCGGACCGCGTTCCCGCAGCGGTTTTTCGACACCGGCATTTGCGAGTCGCACACCGTGGCCTTTGCCGCCGGCCAGGCCAAGGCCGGCCTGCGGCCGATCGTCGATATCTACAGCACCTTCCTGCAGCGCAGCTTCGACCAGATCTTTCAGGAAGTCGCGCTGCAAAACCTGCCGGTCACCTTCTTGTTGGACCGCGCCGGGTTGGTGGGGGCCGACGGACCAACGCATCATGGAATTTTCGACCTGGGCTATCTGCGGCTGTTTCCCAACATGGTCGTGGCGGCGCCGGCCGACGAATGGGATCTGTCGGCGATGATCGAGTTCGCTCTGGGGCACGACTCGCCGGTGGCGATTCGCTATCCCAAGTGCAACGCCGAAAAACTCGCCGGCGAGCGGGCGGCAATCGCGCTCGGCCGGGCCGAGGTGCTGCAGTGGGGTGACGACGGCATGATCCTGGCCATCGGAGCGCTGGTGCCGGCGGCCGTGGCGGCGGCGGCGCAACTGCGCGCCGAGGGATTGGACGTCGGCGTGGTGAATGCCCGATTCGTCAAACCGCTCGACGTCGACGTGGTGCGGCAAGTTTTGGAAGCGAGCCCGTTTGTCGTCACCGTCGAGGAGGCGGCCTTGGCGGGGGGCTTTGGCAGCGCGGTCTGCGAAGCGGCCAGCGATGCCGGCTTGAATACCGCTCACGTCCATCGGCTGGGCATTCCCGATCGCTACATCGAGCACGCCGAGCGGTCGGAGCAATTGGCCGACCTGGGACTCGACGCGGCCGGCATCGCGCAGGCCTGCCGGCGAATGGCGGCCCGAATCGAGCTGCCGCGAACGACGCCGGCCCATCGCCGAGTGAGTTGAGCGGCGCGTCTGGCTCAAAGACGCGGGGCACGCAATCAAGTCACGCGTGGGGTGTGCCTGGACTGCACCTGCTTGCCCGGCGCCTGGCGGGCACCTATTATCAACACCATGCCTGGCGCAACCCTCCCTGCTCGCGAGCCGCTCGGCCGTCCTCGACGGCGATTGCTGCTATTGTCGTCGAGCGAAAGTCCGCATCTGGCGCAAGAGGCCCAACGGCTTTTGCCCCTGATAGCACAACATGCCGAAGTGGCGCTCGTCGATATGGCGGCGGAGGCTGACCTGTCGGGGGTCGAGTTCGACGCGGCGCTGGTGCTGGGTGGCGACGGCTCGATTCTGCGAGCGGCACGCCAGATGGGCCGATGCCAGCGGCCGGTGCTGGGCGTTAATCTTGGCAAGCTCGGCTTTCTGGCCGATCTGTCGCCCGACGAATTGTGCAGCCAGTTGCCCAAAATCTGTTCGGGCGAGCTGCCGGTGGTCGAGCATCTGATGTTCGATTGCACGCTGTCGCGCGACGGCCAGGTGGTGGCCGAGCGATTGGGGCTGAACGAAGTGGCGATTTTGGCCGGTGCGCCGTTCGCCGTTTTGGCCGTCGATCTTTACGTTGACTCAGAACTGGTAACGACTTATAGTTGCGACGGTTTGATCCTGAGCACTCCCGTCGGGTCGACGGCGCATGGCCTCTCGGCTGGCGGACCGATCCTGCGGCAGGACCTGCAAGCGTTTGCGATTTCGCCCATCAGCCCACACACGTTGACGAACCGGCCGGTGGTCGATTCGGCCGATCGGGTGTATGAGATGGTGGTCCCCCGTCCGCACGCGGGGACAGCGATTGTGGTCGACGGCATCGTGTTGTCGTCGAAGGTTTTGCCATGCGACCGGGTGCGGGTGAAACGAAGCGAATCGAAATTCCAATTGCTGGCCGTGCCGGGACACAGTTACTATCGCACGCTGCGAGAAAAACTGGGTTGGGGCGGCCGGTTGCAGATCAACGAATTGTAAACGCGAAGGATGCCGAGAAGAATTTCCGCTCGCCGTGCCCGACAGGATGTCGCGCCGCGCTGAAGCGAAAATCGCACCGCCCACTGGCGGCGCGAGCTTGATTCACCACACTCGAAAGGATGCGAGTATGTCCCCGCTAGTCCCCTCTCTGCGCCCCCCTCTGTGCCACGGTCTGGTGGCTCTCTTGCTCGCTCTGGCCGGACCGGGCGCGCTGGTTTTGGCACTCGCGATCCAAGAGGACGAAGCCACGAGCCCGGGGCTTTCCGCGCTGAAAGACTCGGCCGCTGATTCGGACGCGACAGCCGACGAATCGGAGCCGGCAACCACCGCGCCCGAGTCGGACGATTCGGCCGACGTCGAAAAGGGCGCCGGCGCTGAGTCGGCCGCTCCCGCGGCAATGCCCGCCGAAGAATCGGCAGAGTTGACGGCCGAACCGGCACCACTGACGGCCGAACCAACAGCGCCGACGGCCGAGCCGGAACAAGGGGCCGCGGCGGCGCCGAAGAAGCCCCCCGGCGCGGCGAAGAATCCGTCGGTGGCGCGGGACAAGGCGACGGCCAGTCACAAATACACGCTGGCCTACAAGTTCAAGCCGGGCGAGGTGGTTCGCTGGGAAGTGGTCCATCGGGCGGTCGTCGACACGACGATTCAAGGAACCAATCAAACGGCCGAAACCCGGTCGACCTCGATCAAAGCCTGGGAAGTTACCGACGTTTCGCCCGAGGGGGATGTGACGCTGGTCCACATGGTCGAGAGCATCGACATGTGGCAGAAGATGCAGGGCCGGCAGGAGGTGCATTACAACAGCCGCACCGACGACAAAGTTCCGCCGGGCTATGAAGAGATTGCCAAAGCGGTCGGCGTGCCGCTGACGCTGGTGACCATCGATGTTCATGGCTCGGTGCTGAAGCGCGAGGAAAAACATCGCCAGTCGAACTCCAGTAACATGCCGCTGGCCGTTCCGCTGCCGGCCGAGTCGGTGGTGGTGGGGGACAGTTGGACGGTGCCGTCCGACGTCGACGTGATTTTGCATGGCGGAGCGACGAAGAGGATTCAGACGCGGCAAAAGTTCGTGCTGGAAAAAGTGGCCGGCAGTCTGGCGACGATTTCGGTGGAGACGCAGGTTCTGACGCCGATCACCGATCCGGCGATCGAAGCCCAGCTTGTGCAGCGATTCACCAACGGCACGTTGCGGTTCGACATGGAGATGGGTCGCGTCGTTTCGCAGCAGTTGGATCTCGATCGGCAGGTGATCGGTTTCAGCGGGACGTCGAGCAGCATGCACTACCTGACCCGCTTCACCGAAGAGCTGTTGACCGACAACAGTCCGGTGGTGATGAAGAAGCAGCCGCCCAAATCGCCGGCCTCGGCTGCGACGAAGCCGCCCGCCCCGCCTGCCCCGCCGGCCACGGCGAAGGGCCCCAAGCCGCGGGCCAAGCCGGCGCAGCGGTAGAAGGCATTTCGATTGCTCGCCGCACGACCGAGTGTTAGGTTGTCGATAGGCGGCCATCACATCCACTGGCCGCGCGTTCTCGTCTCTTCGTCGGAGATGTTCTCAACGTCTGTCGGCGCGGTGCGTCGTTGGTATTGCCGCGCCGCACGTCCATCGCCGTGGGAATCCGTCTCAACACGATTTGGCATCTTCACGGTGCAATGTCATGCCACGCCTGGGCAGAATCAGTCGCGTGATCATCGGTTTCGTTGTGCTTTCTGTGTTGATCATTTGTGCAATGGTGCCGGCGGTTAGGCAGGCAGGAGAAGCGGCGCTGTTGAATGCCTGCCACTGCCGGATGTGCGGCATGTCCATGACGCTTGCCAGGTACTACGAGGCTAATGGAACGTACCCGCCAGAGTATTCACGCGGAGCCGACAGCAAGCGGACCCGTTGGAAGCAGATCTTGGAGGAGTCTGGCAAGGTCGAGTTCGATTTGACTTGTCCAACAAAGACCGCGGCCTTTGCGGCGGTGTGTGGTTCGGGCGCGATCTTCGACGGCCCGCAAGCAGCCGCGCCCGACGATGTCGCAGATGGCTGTGATAACACGCTGATCCTCATTGCGTTCACGTTGTCCGAGCTTGCGCGAGCCGGCTCGCCGGACGTTCAGCTCGATGCGCTTTCGAAAATGGCCGACAGCGACGGCATGTTTTCAGCGATGTCGATTCATTCGGGCGGACGCGGGCTCGTCTTTGCGGACTGTACGAATTTTCGGCTGATCAAACCGATTTCCGTTCGCACGATGCGCGCCCTGCTGACAAGGGCTGGCGGCGAAAACGTTACCCGACAGCAGTTGGTTGACGACGGTTACCTCGGTCGCCAGGGCTGGTATGCACAAATCCCTTGATCATGTTGCCTGCGACTGTGCCACCCGCTCGGCCAGGATGGCGACGATCGACTTGCCGCGGCGAAACAGAACGAGCGTTGCCGATGCGTCGCCTGGAACTTTCAGCTCGCGCTGCACGGCGGCGGGGTCGTGACGCGTGCCACGCTGCTTGACTTCGAGCCGGCCGATCCGCCGCTCGCGCAACAGACGTTTCAGCCGGCGAACGTCCCACGGCATCACGTCCGATACGGCCAGCGCCGTCAACAGCGGATGGGCAATCGCCCGGTCGGCAGTCAAATAGGCTCCGCCGGCAACCAACGCGGCCAGCCCATGCTCCTGGGCCACGGCGCCGATCAGCCGCGCCGCCACAAGGGCCGGATCGGGATCGAAAACGTAGCGGCCGACCGCCGAAGTGACCGGACAGTCGACGTCGGGCGGTCCGATGACGCTCGCCGGCGCCTCGACAATATTACCGTGAGGGCCGCGCGGAACGACCGTGGCCCGATGGCGGCCGGGATTTTGCGCCAGCGGTCCGAACCAGGCGACCAGTTGGCGGCACTCGCGCGCCGAACTGATCCACTCCAACTCGCCGCGCTCGCGCCAGGAGTCGGGAATCTCGGCCGCCGGCGCGAGTTTGACGGCGCCGGCCGGCGCGGCGGCCAACAGCGTGTCGATTACTTCGGCCTCCGGATCGTGCAACTCGACGTGCGTGGTGCGCCGGCCCGTGGGGCGGCGGTCGGGATCGATGTGCCAAAAGTCGTCTGTCGCCAAAGTCGCGGCCGCGACTTCCTCCACGCTGACGGTGACCGCCGCGCGCTGAATGCCGGCCGACGGTGACGCGTTTGCGGCCAGGCAATTGGCTTCGGCAAACAAGGCGGAGACAGGATCGCGATCGACCCCGTGGGCCGGGGCCAGGACGGCCAAGGCCTTCAAGTCGCCGCCGATCCCGCAGCAAAAATCGATCACACGGCCAGCATCGCAAAATCGCTGGGCCTTGTAGGCCGCCGTCCAGCCGTCGGTGGCTTGCTCGAGCCCGACCGGGGTAAAAAACAATTGTCGGGCGTTGGGAAACTTCTTGATTCCCCGCTCGCGCAGAGCGACCTGCTGGGCGACGAGGCGCGCCCGATCGGCAGTCAAATCGGCGCGCAGGCGGGCCGCTCGGGCAAAGAGGTCGGGCTCGGCCGCGGCGGCGGCCAGATAGGATTCGGCCGCCGGGCTGACCAGCCAGCGGTAATCGGCCAGCGATTGCGTCGAACCTGCAGCGGTCATGGGCACGGCGTGCTGGGCTGAGGGAGAAAAAGCGTCGATTACCTACCAGGAGTGTTCATGCTATATTTGCCCCTTTCGTACCACAACGCGCCCGGCCAGGCCGCGCGAGCGATTTTGCCATGTCCGATTCCGAACAAACGTTGGTCACCTATTTAGACCTGGCCTGCGCCAGCCAACAGCGGCGGCGATTGTCGGAGAGCGACAAGTTGATGGTGTTGGCCGCCGTGGCCGGATCGCAACTCGGCTGGCCGGAGGTGGCCGAAGCTTGCCGGACTCAGGTGCTGGCCCACAATGCGCGCCATTTGGTGCGCCGCTGGCCGACCATCGAAGCGGCCCTGGAGACCGAGCGATTCGGGCTCTATCTGAAACACGTGCAGCGGCAATATCCGCCCGAGCGTGCGGAATATATGCTCGGTTGCCTGGGGCAGCGGCCGGTCTTTACCGGCTCGTCGGCGCACGAAATGGCCCATTCGCTGTTGGCCCGATTGTCGCGACAGGCGGCGGCCGCCGAATCGAATCCGGCGGGCCATGCGCCGTCGCAGGCCGGTCCGGGTGCCGATGGAACAGCCCCGGCCGGGCAGCCGAGGCACCGACTCGCAGCGACGGTGAGCGAAAAAACGCGCACCATCCGTTTGTCTCCGCGGGCCGTCGCCAAACGGCTGCGGGGTCGAAAGGCCAACCAGGAATTTTTGTGGTGGCCTTATTATGTCGGGCTGGCGCTCCTGGCGGTGACGGTGCTCATTTGGGCCGCGCGACGGATGGGGTGAAAGTAGGCTACAGGCTCGAGGCCACAGGCTACAGGCAAAGGGAAGAAGAAAAGACCTGAGCCTGCCGGTTGTATCGCCTGAAAAGCCGCCGCGGGCTGTGGGGCGATGGATTGCGGCCCAAGTGCGCTCGGCCGGCTCATCGCGCCGGGCGGCGGCTGCCGATGCTTAGCGAAGAGTGGAGTGCTCGCGCAAACAGCGGTTCTCCAAACGGAGAGACACACCACTCTTTTTTACTGCCGCAACGCCTTTTTCCTGCCGCCAAAGCGCCCGCGCTCAGACATTTGCCAAAGGCCGCGCAGTGTTTTTCAACCGGCACTTCTTGCTCGTGGCTTTGCTGGGAGGAGCCGTGGTGGTTCCTTACTTGTCGAACTCCGAGCAGGCCCAAAAACTTTGGGGAAGCTTGACCGGAACCGCTTCGCACGAGACCGGCTCGGCGACCGCGCAAGAGGCGACCGCCGCGACTGCAACCCACGGCACGGTGCCGCCGGCGGTGTTGCCGGCCGACGGCAAGCGGCATGACGCGAGCGATGCCGGCGTGACCCCCCCGACACAGGTTGAGGGGACCGCGCAGCACACTTTGGAAGAAGTGCTGCGGTTCGACATTACGCCGGCCTGGATCATCGAGCGCTGGCCGAGGGTTTCGACCGGCTTGTCGGAACTCGACTTGCAAGGCTATCGCGTGGCGCTGGTCACCGGCACCACCGAAGGCGACCTGGCCGGATCGCTGACGTATTACTTCAA
>Ga0182024_10012170_pt1 | contig 17067 bp, 14 predicted proteins | sample P32metaG_FD_120480 | JGI IMG/M metagenome (GOLD analysis project Ga0182024, IMG submission 120480) | Permafrost microbial communities from Stordalen Mire, Sweden - P3-2 metaG (Illumina Assembly) | ecosystem: Environmental > Terrestrial > Soil > Wetlands > Permafrost | place: Sweden: Stordalen...
CCAACGCTCTCGGGATAGTCGAAGATGCCGGCGTACGTATCGTAATGGTTGAAGATGTACTCGTAGTTCTTTGACTTCGATTTATCCGGTACAAGCTCTGCGTAACTCGGCAGTGGATTCAGCCTCTCCGCCGTTACCGGGCTTCCATTGAGGAACAGCGTCCTACCTACGTAGGTCGCATTGAGCGTAGCGGCTGACGGCGCGACCGTCGAGCCGCACGCCGAAACAAATACGAGTGCAACGACAGCTCCGGCGCACTTAAATAAACCAGGGGTGTTCATTCAATCTGTCTTCGACCGGCATTGCGGCCGAGCCTCCGTGAGCGTACTCGTAGACCGCTTTGGCAAGCGGCTAAGGACGCGCTGCCGAAGAAACGCTTACGCCAAACTCTATGGCGTCAGTGCGTAGACCGTCCCTTGAGAGTTCAGCGATTCGTCCCCAGGGTGCGGTTCGTTGTTTTCAGGGCCATTCGTGGTGCCGTAAAGCGTTCCATGAACGTCGGTCAAAAATCCCGGCCTCGCTCCATCTGAACCGCAGGCGAAGCTGTGCAGAGTTTGTTTTGCTCCCGTCAACGTGGTCATGCTATACAGGGTACCGCAATTCGAATCTCCACCTCCCTCCGTCGTGCCGTAAAGCGTGCCGTTAACCTCGATCAAACCCGACGGATCGTTTCCGTCCGAGCCTCCGCGAAACTCGTATTGAACGCGCTCTTCGCCGCGGGTCGTAATGCTGTAAACGGCTCCCAAGCCGGGGTCGCCAATGCCGCCCCAGACCGTCGTGCCGTAGAGCGTGCCATTGACGTTAATCAAGCCACCATTAGGTGCTGCTGCATCAGCGCTGCAGCAGGATGCAAATCTGTGAAGCACCTTTTCTTTTCCGTTCGTACTGATGCTATATACAGTTCCGCAGCCGTTACCGGGCCCCATGGCACAGTTCGAACCGCCGCCCACCCACGTTGTGCCATAGAGTGTGCCGCCGACGTCAATCAAGCTGCCGATCGGATTCGCTCCATCGTCGCCTCCCCCAAAACTGTAAAACACCCTTTCGGCGCCGCTGCGGCTGATGCTATACACGGTCCCGCAGCCCGAAAATCCGCCGGACAGTTTGTGGCGGCACTTCGAACCTCCGAAAGCAGTGGTGCCGTACAGCGTGCCGTTAACGTCAACCAGACCGCCGTTGGGGGTCGCGCCATCGGGCGCTCCCTTGAAAGCATAAAGCACGCTCTCTTTGCCTTGTTCGGTCAAAGTGAAAACGCCGCCCTTGCCGGTGCCGTGTGCGTCGCGCGTCGACGCTGTGCCGCCGTAGGATGCGGTACCATAAAGCGTGCCGTCCACCTCAATTAGGCCACCCGCGGGCATGAACGGTTCAGAGGATGCCGCAAAGCGGTACAACGTCTTTTCGACGCCGCGAGTACTGATGCGAAAAACAGCACTTGATGTGGTGCCGTACAAGTCAACGCTCAGGCGAAGCAACGGTGTGTTGGGATATCCGTCGAGACCGTCGAAGCGGTACAGCACCCTGTAAGCAGAAGATGATCTCGGCCTAGTCGTCGCGTGCGCTTGTTTCGTTACTTCGGCGGCGTCAACTGTTCCAGAAAATGGCGTAACCTTCCATGGAGTGACTCCGGGACTGACCGTTAGTACCACGGCAAATGTTACGCACGCACCGCGGCGGCATACGAGCATCGTCCGGTTTTCAGCCTCCCGCCCTGGAGAACCCGCAAAATGAAGATCCTCGCGAACTAACCGCCCGGCCGCCCCGGCCCGCCCGGCCGGGATAGCGCTTCTGCACGGCGAACGCCGATAGCCGCTGATCGGGTCATTTTCTGGGAGGCATTGCAGATGGAAACCTTCGCGTTAGGACGCTACGCCGTTAGCCTCGGCGTTGCCGCAGCATTGCTCGAAGGCTGCGGCGGCTCCCAATTGTCGACTGGAGCATTAGACTCCAAGCCGGAAACTTACGCGATCGCGGCACAGCCGCGCCAACCTCGAACGTGGATGTTGCCGGAAGCTAAAGGCGAGAATCTGCTCTACGTGACTAACTCTGCAATCGACGTTTTTTCATATCCTTCTGGAACGCCCGTGGGCAGCATCGCCGATCCTTTTGCTCATTCAGTTTGCAGCGATCGGCGAGGAAACGTTTTCGTTGTGGACCCGAGCTACGCGCGTGTTACCGAATATTCCCACGGTTCGCTGATTCCGATCGCCATTCTGAGCGTCAACAGTGAACCGGTCTATTGTGCCGTCGATCCTAAGACCAATAATCTTGCGGTAACCACGGGGGGCACCAAGTCATTCTCGACGGTAGCTATCTTTACGAACGAAAAGGGCCGCCCTAAGTACTACGATTATACCGAGTATGGCGGATTCCTAGAGCAGTGCAGCTTTGACGAACACTCCAATCTTCTCATGCGGGCAGAAGGAGGACAGCACGGGTTAGCGGAGCTTCCGAAAGGAGCTCAGGCGGTGGAAAGCATCACCCTCAAGGGCACGTATAAGGGTACGGAGTTGTCCGCCGTGCAGTGGGACGGCAAATATCTCACCATCGCTGACGAAGGCTACGACCTGGAAACCATAGACCGCCTAGTTGTGAAGGGCGGCACTGCAAAAATCGTAGGGCAGACTATCCTCAAGCAAGCTGCGACAGCCCAAACTGCCTTTTATCGCGGCAACGTAATCGCGGGGGCTTACGCGAATACCGGCGTTTGGAAGTATCCATCGGGTGGCTCTCCAATCAAAACAATTTACGGAACAAGCGGAGGGTTAGCCCTCAGCTTAGCAGCTGAAAAGTAACGGATGGGCAGCGGGCTCGTTACAATAGTGTGATGCTTCGCGTGTCTCTGCGCGTTGGCGCGCTTGCTATTTGTGTCGTGTTCTGTGGAGCGGCGCCGATGCCGACGGCAGCGCCCACGATCTATAACCCCACTGTGGCCGAAGCGCCACAGCGCACTCTGCGCTCGGGCGCGTACGGTTCGGCCTCCGGCACCAGCCGGACGGGCGCAGCCATCGACGGTTTTGCCTTGTCGCTTACTGCGAATCACTACACCCTCCGGATGGGCGAGGACTTGTGGTTCGCCGTCGAACTGCGAAACGTTTCCGGACTTCCGATGCGCAGCAGTTTCAGCTCGAGCACCGCCGTATACGACTTTACGGCGCGCAACTTGCGGAGTGGAAATGAAATGACGCGAAGCGCCGTGTCAGGCTTCGGACCTCCTGCGACTTATGAGTTTCCGCCCAACACGTCGCTCTATCTATGGCCCACGCAGCAAGTCACGCCCTACATCCTAGAGGCCGGCACCCACGAAATCCAGGTTACGACAACGAGTGCCGGCCGTACGCTGCGCTCGAATGTGGTCACGCTCGAAGTCTTGCCGCCGCGCGACAGCACGCCGGCTTTTGGCTCGAGCGACCCATCCTCGGGAGCACCATCAGGAACCGCCGTCGGCGGTGCGGCCTTATCGCTCGCGCCCCCGCCTGCGCCGTATCGCGCCGGTTCGCCGATTTGGATCGACACCGAGGTGCGCAATCTAACGCCGGGACCGATCGACGTTATGCAATACATGAGCAGTCTTGACGTTAAGGTTACCGACTTGCAAACGGGTCGAACGCTGGAGCCGCTGGGGAAGTGGGGCGATTGTCTCGATATCTTGCCCAGCCCTAACTGGTTCGAGATACCGAAGGGACAATCGCGTTTCGGGGCGCTGCGCCTTAACCGATGCTTTCAAAGCATGACCCCAGGTATTTACTCGGTTCGAGTCGTGATGTCAATGACCACAGGGCGCTTCGATTACACCCGGGTTGGTACCAAGACGCCGATTACACTGGAATCGAACTCGCTAAAGATTCGCGTGCTTCCGCTGCGTTCGCCTGTGGAGTTGCAATCGGCGATTTACGAAGGGCCGCCGGCTGAGACAGCGACAGGACCTGCAGCAGATGGATTCGCGTTGGCGCTAACGGTAGGCTCGACCGGGAACGATCTCGCTGCTCCTTTGTTTGCGACGGTAGAGCTTCGAAATGTTTCGGGTCGTGTGCAGAATGCGTTTTTCGGCTCCCGTCGCTACGATTATGCGTTCGAAATAGTAAATCGGCAGACGGGGCAGGTCGTGCCACGCGACCCAAACGCTAAGGTTCCGGCCGAGGTCGCTCCCGTGCCATGGAACAGCCGTCCAATCTATCCGGATACATCGTTGTATAGCAGCTTTTGGTTGAGCGGACTCTACCGCTTCACCGAGGGCGGAACGTACACCGTTCGCGTGATCGGCCGCCCGATAATCGGCGGGCGGCGGGCGACGCTGGAGTCGAATTCGACCGAGGCCGAGCTCGACGAGTACCGGAGTGTGCCGTATCCCGGACACTTGTTCTCTCTCCACCTAGAGGCCGACAAGCAAACGTATCGGCTGCACGAACCCATCAAAATACGGGTATCAATTACCAACGTTGCCGGTGCGCCGTATAGCATTTTGGCGGGCTGGCCGCCGGCGGTCATGCTGCCGCTGGTAGTTCAGGATGGCCGCGGCGTTCCGATCGCCGCCACGTCGGGGCGTGTCGGAGTCGCTCGCTTTTGTTCTCAGTGCGGCAGCTACCCGCTGGCACCAGGAGAAAGGGTAACGCTTGGGTGGATGGAGATCAGCAACTTTTGGTACGCTCTAACGCAGCCGGGAACGTACTCCATCACGACAAGTCTTCACGGAGTGGGTTTTGGGAGGATTCCCCACGGCACAGAACATTTTGGGATGAACGGTGAAGACAGGTCGAATCCCATTTCCATACAGATTCTGCCCTGACCGCAAACTAGGGAGAGCCGATGAGCAACGCCCAGATACCTTACGATGGCGTGGTTGGCAATTCCACTAACGCCCCGTACCCTCAGCCGAGTGCATACCTCGATAGGTGGACCCCCTTCCTGCGCCGGCCGGACCCCCAGCCTAAGCCCGCAAGGGGCAGCCCGAAGCTTTAGACTCGACGCGACCGAGCCGCCCGCTCACGCAGCTTCTCGCGGGTCTTCTCAACGCGGCGATCGCGCGTTTCGGGTCGTTTCGCCGCCACTATCCAGTCAACGTACTCTTTGCGATGGGTGTACGACATGGAGTCGAATGCCGTTCGCTCGGTTTTCGTCAGCATTTTTGTGAGAAATGGCGGTACGGCGACGGTGCGCTCTTCGACGTCGGATATCAATGTGACCGTGACGCGTTGGCCGGCTGCGATACCAGCGGCTTCGCGAACCGAGCGGCGAACCGGAATGGACGGCCCGTTCCCTGTATCGCAGATGGTCGTCCGGTAGGTGTGCCCGTCGATCGTCGCGACCACACGTACGCGCCGGCGTCCGTCAAACCCTCGCATCACCTTTTCGGGCACCGCGATGAACGTCATCGTTCCCGCTTCGTTGACGCTCGCGAGCTTCGTTCGAAAGGTCACTTCTTGGCTGATTTTTTGCGAGCGGTCTTAGATTTTGATTCGGATTTTTTTGAAGCCTTGCGATTGAAAGAGATCGCAGCTACTACGAGAGCTTTGAGATCCCGCTTGTTGACCTTGTCGTTTTCGAAGTAATCGATCGCGCGTCGCTGGTTCCCATCCAGGCTGGCGTTGAATACTTTGTTTGGATCGGGAAGACTCGCACCCTGGTTGAACGTGACCTTCACCTTGCCCTTGTGCGCGTTGACACATGCGATGATCCCATCGTGATACCAGACCGGCGTTCCCATCCATTTAAACTCCTCGACCACCTCGGGGTCGGCTTCTTGAATGACTCGCCGAATCTGCGCAAATGTGTCGTGGCGCCAGTCGTCCAGCTCCGAAACGTACTCGTCGATCTTTTGCGATGGGCTCTTCATTTTGCGATTTTTCTAGCGAAGCGTAAAGCGTTTCCTTCGAGATGCCGGCCCTATCTAAAATGCTGGAGGCGTAGCAGGCGCAAGTCTGCTTATCCCCCTGCCTGCTAACGCGACGATTCGTACTTGACCACATCGATCCCAAAGTGATGCGCGAGTCCGATGGGCGTCATGCCGATAGAGCGCATGACGCCCATCGAGCGAGCGTTTTTGGGAAAGGCCACGGCAACGATGCGCGAGATGTCTGGTTTCGCAAAGCCAAGGGCTAGCATTGCCCGCGCAGCTTCGGAGGCGTAGCCTTTCCCCCAGTAGGGAGAGTCCAGGATGAATGCGACCTCGATCTCCGGCGTCTGTTCGAGGTGGCCGAGCCCGCAGTGCCCGATGACCTTTCCGAGGCTCTTGACGACGACGGGATAGAAGCCATATCCTTGCTCGATCTCCAGCTCCCGCATCTTCGCTATTATGCGGGCGGTTCGGTCGGGGCTCCATACGCCACCAGGAATGAACTGCATCACCTCGGGCTTGAGGTAAATGTCTTCTACCGCTGCGGCGTCTTCGTCGTTCCATTTTCGAATGAGCAGACGCTCCGTCTCAACCACCACCGAGTCCATGTAGCGACTTTCGCCGGTGGAACGCGAGCCGCCTCGGCCTCGGCACGCCAGGAAAAGTGAACGGTCCACTGGGAAGATTCTCAAATGAAAGCAAGCCTAAAAACGACGGCTCAAACGTACGTCGCGAAGATGACGAGCATTCGCGGCAGACGCGTCCACCGGCTCTTGATGCGCGAGTTCTCACGGTTCGCTCACGTGCTTCCGGTTACCGCCGAAGACGGCACTCCCGCGCTGCTCGCGGTGGACGAAGACGGCAGCCTCTCAGTCTGTCGAACGGACGGCCGAGGTGCAGCGGTCGCGGTTGCGCAGTGGGCGCGGCTGGAGGGTGCGACGCTCACGATTTCCTACGACTTATTAAAAGATTCGCTCCCGGTCGTGAGCTGGACGATTTGGCATCCAAGTTTCGATCGTGTCGCTGGGGCGCTCACCATCTTGGGTGCGGACGTCCCCCGCGCCGACCATGACCGCATTACCGACATTCTGCGCTCGGCTCTGAGGCCTGGCGCGCTGCGGCGGTAGAGCTTACTCTACGTCGAGCGAATATACGTGACGGCCGAATGGCCGTTGGTGTCTTTGACTTGGATCTGCTCGGTATCGAGCTTGCTGCACGTGAGGCCCTGCGGAACCACGGTCCAGGCTCCGCTGGTGGTGACCGGCGATTGAACCACCCAACATTTCCCGACGATCGTCTCGGCGGTAAACAGCCCCGTGTAACCGTCTTCCACCGCAATCAACGTGAACGACTGTTTAATCGATTCTCCCGCGGGGCTCGACACCGTTCCATTGGGCGTTATCCGGATCACGTTGGGCATGTAGTAGACGGGGTTACAGGAGACCAAGCCAAGCGCGAGGGCAACGGTTAGTGAAAGCTGGCGCGGCCCGATCATGCAAAAAACTTCCCTCCGAGTCGTTCGAGCCCCTGGGGACGGGGCGGTTGCTGGGAGAAGCGCCGCTTTATGGCGCTTCCGACCGGAGCGATTACGCTGCTCTTTAGCGATATCGAGGGAAGCACCCAGCGCTGGGAGGAGCGGCCCGAGGCGATGGTCTCGGCACTGCACCGTCACGACCGGCTCCTGCGCGACGCGATCGAAGCAAACCGCGGCCATATCTTCAAGACCGTCGGCGATGCCTTTTGCGCGGCGTTCTCGCGCGCGACCGATGGGGTTGCTGCGGCATTAGATGTGCAGCTCGCGTTGGCGGCCGAGGATTTCTCGGCGGTCGGTGGACTCCGCGTGCGCATTGCGGTGCATAGCGGCACGACCCACGAGCGCGATGGCGACTATTTCGGCCCAACCGTAAACCGCGTCGCGCGATTGCTCGCCGTCGTGCACGGCGAGCAGGTCGTGCTCTCCGGAGAGACTGCGCAGCTACTGCGCGACGCACTGCCCGGCCAAGCGGAGCTGCGCGACTTGGGCAGTCACCGTCTGAAGGACTTGGTCGAGCCGGAACACGTGTGGCAACTTACGGCGCCTGGTTTGCGCGATCTCTTTCCGCCGCTGCTCTCGCTGGGATCGCTTCCGAACAATCTGCCCCGGCAGGTAACGGCGCTGATCGGGCGCGACGAGGTTGTCGCCGAAGTCGAAGCGCTGATCGCGCAATCTCCGCTGGTGACGTTGGTGGGAACCGGCGGCGTCGGCAAGACGCGCATCGCGCTGCAGGCCGGTGCGGACCTGCTCGACGGCTCCGGCGACGGCGTGTGGTTCGTGGAGTTGGCGCCGCTGAGCGATCCGAGTTTGGTCGCGGTCACGATTGCATCGACGTTGGGATTACGCGAGCAGCCGGAGTATCCGGTGATCGAAACGTTGCTGCGATACCTGAAAAATAGACGAATGCTCCTCATCCTGGACAACTGCGAGCACGTCGTTGCGGAGACCGCGCGAATTGCTGAAGTGATTCTGCGAAACTGTCCGGAGGTTCGATTGCTGGCGACCAGTCGCGAAGCGCTGCGTATCTCCGGCGAGCATCCTTACCGGATGCCGTCGCTGGCGGTTCCCGCGGATGGTGCCGCGCTTACCGCAGCGGAAGCGGTGCAACACGGCGCGGTCGCGTTGTTCGCGCAGCGGGCCGCGATTTCCGACGCGAAGTTCCGGCTGAACGACGAGAACGCGCCGGCCGTGGGCGAGATCGTTCGTCGCCTTGACGGCATTCCGTTTGCGATCGAGTTGGCTGCGGCACGTGTAAAGGTGTTGACGTTGCCGCAAATCGCCAAGAAGCTGGACGAGCGCTTTGCGATGCTGACCGGTGGAAGCCGCACGGCGTTACCGCGTCACCAAACGATGCGCGCGCTGATCGACTGGAGCTACGATCTGCTCTCTGCGGAGGAGCAGAGGCTGTTCCGGCGGCTGTCGATATTTGCCGGTGGCTGGACGCTCGATACTGCCGGCGAGGTCTGCGCCGGCGACGACGTGCTCGACCTGCTCTCGGCATTGGTCGATAAATCGCTGGTCGTTGCCGAGCCTGCCGGCGAACAGCAGCGATACCGCCTGCTCGAGTCGACGCGAGAGTACGCGCGCGAACGGTTGGCGCAAAGCGGCGAGCTTGAGACGATCGCGCGCGCACACGCAGAGGCTTATCTTGCTTTCGCCGAGCGTTTACACCATGCGTTCGACTCGACTCCCGACCGAGTGTGGTTGTCGCAGACGGAACCGGAGTTGGAGAACTGGCGCGCGGCGCTTACGTGGTCGCTCGGCGGGCGAAACGACGTTCTGCTTGGGCAACGCCTCACCGCTAAGCTGGGCGACGTCTGGCACAGCTCCGGCGCAAATGAAGGACTGCGCTGGGTGCGAACGGCGCTTGAAATGGCTGACGAGACGACGCCGGCCTCGGTCGTCGCGCACCTCGACCTTACCGAAGCGCTCCTGTATGAATCACTCGGCCGGATAAAACTGAGCTACGTTCCGGCCGAACGGGCTCTTTCACGCTTTCACGAACTCGATGATCCGATCAGCCTGGCGTATGCGCAACATATCGCGGGCTGCTCACTGGCACGCCGCGGCCAAATTGCCGAAGGGGAAGCACTGCTGCATTCGGCTCTCGAAGCATCGCGCCGGCATGGGGCGCGCCGGCTTACAGGCAGGACGCTGCGGCGTCTCGCGACGGCGCGTGAGGACGCCGGCGAGCTTTCGGCGGCGCGCTTGCTTTATGCGGAGGCTCATGCGATCTTCACCGAAATCGGCGCCGAACGAAATGCAGCGCTTGTGGCGACGTTTCTCGCCGAGTTCGAATTCCGCGGAGGCAATGTTGAATCGGCGCTTACTTTAGCCTCCGAGGCGCTCGTCAGTCACCGCGAACTGCACGATCGAGTCCACGTGATGGTCAGTTTGAGCAATACTGCGGGATACCTCATCGCTTTGCAACGCTACGACGAAGCACGAGAGAGTGCTCGGGAAGCGCTCGCACTGGCGGCGCGCCAAGAGAATTCGGTGCTCGTTGCAACCGCGTTGCAGCACTTGGTGGCCTGTGCCGCATTACGGCGTGTAGAAGAAGACGCGCAAGCCGATAAGATGCGCGCTGCGCGCTTGATAGGCTTTGTCGATGCGCGCCTGATCGAGCTGGAACATCAGCGCGAACATACGGAGCAGCAAGAGTACGACCGTGTAAAAACTGCCCTCCGAGGCGCGATCGGCGTGGGCGAACTCGAGCGGCTCATGACCGATGGACGCACGTGGAGTGAGGATCGGGCCCTCGCCGAAATCATCGCTCTCTAAAGCGTACGCCCCTTACACGCCGGAATCGCACGTAGGTCTAATCGAACGGTGCACGACCGGCGCGCCATGCTGCGCGAAGCTAACCGCTTGACCGTAGGGATCCGCCGGCGGTGAGCCGAGATTCCAAGCCGACTCTCCGCCCGACGGATAGTTCCAGCACTGGACCTGCCCGGAGCCGCCGTCAACGCACCAGAGGTTGCTCCCGACGACGCTCTTGCCTTGCACCTTGTTCAGTGGCGTGTTCTTCGCTCCGACGATGAACGGCTGAACGACGTCCGTGTAATTGTTGTAGCACGTGGCGGAGAGAACGGCATCGCCTTCTTCCGTTAACGTCGTGCCCTTCAGCTTGCTCTGATAAATACCGTTCTGGAACGCACCGCCGGCTTCTTGGTCGCTGACCGCGATGTATTTACCGTCCCACATCGTGCCGCCGGGGAAATAGATCGTTCCGCTAAACGAGTCTGTCGTCATCGTGCCTTCGCCGGCCGCGAGTTCGCAGACCGCGGGCGCGGTGCTCTCACCTGCACCGACGAGGTTGTCGTGCCGGTCGTAACCCATCGTCCAGAGGTATTCACAAGACGAGCTGCTGTAGGTCGTGCCGCTGCTGGGGCTGCCGCCGAGGTAGACCGTGACTTCCCCCGGATCAAAACTGGTGACGGCGACGTCGCCGTTTGCGTCGACCGAACAGCCGATCGGCGTGCCGCCGGGGCTGTATGTGGTGATCGGGCTCGTGCCGCCGCGCGCGTACTCGACGGCCGTGCCGCTGCCGTAGTTCGCGATGAAGACGTCGCCCTTTTTGTCGACGCACTGACCATAGGGCTCGTCGAACCCGGTCAGCGTCCCTACCGCCGTGCCGCTGGGATAGTGGTAGACGTAGACGTCGTTCGTGTCCTCGTCGGAGACGTAGAGAAGCGCCGAATGTGCGTCCGGGAGTGGTTTCAGCCACGATCGGCCGCGATCCGGATGGACCGGGCGCGCGACGTAGTGAGGCATCGTCAGAGCGATGGAGCCGTGGCCAGAGAGGGGTGTCAAGCTTGCCGGCGCGGGCGCCAGGCTCGAAGAGCCACCGCCGTTGCACGCAGCGAGCAAGGCAGCCAGGCTTACGCCGGCCACGTACCGGGCGAAACTCAAGGTTTTCATCTTTACCGATTCGGCGGCCGGTTGCCCGGACCCCGCGTTTGGTCAGAGCTCGAACGTCGTCCAGTCGTAGGGCTTGAAACCCCGTCCGACGTCGACCCACCCGGCACGATAGGCCTTACCGATGCCCACCTCATCGTCAAAGCCGGCGACGGCAACGGGCAGAGTCTGCTCCGGCCTGATATAGCGCAAGTCGGTCACGGGAAGTGTGCGCACGAACCTTTCGAGCAGTTCGTTGCCCTGCGCGGCGCGCGCAAACTCGTCCTTCGTGAGGCGGCTTATTGCCCGCCTAGCCAGCGATTGAAAGTACACATTGTGCATCTCGGTCTCCAGAATCTTCCGCTGCATCGTTCCGAATACGCTGAATGCGATTTCGATGGCGTCTCTAATCTCCGTGTCGGGCTGGAACGGCGGGTCCAATAACACGACGTCGGCCGACTTTGAAACCGCATGAGCGATGCCGACTGGCGAGTTGCTCGCCACGCCGCCGTCGCAGTACTCGTTCATCGAGCCGTCCGGTCCCGGCATGAGGACGGGATCGAATGCGATAGGAAGCGCCGCCGATGCGAAGATCGCGCGATGCAATAAATCCGCAGTGGCTTCGCGCACGACGGTTTGCGAGCCGAGAGAAAGCTGCAGTGCTCGCACCACACGCTCGGGTAGCTGCGCGCCCGTGCCTTGCGGGCGCAGAAAAAAGTACTCGGGCCGTTGTAGCGTGAGGTTCGTTACCGCCCACACCATCACCATCGCAAGCGGCGTCGTGGGATCGACGTGCCGGACGATCCAGTCGTAGGCGGGCTCACTTTGCAAGACGCCAGTTTGATTGCGTGCTAGCCGTGCCAACGAAACGACCGATGCAGCGCGGTTGGCGAGCCCGCTCTGCGAATCGCGCAAAGCTTGATACTCCGGCTTCAGACGCATGATATTCTCGCCGCTGATTCCGTACCACAGGTCGTGTAGTCTGGTGTACTGACCGGTGGCAACGAACCAGCCGTTGAGCGCCCCGATCGACGTTCCGCAAACGATCTCGTACGGGGGGATCGGTGACCCATCGCTCACGCCGCCGGCAGCCGCCAACGCGCCGATGAGTCCGGCCTCGTACGCGCCGCGCGCGCCGCCGCCGCTGAGCACGAGGGCGCGATCGAGCGGTTCTACTTCCGGCGCGTCGCTCTCCGATGTCCCAAGCAAGGCCGGTGCGAGGCCAGATGCGCCGAGGGCAACTAAGAATTTACGCCGTTCTATCGAGGCCATTGAGCGTTCTTGGTTAACGGCCGCGCGATATCCCCCGAGGTAATTGAGACCGCCGAACGAACGCGTGGTACGGCATGTTCGTCGCGCTTAGAATGATACGCATCGCCGATCGCGCGAGGCGCTGATCGTTGCGCCGACCGCTGCCAACCGGCCTGGCTCTCGCGGCGCTCGGCATCGTCTTCGGCGACATCGGAACGAGCCCGCTATACACGATCAGAACCTGCTTTACGACCGCCGATGCGATGCCGACGGCCGAGAACGCCGTCGGCATCGCCTCAATCCTCATTTGGGCGCTCTTCTTCGTCGTCTGCATCAAGTACGTCACGGTTTTGATGCGCATCGATCACGACGGCGAGGGCGGAATTCTCGCCTTGCTCGCGCGCGCCGAGCCTCCGCGAATCTTCGGCGTCCCAATGCGTCCCGATTGGATCGTCTGGGTTGCGGTGATCGGTGGAGCGATGATCATCGGCGATGGGATGATCACGCCTGCAATCTCGGTGATCTCGGCGGTCGAGGGGTTGCGCGTCGCGACACCCGCCGCACAACCCCTTATCGTGCCGATCTCGGCCGGCATCTTGCTGGCGCTGTTCGCCATCCAGTGGCGTGGAACGCAGCGCGTTGGAGGAATCTTCGGCCCGATCATGGCCGCATGGTTTGTCGCAATCGCCGCAGCGGGCCTGATCGCGATCGCCGCGCATCCCGCGATCCTTGCCGCGCTCAATCCGCTGCATGCGCTGCGGTTCGTCACGCACCACGGCGTCTTCGGATTTCTCATCTTCGGCGCGATCATTCTCGGAATGACGGGTGCTGAAGCGCTCTATGCCGACATGTCGCACTTCGGGCGCATTCCCATCACGCTCGCATGGTACGGCTTCGTCTTCCCGGCACTCATTCTAAACTACGTCGGCCAGGGTGCGGTCGTCGCCGCAAACCCCAGCGCGCTCGACTCGCCGTTCTACGCGCTCACGCCGGGCTGGACGCTGATGCCGATGGTGGCCCTCGCCACTGCCGCCACCATCATCGCGTCACAGTCGCTGATATCGGGCGCGTTTACGCTGACCGAACAAGCCATAGCGCTGAATCTCTGTCCCAATATGACGGTCCGGCATACATCCAAGGATCAGCGCGGACAGGTCTACGTACCCTTGGTTAACGCGATGCTCGCCGTCGTCTGCATCCTTCTCGTCGTCACATTCCGCAGCAGCGACCGGCTCGCGTCCATGTACGGTCTCGCCGTCTCCGCGACGATGTTCGCGACCGACATCATCTTTTACGTCGTCGCGACTCGCACGCTGCAGTGGAAGCCGGTGTTGGCCCTGGCGGTAGCCGGGTCTTTCGCGCTACTCGACGCGACCTTCGTCCTTGCCGGCCTGCACAAGTTCATCGACGGCGCGTGGCTGCCGCTCGCCATTGCCGCGGTGATTTCGCTCACCGCGGTCACCTGGCTCATGGGGCGCCGGGCGGTCGCGCGCGAGCTCCTCGAGGAGCGCGAGTCGGTCGAGAAGTTCGCGGCCGAGCACGCGGCATCGGCCGACGCGCCCAAAGGCGCCGTCGTGCTTCTCAGCGGCGATCCCACCGGCGTCCCTTTCGTCAACTCTCATCGCTGGCTCGACCGGCTCGCCAGCGACGAGATCGTCATCGTGCTGACCATAAAGAGCATAGCGCGACCGTATGTCCCCGAAGCTCAACGTGTAACCATCGACGAGATCTCGAAGCGCTTCGTCCGCATTCGCGCAGACTTCGGTTACATGGAGATGCGAAGATTGACGCCGATTCTGCGGGCCTGCGGGGCCGCGAGCTTGGACATCGACAAGGACACGACGTCGTTCGTCTTTGCCAATCCCGTCATCGTCGGAAAGAGCCAGGGCGGGTGGCCGCGTTGGCAGCGGGGGTTCTTCGAGCTATTGCAGCGCAACTCGCGCACGCTGGCGGCGGAGCTCGAAATCAAGGCAAGCCGCCAAATCGCGCTCGGCGTCGAGGTCCAAATCTAGGAAAGCTCTATGGATGCGTGACGAGGGTCAATCGGATCGTGCGCTTCTCGCCTGGATGAAAGTAATAGCCGTTGACGCCGGCTCCACCGAGCACCGGATCGATCGAAGGATTTCGCGCATAGGCGGGAGTGTGGGCGTCCTGCGGTAGCCACGATTGGTAATAGTATTCGACGTCGTCGGTCTGAGCGTTGAAGATGTTGACGACGTCCGCGCGGAGGTCGTAGCCGCGGTGCGTCTTCCACGTCCCCTGGGCGTCGAACGTTACCGACGCGGCCGAGACGGCGTTACCCTCCTGGTCCAAGACCCGGGGCCCGAAGTAGCGTAGCCGCAGGCTCGAGGCATAGTTGGGCTCATCCACCGTGACTCCGGCCGCCGTGACGGCGTCGATCGACTCCGGTACGAACGTTCCCTGATTGCCGGGATTGTCGAGAAAGCGCGCATTCGACGTGGCAATGTCGGCGTCCAGCGTCAGCCACGGCAGGGGCTGGTAGAAGTTCGCAAACTCGATGCCGCGTCGCATCGTGGGGCCTCCGGCGTACGTGACGCCGGCATCGCCGTCGAAGATCAGCTCGGAGTCGAGATGCAGCTGCCAGAAAGAGATCGTGCTATTCAACCCACCGCGGGAATAACGATAGCCCAGTTCCGTCCCTTCTGCGCGAGCCAGAGGCGCGTTCTGAAGAACGGGTTGTCCTAGAGGGTTGTAGGGCATCTGCGTCTGAGGATCGAGCGTATCGGTAACGCCGCGTGCATCGTTACTGTGAAAGCCTTGGCCCCAGTCCGCGTAAAGCTCCTGATAGGGCGATAGGGTATACGCCGCGGTGAATTTTGGACAGACGATGCCGGAAACGACTCGCCCCGAGTCGGCGCCGACGCTGCCGTCGACATCGACGTTGTACGCGTCCCAGCGCAGGCCCGGCGTCAGTTGTAGGCGCCGTCCCACCCGAATGAGGCTCTGCACCCAGGCGTAGCTGTTGCGCTCGACGACGTGCGCGAGACTGAGCGTGCCGCCCGGATACGGTACCTGGTCGTGGGCGAGAAAGAGCCCGACCTCGGGGATGTTGTCGTTGCGTACTCCGAGGCCGCCGGTCGTCGTGACCTTGCCGTTTGGATTGAGGCTTCGTGAAATGTTGAGTCCGGAGACGAAGCGCCGGTCGAGCTGTTCGCGCTGATCTCCGCAGGCAAAAACGAACGGATTCGGCACCGTCGTGTGCGGTGCGGCGTGCGCGGCACCCGGGACGTCGTTCGCCGGACAGTACGAGATGTAGTCGTTGACGTGCAGCGGTCCGGGATCGCAGGTCACGTATCCGGGCTTGCACGTGATCGGATTGTGCGTGACGTTATAATAATCGGTTGCGTCGTCCAAGTAGTAGGTGAAATCGGAGAAGAGATTGAGGTACTGTTGGAACCCAAACGCGTTTACTTGCGTAACTCCGCGAGAATCGCTCTCCTGCCACTGGCCGGCGAGCGAATAACGGTAGGTCGTGCCTCCATCCCAGGGATCGATCAAGCCGTACGGGCTCAGCTCTCCGGCGGCCACCAGCCGCTCCGGAATCTGGTCGCTCGACTGAAATGTGCCGTGGTATCCCATGGCGGTGACGCTGAGGTTGGTGTTGGCGGCAGAACGGCTCCAGCGTAAGACGCCATTGAACTTGCCGTACTCGTCAGGACGCACAAACGAGCCGTTGTCGTGGTAGATCTGAAACGCGTAGAGTAAGTTGCCGGCGCCGACGCGTGGGGAACCCGCGATCAGAACGTTCCCATAGCCGTAATTTCCGATTCCGAGTTCGGCAATCGGCGCCACGAGTGTATTCTTGTAGTAAATCGCATACGCCCCGGCGGCGGAGAAATCGCCGTTGTAGGCATAGTAAGGCCCTTTCTCGTAGTCGACGTAGCTGACGAGCTCGGGGATCAGCCAGTTGATATCGGAGTATCCTTGGCCGTGCGCGTGAGTCGGCAGATTGATCGGCGTTCCCACGACGGTGCTCTCCAAGTCGGTCCCGTGATCGAGTTGAAAGCCGCGCAGATAATACTGGTTCGCTTTCCCTTCACCGCTGTGCTGGCTAATGAGCAGCCCGGGAATCGCTTCCAGAATTTCGCCGGGGCGCAAAACAGGGCGCGTCTCTATCTGTTTTTGGTCGATCGATCCAACTGAGGCGGCAGGCGCTTTGCGGATCAGATTTATATTGCGTCCATGCGAAATGACGTGTCCGATCGTCCGGTATGGGTGCCGTGGCGGCGGAGTCGGCGACAATGCGACCGTGAGCGAGAGCGCGGCAAGCACGAAAATCTAACGCCAGGGCGGCGCGAATGGATTCCGTGCCCCCTCGGGCTATGGCGAGATCGCGAAGACCGTTCCGTGATTGGTCGCGCCGCCGGCCGCCGTAACGCCGTAGAGCGTACCGTTCAAATTAGTCAGCCCAGCATACGGCGATGCTCCGCCGCTATCCGAGCCGAACGCGTAGAGCAGGCTCTCCTTGCCGGCCGTGGTGATCCCGAACGCGACGCCTTCGCGGTGCGCGCCGCCGCGCGTTGTCGTGCCGTAG
>Ga0182024_10012171_pt1 | contig 17066 bp, 12 predicted proteins | sample P32metaG_FD_120480 | JGI IMG/M metagenome (GOLD analysis project Ga0182024, IMG submission 120480) | Permafrost microbial communities from Stordalen Mire, Sweden - P3-2 metaG (Illumina Assembly) | ecosystem: Environmental > Terrestrial > Soil > Wetlands > Permafrost | place: Sweden: Stordalen...
AGGCTGGTTCCGGCTCCAAACTCTCTCTCCATCTCGGCCATGAAGGGGGCCATGTCGCCATTTCCACCCATGTGCCAATCGTGATACGCCCAGGCATCGCTTATGGGCCAGAGATCTTGCTCGGGAAGCCACGTCTTCCACATCCCCAGGGTAGGGAAGGACGGTGTGCCCGTTTCCACGGAGAACCCGTGGTTCAGCATGGTGAAATATAGTTTCGGATCCACATATTTATAAGGCCCGCTGTTTTGCAAGTTCACCTGATTTGAGGTAGGCGTGTAATATCGCGTGCCGTCCAGCGTTCGAATTAACTCGTCTAGTCCTTCGTTCAAAGTCGGCTGCGGTACGCCCTCGTTGCGCCCGCACCAGATCGCAATGGACGGGTGATTGCGGAAACGCAGGATCGTGTCGCGCGCATTCTCAAGGAACAGTTGAGGATCTTCCGGCTCCACGTTGTAGGACTGCGTGGAAGCCCAGAAATCATTCCAGACCAGCAGTCCGTACTCGTCAGCAAGATCGAAGAACACTTCTTCTGTGCTCTGTCCCACCCAGTTTCGAATGATGTTGAGATTCGCGTCGCGGTGCAGTCGAAAATAGGGTTCTAGTTTTTCGCGTGAAACTCGCTTGCGCGAATCATCCATACCCCAACTGCCGCCACGTGCGGCGATGCGCACTCCATTCACGCGAATGGTCAGGAACGGTGACGCGCGTACATCCTCCACCGCCTTCACCGCTGCAGATTTCTCCGCCCCTGGTCTCAAGGACGCCACCCACCACTTCCATCCCTCCTTCCATTCCGGCGGGAAAATACTGGGATAAGGGTCACCGTCGGGAATATTGCGGATCCCTTCATGCGTGATGTCTACAATCTTTTCGTTTTTGTCGCGCGCGGCCGTAGGGGAATAGTCCACCCGTCGTAAGTGCCCCATACTATCAAGCAGACTGATTTCGTACGTTAGCTCGCGGATGCCGAATCGCACGCGCTTCGAATCGGATAACTTGCCGCCTTCAGAAAAAGATAAGTTCAGCGTATACAGCTCCGGCTTTCCATAGCCGTTGGGCCACCATAGTCGCGGATTCTTCACAGTCAGCTGGCTGAATTCCGCTGGTGCCAACTTCACCTCGTTTGCCCCCGGCTTTAAAGAAATATTTTTAGTCACCGTAACGTTGTCGAAAGACGCCGTGAGCGTTCCACTCACAGCCCGCGAGGAATCGTTCAGCAGCGGAACATTTATTTCAACATCGGCCTGCTGGATATCTGGCAACGGAAGCTTTGTAACCACTTGAGCGTCGCCGAGCCGCACGATGCTGGTGGATCTCAACACCACCGGCTGCCAGATACCGGTGTCTCTATCGCGAATGGCTGGAATCCAATCCCATCCTTCCGTATCCACAAACGTCGGGCCATCCAGGCACAACGCGCCGCCGTTTTCACCGGGACCCGCTTTGATGCTCTGCTCGTGCGGTATTCCCGGATGGGGCGGAGGAGAAACGCGTACTGCGAGCACATTTTTCTGCCCAAATGCCATTACATCGGTCACATCAAAAGTCCCGCGTATGAATGCGCCTTTTATCTTCCCCAGCGACTTCCCATTCAGCCAGACGGCCGCAACATAATTAATTCCCTCAAACGTGAGTGTAAGTCGCCGGTCTTGCCAATTGTTTGCCCCGTCGAACTCCGTCCGATACCAGTAATCCTGCTTGTTTAAGCTCTCGGGAATCGCAAGATTATTCAGACCGAAGTCGGGATCAGGATATACGCCCTGATCCACCATGGTAGTTAATACTGTGCCTGGCACGGTCGCTGTCCACCACTTCTCGGTCGAGAAGTCAGCTTGAGAAATCACCTCACCAGCCGCGCTGACCTCCGGAGCCGGACGCAACTTCCATCCTCCCGCCAGTGTCCACTCATTTATTGCATCCGCTTCAATTCGAATGCCCGACAAACTTCTCGGAGAAGCTATCGCTGCCTTTATGGGTTTGGAGAATGGCGCTTTCGAGTGCGGCATGCTGGCTGGATCCTGCGGCGCGCGGTACCCGGCTTGTTGCTGGGTCTGGAAAGGCCAAGGCTTTGAAGCTTCTTCAAACAAAACAGTTTGAAAATCTGGGGTCTTATCAAAGGTGCTTTTGACTTCATCATCATTCAGCCCGCGTCGCAGAACCGTTAGGCCGGCAATTTTGCCAGCAAAATGTGCCCCATCAGGCCATGGAGACATGGGAGGCGCCAAAACTACCCAACCATTTACCGACCCCAGGTCGAGCTTTCCGCTTGCGACTCGCCTGCCCTCCACAAATAAATGGAAATCGCGGCCATCGAAGGCAGCCGCAACAAAGTGCCATTTGCCAGGACCTATAGGTACAACGGCCGATAGTGTGTTGTCTTTGCCTGCCCACAGAACAATCTTTTTTCCATCCGTGCCCAGATATCGCGAACACTCCCCGTCCGGTTCGCCCAGCCCCGCGATCGCGCTCAAGGCCTTAGGGTTCTCGTCTACATATATCCACGCATATAGCGTCCATGGCGATTCCGCGCGTGTGACCGTATCGTTCTTCACCAGAGGTTTCTTTAGGCCCTCGCCATCCGGCAGGAAAATTCCGTTATATGGTCCGTAATACGGTGGATCATTCGTGGGAATTACGGTTTGTGCGGCAGTCTCTCCGACGAATGACAAAAATATAGTTACGACCACGACAATTACTCTCATCCCTCACCTTGCCTGGCGTAGAAAACAAGCCGCAGGAATACTGTGCCAAGAATCGCTCCCCCGCAAGCTTTCTGTCGCTGGAATCTTTGAACCGAACAAAGGGTGATGAAATTGAGTGCGGGCGTTGGAATAGTTCGTATTTTATGTGCTGATCGGAATTGCCAAGACGTCTTCTATGGTTGAAAAAAGATCTGCGACGTTCAGCGGCTTTGTGAGGTACGCGTCCATCCCCGCCGCCAGACACGCTTCTCGGTCTCCCGTCAACGCGCGTGCGGTCATCGCAATAATTGGAACGTGATCTTTGCTTTCTGATTCACTCCTGCGAATCGCCAGCGTTGCCTGCAAGCCGTTCATTTCCGGCATTTGGATATCCATCAGGATCAGGTCAAACCTGCCTTCTTTCATGGCCTTGAGAGCAGTTCCGCCGTTCTCGGCTGCCGTTACGACATGTCCTCTTTTTTCCAACAAGCGAGTGGCCAGAATCTGATTCACGCGATTGTCTTCTACCAACAGGATTTTCAGTTTTCCGCGGTTCTCTCGCAGCGAATGCACGGTAACCACAGCAGCTTTTTCCGTCTTGGGCGGCGATGCCAGCACGATTTTGATGGCCTGCAGCAGGTTCGACCGCTTCACCGGTTAGGTTAAATAGCCAGAGATGCCCAGTTCCCGGCATTGCGCTGCATCTCCTCGCAAACCGGCAGAAGTCAGCACGATGATCACCGTCTTTTCGAGCCGCGTATCGTTCTTAACGATCTTCGCTGCGCTGAACGCGTCCATCCCACGGATTTGTGCATCCAGGATAACCAACGCAAAAGGCTGCCCCTGTCTTTGCGCGCGTTCGAGAAGTGTGAGAGCTTCGGGACCGTTTTCCGCTAGCGTCGGCTTCATCTCCAAGCCCAGGACCATCTCATGGAGAACCTGACGATAGGTTGAATTATCATCCACCACCAACACCCGTAGGTCTCGAAGCGTCTGTGCTTCCACCGGCTCATATTTCCTGGTCGACTGTTTCTGAGTCTGGAGCAGCAACGTGAAGTGAAACACGCTACCTTTGCCAATTTCGCTCTCTACCCAGATCCTTCCACCCATCATGTTTACCAGGCGAGACGAAATAGCCAGGCCCAGGCCCGTTCCGCCGTATTTGCGAGTGATGGAAGTATCTGCCTGCGTAAAGGCCTCAAAAATCGTTACCTGTTTTTCCTCTGAAATTCCTACACCCGAATCTTTGACGGCAAAATTGAAGGTCGCCTGGTTATCGGATTCGTTTTCGACCCCCAACTCCACCGGAATTGGTAGTCGGTATGCCAGCATCCCTATGTAGTGCATCGCCCGTATTCCGGTTCCCATAGCTATCGCGCCACCGCTCAACCAAAGCAGCCGCGTTTTCCCGTGCGCAGATGTCACCCTGGTAGCGAGATCCAGCGCGGCATAGAACGCGCCAATAGCCATGAAAATGGACAGGACTACAAGGACCGCATCGTAATGGCCGGTTACGGCCACATCTGTCGACATCATATTCCAGGACTCATAAGCTTCTGTGTGTGCCATGGCATCAGAAAGCGCAGCGCTTGGAGTCGCGCTAAAAATCCTTTGGCCTCACGGATTCCGCAGCGAGTGCCCGCTCGAAATCCACGCCAAAGGAAAACCTGTGCCAAGGGATAGTTCTGGAAGGGAATTCTAGTGTGACGCATGCCCAAGCAAAGTCAAGATCGGGCGGCAGAACAATGACTAAGCTGGTTAACATCCTCCGGTGCTAGCGATTCGTCTGCGGCTGTTCCACACCGGTCTCTTTTGAAATTGATTCCGCTTTAATTGGTCACAAGGTGCCTGACCCTTCCCGTGACTTTGCGGGATTGGTGATCGCCGTGATGATGGCCGAACCTCAGCATGCTCCGTTGATTGACGAGTTGCAGTTCAACCCTGATCTGAAGGTTTATCTCGTTCCCTGAACCGAGATTTTTGGGGGTAAGATCTCCAGTGCAGCCTCGCGGAGACCCAATGTTGACATCCGGGAAAATGGTCGGGTTTGTTCCCACCAAGGACTACGAAAAGGCGCGGACGTTTTATGAAGCAAAATTAGGATTCGATTTTGTCAGCCTGGATCAGTTCGCGTTGGTTATGCGCGCAGGCGCGCACATGATCCGCATCGTGAAAATGCCTGATTTCACTCCATCGCAAGGAACGATCCTGGGCTGGGAAGTTAAGGATGTTGCGTCGGTCGCCGGTTGGCTTAAGGATCGCGGCATAGACCTCGAAAAGTATCCGTTTGTGCAAGATCGCGAACTGGGGATTTGGACAACTCCTAACGGCGACAAAGTGGCGTGGTTAAAAGATCCCGACGGCAACATTCTCTCCATTAGCCAGCACCACTAGCCAGTGGACCTCGCGAAGCGCACACTTCAACTCCGCAATACTGCCAATACCTAAAAAAGGCTGAGGAGTGCCAGGTTACCACCTCACATCCGCATTGAATCTGTCGCCCACGAAAGATGCATTTGTTGGCAAAATAAGACAACCAGCCTATTCCGTATCCGGTTCTAACTTCGAGCATCTCGAAGTCCCGCCCGACCGAAAGGAGCTCCATGACTAAATTCACGGAACACGTACCCCTAGCAGGAAGCGAAAGACTGCCGATGCCCGGCGCCAAGCCTGTCGGCGCAGCAGATCCCGACGAACAGCTGCAGGTAACCGTTCTGTTAAAATCCAACACCACCATGGAGGCTCGCGAAAGCGCCGTACGCACGCTAACCAGCCAGGCGCCCGCACAACGCAAGCATCTCACTCGCGACGAGTTTGCAAAAACCCGCGGAGCAGCCGCGGCGGACATTGAAAAGGTCACGGAGTTTGCGCATCAATACCGACTCACCGTGGTTAGGTCTGACGCTCAGCGACGGTCGGTTATTTTAGCCGGCACAGTCGCCAGCTTCAGCCAGGCATTTCAGGTGGAACTTTCCACGTTTCAACATCTCACTGGAACGTACCGCGGCCGTTCTGGCGTGATAAACATTCCCCGTGAGCTCAGCGGCATTGTTACGGCGGTCTTGGGTCTGGATAATCGCCCTCAGGCCACACCGCACTTTAGAATCAAAAATGTCGCCAGCACTGCGCGTGCGCGCGCGTCACAAACTGCCGGCACCTTTACTCCGCCGCAGGTCGCGTCTTTGTACGATTACCCTGCGAGCGGCACTGGCAAAGGCGAGTGCATCGCGCTGATCGAGTTGGGCGGAGGGTATAAGGCTGCCGATGTGCAACACTACTTCACTAGCGTTTTAAGCGTCACTCCGCCGAGCGTACAGGCAGTTTCAGTTGACGGCGCCCAGAATTCCCCGACCGGAGATGCTAGCGGGCCCGACGGGGAAGTGATGCTCGACATCGAAGTGGCCGGAGGCATCGCGCAACAAGCCAACATTGCCGTCTACTTTACCGCCAATACCGATCAGGGTTTTTATAACGGCATCTCCACCGCGCTTCACGACACCACCAACCACCCTTCGGTTATCTCCATCAGTTGGGGAGGACCGGAATCGAGCTGGAGCCAGCAATCGCTTACGGAATACAACACCTTGCTGGAGGACGCGGCAACTTTGGGCGTTACCGTTTGCGTCGCGTGCGGTGATAACGGCTCTACCGACGGAGTTACCGATGGCTTACAGCACGTGGACTTCCCAGCTTCGAGCCCGTATGCGCTGGCTTGCGGTGGCACCCGGCTAACTGCGTCCGGCGGCGGTATCACCGGCGAAGTTGTTTGGAACGAACTCTCCAAGAACGAGGGAGCCACAGGCGGAGGCATTAGCGCGGTCTTTCCGAAACCCGACTATCAGGCTAACGCCAAGGTTCCCGGCTCCGTGAATTCTGGAAACTTCGCCGGGCGAGGCTTGCCAGACGTAGCTGGCGATGCCGACCCTGAATCCGGCTACGATGTTTACGTGGATGGGCAAGCCACTGTCATCGGCGGTACGAGCGCGGTCGCGCCCCTATGGGCGGCTCTGGTGGCGCGCATAAACCAAATCGTCGGAAAGCCTCTCGGCTTCCTGAATCCAACCCTGTATCAAAATGTTGGTGCAGGCGCTTTCCATGACATCACGAGCGGCAATAACGGCGCTTACGCTGCTGGCGCAGGCTGGGATGCTTGCACTGGTCTTGGCAGCCCCGATGGCGCTGCCATCGAAGGAGTGCTATCTGGGCAACCAGCGTCTAAGTCATCGTCAGCAAAACGATAGCGATTACCACTGATAAATAACCGTAAAAGCCCCAGGAACGCCAATTTACGATTGACGTATCGCAGCCACATTGGGTTGGCGTTTCCGTGCGATTGCGTGTCTGTGTCATTAAGCTCTAAAAAAGTCTGCAGCCGAAACTTGGGCTACCGGGACAGATCCAGCGAGCCCTTTAGCTGTATGTCGCGCGAGGATGCCCCCGCCAGCACGTCAAATTTGCCCGGCTCCGCAACCCAGTCTTTCTTTTCCGTGCTGTAGTAAGCCATCGCGCTCTTATCGAGGGTGAACCGCACCGTGGTGGAGGCGCCCGGCCCCAGCTCTACGCGGCGAAACCCTTTTAACTCCTTTACCGGACGGTCGATGCTGGAGTGCTCTGGATGAACGTAGAGCTGCACTACTTCCGCCCCAGAGCGCTTTCCCTCGTTCGTCAGCTTCATGCTCACTTCAAACGTCGGGCCACGCGCACCTTTACCTGGCGTAATTTTTAGATCGCTGTAAGCGAAGTTGGTGTACGACAAGCCGAATCCGAAAGGGTATTGCGGTGCTACATCATGCTTGTCGAAATAGCGGTAACCAACATAGATCCCTTCGGCGTATGTTACGTGCAGATTTTCTCCGGGATAATTTCCGTACGCTGGCGACTGTTTGAAATCATTGATAAATGAGAAGGGAAGTTTGCCCGAAGGATTCACGTCCCCAAACAACACATCCGCAACCGCGTGTCCAATTTCTTCCCCCCCAAACCATGCGTCCAGAACGGCCGGCACTTCGTTCACCCATCGGCTGACGTTGACCGGCCCTCCTGCATTAAAAATCACCACTGTATTGTGGTTCGCCTTGGCAATCTCTTGAATCAGTTCATCCTGACCACTCGGCAAATCAAGTGTCTTGCGATCGAAGTCTTCGGACTCAATGCCAGGTCCATTCCCAACTAGCACAATCGCTGCATCCGCTTTCGCTGCAAGGGCGACAGCTTCCTTCCGTAGTTGATCGCGAATCTCCGCTGTATCTTTGCTGGGATCCTCGCCCTCCATGGAAACACCGAGTGCGTAACTGACTTGGATGGTCCCGGCTCTTTCCTTTATCCCGTCCAGCGGCGTCACCGCGTACTTGTATTTCACCAGCGAACTGCCGCCTCCACCGGTTCTGGCCACCGCCGCGCTTGGCCCGATCACCGCCAGGGTCTTGATTTTGCCAGGATCGATGGGAAGCACATTTCCGGCATTTTTGAGCAGCACGATACTTTCCGCCGCACCACGCCGGGCCGTAGCCCGTTGCGCCTGCGTATCAATCGCTTGCGACGTATTAGCACTCCCCGACCGATCGAAAACACCGCTGACAAACATGACCCGCAAAATCCGGCTCACATTATCGTCCAGAGTTTCCTTGGAAATGTTGCCTGCCTTCACCTCCGCCACAACTTTCTCGGGCGCCAACCAATCGCCGCTGTTTCCAGCCGCCTTCGTATCTTCCTGTGCTAACCACGATCTGGCCGCTTCTCCGCCCGGCATTTCCACATCCATACCAGCGTTCACTGTGGGTGCCGTGCTGTAAGTGCTTCCCCAATCGGAGACCACAAACCCCTTGAAGCCCCAATTCTTTTGAAGCGTATCTTTCAGCAGAAACGGATTCTCTGCGCAATATTGTCCGTTTACCTTCTGGTAGGCGGACATCACCGACCAGACCCCGGCCTCCTGCACCGCCGCCTTAAACGCCGGCAAGTAAATTTCGTTCAGCGTCCTTTCATCGATCGATTCATCCACGCGATGGCGCTCGAATTCCTGATTGTTGCCGTCAAAGTGTTTCACGGTGGCAATCACGCCCTCACCCTGCACGCCTTTGATATACGCAACGCCCATGCTCGCCGCCAGATAAGGATCCTCGCCGTACCCTTCGAAGTTTCTTCCCCATAAGGGCACGCGCTGAATATTCACCGTTGGGCCCAGAATCATGTCTCGCCCAATCGCTCGCATCTCCTGCCCCACCGCTTGCCCCACACTTTGCGCGACCGCCGGATCCCAGGTCGCCGCTACTGCGATCCCCGCCGGGAATGCCGTGCTCGTAAAGGGATCGGGTTCCGATTTCGTTGTAGCCGAGGGCCCCCTCCACGACCTTATTCCTATCGGTCCGTCAGACATCTTGATCGCCGGAATCCCCAATCGCGGAATCGCAACCGTCTCCATCCAGTTTGCTCCGGCCAACAGGCTGACTTTCTCCTCCACGGTCATGCGGCCGAGCAGATCCCACACACGCTCATCAGCAGGCAGCTTCGTATTCTTGTACGCAACGTTGGAAGGAATTTGTTGAGATCGCGAATCCTGAGACCGTCCAGGGCTGATCCCCGCGAGCAAAGCCGCAAGCGTCACGGCAAACATTGCACTCAACGTGAAGATATTTTTGGCTTTTAAGTAATTGCGAAGGTTCACGGTGATAGTCCTCACTGGCAACACCGCCGCATCCTACACAACGGCAAGTTCCCGCGCAATGAATGTTCGGACCGGAACTCCTGGCTTACCTACACACTTGTAGATCATCGGCACTGAAGTGACGCGAGTTTTTTGCGAATACTTTCAAACTCCTACTTCAACGGATAGCAGTCGAGATCATTTGCAAACTGCATCGGACCCGAGTATCGCTTCCTGATTTCATTTTCGGTCTGATTCTCGTTGCCCAGCGTTCGCAACATGCGATGGGATAAAACCAGGCTCTTCACGTGCGCGTCCGCAGCAATCTGTCCGATCACTGAAGGCGGCATGTGCAGGCGCCGCTCCACTCCTGTAACTCCTTCCGGCACCGCATTGTGTGCAATAAACAGATCGGCATTGTTCGCCAACTCCACGAGGCCTTGGCCCTCGCCGTTGGTGTCCCCGCCGAATACGAGAACCTTGCCGCCAATATCCACGCGCCATGCCAACGAAGGAAATGCGCCGTGAATCACACGCACTGCCGACAAGGTGAAATCGGCGTTACGAAAAACCACGGTAGCACTCGTACTTCCCGCCACGCTGTGCGGCTGCATTAAGTAGCTTCCACCTTGTCCCGGCACTAGCAGTTCGCTCAGATATCGATAGGCTCCATGCTTGTCTCCGAACAAATCGGATACGAATTCCACGGTGGAGGGCATGAACTCATTGCCCTCTGGCCCATAGATCGGAAGAGCCCGCTTTCGATCTTCAAACCACGATGATTTGATTAGCGCCGCGAAGTCTCCGCTGTGATCGACGTGAAAGTGCGAGAACAACAGCACGTCGAGCTGGGACATTTGCGCCCCGCTCTCTCCAAAGCGAAGCGCGCTTCCTCCGCCCGCATCCACTAAGACTCGCGCTCGTCCGTCGTCCCACACCAGGTAGCTGCTCGAAGCGCGTTTGTCTTGCAATTCCGGCCCTCCGGAACCCAGCACTTGGACAGCGATACCGTGTGCTCCACACGATTGCGCGTTAGCCACAGACGCAAAAACGCAACTAAACAAGAAAGTCAAAAACGAAAGGGAATAAGCAGCATTCAAACATCGGCCACAACACCGTCTAAGCGTCATCAGTCTTCCTCCCGGCGAGGTAACTCTCCATGAAGATTCCAACTCTCTGGCCATGTAATCAGAGATCCGCACCTCGAGACGCCAAGGATATGTTAGGCTGTCGCGCGCCGCCTCAGAAATCCTCTTTGGCTCGGGAGCATTCATGAAAAAGTTGTTTCTCCTTCTTGTGATCGCGTCCGCTTGTCTTGCCGCAGAAACTCCCAACGAGGCAGATGTAAAGCGCTGGGAAAGCGAAGCCGGCAACGTCACCATCGTCCGCGACGACTGCGGCATCGCGCACGTCCACGGAAAAACCGATGCGGACGCGGTCTTCGGAATGGAGTATGCCCAGGCCGAGGATGATTTCAATCGCGTGGAGACCAATTACCTCAATGCCATGGGCCGGCTCGCGGAAGCGGAGGGGGAATCCAAGATTTATCAGGACCTCCGGATGAAGCTCTTCATCGATCCGGCTGAATTAAAAACCGAATACGCGCAAAGTCCCACATGGCTGAAGTCTTTGATGGACGCGTTTGCCGACGGCCTGAATTTTTATCTTTACAAGCATCCCGCTGTAAATCCGAGAGTGATTGCGCGATTTGAGCCATGGATGGCGCTCAGCTTTACCGAGGGAAGCATCGGTGGCGACATCGAAGACATTGATTTGACGCAACTCGAGTTTTTCTATGGCGGCAAAGGTTCCGCCATTCCTCAAAGTACGACGGGTGAGAGCAAGCCCGCCGAACCCACGGGATCCAATGGTTTTGCTATTGCGCCGTCCAATACCGCCGCGCACCACGCCCTGCTGCTGATCAATCCTCACACTTCCTTTTATTTTCGCTCCGAGCTGCAAATGACTAGCGAGGAAGGGCTGAATGTTTACGGCGCGGTCACCTGGGGCCAGTTTTTCGTATATCAGGGTTTCAACGATCGCGTTGGCTGGATGCATACCTCGAGCGGAGTAAACGCGATCACCCGTTATCTGGAAACGGTAGGGAAGCAAGGGGACAAATTTGTCTACCAATACGGAAAAGAGCGACGGCCCGTAGAAGCAAAGGAAATCACCGTGCCTTACAAGACCGCCGGTGGAATCGAGCAAAAAAGGTTCACCGTTTACCGCACCGGCCACGGCTCGATCATCGGCGAAACGGATGGAAAGTGGGTCAGCATTCGCTTGATGCAGGAACATGTAAAAGCGCTCACGCAGTCCTACACGCGCACCAAGTCGAAAGACTACAAATCATTCCGGCAGACCATGGAGTTGCACACCAACTCCTCGAACAACACGATTTTTGCCGATGCCGATGGGGACATCGCCTACTTTCACGCGAATTTTATTCCGAAGCGCGATACCAAGTTTGACTGGAACAAACCGGTGGACGGCAGCAACCCGGCGACAGAGTGGCATGAGCTGCTCTCCATCGATGAATCGCCACATTTGCTGAATCCGGAAAGTGGGTGGCTCTACAACTCCAATGATTGGCCGTGGTCGGCCGCCGGCCCGAATAGCCCGAAGCGCGCAGACTTTCCACCTTATGTGGAAACAGGCGGTGAAACGCCGCGCGGGCTTCACGCTGTTCGCGTCTTGCAAAATAAAAAAGATTTCACCGTAGATTCACTCATCTCGGCCGCGTACGACAGCTATCTTCCTTTTTTTGAAGAGACTTTGCCTCCCCTGGTTAAAGCGTGGGACGTGCTTCCCGTATCCGATCCCATGAAAACGAAATTGAAGGAGCAAGTGGAAATCTTGCGCGCATGGGATCTGCGTTGGGGTGTCAACTCGGGCGCTACATCGCTCGCGGTATTCTGGGCTGAAGACATCCAGCACCACACTCAAACGGGCGCCAAAAATGCGGGCATGCCCCTTTTCGAATTTATACGCACCAAATCCCCGCCACAGCAACTATTGCAATCGCTTACAGCCGCCTCCGACAAACTCGTGGCCGATTTCGGAACTTGGAAGACTCCCTGGGGCGAAATTAATCGTTTCCAGCGCATTAACGACGACATCACGCCGCACTTTAGCGACGCCGCACCCAGCATTCCTGTGGCTTTCACCTCCGGACACTGGGGCTCCCTCGCTTCGTTTGGCGCTCGGGCTTACCCCGGGACCAAAGAATGGTACGGCGACATCGGGAATAGCTTTGTCGCCGTGGTCGAGTTTGGAACAACCATTCGAGCTAGGGCTGTCACCGCCGGGGGTGAAAGCGGTAACCCCGCATCGCCTCATTTCAACGATGAGGCGCAGCGCTACAGCACCGGCGATTTGCGCGAAGTTTACTTCTATCCAGCGCAGCTCCAGGGGCACACCGAGCGGGAATATCACCCCGGCAAGTAGAACGCGCTCCAAAGACCCGGCAGCCAAGGGGTAATGATACTGTCTTTAACCAGACGGTTAGCTCTACAAATAGCGTGCCAACACCATGAGCAAAGTTAGAGTCGCCGCTTTTTCGATTTCGCTCGATGGCTTCGCGGCAGGCCCTCGGCAGGATTTGGATAATCCCCTTGGAGTTCGCGGTCTTGAACTGCACTCGTGGTTTATGCAAACCCAGGCCTTCAAAAACATGCATGGTCAAAGTGGCGGAAGCCGAGGCATTGATAACGATTTCGCTTTTCAGTCTTTCGAGAATATCGGCGCCTGGATCTTGGGTCGCAACATGTTTGGACCAGTTCGAGGATCGTGGGAAGGCGATTCCTGGAAGGGATGGTGGGGTGACAATCCGCCGTACCATACGCCTGTCTTTGTGCTTACGCACTACGCGCGTCCACCTCTAAAAATGGAAGGTGGTACCGCGTTCCACTTCGTCACGGATGGACCGCAAGCTGCTTTAAGGAGCGCGCGAGAAGTAGCCAAAGGCAAAGACATCCGGATCGGCGGAGGCATTTCTGCCATTCGCCAATTTTTGAACGCTAACCTGATCGATGAAATGCACCTGACCCTCTCCCCGGTTTTGCTGGGCGAAGGCGAACATCTATTCTCGGGAATCAATCTTCCAAAACTTGGCTTCGCACCCGTTCGCACCGTACCTGGAGAGAACGCCACACACGTTTTCATCAAAAAGGTCTGAATCGCAGCCGCGACGGCGTTACTCAACCCATAAATCTCCATCATCTGATTTGGTGACTGGGCGCTAAGACTTGCGCGTGCTCCGGAAATGCGATATTCCAGAGATCAAAATCACTGTGGCTTAAGGTTGAGAAGATGGACACGCCCAAGGAACTGAACGAGATTGTTCTCCCCCAGACTGTGGTCGGTCCGCTCACACGCGCAGCCATCTTTCTGGTTGTTTGCATCCGCCCAGAGCAGGACAGCGTTGCGAAGCTACGATCATTCGTCTCAGACCTTGCCGGGCTCGTACGCGCCGTTGAGTTCCGCGACGTAGAAGCGGGACTCACGTGCGTCGTTGGATTCGGGTCTGATGCCTGGGACAAGCTTTTTGGCGCGCCTCGCCCCGCCGAGCTTCATCCGTTTCGAGAGATTCGCTCAGAGGCCCGCCACGCCGTCTCCACTCCGGGTGACCTCCTCTTTCACATTCGAGCCAAACGCCACGACCTCTGTTTTGAATTGGCGGCACAGATCATGGACAGCCTCGGCGAGGCGGTTTCGGTTGCCGATGAGGTTCATGCCTTCCGCTATTTCGATGATCGCGATGTCATCGGGTTCGTCGACGGCACAGAAAATCCGCGAGGTGACGCAGCGTACCAGGCTGCCATTGTCGGTGACGAAGACGCCGTTTTCGCCGGCGGCAGCTATGTCATCGTGCAGAAGTATCTTCACGATATGAAGAAATGGAATGCTCTCTCCGTTGAGACCCAGGAGCGCATTATTGGCCGCAAAAAACTCTCAGACATCGAACTGAAGGACGCCGAAAAACCACCCTTCGCGCACAATGAGCTGACTACCATCGAGGAAAATGGAAAAGAACTCAAGATTCTAAGAGACAACATGCCTTTCGGACGGCCAGGTCACGGGGAGTTTGGTACATACTTCATCGGATATAGCCGCACTCCGCGCATCACAGAGACGATGCTTCAGAACATGTTCATCGGCCGCCCCCCTGGCAATTATGATCGGCTGCTCGACTTTAGCCACCCAGTTACCGGCAGTTTGTTTTTTGCACCGGCATCCACGTTTCTAGACAACATCAGCTGAGACCAGACTCAACGCAATCGGGCATCGCTCAGATCGCACGCGCCTTCATGGTCGTATCTGTTTCTTGGGTTATAGATTCAGACTGGTCACCGCTGCTGATTCGCTTTCTTGGTAGAGAAATACTTCTTCCACTGTCTTGCCAAAGACACGAGCAATCTTGAAGGCCAATAGCAAACTAGGGTCGTATTTTCCCGTCTCAATCGCGTTGATCGTGCCGCGAGCCACTCCAACATGGGCGGCAAGCTCAGCTTGCGACCATTCCTTTTCCGCTCTCAGCACACGCAAGCGGGTCTTCATCGGTACCGCCACGAATAAAGGATTAATCCGATGCTCCACAAAGTGATCATGAACGCCGGGACGCTAAGCCAGGAGAGGAATGAAAGCCGAAGCTCTGGAGGAAGCCGATTGCCGCCGAAAATATCAGGGTTCCGACAAAGGCAAACGTCAGGGCACGATAGTTGATTTGCCGTTCGTGCTCATCATTCGAGCGAAGAAAACGCGACAAGAACAGGATCGCCGCGCCCGCTCCAACGATGGCCAAAGCGAGCAAGGGTGCACGGAGAGACGGAATCTTACCCTCAAGTCCAATAGCAATGACGGAGAAAAGCGCGGGGAGATAGAAGAGTACGAGCGCGGTTATACGACGACTGGCGAGTTCATCTCGAAAGGGTTGACGGAGCAAGATGGACCTCCGCGAAGACATCGGCTAGAGTACGCCAAAGCACTCTATGTGTCAAGTATAAGATACTTATTGTATGTAATAAGGTTGCTGGTGGGTCCGGGACCGCTTCCCGAAAGGCAAGACGGAAGGCGCGGTCCCTAACCGCAGCAGGTCGGACGAGGGAAGGAGCGAAGTGGCTTGCGTGCGGCGCGGCGGCCTTACGCGGCCAGTGCGTCCGATGCGACGCGGGCTTGAGCCACTTTGTTCCTGGGCTTTGGTTTGCGGAGGCGGCTTCTAGGTTTTGGGGTCGTGTCCTTCAGAGCTTGTTGAGGACTATGTTCTCCTTCTCCTGTTTTTTCGGCTTTAAGAACTGGACGAGAGGCGGTTCGCCCATTTTCTTCCGCTGGTCCTCGAGGAAACGCACGAGCTTGTAAATCTCTTCGTTGTCGAGGGGATCGTCGGAGAGCCAGCGATTGAATTCTTCTTCGAAGAAAGCGGCGTTGTCCTCTTCCTCGCCGCTCATTTCGTGCATGAACTGGCCGTTGATGAGGGCACGGCGGCGTTCCAGGCCGGCCACGGACTTGTAATAGACCTCCCTAAACGCGTGGGGCGCCTTCTTTAAGCGCTGCACTCCGCGAACGGCTTCGTCGATCCCGTGATTCACCAGATACAGTGCTTCGTAGAGATGTGCTTTCTGCATGAGCAAATGTCCTTTCTGCGGCGCAATGGCCGCGAGTCCGAAAGTTGACGTGGCGTCGGAACACAGATCTCCGACGGAGACGAAGAGCGACTCCGTTGGACGCAAGACATCAGCTAGATGGGACTACAGCGGGGGATGCGCCACGCGTTGCGGGATGGAAGGCGCAACGGAAACGAAGCGGGGATTGGTGAGTTGCACCCACCAGGTGAACCAGATACTTTCTATTCCAGCCATCGTTGCCTCTAATCCAGGCGACTTTGGTTAGGGGCGCATACGTGTTCAAGCACGGGTGCGCTCCGCTCTTTTTCAGATTTTCAACAATAGCGCCAACTTGCAGTGGCTATGCTCATAGCGCTATGTGCAAATAAATTGTGGCAGGATGCCTGTCGGCTGCTGGGGCAGTGGCGGAGGACACAACGCTATGCCGCGAGCCAGAGGATCGATGTTGGGAGTAGTGGAAAGGCCCTCTGGAAGGGGCACTACTGCAAAATCCAATCGCCTTCTTTCTGCACGAATTGGAACGCATAACGTGGGTAAGGCTTGTCGCCACCCTCGGATCTGACTACGCGTGCTTTGCCAACGAATTTCGTCCCTCCGCTAACCAGATACACCTCAATCGTGGAGTCTTTATTCAGTGGGGCCGTGCAGCCACATAAGAACCCGCTTTTACTGATATTTTCCGTTGTGCTCACTTCCTCAAATGGTTTTTGGTTGATATCGATTCCTTGTAGCTTCAACATGACTCGCAGATGAATCCGCACTTCGCGTCTTCGGTCGGGCTGGACGGTGTGCAACAGCTTCACCAAATTGGCTCGCAGCGCGTCGAAATCAACCGGTTTTTCAAAGTACGCCGTGGCTCCGAGGTCCTTGCACAATACTTTCGTGGTTGCACCCACCTCTCCACTTACGATGATGATTGGAATCAGCTGCGTGGAAGTTATGGATTTGAGTGTCCGGCAAAGCTCGTAGCCGGAAAAATTGGGCATTCTTAGATCAAGTAGGATGGCATTGGGTTTGTCCTGCAGGGCCATGGCAAGGGCCTGTTCCGGGTTTCCCGTATCGATGATTTCGTAGCGGTCTGCGAGATTTATTCGTAGAAGACGCCGCATGGCCTCCTCA
>Ga0182024_10012172_pt1 | contig 17064 bp, 10 predicted proteins | sample P32metaG_FD_120480 | JGI IMG/M metagenome (GOLD analysis project Ga0182024, IMG submission 120480) | Permafrost microbial communities from Stordalen Mire, Sweden - P3-2 metaG (Illumina Assembly) | ecosystem: Environmental > Terrestrial > Soil > Wetlands > Permafrost | place: Sweden: Stordalen...
ACACCGCTCAGCCGCAGCGGCGCCGCGAGTGGCTCACTCTCATAAGTGAGCACGTCAGGACGCCCGTCCACAAAACGCTGGTCGTCAACGAGCCATCGTCTCCACGCGTCGCCATCGCTGGCAACCACCGGCCTGGCTCGGTACGGCACGGGCCTAGACGGATCGGAAACGTACTCATCATATTTGGCGGCGGCAGCATCCGGCTTTTCAAACGACAAGCTGCCGTTCGCGCCCAGATACAGTGGCCGTCGCTTGTTGGAGCAGCCCTCGTCGCAACTCAGCGGCCAGGACTCGAAGCGATCCCAATGATTTTCTCCGGTGTTGTAGATCAGCACCGGGGGCGTATCAGCCTTGGGCGCATTGTCCAGCAAGTATTGATTGAAAAATGGAAGCAGCACGTCGCGGCGGAACTGCAGCGCAGTGTCGCCATTCCAGAACAGCGGCCCGAGCGAAAAGGCGTCGTAGTTCACCTGGCTGTGCCGCCATGGCCCCATCACCAGGTAATTTCTGTCGTTCTGCGTATCCTGCGGCTCCACCGCCTGATAGCAATGGATCGCGCCCCACATATCCTCCTGGTCCCACAGCCCTTGCAACCACATGACCGGAACTTTCAGTGGCAGTGAACCCATGATCTTATCGAGAGCCTGCCCCTGCCAGAAAGCATCGTAGGCCACGTGTTCTTCCACCTTGCGCCAGTACGGAAGCTGATCGAAGCCAGCGGCGCGCGCAAAATCACCCGCGGAACCCTTCCTGATGTAGTTGGTGTAATCATCATATCCTTCGCGCGGTACGCTCTTCCCTTTGCCTTGCTCCTCGGTCTGCCCCGCGAAGTAGTCGATGTTAGGCTGTCGAAACGCCCCGTAATGAAACCAGTCGTCCCCCATCCAGCCGTCGACCATCGGACTCTCGGGCGCAGCTACTTTCAGCGCGGGATGAGGATTGATGAGAGCCATCACCACGGTAAAGCCTTCGTACGAGGAGCCGAGCATGCCCACTTTGCCATTGGACTCGGATACATTTTTCACCAGCCAGTCGATGGTGTCGTACGCATCCGTGGTGTCGTCCACGCCGCTGTTGTTCAGAGGTCCAATCGGCGGAGGCGTCATCAGATAATCGCCTTCCGAACCATATTTCCCGCGGACATCCTGGAATACACGGATATAACCGGCCTTCACAAACACGTCGTCGCCCTGGGGCAACTCATCGAGCATGTGAGTTGAGTCGTTCCGCGCAGTCCGGGTGGCGGCGTCGTACGGCGTTCGGGTCAGCAAAATTGGGACGTGCGTCGCGCCCTTGGGAATCACGATCACCGTATAGAGCAGCACTCCGTCGCGCATCGGGATCATCTCAACGCGCTTGGTGTAGTTGTAGCCCGTCCTCGGCGCATTGAACTCAGCCGGTATGTCCGACTTCGTGGGCTTACTTTGCGCCAGAGATGGCGACACCGCCACAACGGCGAGAAAACCTGGAACCAGGAGTCGAATGAGATTTCTTTTGTTCATGCGATATCTATCCTTAGATACGCCGGAATTGTCCCCGAAGAGAATGCTTTGCCGCCATAACGATTCCTTTGTGTGTCACGATTTTCCAAAGGCGGAATGGAATGGATCCGGCTCGCCCCCGAGCGCCGTTTCCTCCGGCGTGGGAATATCCAGATTCACCACGATCGCCTCCTGCCCGCTGCGCACGACGACCGCCTCAACCGGCTCATCTCTTTTCGCGTTTAGCTCCTGATGCGGCACGTACGGAGGCACAAAGACGAAATCACCCGGACCGGCTTCATCAACGAACTCGAGTCGATCGCCCCAGCGAAATCGGGCGCGCCCGCGGACGATGTAAATCACCGTCTCCAGTTCTCCATGATGGTGCGGACCGGTTTTGGCGTTCGGATGCACCAGCACAGTTCCCGCCCAAAGCTTTCGAGCGCCCGTTTTCGCCTGCGAAATCGCTTCGGCGCGCGTCATCCCCTCCGTCTGTGGTGTGTTTGTGTCCAGTTCACCATGGCGGACAATGCGAATGCCAAGCTTTGTCTTCGGTTCTGCATCATTCAGACTAGGATCGGCCATCCTGTTGTCCTCTCTTCCGCCTCGCGGCTACTCTCGCCGCCACCCGACTAGCGCTGGCGATCCAGCCGGAACGCAGCCGCCTGAAAATCCCCGCGCAGATCTAGCTGCAGACCATGACGCATCCACCAAGCGCCCGAAGCGCTTTCGGGCGTGCCTGGCAGCGCCTTGCCTTCGATCCAGCCGAGCTTGTATTCGGCATCCGGTTCGAGCCCTTGCAGCTGCAGCAGGGGAAAATCGCGGCCCTCCTGCGTAGAATGCGTAAAGGCAAAGAGCACCGCTTGATTCTTATCTCCCGAAACCGTCTCGCTGGCGGAAAACTCGCTGCCGCCGCGCGGGCTGATCACCCGGTAGAGGTCGCCACCCACAATCGTTCGCTGCACCGAGTGATAATCGGCGATCAGCCGTTTGGCGGTAGCAAAGTCGTCCGGCGTCCAGTTATTCAGGTTGGCGCCGATCCCCAGCGAGCCCTGCATCGAACTGAGCATCCGGTAACTAAGCGAGGTGGTGCGGCGATTGTTGAGCCAGTGGGGCGAGTCGGTGACCCAGGCCATCATGACCTGTGGTGGGTACGCGTAGCTAAAACCGTCTTGCATCGATAAGCGGTCAAACGGATCGGTGTTGTCCGAGGGCCACACCTCATCGGTGTAATGCAATATGCCCAGATCGACGCGCCCGCCGCCGCCCGAACAGGACTCGATCTCGATCTTGGGATGCTTCTGGCGCAGATCGGCCAGGATCGAATACAGATTGCGGATGAACTCCACGTACACCCGGCGCTGCTGGTCCACCGGGACTTGATCCCAGCCCGGCTCGGACCAGTTGCGGTTGTAGTCCCACTTCAGAAAAGCAATATCGTTGTCGGTGAGCAGCTTATCCAGAAATCCCTCGATGTACTGGCGCACATCCGAACGGGCCAGGTTCAGCACCAGTTGGTTCCGCTGCTCGGACCGCGGACGTCCGGGAAAATTCAAAACCCAGTCCGGATGCTTTCGATAGAGGTCCGAATCCGGGTTGACCATTTCCGGCTCGACCCACAGGCCAAAGTCCATCCCCAACGAGCGGACTTTATCGATCAGCGGCTTCAGGCCGCGCGGGAATTTCTCGGAATTTACATACCAGTCGCCCAGCCCAGCGTGGTCATCTTTACGCTGGCCAAACCAGCCGTCGTCCATCACGAATCGATCCACGCCCAGGGACGCCGCCTTCTCCGCCATGGCCTCCTGCCCGGCTTCACTGACGTTAAATTCAGTCGCCTCCCACGAGTTGTAAATCACCGGACGCGGTTTGGGGTCCGGCGCGTGCGGCAAAATGTGCGCGATTTCAAAACGGTGCAGCAATCGCGACGCGCCACCCAGGCCGTGGTCGGAATAGCCGCCATAGAAAACGGGTGTCTCCAGATGTTCCCCCGGTTTCAATTCGTAGCCAAAATCAAAAGGATTGAAGCCGCCGGTTACCCGCACCGCATCCAGTTGGCTGTGTTCCACGGTAATCCGCCAGGAACCTGACCAAGCCAGCGCGCCAAACCAGACTTCGCCGTGCTCTTCGTCCGCGGTAATCGGTCCCGCTGTGTTTTGGCTGTCGTCGCGGGAAATCGCGAACCACGGATTGGCCTGATGGCCGGTGGTGCCGCGACGGCTTTCGATTACCCGCTCGCCGCCTTGAATCGGCTCCTGGTTCACAGTCCACTCGCCGGCCCAGCGGCCGGTCAAATAACTCAAGGTATAGCGGGCGGGAGGAAGGGTCCATTGCGCCGCTGCGGCCTGTTCGATCACCACCGGCTGCTTTTGCCTGTTTTCAATGCTCGCGAACCGAGCCAGGATGCCGCTCTCGGGATCGATCGAATAGTGCAGCGTCACGTAAATCTCGCGGGATATATCCTTGAGCAGCAGCTCCAGCGATTGTGCGCCGCTGGGCGTGGCGCGCACAAAGTGAAGCACCAAATCGCGATTGCCGTCGGCGAAGGTGACTTTGAGCGCGGGCTCGGTAAATAATCCCGCGCCCCAGCCGGCATACTCCTGCGGCGTGTTGGTGTTCGGCGAATCGAACGAAGCCCACTCGGGAAGTGAGTGCGCAGCGGGAACACTATCGTGCGGGCCGAGACGCCCACCCCAGTAAAGCGTCTGCAGCTCGCCGCGCTCGTTCACCCCGAAGGCGTAGGTGGCATTGCCGCCATCGAGGCGGAAGACCTGCTCGGTCCGGGCCGAGCTTGAGCCCGGGGCAAGCAGCACCAGCAAGAGTGTCCCAAACAGAATCGAAAAGAGGCGCATTCTAACAGTGAGTTTCATCCGGCCGTACCCTCGCACTCGCTAGCGGTTGATATACTGACTACCCGCGGCTAATTGTGATTTTTTTCGTTCGGGTCGTACAACGGAATGGCGTGCAGGCGGATGCGCACGACTTCGGTGTTATGCGCCTTGAAGTTCAAGCCGCGATCGGTCTGGTCGCCGTTCCAGATGCGCGTGGTCTGCCACGCTCCCTGCTGGTAGTTCCCTTCCTCGGCTCGGAGGATTTCCAGTTGCTGCTCCGGACCTTTGGCACCCGCTGTGGCCGCCAGTTGGAAGCTGACGCTGGCGTCAAATCCGGTAAGCAGAAATTCGAGCGGGCCAAGCTGCGCCACCAGGGCGCGCCCCTGGCCGTCCGCCGTCCCGGGAGGAAGTTCTCCGTCGGGGTGCGGCCAGCCAAACGAAACCACCGCGTTAACATCGCCGAAATGTAGCGTCTGCCGCGCGGACCCCTTTTCCTCCACAGCGGTTTGCAGCTTGCCGTCGAAGTTCAGCTCGGCGATTTCTGCGGCCATCGGGTGAAGCAACGCGAAGTTTTCGGAAAGCCATATCGGAACTTTCTCGTCGTTGGGGGTCCATCCGGTATAGTCCACGCCGAACGGAGAAAATCCGATCGCGCCCTTTCCAAGAGCGTAGAAGAAATACCGGCCGAAGTTTTTCGTTAGCCCGGTCTCGGGAATAAACAGCGGATTGTCGCTGCGCTGATAGGCCGCGATCACCTCGTGATAGAAGACCATGTCATCCGAGTAAAAATCCGGGGCCAGGGTATCGATGGCAGGCGCGGCCGCCTTCCACACTGCAATACTGGGCTGTTGCGGGCCCCCGCTCGGGTATTCCTGGCCCGGAGTCGCATGATCGCGGTTCTCTAAAGCGTGGACCGGATAGCTGATCCAGACGTTGCAATACATCGGGATGTCGTACTCCGCTTTGCCGGCCTTGGCGACTTCATTGATGTAGTGCGCGGTGGAATACGCGGCGAATCGCTCATCGGCGTCGGCGCCAAATACTTCCGCCCAGGTGCCATTGGCGGTGTGCCGTTCGGCGGACAGCGATGGGGGCACCTTCCCGTTGAATTCTTTTTGCGTAGCCGCTGAGTAGTCGCGCACCGCGCCGATCGAACCCGATTCATTTTCCACCTGAATCATAAGCACGGTGCGCTGGGCAGCGTCAGTCTCTTTGAGGTGGCGCATCAGCGCCGCAAACGCGTGCCGGTCGGCATCCAGATTGTTGGCAGAGTTTGGTGAAAGCACGTCCAGGACCTTGCCGTACGCGCTGATCTCGCGTGGATATTTCTTCCAATCACTTTTCACCCATTCTGGAACGTAGTGGGCCTGGCCATTTTTCCAGGTGCCGAACCACAGGATCACCAGGTGAAGCTGGTGATTGCGCGCACCGTCCACCAGTTGATCCACGTTGGCGAAATCAAATTTACCCGCTTGCGGTTCCAGTTGCTCCCAGTAGACCGGAGCTTCGATGGTGTTGACGTGCATCGCTTCCAGAGCCGGCCACACCTGCGGCAGCGCAGCAGGCCAGGCGCTGGAATTATTAATCTGCGCCCCCAGCATCAGGTAGGGCTTGCCGTCGACCATCAGCGCGAACCGCCCATCCTTCTTGGCGATGTGAGGGGCTTGCTGGGCGGGGAGAGCGGCGCACAGACAAGTGAGAAGCAGAAGCAGTTTTAGAATATGAGATAGACGCACGTTTACTCCGATCCGTTGGCCGCACCGCGGCTTGCCGGCACTCTACTATGGGTTTCCGGGCAGGGCAATTCCGTCTGCGCACAAGGGGAACGCCCCAAGTGAACCGATGCTTCTTCCGTGATACTGCCACAGGACCGGCGGTATTTTCATCTTCTTCGGCACCGCGCCCACCGACAGGGTGGCCTTCGCAACGGTTATCCTCTTGGTCAGCACCGTGGCGTATTTGGGCGGATATCTTCCCGCGCGGCGAGCCTCCAACATTGACCCGATGATCGCTTTGCGCGTCAATTGAGCTCCGTGTCAGCCTCCCTTCCACCTGAACTTGGCCGAGGATTTGCAACGGAGGAAAGGATTTAGGTTCGACTCTCGAGCCTACTGCGCCGAAGTTCGAGAGGCAGCCAAAATCCGTCACCTGAGTTGGTGCTCAAATTGCTACCCTATTTTCACAGCTTATGTGCTGGTTATTCGAGCGATACCGGCAACATGCTGTTTGCTTGCCGCATCTCACACCGAATGCTAGACTTTGAGCGCATCGTAGCCAATACCTGGAGGGGCTGTTTGCCTCGTTCAAAGTTTGCCCTTTTGCTCATTTGTGCCTCGGTCCTTCTCTCCGGGTGTCCCAAGGCCAATTCCGACTACGACGCTGGTCGGAAGGCGGAGGCAACCCAGGACTACGATACCGCTCTGCAACACTATCAAAAAGCCTTGGCTGCTCAACCCAACGACTTGGAATTTAAGGTCCGGGTTACCCACATGCGTTTCGAAGCGGGTGAGCAGCACATCGAGCAGGGCCAGCGTGCCTTGCATATCGGCGATCTACAGTTGGCACTCGCCGAATTTCAGAAGGCCCAGGCAATCGACCCATCCAGTTCCGTCGCCGAACAACAGATTCGCAAGGTCAGTGCCCTGCTCGGCCAGGCAAAAGCGCCTGAGTCAAAAGCGTTTAACCCGAATCCCGAAGACGACGCCGACCTGCTCTCCGGTCCGCCGGTTCTGAAACCCCTGATGCGCGACCCCATCAGTTTGCGGATGACCAACGATTCTCGCCAGGTGTTTGAAACCATCGGCAAACTCGCGGGGCTGAGCGTGATTTTCGATCCCGAATATCAATCCAAGCGCGTCACTGCCGATCTGCCCAGCGTGACCCTGGAGCAAGCGCTCGATGCGGTGGCCATCGAAAGCAAGAGTTTCTGGAAGCCGATCACCCCGAACATCATTTTGATCGCGCCGGACCAGCCGCAGAAGCGCAAGGACCTGGAAGACGAGGAAATTCGCACCTTCTACATGTCCAACACGCTGACGCCGCAGGACCTCACTGAAGTGGTTACCGGTCTTCGCCAGCTGTTGAACCTGACCCGCGTGCAGCAGGTAAACTCGCAGAATGCCATCGTGATTCGCGACACCCCGGACAAGCTGATGCTGGCTTCCAAAATTATCCGCGATATCGACAAAGCCAAGCCCGAAGTGCTGCTCCACGTCCAGGTCATCCAGGTCAGTATGGATAAGCTCCGCGACATTGGAATTCTGCCCGGCCAGTCGGTAGCAGCCACGTTTGACCCGCGCAGTTCGGTGCAGCCGCAAAACCAATCGACTTCGAGTTCCAGCTCTACGGCCAGTACCAGCAGCTCGACCACTACCACCACGAATAACTTGATCAGCCTCGACAACCTTAAAAACCTTACTTCCGCGGACTACAGCTTGACCCTCCCCGGCGCTGCTCTGAACGCGATCATGACCGACACCAAGACGCGCATCATTCAGGATCCCGAAGTTCGCGTTAGCGACGGCGAGCAGGCCAAGCTGCGCATCGGCAACAAAGTGCCGGTGGCCACGGGCAGCTTCCAAGCGGGCGTCGGGGTGAGCGCAACCACCAGCGGCGTAGTCAACCCGCTGGTCAACACACAATTCACCTACCTCGACGTCGGCGTGAACATCGACGTCACCCCGCGCATTCACCCGGGCGGCGAAGTGAGCATGAAGCTCAAGGTGGAAGTTTCTTCGGTCACTGGCACATCAACCATCGGCGGCATCAGCCAGCCCATCATTAGCCAGCGCACCGTGGAACACGATATTCGACTCAAAGAAGGCGAAGTGAACGTCCTGGGTGGCTTGATCGAACGCGATGAAACCATTATCAACAACGGATGGCCCGGCCTGGGACAGATACCTTTCATCAAATACCTTTTCGCCGACAACCACAAAGAGTTCGTAGACTCCGAGGTTTTGATCGTCCTGACGCCGCACATTTTGCGTCTGCCCAGCATCACCGCGGAAAACCTGCGGCCGATCGCCGCTGGGTCGGACACCAACGTGCGCGTCTATCGCAGCGATACGGTGGCGCCCGACCAAGGGCCTGCACCTACCTCCTCAGGAGTATCAGTTCCCGCCGCCGGCGTACCGAATGGGAGTCCCGGCGTAACTCCCGCTGGAGTAGGCGGCGGAGCGACTGGGGCGGCCCCGCTGTCCACACCGCCGCCCGCCGGATCGGGTCAACTGCGCTTTGATCCGACTTCCGTGACCATTAAGCCCGGCGAAACCTCGACCATTTCAATCGCCGTCGACAACGCCAAGGATCTCTTCTCCATTCCGCTCATGATTCAGTACAACCCAGCCGTTATCCAGATCGACGAAGCTCGCAACGGAGGCTTTCTCTCCGGCGGCACGCAAGAGATCGCCATCGTTCAGCGGGTCGACGTACAAAAGGGTCAGGCCATCATTTCCGCTACTCGCCAGCCCAATACGCCGGGCGTGGACGGAAACGGAACGGTGTTCGGCTTGATCATTCACGGCGTGGCTCCCGGTACCTCTTCGATACAAATCGTTCAGGTCAACGCCCGAGATTCGCAGCAGAAAGCGATTCCGCTCCTTTCGGGCGAGGCCACCATCAAGGTGCAGTAAGTTATGAGAACAATATTCGCGAACGCGCAGCCGCGGACCGCAGCAGCACCTGACCGGCGGCGGCCGATGGCCGGCATGACCTTGATCGAACTGATCGTAGCCTGCTCCATCCTCACCATTCTGGCCGGCGCCGCCGTTCCTATGGCCCGGCTCACGGTGCAGCGGAAAAAGGAAGCCGAGCTGCACTACGATCTGCGCCAGATGAATGACGCCATCGATCGTTACAAAGATGTGGCCGACCATAACCAGATTCAGGTGAAGATCGGCACGGAAGGCTACCCGCCCGACCTGGACACGCTGGTGAAGGGCGTCCAGCTGGCCGGCGCGGCCGATCGCCACATTCGGTTTTTGCGGGAAATTCCCGTCGACCCGATGACCGGCAACAAGGATTGGGGTCTGCGTTCCGTGCAAGACGATGCGGACGCGGATATGTGGGGCGGACAGGATGTGTTTCAGGTCTTCAGTAAATCGACCGGCACAGGTCTGGACGGCACCAAGTATTCCGACTGGTAGTCTGAGTCTGGGAAGCTGAATTCGTAATGCGATTCGCTCTGCCAACTGAATCTTCCTGCCTGGCGATCGCGCGCCAACGTCGTCGCGGGCAGAGTTCGGCTCGCGGCTTCACCCTGGTCGAGCTTATGTTTGTGATCACCATCATGATCATTCTGATTTCGATGGCGATCCCGCGTCTCCACAATTCCGAAGTTTACGCACGCGAAGCGGCCCTGCGCCAGGATCTGTTCACCCTGCGGCAAGCCATCCAGAGTTACACCCTGGATAAGCAAGCGGCCCCACAGTCGCTCGACGACCTGGTGTCCGGCGGATACATTTCCGCGGTGCCCAAAGATCCGATGACCCGTAATACCGATTGGACCACCGAAAACACCGACATGGTTCTGTCACCCGATCAGACCACCACCGGCATTTCCGATGTCCACTCCGCTTCCAATGACACTTCCCCGTTCGACGACTCCGCCTACAGTTCCTGGTAGTTGTGGCGCCGTCACTCCCGTGGCGCCGCCTTCCCGGCGGCGGGCCCAACACCAAAAACCATTCAACCAAATGATCCGATCGCTCCCTGCAATAGTTGCGCCGTAGGAACGCCAGTTGACCCACTCCGCCGCATGGTGGCAATGTGCAGAGCGCACGCGCACAAAAATGCGCCAGTTCTTCTGTGCGGAGGCTTCCGATGTGTCGCGAATTTGCACTGCGATTTTCAAGCTTCGTGGCCAGCGCAGCAGCGTTCGTATGGATCGCCGCCACGCTCCCGGTCGCGCTCGTTCTGCCCGCATTTGCAGCCGACAAATCCACCGCCCCGCAGTTGATCGAGCTCGCCACGTCCAACAGCCCCGGGCTGCAGGCCGCCGTTACCACCACCTTCGACCCCAAGGATCTGAAGGACGGCACCGCAAGCATCTCCCGCGGTCCCGATTTTTTCTTCGCACTCCAAGCCGCATCGCAACCTGCGCTGTTGATTGATGGAGCTCCCGGCCCCGCGATGATCCAACTCGCCGGTTCGAACCTTTGGTACGCCGCCGCGCATGTCGAACCCGTAGGCAGGCTGCACTCGTTCCACTACCTCATTGGAGGCGCCAAATTCGGAGGTCGCCTGGACCTCCCGGCCTCCGCTCCGGACTCCTACCTCGCGTCGGGAGTTCCCTCCGGCACGCTTTCCGCAAAAATCATCCACACCAGCAAAATCTACGACGGCATGAAGAGCGAATATTGGATTTACGTTCCGGTGCAGTACGATCCGCATGCCCCCGCAGCCCTGATGGTGTTCCAGGACGGCGAGGGTTACCTCGACCGCAACGAGAAGGTCCTCGCGCTCAACGTGATCGACAACCTGATCGCCCAGAAAAGGATTCCGGTGATGATTTGCGTTTTCATCAATCCCGGCGACATCAGCGGATCGCCGGGCACGCCCACCTACAATTTCGTCAAAGCCTATTCTGAAAAGTGGCATCGCACCCTGAAAGACTCCATGCGCAGCACCCTCTACGATACCGTGAGCGACCGATACTCCCGTTTTCTGCGCGACGAAGTTCTGGCCGACGTCGCCGCAAAATATAATATCCGCAAGGACGGATACGCCCGCGCGATTACCGGCCTGTCGTCCGGCGGTATCTGCTCGTTCAACGCAGCGTGGCAAACGCCCGAGCAATTCTCTCGCGTGCTCTCCTGGATTGGCAGCTTCACCAGCATCCAGTGGAAGGAAGACCCCGCCAATCCCGACGGCGGCCAGGATTATCCGGAAAAAGTGCTGCGCGAACCAAAACGCAACATTCGCGTATGGCTGCAGGACGGCTCTGAGGACATGGAACAGGACCGCTACGGAAGTTGGCCGCTTGCCAACATTCGCATGGCCAACGCCCTCAAACTCCGGGGCTACGATTTTCATTTCAGTTTTGGCGCCGGCACGCACAACCCAGCGCAGGGCGCCGCTGAATTTCCGGAGTCCATGATATGGCTGTGGAAGGACTACGATCCCAGCAAAACCACGCAAGATTTCGGGATGGACAAATCCGAGCAGTCCCAGCCGCTGTTCCGCGTGTCGATCGGGAATCGAAACGCCGAAGCCCGCCAGTAGCCAGCGGCAGTCGTGGCGTCTACTTAAGTTCCTGAATCGGCAGGCCGCACCGCGCGCCAATGTTCCGCGCAAGCTTCTTCGGCCTGAAAAAAGAAAACGAATCGAATTTCACGGTGCGGTTGTCCTTGGCCACCACGTAATACACCTGAGAATTCGCGATGCGCCGGTGCTGAATCGCAGCAATCTGGTCCCACGCCACGGTTTGCTCTCCGCCGCCTCGGACTCCGTCCGGCATTATGCGGAAGTGTACCCCCTCGGCGTCCAGGATAGCGTGGTTGCGCGCCATCCCCATCGCCGAACCCCACATCGCCACGCCCGACATCCATGAAAAATATGCGCCGACCAGATAGCCAAGCATCGCCACCACTCGATTGAAGGTGTAATCATGCAGTGGGAACAACGCGGTCAGCGAGAGGATGCCCAGGCATGGCGCGACCAGAAAGCCGATGACGCTGGCAATAAAAACTACCGCAATGAAGAGCCAGTTGTTGCGGAACGTTTCCGTTCCCACCCCGGAATTCTCGACGCTAGTATTCATGGCCGCACCTCCGCGCACAGCTTACGGCTTCATCGGAAACACATTTTCCAATTGGGTCCAGTTCATCAGAACATCGCCGCTCGCATCCGTTTTTGCCGAACTGGTTGGTGATCCGAGAAGCCTCGCCGTGCTGGGATCGCGTACCAGCTGCTCGCCGCCGGCGTAGGGAATGTACGCCCGGGCGCTGCGATCGATGGCGTCTTGCGCATCGCGATCGGCTTGCTGAGCGTGCTGAAAACTCGCTTGCTGACGTTCTATGAAGGCGTCATTTGCTGCAGCACCCCCATTTCACCGTCAGATTGCTTCGTCATTGCCGCACTGACGCGCTGGCTCATCGCCGCTGTGGCCTGGAACGCCTGTTGCTTCCATTCCCGCGTGTAACCAGCGCTGCCGTTGAGGATGGGGCCAATCGCGTCCATCGCTGCGTCGAACTGGCCCTGGGGCGCTCGCTGGGTGATCACCATCGCGACGGTGTCCCATGGGTAAGGGACCGGGCCGCGGTAATTTCCGGTCTGTTTCTTGGCGCAGATCATTCGGATTGCCAGGTTCTCCTCCTCAGCCACACCATGAAAGGTGTATCCGATGCGGCTATGGATGGCCTCGCCGGTTTCGCTGGATCCCATGTGCGCCTGCGGCGAGCGCTGATTGAACTGCTCGGACAAAGCCTTCCATCGGGCGTCGCTGGTGGGCTTGATCTCGCCGAGCGCGGGGTTAGGACGTATCACCGGCAGAATATACTTCATGAAATCCGCGCCGCTCATCGGCAACATAGTCTTGCAGTGGGCCTTGCGATAAATCTCCAGGTTGTGCGGACGGTCCGACCAGTGCCAAACAAAACTGTGGAAGAGACCGGACGCCGACCAGTCCATCGGGACTACTCGCGCGGTAGACCACCTCAGGCGGCATGTCGCCGCTCGGGTCCCAGATCAACATGCCTTCGAAGTTCCTGTCGTCGGGAATCTGCATGCGTAACGCAACAATTTTCAGCGATGGATCCCTGACCTCGACGGTCTTGGCGCGCGGAGAGATTCTCACTTGGCCACGCGTCACTCGATTCGGAGCGTTCGCGAGCACGATCAGCCAGGTCGACAGCTTGATTGGTCACTGTGAATTCCTTGCGAACCCCGGGGACTTTGCGGACGCTAAGTTGCGCCGCGCTCCGGCGACCGATCTCTAAGCCGTAAACGCAAGAATCCAGAATGTGTGGCTCGCGCAGGTCTGGATCGGCCTACTGCAAAACAATTCCCGCGGCAGCGGCGGCACCGGGAGCCAGGGAACCTGGGCAACAACACTGTGGATAGTGCCTGGATGCGGAGTTTATCAGGATCGCTCGAAATACGGCACCAGGAAAATACCCGCAAAACCCGCGCCCTTTGGGCTATGGGCACGCAACCGTGGCGCCGCTCCGGGCGGCGAGAATAGAACCCACACGCGGGTATCCGATCAAATAGGTAATCGGCACGCGCCCCGACGCCCCTGCTTGTTCGCCAGTCTCCCACTGATATCCTGGCGCGCTCAGTTTTGCGATGATCTCGCGCAACTCCTCTGGCCTATAGGTGCGCAGGCAGGAAACCACTCCATCGAACAGCAAGACGAACGGAATGACCGGCACCACGTACGTCCACAGCAGCCGCGTCCATCGGAACGGACGAATCAACGGTGTGAACAAGAACGGCGTGAACGCCCACAACAACATCAGCCCGGTGGTGTACGGCGCACGCCGCGTTATATCAAATGTGCCGATTCCTTCACCGGCATTCACCGCATTTTGGAGCATCGCGCAAGCTTTTTCAGGCGGGAAATGATGGAGCGTCGAGAACATCGTTCGGAACCCCTTCAATCCGGGCGGCACGTTCGTCGCGTCCACGGGATCGGGATAGAAACCAATGCGGTCCGCGGAAGCCATTCCGGCAAATTGGAATGCCCGAAGATTTGGATATTTATCGCTGAGCACAATTGGAAAGCCGGTTTGCGCGTCTCCCTGGAGCCTTTGCGAAAGGTCCAGCCACGGCCCTCCGCCGCCCGAACACATATCCACGATGGACCGGCTCCCGGACGAGCAAAGAGCTGCTTGCAGTAGCGGAGCGATTGGCGCGTATGCTTTTAGGAAATTTAATCCGAACTGAAGCGAATCGGTGACTTCATCTCGAATAGATGACGGAAACCAGGACTGGTCATGGAGCTCGATGAACTGAATGCGGCGCATGGCGGCTCGTGCTCGCGAGCAGTATGAGCCATCGCCGGCGGCCACCGCAAACACGTAATTCTAAGACGGCGCTGCATCTTACCCAACTCGTATGTTTGACCGGACAGAGCGATTCAAGCGGCGATCTTGGCGTGCTCACTCGCTAGATATCCTTCGGCTGTATCCCGGTAGCCGGGACCACGCTCCGCGTGAGCCGCTGAAATGATCCGTTCGCTCACGGTGCGCGTTCCCGACGTAGCTCTTAGAGCTTTTTTTCTGATCGTTGAGATGTTCTCGGGTTGAGGTTCGCTGGGGTGGTCTAACCGGTTTCGCCAGGTTAGAACGTGCCAGGGAATTCATTCGGGCCGATTTCCCGGCTCCCATGCTTCCATCGGCAGAAGCAGGTCTATTCAGCCCGTAATGCCTCAACCGGGTCCACCGAGGCGGCGCGGCGCGACGGCAGGTAGCTGGCCAGCGACGCTGTCGCGATCAGCCCAGCGCACACCGCCACGTAGGTGATCGGGTCGGCCGGGCTCACATGAAACAGCAGCGACGACATTAGCCGCATTACTGCCAGCGCCCCACCCAGACCGAACGCCACGCCCACGCCCGAGAGCCACAATCCCTGGCGCACGAAAATGCGCGTCACGGTTTGCGGCTGCGCGCCGAGAGCCATGCGAATGCCGATCTCGCGGCTGCGCTGCGATACCGAATACGCAATCACCCCATATATTCCGATCACGCCGAGCAGCAACGCCATGCCTCCGGCAACGCCCAGCATGATCAGCGTGAACGAAGTGCGCGCCATGGAGATCTTGTAGTAGTGACCCTCAGTGTGTACCGCGTCAAGCGGTAGATTGCGGTCCACCGCCCAAACCGCTTGCCGAACATCGTTCAAGAAGGCGCCCGATCCAGCGCGTGGGCTACGCAGCACGAAAGAAATTCCTCTGGTCACCCGGGTGGGCTGGCCCTCGAATTTATACAGCAACACCGGCCAGTATGCGGTGGTGACCAATTCCTGATCCACGCCGCGATCGTAGATGTCGGTTACCACCCCGATGATTTCGTGCCAGTCATCCGTAGTGCCTACCCGCACCCGCTTGCCGACGGCCTTAGCCGGATCGCCCCAATACTGCCGCGCCAGTTTCTCCGAAACCATCACTACCGGCACTTTGTTATCCACGTCCGTCCAGGTGAAATCGCGCCCGGCAAGGAGCGGCGTGCCGATGGCACCCAGAAATCCCGGCGCCACGTACTTGAACATGGAAATCGGCGGAAGCTGGCCCTCTCCGTAGGTGTGATCCTCCGCGAATATCGGATCGAAACTGGTAGCCCCGTCCATGGGCATATTGCTGGACATTCCCACTGCGGAAACTCCCGGAATTGCGGCCAGCTTACCGGCCATCTCCTGTTCCATGCGGATCACCTCCACCGCATCGGCCTCAGGAATCTCCGCTTCAGGAATGTATATCCGGAACGTCTGCAATTCTGCCGGCGGTGCGTTGAATCCAGGATTCACATGCATCAGCGCCCGAAAGGTGCGGATCATCAGGCCCGAACAGATCAGCAAAACCATTGCCAGCGCCACCTGGATCACCACCAGCGAGTTTCGCGCTCGATGTTGCTCGCGGGTCTGGCTCGAGCCGCGCGCGCCCTCGCGCAATCCGGTAGTTAAACGTGCCCCCGCATACTTGAAGACAGAAATCGAACCGAAGAACAGGCTGGCGAACAACGCCGCCCCCAGCGTGAACAGAAAAACCCGGCCATCGATATTAATTTCGTGTAGTCGCGGCAGACCCGTCGGCGCCAGCGCCGCCAACAGCCGCAGGTTGCCGTACGCAATGCCCACCCCCAGCACGCTGCCTACAAGCCCCAGCACCACGCTTTCGAATAACAACTCTCCGGCGATCCGCGCCGGCGAGGCGCCCAGCGCCGAACGAACCGCCAATTCCTGCCGCCGCCCTTCCACTCGGACCAAAAGAAGATTGGCCACATTGGCGCACGCAATCAGCAACACCAGCACGATCGAGCCCATCAGAATCCACAAAACTTTGCCAATGTCTCCCACCACATCTTCTTTCAAAGACCGCGGCTTGGGCGCGATTTTCGCTTGCTCGAACAATTTCAAACTGAACCCTTCCGGCGGCGGAAAGCTTCGATCGATAATCGGAAGCATGCGCGCCATATCGGTGCTGGCTTGCGCGAGCGTTACGCCCGGTTTGAGCCTGGCGATACCCTGGTAGCTGTAGTTACCCAGCTTCAACTTGGTGCGGTCGAACCGGAAAGGCATCACCAACGCGGCATCGTCGAAGTCCAGGAAATGGAATTTTTGCGGCAGCACCCCGATGATTTCCTGCGGCTTTCCATCGACGACGATTGTTTTCCCAAGAACGTAAGTCGATCCGCCGAACTTGCTGCGCCAATATCCGTACGACAGCATCACCCGTGCCGTCGAGCTCGGCGAATCATCTTCGCGACTGATCAAGCGTCCCAACGGCGGACGAACGCCCAGAAGCGGCAGCGTTCCGTCGGTGACCATCAAAACCGGCACCTTTTCGGGTTCCCCGATCCCCGTCACGCTATCCGAATCGGTTCCATACACGCCAATATCCTGAAACGTCTGCCCCTGCTCTCGAAATATGAAATAGGTAGAGGGTGACAGATTAAGATCTGTAATGTTTAGCCCCGGCGCGGTCAGCCAAACGCCAATTAGTTGGTCGGGATTCACATAGGGCAACGGCTTCAGCACCACGCCTTCCAGGACACTGAAGACCGTGGTGTTAGCGCCGGTCGCCGCCGCCAGGG
>Ga0182024_10012173_pt1 | contig 17063 bp, 19 predicted proteins | sample P32metaG_FD_120480 | JGI IMG/M metagenome (GOLD analysis project Ga0182024, IMG submission 120480) | Permafrost microbial communities from Stordalen Mire, Sweden - P3-2 metaG (Illumina Assembly) | ecosystem: Environmental > Terrestrial > Soil > Wetlands > Permafrost | place: Sweden: Stordalen...
CGACGCCGCCGAAGGCGATGATCTCCTCGACAACACGCTGCGCGGCGGACGCCGACGATCCACTGCCGTCGAGCGCGCCCCCGAGGTCGTTCACGAGTACGCTCGCTCCCCGGTGAGCGAGCGTGAGCGCGTGGGCGCGCCCGAGGCCGCCGCCGGCCCCGGTGATGATTGCGACTCGCCCTTCAAAGCGCAGTTCTTCCATGGTTATCCCCTTATTTGTCATTCGCTAAGAATTTGATTGATGGCTCAGAGTTCGGCGTGCTCGCTGGTGCGCGACGCTGCGCGCGCGAGAAATCCCTCGACAACGTGCGCAAATTCCTCGGCGGCGTCTGGTTGCAGCAGGTCGTGACCTTCCGAGAGCTTGATCAGCGTGGCGTTCGGAATTCGTCCCGCCAGGACCTGACTATTCGCAAGGGGCGTGACACGGTCCTCGCTCCCACACACGACGAGAGTGGGAGCGGCAATGGCCCCGAGAAACGCGATGCTCGACCACGTGGAGACGGCCATCGCGCGCCACCATGTCGAAAGTGCGTTTGTCCGAAAGATTCCGTTCATCAGAATCGCAAGTCCGTCGTGCGTCTCCCAACCGGGGAGGGTCGATCCGACTCCGCACGAAGTAGCCGCGAGTACCAAGCGGTGAACTCGCTGTGGGTAGTGGGCGGCCAACTGCTGCGCGACGGCACCACCGTGTGAATAACCGAGGACATCCGCGCGATCGAGGCCGATCTCGTCGAGGACCGACACGGCGACGTCGGCGAGTTGCGCGATCGATAGCGGCAAGATTGGTGCCGGGCTCTCGCCAACACCCGGCGCGTCGAAGGTCACGACGGTACGATCACCGAGCGCCTCGATGAAAGGACCCCAACTGCTGAGAGGGCCGCTTAACCCGTTGAGCAGCAACAGCGGATCTCCATCACCCTCCACGCGAATGCGGACCTGGTGTCCGCGGACCAACGCGTCGAGCGATTCGTTGATTTGATTTCGGGCGTTACTCATGCGCGAACACGCACGTAGCTGCCAGGAGCTACCTCAAGTGATGGATAGCTCTCGCTGCCGAGATGATCGGGTGGCGCAATTTCGTCGCCACCGCGCGCGTCGATCCATTCGGCCCAGTCTTCCCACCACGTGCCATCGACCAGGGTCGCCTCGTTCTTCCACACCTGGGGATCATCGGGACGAGCGTCGTTCGACCAGTACTTGGGCTTTGGCCCGGGAGGGTTCACCACACCGGCGATGTGTCCTGACGTCGTGAGCACGAATCGGTTATGACCAGCGAATATCGTCGCTGTCTTGTAGCCAGCGGTCCATGGCACGATGTGGTCGTTGATCGCGGCGACCACGTAGGTGTCGATCTTGACGTCTTTGGGATAGAGCCTGCGCCCGTCGACCGCGAACTCTCCGAGCGCGAACTCGTTGTTGAGGTAGCACGACCTCAGGTACTCCGAATGCATCTTGGCCGGCATACGCGTACCGTCGCTATTCCACACCAAGAGGTCAAAGGCGACCGGCTGCTTACCGAGCAGCCAGTTGTTGCCGATGTACTGAAAGATCAAATCGTTGGCCCGTAGTGCGTCAAAGACGTGTGCCATCGCGTCGGCTTCGAGGAAGCCGTCTTTTTGCATCTGCAGTTCGAGGCCGGCGATCGTGGCCTCGTCAGTGAAGAGTCCGAGTACGCCGGGAACGCTGAAGTCGGTCATCGTATTGAGGAGCGTGGCCGATTTGATGGAAGCGTCGCCGATCGCCGCGTTGTACGCGAGGCCAATAGCGCTCAACGTGCCACCGAGGCACAGCGAGACGGTGTTGACTTCTTGTGCGCGGGTGATCTCGCGGATGACCCTGATGGCCTCGAAGAATCCGAGTCGCAAGTAGTCCTCGAGGCCGAGGTCTCGCATGCTCGAATCGGGGTTGCGATAACTGATGGCAAAGCAGGTATGTCCGTGCTGGACCGCCCATTCGATCAGGCTCTTACCCGGGGCCAGATCCATGATGTAGTACTTGTTGATCCACGGCGGACAGAACAATAGTGGCACCGCGAACACGTGCTCGGTTTGCGGTGCGTACTGGATCAACTCGATGAGCTCGTTTCGGTACACGACGACACCGGGGGTGGCGGCCATGTTGACACCCAATTCGAATCCGGAACTGTCGACCTGCGAGGGCCAGCCCCCCTTTTGGTTCAAGTCCTCGAGCATGTTCCTTGCCCCGCGAACCAAGCTTTCGCCTCCAGTGTCAAAGGCTTCACGCAACGCGGCCGGATTGCCGAGCAGAGTGTTCGTCGGCGCGAGCGCGTCAAGGATGAACTTCGCGGCGAAACGCGCCTTGGCGTCTTGACTCTCGTCGAGTTGCGCCGCGTCCAGTAGTTCTCCGAAGTACTGGCAACCAAGCAGATATTCCTGTTCCAGCAGGAAATAGAGGGGGCTTTGAGCGTACGCCGGGTCCGCGAAGCGCGAGTCCCCTGATGACGGCGACATCGGAGCCGCCGGCGCCGCGCCACTGGCGCACTCGAGCGTCGCACGCACCGCGGCGTCGAGGCCGATCATGAGACGGGCGTTGGCCGCGGCGATTTCGCCAGGTTTGGCGAGCAACGCAGTTTGTGCCGCCTTCAACGAGCCCAAAAACGAGACCGGGTCGGCCTTAGCGGTTAGTTCCGCAATGAAATTCTGTTGCGCGCCGTGAAGTTGCTGGGCGAACGTGAGGAGTTCGTTCGGTGACGGAATGGTTTCGGGCTTCGGCGTCGCGGCCATGTCAGTGAGCTTGGCGACCACCTCGGCGGCTCCGTCGAACCACGCGCTCACGAACTGCAGTGTGGCGTCCTGGGACAGCTGAAGCGCGCCCAATAGCTGGCCCGCCAACGTTGAACCGCCGTCGGCCGCGTTGGTGGTCTCGTTCTTCTCATTGACCAAGGCGAAATCCCTACTGATGTGAGGCCACATGGCCTCTTAAGAAGAGAGTACCTACCTTTTGCTTGGCATGTCAAGCACCCCCACCACGAGAGGAGACTTTGACATTGGCGATTTGTCGCCGCTTCGAGAGCTGCGAAAATGTCCGCTACCAGGCGTTTTTTCTAACGAACTCTTGAATTATCGAGATGGCTCTTCGAGCATGGCGCCCGGCGGTGCCGTTCGCTGAGTTCGCTTTAAAGCCTCAGGACTCTTCGCGGTTGGTCTCGACGTAGCTGCGATAGACGGCCATTAGCGCGTGACGTTGGGCCTCGGTAAGCCGCTGGTCAGCGCGAATTGCGCTCTCCGTGGCCTCGTCACCCAGCTTTTCCTTACCACTGATCAAGCCAGCCTGTTCGAACAGGATCTCTGCTGACACGTTTAGTGCGTCGGCGATTGACTTCAATACACGAATTGACGGCTCGTGCAGTCCTCGCTCAACTTGACTCAAGTACGGGTTGGAGATCTCCGTCATCGCGGAGAGCTGGCGCAGCGACAAATTAGCAATCTGTCGCTGCGCCCTTATGAAACCTCCCAGCATTCGCCGGCGGTCATCTTCAACTGTGGTCGTTGGCTCTTCCGTGTACTGCATCGTAATTGAATCCGTGAAGGACGTTAAGCCAGATTCTCAGGAACAAGAGCGTTCGCCAACTGCAGGGCGAAATCGCGCTGCGCGTTGAGCAGTTCTGACGTGAAGTCAAACGCAAACTTGGTTACGGCTTCCGCACTGGGAAAGGCGGGGGCTCCGGGAACGCTGGGCAGGTCCGTCGCCGGAAACACTGAGGCAACCTTGGCAAAGGTCTCCGCGGTGTCAACCGAGAACTGCTGGTACTGCTTCACCGCGGAAATCAACTGTTCGCTGACTTTCGAGGCAATCTCGGGCATTTCGGTCGTAGATGTGGTCTTTGTCGCTACCATCATGAACTCCTCTGGTATCAATTCGTGGACGGCGATTCCGTCACAAGCACACTATACACCCCATTTGCTTGGTATGTCAAGCACAGATTCCGGCTTGTTCCAAGTGATGAAAAGGGACGAAACGTCAGGGTCTACCCCGATCGCGGCGGTGGCACTACTTCGCTCACCACGACAGTTCAATACTCGATCATTGTTCGTGTCGAACAGTTTCTTGTCAGGCGCCCGGCTCGTCGTGCCCAGGAAGTGCGTCGATCAATCGCTTGACGAACTCTTGTTGCGTGTTCATCAGTTCCCGAGCGAACTCGAAGAACTTGTCCGAGATCTCCCCGGGCTTGGGAATCGCGTCCATCATCGGCAGCTTCGGCATTTCTGGCAATTTAGGCGCTACTTTCGCGACACTTTCGGACCACGCACTTACAATCTTCAACGTCGCGTCCTGGGATCGCTTTATAGCTTCCAAAATCTGGTCTTGAACGCGCGACTCTTCAGCGGCGGCGTCTTTGTTCGTGGTGTTCTTGGCGTTTTCTGCTGCCATGGTGAACTCCTCAGGGACTTGCATAGTGCACAGCCTGCGCACAGTCGCACTCTATCTACCTCGTGCTTGGCATGTCAAGCACGAGAACGATGCAAGCGGACATCGCTGATGGGGGCGTCACGAACGACGGCCACGCGTGAATCTCGTCTGGCGGATCGCTCGCAGTGACTGAAACACCGGGCGCCGCTCGCCCCGTTGTTACTAGCGTGCAGTGACGTCGAGGCGCCAGTTCCCGGTCAACTCGTAGTCGCACAGTGACGCTGTAATAGTGCACATCACCTCGAGCACCTGTGTCGCCCGCGTGGCGGCGGGGACTTCGAGGAGAAGACCACGCTGGCTGTGATCCTGGCGGACCGTGAACGGAGCACTCTCAAGAAGCGAGGTGATCCGTTCGCGGCCAAGCCGTCCTCGCGTGTGCAAGAGACCGAGGGAGGAGGGCTGCGCCTCTCCATGGCGAGGAGGCGACGTGACGAAAGAAGCAACGGTGACGCCGTGATTCATCCACAGTCCAAAAGAATTGACCTTGAGTTCCTCCACGTCGTCAATGACGCCAGGAACCACGTTGCACCATCCCCTCCCCGAACTGATCGATTCAATTGCCCCGACGGCTTCGGTACGGTCGAAGGAGAACTGAAATTGGCTGCGCGTACTCACACTTTTTCCCTTGGCGAACGCGAGACCGATCGCGTTGAAGTTGGCGATTGGCCAATGTCCCACCAATCGACTTCTTCGACAGTAGACCGAGCGTCGTGGTCCTGCGTCGGACGTCGGGGTGGATTTATAACCATGGATGGGACCGGACGATGCGCTACGCCCAGCCCAACTCTTCGAGCCGAGGATCGCTGATGCCGAAGTGATGCGCGACTTCGTGAATCACGGTCTTACGAATCTGGGCCTTTACTTCGTCCTCGCTGTTGCATTGGCGACAGATCGTCGTCTGGTACAAGGTGATCCGGTCAGGCATGACGGCGCTGTAGCTGATCGGACTGCGCTTGGTGAGGGGTATGCCTTCGTAGAGTCCAAAGAGATTGCGCCCCGGTGCCTCGTCGTCAACAATGATTGCCAAGTTTTCTATTTGGTTTGAGAGTTCCTCAGGTAGCGTCGCGAGAGCTTCTTCCACCAACTCCTCGAAGCGTTCTTTGGATATCTCGAACATCAGCGAAGCGTATCGGTCGATTGACGAAGCGCCGACACTGTGGACCATTCGCGTTGACTCGAACCAAACTCATTTAAACGTCAATCGACGTTCGCAACGCTGCGAAACGACTCCCAACGTGCCGGGATCGCGACCAGGGCGGTTCACTAAAGCGCGCGGGTCGCCTAAAAGCTTTTGGGGCTAGTACGCCCACTAATACTCTTGAACAGGACTAAAAAAATCCTGCGTAATCTGTTGCGACCGAGCCGTAACCGTTTTGGAAGTGATTTAGTCCTCCCCTTTTCAGGCGCGATTCACTGAGACGTCAGGTGTCACGCGGACGGACGATCGGTGCCGAGGGCCACGGCCAGTCTGGGGCGCCCGCATTTATTGGGTGAATCTGACGGGATAGGCCGGCCTTAGCGGCAACCCGTAGATGAGCCGCAGTTGGGTCACGACGTAGGTGGCGAGAAGATTCTGGCCCATGTACGTGAGGTGGATGCCGTCAGCCGTTCGAATCGGCTGCAACTTGCCATTGACTCGTGCGTTGAACCGGAAATTCCCTCTCGCGTCCGCCATGAATTTCCACGTTGACACGAAGGTTGCGTCAGGTATCTTCTGGGACGCGTCGGAAAAAATTGAATTAACTACCTGCATCTTCTGGCGATACCCGAACGGATTCATGATCGGCATACCGACCCACATCACCACGCAGTGAGCCGCGGCGGCTTCCTTGATCACGGTCGAAACATTCGACGAGTACTTCGAGCGCCAGGCGCGAGTGTCGAACGGCGCGGCTTGACCGTTCACGACCATTGCCTGTTCGTCATTGGCACCCAAGAAGACAATCAACAACTGGGGACGGTACTGTGAGAGAAACTTCTTCAGATGTTGCGGCCAGTTGTAAAACCACGCGTTGGTGAGACCCGTTGCGAGAGTGGTCTTCACTACCAAAGTGATCGCCGGATTTTTCTCAAGTTGCACATGAAGTCCCTCTCCCAAATCGGCACCCAGTGAATCGCCAATTTCGAGAATTGTGCAGTGCCGAGTTGACGGCAACGTCTTCACCCCTTTCCTCGCCTTCGTGGCAGCAGGTAGGCACGTGACTGGTGGCGCCGCGCTGGCGCGGAGTCTCGTGCCAGCGCCTGTTGACTCGTGAGAGATGCCAAACGCCGGGGCAGTCGCAGCACCAATCGCGGTGCACAAAATTATCGCCACCATCAGACGACTGAACTGGCAAACAGGCCGAGCTGGTCGTTTGTATCGCACCACAATCATCACTTCGTCCAAACGTTCGAGAGATTAAGGGAATCAGCCCCGATTCTAAGACCCCGCTCCTCCTGCGCCGTCTCGCCAGCGTGCGCGAGTTTGCTCGAATGACGGTGGGAAGAGTACGACTTGGTCCTCGTGCTGGGTCACCAGACCTTCGGTTGAAACGGCGTCGAGCCGCAGTGACCTCAGTTAGTGAGCCAGTCGACCCTGACCTCTTCTGATGGAGCACACTTTTGAGAGTGAGGTCTGTGTTCGTCGAGAGAGTAATTATTCGAACTCGTTCGGCACAGTAAAGGGGACTTCAGTTCGCCGTGAAGTCGGAGCGTCGACCGGCAACGAATCATTGCGAAAATACCCATCAGAAATCCCACGCTTCATCCCACGGACTAAGCCGACAACACTCAACCGCGCCGACGCCATCGGACGAGTTTCCCGTTTATGTGGGACGTTTCCGACACGGACAGTTGGCTTCAACAGGCCGTGCCCCCTTTTAATCCCAAGGTGCCGTGAACGAGACTCCCGTGCCACAATTTTGCCAGGAAGCTCACCTTGCCTCTAATGGTGCCGTCTCAAGGATTTAAAGATCGTTTCGATACAGACGCATCACGGGTTCCTTACTTCGACGAGTTCGCCAACTCCTCGTAACGAAAGCAATTGGTTACGTGGTCGTTCACGAGTCCCGCCGCTTGCATGAACGCGTAACAGATTGTCGGGCCAACGAATTTAAAACCCCGCTTCTTCAAATCCTTACTCATCACTTCGGCTGCTGGACTCTTGGCCGGGATCTGGCTGCCCTCTTTCCAAGCGTTGACCGTTGGTCTGCCGTCGACAAACTGCCAAAGGTAGGCGTCGAGGGAGCCGAAATCTTCTTGGACCGCTAGGACAGACCGAGCGTTGGTGATCGTAGCGGCCAATTTTTGCCGGTTGCGAATTATCCCTTCGTTGTTCACTAGTAGGTCATATTCCTTATCGCCATACTTTGCGACTTTTGAAATATCGAAGCCGTCAAGGGCGCGCTCGAAGTTTTCGCGTTTCTGCAAGACGATGCGCCAACTGAGTCCCGCCTGCATGGCGTCAAGCACCATGAACTCAAAGAGTTTCTGGTCATCGTGGATGGGCACACCCCATTCGGTGTCGTGATAGGTGATCATCAAGGGATGACCTCCAACCCAGGCGCAGCGATGATCGTTCATGAGTGATCATCGTAGGACCAAGTAGCAACACTCGCGGGGGCCGACTCGGGCCGCCGGACTTCGATGACGTCGAGAGCGACAACGATGGCGCCATCGGGAAAGCCCTTCACCACGGGGTTAGTTCCGGCACGCCGTAAAGCATCGAACGTGCTCTCGACACCTTGAGAGTCTCCTGGTGACGAGTCGAATTCAGGTTCAAGGATCGATGGTCCGCAGGCGGGCGATCGTCGACCAACGTCTCGGAGACCCCCTTGTCTTGATTATGGAAATTTCCGGTGAAAATTCTGAGCGCCTCCACAAACGTCTTCTTGGAACCCCTTTGGCAGGCCCCGACCACCGGTGTTGTAACGCAAATGTCGACTTCTCATACTATGAAAATGATGGTATGAAACCAATCGGTGAGACGACTGCTTGGTTACCAACAAAAAGTAGTGAGATAGGAATCGGTGAGACTTCGCGGCGTGAAACGGCGCGACGTAACACGCACGATCGAAAGTACCTACGACGAAGGAGTTTGATGTGACTAAGCAATACCAAAAGAGTCCGGAATCCGTGGCTCGTCTCACTCCGCGTCAATACGACGTCACCCAGGAAGCCGCCACCGAGCCCGCGTTCGACAACGAGTTTTGGGATCACAAAGAGGCTGGCCTCTACGTCGACGTGGTGTCAGGCGAGCCTCTGTTCGCTTCCACCAAGAAGTACGACAGCGGTTGCGGCTGGCCGAGCTTCACTGCGCCACTCGAGTCGGCGAACGTCGCTGAGAACGAAGACAGCAGCCACGGAATGATCAGGACCGAGGTGCGCTCCACCCACGGAGACTCTCACCTCGGCCATCTGTTCAGCGACGGGCCGGTCGACGAGGGTGGCCTTCGCTACTGCATCAACTCCGCCGCCCTGCGCTTCGTCCCCTACGAGGACCTCGAGGCCGAGGGGTACGGCGAATACGTAAAGTTTTTTGACGAGGCCTCGAAGAAGGGATCAGCACAGTGACCACCACCGAAAAGGCCATTCTCGCCGGCGGGTGCTTTTGGGGAATGCAGGATCTGATTCGAAAGCGTCCGGGCGTGCTCTCCACTCGCGTCGGTTACACGGGGGGCGACGTCGCCAACGCGACCTATCGCCATCACGGAAGCCACGCCGAGGCGATCGAGATCACCTTCGACCCAGAAAAGACCACCTACCGTGAGCTTCTCGAATTCTTTTTTCAAATCCACGATCCGACGACACCGAACCGTCAGGGCAACGACAGGGGTGCGAGCTATCGCTCCGCGATCTTCTACCTCGACGACAGCCAACGTCGAGTGGCGGAGGACACGATCGCCGACGTCGAGGCATCCGGTCTTTGGCCTGGGAAAGTCGTCACCGAAGTGAGTCTTGCTGGACCGTTCTGGGAGGCCGAGCCTGACCACCAGGACTATCTTGAGCACTACCCGAACGGGTACACCTGCCACTTCCCAAGAGCTGACTGGGTGCTCCCTCGTCGGAGCAATAACGCAGCGATGTAACTCATTAGTGCTGGATGCGACCACGCTCGCGTGACAGCACAATTGAATGGAACGTGAGAGCGAATCTCGCCACTCTGCGCGCCGGGTACTTATGGGTCACCGAACTTCATAGGTCACGTGCCGACTCCACGGAAGTCACCGTGACTGAGAACGTCCGCACGTACCGCCATCTATCCTCGTTCTTGGACAGTCAAACGAGTCAGCACCCTCCGACGTTGGCTGTGAAAGGCTCATCTACATGGCCGCAACGGCAACTTTGAGTCTCGCGCGAAGAACAATGGTATCGAGTCACTCGGTCCGCGCTCGAACATGGAAGGTCGAGATCGACGGGAGCATCGTTGGTTCCATTTCCAACCAACGAACGGTCGAGTTTCCCGTGAAGGCGGGTCAACACCTCTTGCGAGTGAAATCGACGCGATACCTCCTCAGTCCCGAAGAGTCCTTTGAGGCGGTCGCGGGCCAAGTCGTCAAGTTCTCATGCCATCCGCGGGCGCTTAGTCCCATCATTTTCACCCGATGGCTCATCTGGTTCCTCGCCTCACTCGTGAAGCACGATCTCTGGATTGGTCTCGAGTTCGTCAACACCAGCTCGGCCGATATCGGTGCCACGAGCTTCGCCGTTCTCGAGAACATCCCCAAGATTCCGGCGGGCGCCAGCGAGATCGAATCAAGTTTGAGCGCGCGACCCTCGGGTATTGGCTCGGGAACAATCACCGGCACCGCGGCGCGCGCGCCAGCTAATCCGCGTTCCGCGCTCGTCGTTAGCAACTTGACCAAACGTTTCGGCGAACGGACCGCCTTTTCGGACGTCTCTTTCGACGTCGGTTATGGCGAGGTCTTCGGGTTCCTCGGCCCCAACGGCGCCGGCAAGACCACGACGGTCCGCACGCTCGGTACGTTGATCGCTCCTACGTCGGGCTCGGCCACGGTGGCGGGAATCCCGCTCAGTCCTGAGAACGGGGTCGAGATCCGCCAGCGCATTGCCATCATGCCCGAGTCACCCGGGCTCTACCTTCGATTGACCGTGACCGAAAATCTGGAGTACTTCGCCGGTCTTTACGGTCTGCGTCACGCCACCACACGAATCAATGACGCCCTCGAGGCCGTCAACCTCGGGGACCGAGCGTCGGATCTCTGCGCCAGTCTGTCCAAGGGTCTTCGCCAGCGGGTGGGGCTCGCGCGAACCCTGCTCAGCGATCCCGAGATCATGTTCCTCGACGAACCGACATCGGGTCTCGATCCCGTCGCCTCACTCGAGGTCCACAACTTGATCATTGGATTGCGCCAGAAAGGGGTGACGATCTTTCTCACCACGCACCGACTCGACGAGGCGGAAAAACTTTGCGACCGAGTCGCCTTTCTGAACACGACGCTGCGCACGGTCGGTCGCACGGCGGAGCTACGCGAGCAACTCTTTAAGAGATCGCTTCGAGTGAAGACGCTCGAGCCGATTGGCGACCCGGCCGAGTTCTTCACCCGGATCCTCGCCGTCGAAGACTGGCGCCCTGACGGTGCGAACACGTACGTACTCACGGTGTCCGATCCGGAGGTCGCCGCACCCGAGGTGACGCGCGCTCTCGTCAGCGCCGACGTTGGCGTACTCTTCATTGGCGAGGCGCAGCATTCGCTCGAAGACGTGTACCTCGAACTCATCGCCGACGACGCCGAGGCTCGTCGATCGTGATGAGTCTCGACGCCACACGGCTCCGCGCGGTCGTCCATAAGGAACTATTGGACTACCGGCGCAAACGGGCCATCGTCGTGTCGATGGTTCTCCTGCCGATCCTCTTCCTCGTGGAACCCGTCGTTTCGATCTTTGTCGCCGCGCCGTCGGAGTCGAGTTCTGCCCTGGATTCATTCGTCATCCTTCCTCTCCTTTACATGCTCTTGATCGCGGTCGTCATGCCGAGCACCCTCGCCGCCTTTACCGTGGTCGGCGAACGTGAACAGGGAACGCTTGAACCGTTGCTCACCACGCCACTTCGCGAACAAGAGTTCATCATCGGCAAGGGGGCGGCGGTCATGATCCCCTCAGTAGCCCTCTCGTACCTGGTGTACGGACTCTTCCTTCTCGCCGTTGAACTGTTCGCCCACCCCGCCGTCGCCACGGCTGTCTTCCACAATGGTCCGATACTCCTAGCGTTGTTCCTCTTCGCTCCCCTGGTGGCCGGTTGGTCCGTCGTGGTTGGAATGGCCGTGTCGGTCAGGGCCAGCGAAGTCCGCGTCGCCCAGCAGTTGGGGATGCTCGCGAGCCTCCCAATCACTGGCGTGGTCCTGTTGTTGGCAATCGGAGTCATCCATCCGACTTTCCCTGTCGCGATCGCGTTCGCGGCCGGGTTGCTCGTGATCGACCTGATAACGCTTCGAATCGTGTCACGGATGTTCGATCGCGAACGGCTCGTGATTGGAACCAAGGCCACGAGATCGTGAACGGTACGCGCGTCGCGACAACCTTAAGCCCGCCGATCTCGCCGCGCGATGGCTGAATCGAAAACCAAGTAACGAGCATCGAAGACCTTGCTCGAAACTGAGCGAAAGTCCGGATGGGCCACACCCAGGTTTCGGTCAACTTGAACGACCGTGGGCACCGAGAAACAGTCAGATTCAGCTGACCAGATGTGATAAAAAAAGAAGCGCGCACTCATTCTTCTTTCATGAACTGTGCAAGTAAGAGGCGTTTCGCCATCGTGCGACGCCCATAGTGAACGGGCACACTCGTCAATGGAACTAAGAATCTTCACTGAGCCCCAACAAGGAGCAACCTACGACCAGTTGCTCGCGATAGCACTCGCCGCCGAGGAAGGTGGCTTCGGTGCTTTCTTCCGCTCCGATCACTATCTGAAGATGGGTGAGGTGAGTGGTCTTCCCGGCCCGACCGACGCCTGGATCACGCTGGCTGCACTGGCACGAGACACGAAGCGAATCCGCCTCGGCACCCTGCTCACCGCCGCGACGTTCCGCTATCCGGGCTCGCTCGCGATCGCCGTTGCTCAAGTTGACGCGATGAGCGGCGGTCGCGTGGAACTCGGGCTGGGCGCGGGGTGGTTCGAAGAAGAGCACACTGCCTACGGCATGGCGTTCCCCTCCGTTGGCGAACGATTCGAGAGGCTGGAAGAGCAACTTGGCATCATCACTGGTTTGTGGGAGACCGAGATTGGCTCGACGTTCAACTTTTCGGGCAAGCACTACTCGCTGATCGATAGCCCAGCGCTTCCAAAGCCAGTTCAGTCGCCGCGGCCGCCGATCATCATCGGCGGCCATGGCCGCAAGATCACCCCGCGTCTTGCCGCAAAATTCGCCGACGAGTTCAACGTTCCCTTCTCCTCGTACGACGTCTGCAAATCCCAGTACGAAGTCGTCGACGAAGCCTGCAACGCGATTCACCGTGACCCCGAGTCGATCGTGCGCTCGGCCGCCCTCGTCGTGTGCTGCGGTGAGAACAAGACTGATCTTGAACGGCGCGCAGCAAACATCGGGCGTGACGTCAGCGAACTAGCGGAGGACGGGCTCGCCGGAACGCCAGCACAGGTCGCGGAAAAGATCCTCGCTTTTGGCGAATTGGGAATCTCTCGCCTGTACCTGCAGATGCTGGACGTCACTGACCTCGAGCACGTTGGACTCATTGCTTCAGAGGTTTTGCCGGCAGTCAAGTAGGGCATCGCGCCCATCAAAACCGGTAATGAGCAGAGTTGGTTCGCTGCCGAGCTACGAAGCCGCCAACTTCTTCTAATCCCTTTCCAAAATCGCGACGTACGGCTCGCTCGGGCGCTCGCCCAGGACGCGAGCCTGATGCCAGCCCGTTCCTCGAAGAATCGACTGCAGTTCACTTCGCGAGACAAAGAGCCAAGGAAACCATGGACCAACCGAGTACCCGTAGTGGTACCGGAACCGCGCCTGTCCGGGAGGATTGCCCCGCTCACGGTTGCGTCGGTAATACGCACGATCGATGCCGGGTGCGCCCCCGCAGTACGGGTTCGTGCTCTCGACAAAGATTCGTGCTCGCGGGTTCGTCAACGTCGCCCACGTGGTCAAGACCTCATGGGCACGATCGGGTGTACCGAAAATTCCGAAGTTGTTGCCGAATAACACAATTGAGTCGAACGCCTCGATCCGCCGCCCCAAAGTATCGGTCGACGTGCACCAGACTTCTTTAACACCGCGGAGCCTCGCCGCCTTCACCGCGAGACGCGACGAGTCAAGACCAACGACGTCGACACCGCGCTGTTGAAGGTTCAAGGCGACACGGCCGGCGCCACATCCCACGTCCAGCACGCGACCGCGCATGTGACGAACAGACTGGCGCTCAGCGAAGGGCCATCCTTTGAAGTCGGATAAGTACACCTCGGGACCCGCGCCGGTCTCCGTGTACCCATCATCACGTTCGACCGTCTCTGGAATCGTGCCGCCCTGCGCCCAATCCAAGAGGGCGCGACCGAACGCGTCATTTTCTGATTTCACTTCACGACTCTATTCACGCTTCAAGCACACGTTTAACAATCCGAACTCGCCGCGCTCACGAAGTAGATCGATCCAACTTCGATTCACCATGAATGACGGATCGTGAGGGAGTGACGCGTCGGAGTGTTGGCATCGGGCGCCGTACGCGACAAGAAGCAGATTCGCGGCGTCCACGACTTCGAGCTCGCGGTCGTCAAAATCCCTACCGCGAGCACGCTCGTAGTCAGCAATGAACCCTCTCATCTCTTCGAGATTGGGTAGGGATCCACCGGGTTTGGACCAGTCAGATGAAAATGTCGCCGCCGCACTGCCCACCAAATAGGTCTCGCTGGCGAGACCTATTGAGTCCCAATCGTAGATAGCGGTCATCGTCCCCCCACTAAAACCCACGTTGCCAACTCGCCAGTCGAGGTAGCCAATGACAGGCTCCCCTAGGAATCCCATCAATCGTCGACGAGCCGACCACGCGAGTTCGTCAATCCACTGGGCTCCGTCCTTCGTGGCTTCGAAATCGAAGCGGGACGAGTGAGGAATGGGCCAGAGTGCGCCGTCGGACCCATCGAGGAGGGCTGGTCCCTCAAGTCCGGACTTGTCCTCGACGTTTCGTCCGGCTTCAATGAACCGAAGCAACTCGTGAGCGAGGACGCGACGTATCTCGTCGTCGTGTCCGTCCGCGATGTCACCCGCGAGTAGTTGTTCAACTGTCAGGACTCCCGTCCCAAAATCCATCGCTTCAACGATGGGAAGCGGCGCAGCCAACCCCATGGCGTGAAATTTCCGTTGAACTCGCTGAACGGCCAAAAGTTTCGATTTGGAGGCTCGCCAGTGATGAAGTTTCAGGACAATGTCTTGTGTACTAAGCCTTAGTCCGACCACGACGCCCACGCTGTGGCGATAGAAGAGGGCCTCCGATGGCTCGCCAAACTGCAACGCAAGAAAATCCTCAATTCGCGTTGCGATCTGTTCCGAATCCTCCGTGCCGAAGATCTCTCTTTCGAGCGAACCGTCGCCGTCACTCAAGGCTTCGTTCACGAGAGCCACGAGTTTCGTCACGGGCTCAGCATCCCACAGCCCTGTTTTGATTCATCGCGGCACCAACGTCCGCGACGCGGCGACTACCAGCTCTTGAGAACCGGGGCACTGCGTCGGCCAATCAACCACTCGACGAGCGCGGCGTGATCCGCACGATCGGGAAGCTTGCGGAGCGCTCGTCGAAGCTCACCTTCAACGTAGGCCTCGGGCCAGTCGGACGCCTCGTAGGAAGCGTCGAGATCAACGAGATGAACTTCGACCTCTCGAAGTCGGCGAAAGAGGATCTCCGCCATCGTCCGAGGACCCGGAGAGACCTCAGCGAGGAAGTCCCACAAGTCGTCGTCGAGGCTGTTCCACGCGGCTTCAAGTTCTTGGCACGATCTGGTGAGGTCGCCAAGGAGTGCGTCCTTGTCGAGCGCGCTGCCGGTCTCGATGTCGCGCTCTCTCATCCCCGTTTCCGGGTATTGCCTTCGAGACTCACCAATCATCGCCCCCTCGAAGAGCCACGCGTGGCTGTCAGCGTTTCGAGCCAGGTGAGCGAGGACGTGAGCCCGAGACCAGTCCGGAAGACGACTCGGCGCGCGAAGGTCACCATCGCTCATCTGGGCGGCGATGGCGAGTAGTCGATCCTGCGAAGCAACACAGACGCCAATGAGTTCGCTAGGACGCTCCATCCCATGAATCTAACGGAACCGTCGAAACAAAACTTCCGTTTGAGCCGCCACGAGCAGGAACCATCGACCCCGCCGACGTCGCGCCTCGACGTGTCGAAAGACGGATATCACAGCGGGATCGACGTCCAGTGTGCGCGGCGCGGCGACGTGTACTGTTCTGGTCGTGAGCATGCGAACGTCTCCACCATTTCGCGCCGACCACGTCGGCAGTCTTCTTCGACCGCCCGAACTTTTGAAGGCCCGAGCGACGTTCGCCAAGGGTGAGATCAGTGCCGACGACCTGCGAGAAGCCGAGGATCGGGCCATACGCGACGCCATAGCTCTTCAGGAAGCAATTGGCCTACAGTCCGCAACGGACGGCGAATTTCGTCGAACCTCCTGGCACATGGACTTCATCTATCAGCTCGGAGGCATCACCAGCACTGACGAGAAACTGCAGGTGGCCTTCAAGAACTTGGAAGGCACGACGTCGTTCACCGCGGCCGCACTCAAGGTGAGCGATCGAGTGCGCCTTGACGACACGATCTTCGCCGACGCGTTCACGTACCTGAAGTCCGCCGTCACGACCGCGGTGCCCAAGCTCACCATTCCGTCACCCAGCATGGTGCACTACCGCGGAGGGGCCGCGGCCATCGACCCCGCGATCTACCCCGACGTCGAAGAGTTCTGGAACGATCTCAGTGCCGCGTACGCCGAAGAGATTCGCCGCCTGGGTGAGTTGGGGTGTACGTACCTCCAACTCGACGACACGTCGCTCGCCTACCTCAACGACCCCGCACAGCGCCAGATGATTGCCGATCGTGGTGACGACGCCGAACACCAGCACCTGCGATACATCAAGCAACTGAACGCTGCACTTGCGGGACGACCGGAAGGCATGTCGGTGACCACGCACTCGTGCCGCGGCAACTTCCAGTCCTACTGGGCGGCCGAGGGCGGTTACGACTTCGTCGCCGAAGCTCTCTTTGGCGAGTTGGACGTCGACGGATTCTTCCTCGAGTACGACGACGACCGCTCGGGTGGGTTCGAGCCGCTGCGCTTTGTGCCCAAGGACAAGATGGTCGTTCTCGGGCTCGTCACGACAAAAAAGGGTGCCCTCGAATCGAAGGAACAGCTCAAGCGGCGCATCGACGAAGCCAGTAAGTACATCGCGCTCGAGCAGCTTTGCCTCTCTCCTCAGTGCGGGTTCTCTTCAACGGTGGAGGGTAACAGTCTCACGTTCAACGATGAGGTCGCGAAACTTCGCCTCGTCGTCGAGACCGCCAACGAAGTGTGGGGCTGACGTCTCGGACGGTTTGGACCGGATGACGTACCACGAGTCCCTCTACCGAAAGCCGCCAGAAGCCACTTTCGCTACTTGATACCGTTATCCGAGACCAATCGGAAGGGCTTCATGGCAACG
>Ga0182024_10012174_pt1 | contig 17061 bp, 8 predicted proteins | sample P32metaG_FD_120480 | JGI IMG/M metagenome (GOLD analysis project Ga0182024, IMG submission 120480) | Permafrost microbial communities from Stordalen Mire, Sweden - P3-2 metaG (Illumina Assembly) | ecosystem: Environmental > Terrestrial > Soil > Wetlands > Permafrost | place: Sweden: Stordalen...
AGAGGGCCTCTACAACTTTCTCGACGTGTTGCCCGGCACTTATACACTCTCGATTTCGCAGTCAGGAAACTTTGGCGGCTACGCGCAAAAAAACATCACGATAGAAGTGAACCAGCAGGTGCGCATAGACATCTCGCTGCAGCCAGCTTCTGTCTCAACGCAGATCACCGTGACCGAGGCTCCGCCTGAGTTACAGACGGAAACCGCCGAAGTGGACAGCGATATCAACCAGACACAAATCTCGGAACTGCCCATCACCTCGTCAAAGGGCCGCAATTACGAAGAGCTCTACACGCTAATTCCCGGCGCTGCTCAGGTACAGGAAAAGAATTCCATTGGCGGCAACCCCTCGCGCGCCCTGTCAGTGAACGTGAACGGCAGCTCGTACAACGGCAACACCACGCGCATTGACGGCGCCATCGACTATTACGGTTGGTTGCCTTACCTCATCGCCTATGTGACGCCGGCGGACGCGGTGGAAACCGTCACCGTCACCACAGATGACTTCAACGCCGAGCAAGGACAGGCCGGCGGCGCTTCCGTTCGCGTAACCACGAAGAGCGGTGGGCACGATTTTCATGGCGGCGGCTGGTGGTATTACCAGGACGCGGCTGTGAATGCGCGCTCTTACCTCAACACTGCGACGGTGCAGCCGACGATCCCCAAAAACATCAACCAGGAATTCGGCGGCAACATTGGCGGTCCGGTTTACATTCCGAAGATTCTGACGGGCAAGAAGAAGCTATTTTTCTTTACCAACTTCGACCGCATCACGCAGCGCACGGATGCGAGCGTTCCCGAAACCGTTCCCGACTTGGCGATGAATGGCGGCAATTTCAACGAGGCGCAGGCCTCCGAATCCGCCCTTCCCGCTAACACGGCTAACCCTCATCAATTCGAGCTTACCGACCCGAACCCGCAGGTGCCGTTGGCGGTGTGGCAGGGTTCATTGAACCCCGCGATCTGTCCAAATATAGCTGCTCCGCCTATGGTTAACGGTTATGTAGATTGGCGTTGCCGGCCAACATTTACCGCTGAGTATGGAGAAACGGGAACGGGGATGAACACCATTCCCGCCTCGAGAATTTCGCTGGCGGGTGGGATCATGATGCAGGATCTCGCCGCCATCTCAAAGACCATTGCCGCGCCAAGTGCGTCGCTGGCGTCGAACGTGATGCTCAACGATTATCAGGCACGGTCGACCGTCGCTTACAACCGCAACGCGTCGGACTCGAAAATCACCTACATTCCGAGCGAGAACACGCAAATTTACGGCAAGTACGGAATCACGCCGTACACCGACACCGATCCGCAAGTCCTGGGTAACACGCCCTGCACGGGCAGCAATGCGTGTGCAGGCGGTCCGGCGGCTGACGGGGGACAGGTGGGCAATATTGGCGGCCGCGGCCAGAACGCAGGTCTCGGCTTCAGCCATGTGATTAACGCCAACCTGGTCATCGACGCGGATGGCGGCTGGACTCGCCTGCTGACCTTTGCACAGTCGACGCTGGACATCGCATTGGGCGACTACGGCCTGAACACGCTCAAGATTCCGGGAACCAACGGCGTCGGCCTCAACTATGTCGGCATTCCGGGGTTCTATCTCTCTACGTTTACCGGCCTTGGCAACAACCAGGGCGCGAATCCCTTTGAATTCCGCGACAACCAGTTCACGGGCGATATCAACCTGAGCTGGCTGCATGGGCACCACGCGATCAAGACGGGCTACACCTACTATCACTTCGATCTGAACCACTTCCAACCCACGAGTGGCGGCCAGCCCAACACGCCACGCGGCGGATTTACATTCCAGGGTGGGATGACCTGCAACCCTTATCTTCCCGCTTCGGGCGTCCCGACATGCAGCATCACCGGTTACCAGTCGCTTGCCGACTTCCAACTTGGCTTGCCCAACAACGGCAGCGGCCAGGCGATCGGCGATCCCTCACAGGTGTTCAATCCCAATGCACTGCGCTGGTCTGAAGATGGCGTTTATGCGCAGGACACTTGGTCGGCGACTGCCAAGTTGACTCTGACCTACGGCCTTCGGTACGAGGTTTATCCGGCTCCGTACCGCGATCGCACCGGTGCAGCGGTTCTCCTTCCGCAGTTGCCGCAATCGGCCAATGTGGAAGTGGGCGGCATCAATGGCAACCCACGCAGCGCAGGCATCGGCGCCGGGTGGGGACAGATCGTGCCCCGGTTGGGCGTGGCTTACCGCCTGAACGACAAGACGGTGATCCGCACCGGATTCGGCTTGACGACCGATCCGGATTCAATGCGTTTCCTGCGTGACTCGTTCCCAGAGGACCTGGCGCCGTCGTACGGAGGAACCGGGAACTTTACGATTGCCGTCGATCCTGCAAACGGCAACGCGCCCATGAACCTTACTTACGGCATCCCGAACACAGCCAAGTTGCCCCCCAACTACACCACCGGATTCGCATCGCTCCCGGTCGCTGGGTCGACAAATACGGTGCCGCAAAACTTCCGGCGCGGTTATATCGAGAGCTGGAACCTGGTTGTGCAGCGGACCCTGCCGGCCGGCTTTGTGGGCACAATCGCCTACGTAGGCGATCACGACGTCCGCCAGATGGTCAACGTTAACTATCTCAACGCAGCAAATTTCCCGAGCTCTACCTCACCTTGCATGCCCAACCAAACGTTCAGTCCTACATCTGGCTATACCGGGCCGTGCAGCTTTACCGCCAATGAAACGATCAACATTGGTGCGCCGTGCCCCGCATCAGCTACAGGAACAGCGCAAGGGACCTGCTATAACACTGGCGGCATCACGTTTGACCTGCCGCTCTGGAGCGCCGGTTACAACGGATTGCAGACGCAGTTGACGCGCAATGCGGGCAAAAACACTTCCGTGGGCGTGGTCTACACCTATTCGCACGCAATCGACTACGAAGACAATGGCGCCGGCTCGGGATCTGGCGGTACGGCGTTCAACTATCCCTCCATGTCCCGGTTCAACAGGGGCTCGGCAGGGTACGACGAAAAGCACAACCTGCAAGTATGGGGCGTCTATAGTCTGCCCTTCGGTCCCGGCCAGACGTGGCTGAACCACGGCCTGGCAGGCGACCTCATCGGCGGATGGCAATTGAGCGGGCAATTCAGCCACTACAGCGGTTTCCCGTTCTCAGTGAACGCGAACAGCAACACCATTGGCGGGTTCACCCCAGGCTTCGGCGCCACTTATGCCCAACTCACTGGTTCCTATAAGCAGTTGGGTGGCCATGCCCAAAAAGCTGGCCTTCCGGTCAGTGGTGGCAAGGCGTGGTTTGACCCGACTATTTTCTCAAGCCCCGCCGAGTCAGCGGCGGCGCCGGTCATTCCGAATACCGGCCGTAACCAGTTCCGCGGCCCGGGCAATTCGCAGACCAACGCCAGCCTGGTCAAGAGCTTCCACATCTATCGCGAATCCGAATTCCAATTCCGGTTCGAGGCATTCAATGTGTTTAACCATCCGTGGTTGAACGCTCCGAATGCGACGGTGGGTCCTGCCAACTTTGGTTACATCACCAACTTCAACGCCTTCAACGTCGCGGCCTTCGGCACAAACGCGGGCTCGCGCCAGATGCAGTTCAGCGGGCGTTTCAAGTTCTAACCTGATCGACGTTAGCGAAAACGCGGCAGCTCCTTCGGGGGCTGCCGCACTTATTTTGCGACTGCTCTTTCCGCACTCCGAATCAGCGAAATCTCGGCAGGTGGTTCGCTGCCTCCGATATAGTGATTGCGGGAGTAAGCGCCGCAGACCCTAAGCGGCACGCGGCGCCGGGAACTTGATGGATCCGCGCCTAAGACTGACGAAAACCATGAGCCATGCGCACGACCGAAGAGGGGCACACAATCGATAGAGCGCAGACAACCGATAAGGCGATTCGGCCGCGCCACGCGGTGGCATCGAGCGAGACTGCGCGCGAGATCAACCGTGACATTCTGCTGCACGCGATTCACTTGCACCAGCCGGTGAGCCGGGCTGATCTGGCGCGGTTGACGGGCCTGCAGCCGAGCACGGTTTCGGTGATCATTGGCCAGCTTATCGACGAGGGATGGGTAGTGGCAGGCAGCATGGGGCGGCTGCCGCGAGGGCGCAGACCTACCTTTGTGACGTTGAATGACCGGCACGTGACGCTGGCGATGGATTTGCGGCCGGGAAAAGCGAATCTGGCGGTGGTCGACATCAACGGGAAGATTCTGGGCAGAGAGGCAGTCGCCTTTGACCTCAAGGCCGGCTCTACGCCGGACGAAGCCAGAACTGCCATCGCACACATTGCGCGGGCGGCGCGGACACTGCGCGCAACCTACGGAGATCGTGTATTCCAGGGCTTGGGCGTGAGCGTCTCAGGGCGCGTGGACCAGAGGACGCATCGGCTGCTGTTTTCGCCAAACGCGCCGTGGGGGCAGATCGATCTCTACGCGGAGTTGCAGAAGGTTCTCGACACTCCGATCGAAATGGAGAACGCGGCCAACGCATGCCTCTCCGCGGAGCGCTGGTTCGGCAACTTCGGCGATGCCTCGAACATGATTGCGATTTCGGTTTCAGAGGGCATCGGTGCGGGAATGCTAGTGGATGGACGCGTCGTTAGAGGCAGGGACGACATGGCGGGCGAGTTTGGCCACATGCCGCTCGAAGAAACCGGCCCCGTTTGCGGCTGCGGCAGCGTGGGTTGCTGGGAGACATTCGCTTCAAACCGCGCCGGGCTGCGCTACTACCGCGAACTGGCGCCGGAAAGCACTCTCGCAACATTTCAAGAGCTGCTGGAGTTGGCTCTGAAGGGCGACATCCGGGCGCTGCGCTCAATCGACAAGATGATGACCTACCTGGCGCGAGGGTTGGCGATGCTCACGGCGGGGCTGGCGCCGGAGGTGATCATCATCGTAGGCGATTGCACCGCGCTGTGGCCGCGCATTTGCCCGCTGCTGGAGAGCCAGTTGATTGCAAAATCGTTTACACCAAACACGCCGCGTGTAGTTGCAGCCATGGATGGCGATGCCGCGCGCCTGCGTGGCGCGGCTGCTCTGGTGCTGCAAAAGGTGCTGTTCCGGCAAGTGGACTTTGCGCCGCGCACTGTCCGCGGCGGCGAGCGTACCAGTCCCGAACCTGAAGTGGTGACCGTATAACGTCTTCAGCCGCCCTTATCGTGATGAGCGGGAGCGAAACGAGAGTGTGATCGCTCACAAAAGTGGGCATGAGAATGGGCATGAGAGTTGGATTCATCGGCGCAAGCGGAATCGCAGGCAAGCACGCGCAGGCATACAGGAACATCGGCTACCAGATCGCGGCGGTTACGGATCGGACAGAAGAGCGCGGGCGCAAGTTCGCCGCAGCGTGGGGCGCTGAGTTTGTTGCAACGCCGGAGCAGCTTTGCCAGCGCGCGGATGTCGATTTCATCGATGTGTGCACTTTTCCCGGCTACAGGCTGCTAGCGGTGGAGCTCGCGGCGAAAGCGGCTAAGCATGTTCTCGTGGAAAAGCCGATGGCCGTCGATCTGGAAACCGCGGCGCGAATGGTAGAGGTGGCGCGCAAGGCCGGGATTCAACTCGGCGTGGTCAGCCAGCATCGCTTCGATGATTCGACATTGTTTCTGAAGCGCGCAATTGCGGCGGGACGGCTGGGCAGGATTCTTGAGGCCGATGCGTACGTGAAGTGGCACAGGACGGATGAGTATTATGCGCGGCCGGTGAAGGGAAGCTGGGCCGGTGAGGGCGGCGGCGCATTGATCAGCCAGGCCATTCACCAGGTAGATGTGTTGTTGCATCTGATCGGCGCGGTGGATGAGGTTTTTGGATACTGGCACCTGGGCGCGACGCACAAGATCGAGTCGGAGGATTTGGTGAGCGCGGTGGTTCATTATGCATCGGCCGCAACGGGAGTGATCCAGGCCGCGACGGCGCTGTGGCCCGGCTATCCGGAGCGGATGGAGATCCACGGAACGAAGGGAAGCGCGATCGTGACCGGCGATCAGTTGACGACGTGGGACGTGCGCGATGATGCGGGCGAGCCGGCGCCGATTGCGCGAGAAGCTAAGTCGGGCGCATCCGATCCGATGGCAATTTCTCTTACGCCATTTGAGCGGCAACTGGCTGACTTCGGTGAGGCTTGCAAGACGGGCAGGCCGCCGGCGTCGTCGGGGGCGGACGGTTACCGCGCATTGCAGTTGGTGCGAAGCATTTACGCATCGTGCGCCGAAGGACGAAAGGTGCAGATCGCGCCGGTTGAGTTTTAACGTGGCGCCGGGCTGATTGCGCGGCGGCGATTGTGGCGCGTAGCAGATGCTTGAGTTATTGATTAACGCCACTGGCGAGGAATCCGCCGTCGACGGCAACTACTTCGCCGGTCACGAAGGATGCAGCCTCGGAGGCCAGGAAAATGGCCGCGCCGGCCAGCTCATTCGCCTGCCCGAAGCGATGCATGGGAGTGCGCATAAGCAGTTCTTGGCCGCGCTGTGTTCCCTGAACCAGGGCGCGGTTCAGTTCCGTAGCAAAGACGCCCGGCGCGATGGCGTTTACGTTGACGCCATTGGGCGCCAGCTCGATGGCGAGAGTTCTGGTAAGCGAGACCACGCCCGCCTTGCTGGCCGAGTACGATGCCACTCCGCGAAATGCGACAAACGAGCCGAGAGAGGCGACGTTGATGATGCGTCCGTAACCGGCGCGCGACATGGTGGCAGCGAAGATCTGGCAAGCGCGGAGGGTGCCGGTGAGATTGGTTTCGATGATGCGGGACCAGTCTGCCTCCGGTGCCTGCAAGACGGGGAACTTACTGGTGATGCCGGCAGCATTTACAAGGATGTCGACTTTTCCGAAGGCCGCGATGACTGCGTCATGGAGGGCCTGAATCGAGGCGCGATCGAGGACGTCGCTGACGACGCGCAGGGAGCGGCGGCCGAGCGCTTCGATTTCGGACGCGGCGCTTTCGACCTCGCGCGGACGGCGCGAACTGGAGACAACGTCAGCGCCCGCAGCGGCAAGACCAAGCGCCATGGCGCGGCCCAAACCTGAGGTGCCACCGGCGACCACGGCCACTCTGCCCGACAGATCGAATAAGGATTGGCGCATTGAGGAGATACTCTCACGGATCAGGTGGCATGGATGTGGCCGCATGAAGAAAGCAAACAGGCGGCAGTCGATTTTCGCGACTCGATTCGGGCAAAAGGTCGGGTCGTTTCGAGGATATTCTCTCGATTCAAATTATAGCGTAAACGTCCCAAAATGTGAGAGTTACCCTGGAGGGTTCGATTCTCGCTGCGTAAGACGGTAACAATTACCGTACTGCAGTCCGGGCCAACAGAGTGGGCGGGCATTCACGGTGTTGCGCCTGAGATCGCATCGAGCGGGGTCGACGTCTGACTCAAATCGTCGGCGCCACTCAGCGGATTGTTTTGCTTGAGACGGCCCCCGAGCGCGCGCACGAGATCGGGAATGTCGTAGTGAAGGAGCACGCCGGGAATTAAATCCTCTGGTGCGCCGGTGGGCGCGGGCGCATCGATCAGGCTGCGATAGCTGGTGAGCACGTGATCAACTCCAATGTGGCGAATACGGCGATCGAGCACGCCGGCGTGGAGGAGCACCAGTCCCATGTGGCCGCCGGCTTCGGCGGAGATATGAGCGGGGTCGACGTCGGCGCGGGCAGCGAGGAAATCGATTGCGCGAATGACGTCATCGGCGCGGAGACCAACAAGGGTGCGCCCTACCAGATCGGCGCGCAGGCTGAGCAGATAGAACGGCCCAAGCAGCGGAGCTTTCATGTCGTCTGTGCCGGGAGGCGATGGTCGAGGCGTGAGAGCGAGAACCACGTTGCCTTGAGCGGCGAGCGCATCGAATTTGGCATGATTGGCGCGCGCGATCGCGTCCGTGCCGTGAATCGAGTTGGGAACGAGCATGAGGACGGCTGGATGATGGCCCGGTGAGGGCGGCACGGCAAGATCAGCTTGTAGATGCAGGTCGCCGGCCGTGGGAAAGTCCAGGGGCCCTGATTGAGCGGAAAGAAATGCGGCATCGTATTTTGTTGCGCCGGGTTTTACTTCTGCTCCAGTCAGGTTGCGAATTGTTGCGCTGAGTTGTTCAAAGGCAATCGGGGGACGATGCGCGGGCACGAGGTGGGCCGCGCGATTTTTATTTAACGAATAGACGGTGGCGCAATTGGAATAGCTGGTCGCGACTTGGCCGGTGGGAGTGACTTGGAACGCGTCTTTAGGCAGCGCGGCGATCAGAGTCATTGCCGCTCGCGGACCGTCGCCCACAGGAAGAAATGGGTGCTCAGCGTCGACGCCTGGTTGCAGGTTGCGCAGGAAGAAACCAACGATTCTGCCCATGATTGGCATGAGCGCGCCATGACCGCCGGGACCGGTGATCCACTGCAGGTGCGCCTGTGGCGAGACGGCATTTGTGGTGTCGGCGTTGAGCGCAGGTGTGGTCGGCGTTGGCGGAACGGAGGGTGCTGTGTCGCCGACGGGCGCTCCTGCGCTGGCCGGATCGAAGAGCGAGTAAAAACGGCGAGCTTCAATAACGGTCGTACGCGCGCCGGCGAAGGGAAACATGTCGGAGTAGGTGGAGAGGACGGCGTAGGATCGTGGCGCGGCGAGCTCGACCCAGTCAGGAAAACCGAGGCCTGCGGAGATGAAACGCGGCGTGGACTGTTCGGCGTCCTGAGGCCCGAGCGCGGGCAGGAGCGCGTCGAATGAAGTGATGTAGCACGCCGTGCCGATGGCGGCGATGCGCGTGTCAAGCGCTGCGGTCAGCGCGGTTATAGTTCCTCCGCCGGAGCAACCGAGAGCGCCAATGCGATGCGGATCAACTTCGGGCAGGGAAGCAAGAAGATCAACGCCGCGCATTGCGTCCCAAATTTCGTAGCGCGCAAAAGTGTCGCCGATCAGCATGGGCTGCAGGCTGGCCTCACCGTGCTCGCCGGTGGGACGCACAGCAAGCGAAGCGCCAGGCTTGGCAGGATCGGGATATTGCAGCCGCTCACCCTGGCCAATGGGATCGTAGGAGAGTACGATAAAGCCGCTGCGGGCAAAGATCGCGGCGATGGGCGCGTCGCCCGCTTTGCCGCTGGGAGCGTGGCCCGGACTCATGATGATCGCAGCGCGTTTGCCGCGTGGAGTTGCGCCGTTAGGAACCTCATCAGGAACATAGAGGAGCGCGGTGACGAAGAAGTTAGGCTGGCTCTCGAAGAGGACTTTGCGAATGCGAAATCCATCGGCTTGCGTTTCGCCGAGAAATTTGGCGTGGAGCGGCGTGCGCTGCGGCAACGCGCCGATGAGCGAAAGAACCTGCGCGCGGACTTTGGCCTGGCGCGCCTCGGCCTGGGCGCGAGTGTGAATGGCGGCGACCGTTGCGTCGCGAGCTGCTTCGTCCTGCGTCGCGAGCCCATCGAGATACTGTTCGAGTTGCAGGCGGCCGAGATTAGCCGGGTTTGCAGCGCGGCTGCGCGGCGCCTGGGGCGCGGTTTGTGTGGCGACCTGCGCGTGGGCAAGCCCCGCGCATGAGATCAGGACGAAAACCGCAGCAAAAGTGGCTCGAGACATGACTATGCCTTGATACTCCAACAGGTCAGACCAGTCAATGGGGGCCAGACAACTGCGTTTGAAAAACGCAGAGGTGCGAGGTTTACCTTCGTCCGGTGCTTTCTTTTATCGATGAGCGCGAGCCAGCCGGTATCCTGTTCGAGAGATGCGGCGGAGCAAGTTGATTGATGCATTCCGGTGGTTCTTCGACGGGCATCGCGGCCCGCGGGGAAAGATGGCTCCGCGATGGATCTTTCTGCGCGCGCTGGCGTTGATTTATCTTTCCGCGTTTTATTCGCTGCTGTTTCAGATCAAGGGATTGATCGGCCCTGAAGGAATTCTGCCAACCCAGGATTATCTTGCCGACATCGCGCAGCAATTGGGCCTTGCGCAGCACTGGGGCTTGGAGCGTTACTGGTACGCGCCGTCGCTCTTTTGGATTTCGTCAAGCTCCACGATGGTGATGGCGGTGACGTGGGTCGGGCTGATCGCGGCGATAATTGCTTTTTTGAATGTATGGCAGCGCGCGAGCTTTTTTGTCTGCTTTGTGTGTTTCCTTTCATTCGTCGTCGCGAGCAGCGTTTTCTCGAGCTATCAGTCGGATGGCATGTTGCTTGAAGCGGGATTTCTGGCGCTTTTCTTCGCTCCGCGCGGACTGCTGCCGGGTTGGGGCGCGCATGACCCACCCTCGCGCATGAGCTGGTTCCTGCTGCAATGGGAGTGGTTCCGAATCTATTTTGAATCGGGCATTGTGAAGCTCGCGAGCGGTGACGTGCAGTGGCGTAACTTCACCGCCATGGACGAGTACTACCAAAACGGGCCGCTACCCACGTGGATCGGCTGGTACGTTGAGCATTTGCCGCATTGGTTCCATGCGGCCACGGTTGGAGGAACGCTGGCGCTGGAGTTGGGCCTGGTGTTCATGATGTTCTTTCCGCGCAAGGTGCGGCTGATTCTTTTCTTCATCGTCACGCCGTGGGAGATTGGCGTGATCCTGACGGCAAATTACGCGTTTCTGAATTATCTTGTGCTGTCGCTCGGCTTTCTGCTGCTCGACGACAAGTTTCTGTTTCGCTTTGTGCCGGCGCGATTCCGCCCACGAGGACCGGAGCGGATTACAACGCCGGCGCTGGAACTGCACGACGAACAGCCGCTATCGATTTTGGGCGTCGGCGAGGCCAGCGTGACGACGGCGGACATCGAGGAGAGCGAGATTAGTAGAGAGCGCCGCACATTTCCAGACCGGCTCGGATTTTTGTTGTGGGCAGCGAGGCTGGCGGCCGCTTCAGTCATGCTGACATGGATTGCCTACAACACCACGGTGGAGATGGTTGAAATTCCGCTGCACGACTTTCCGTTGTCGGAGAAGCCGCTGATCGCACTCGAACCATTTCGCATTGCTAACCAATATGGGCTCTTCGCGGTGATGACACGCGGCCGCTATGAGATCGAATTTCAAGGCTCCAACGATGGTACAAATTGGACTGCGTATCAGTTTCGAAATAAGCCCCAGGCATTGAATGAAGCGCCGGGCATCTATGCGCCCTATCAACCACGCTTCGACTGGAACCTGTGGTTTGCTTCGTTGGGCGACTGGCGCGAGAACGAGATAGTACCACTCACGGAGGAGCGCCTGCTCTTGGGCGACCGCGCTATGCTGGCGCTGTTCCGCGGCGATCCTTTCCCGCAGATTCCGCCGCGTTTTGTGCGCGCGGTGATTTGGCAATACTGGTTTACGACGATGGATGAAAAGCGGCAAACCGGCGACTGGTGGCGACGCGAGTATCTTGGCCTTTACGCGCCGGAGTTGACGGTGGCGGCGGATGGTCATGTTGTTGCGGTGGAATTTCCGGCGGAGCTGCCGCCCCACGATTGAGTTGCGACTACACGGAGGAAGACAAAGCAATGAGCCGCGCATGCGTAATCGGATCGGGCCCCAACGGGCTGGCAGCGGCCATTGTGCTGGCGCAAGCGGGAATGCGCGTGGAGGTTTTTGAGGCCGAGGCCGAGCCCGGCGGCGCGGTTCGGACGCTGCCGCTCACGTTGCCGGGATTCTTGCACGACTTCGGTTCGGCTGTGTATCCATTTGCTGCGGGGTCGCCATTTTTTTCTGCGCTTCCACTTGCGGATCACGGATTGGAATGGATACATGGAGAAATCGTGCTGGCACATCCGCTGGACGATGGCTCGGCCGTGGTTCTGGAGCGGGACCTGGAACATGCGGAGCGCTCGCTGGGCGCGGATGGAAAGTTATGGCGGAACTTGATGCAGCCTGCGGCCGACGATTGGAAGGAGTTTGCTGAAGACACGCTGGGACCGGCGCTGCGCATTCCACATCATCCGCTGCGCATGGCGCGCTTTGGACTGACGGCGTTCCAATCCGCGCAAAGCTTTGCCAAGAGCCACTTCGTGAGTCCGCGCACGCGCGCAATCTTCGCGGGGTTAGCGGGACACTCATTTCTGAGCTTTGACGAGCCATTGAGCGCGACCGTCGGATGGATGTTCGGCATCACGGTTCACGCAGTGGGCTGGCCGATTCCGCGCGGCGGCGCACGGGCTCTTACACAGGCACTGATCGGCTATTTGGAGACGCTTGGCGGAACTGTGCAGACATCGTGCCGCGTCGATGCGGCCGCGTTCCGCGAGTTGGAATCAAGCAGCCAGCTCGTGCTTTTCGACACCACGCCACGACATTTGGTTGAGATTGCGGGCGACCGGCTCTCGCCCAAATACAGAAACGAGTTGGAGCGTTACAAACTCGCTCCGGGCGCGTTCAAGGTCGACTACGCACTTTCGCAGCCGGTTCCGTGGCGCGCGGCGGATTGCGGGCGTGCAATTACCGTTCATGTCGGCGGATCGTTTGAGGAAATTGCGGAGGCTGAAAATACTGTCGCGAGTGGGCGCGAAGCCGAGCGGCCTTTTGTGCTGGTAGCGCAGCCAACACTGTACGATCCATCGCGCGCACCGGGGGGCCAACACGTCCTGTGGGCGTATTGCCACGTGCCGAATGGATCGACCTTTGATATGACCGAGCGCATTGAAGCTCAGATCGAACGATTTGCGCCGGGATTCCGCGATTGCGTGCTGGCGAGGCATGTTTCTTCGCCTGCGGCGCTGGAAGCGATGGATGCGAATCTTGTGGGCGGCGACATCAGCGGCGGGGCCATGACCCTGCGGCAGATGTTTTTCAGGCCGACTGCAAGCGAGTACGCGACCGGCGTGCCAAAACTGTATTTATGTTCAGCGTCTACCCCACCGGGCGGCGGCGTGCATGGCATGTGCGGCTATCACGCGGCACGGATGGCGCTGCGGCAACTGAAAAAATGACCAGCGAGTGGGCAGAAGTTTTGTTGCGCCCGCGGGCACAAGCGGCGAATTTGCGGCAAAAAGTGTAGGCCCGAAAAGGTAAAATGGCTGCAAAGGAACCTCACTGTGCCCGGTACATTTACGCATATGAGCGCACCCACGTCGCGCCTTGCCCTTAGCGAGCTTGCGCCGGGAACACTGCAATCCGAAATTCGCGCCATGACTACCGAGTGCGACCGCATCGGCGGCATCAACCTGGCGCAGGGCGTATGCGACACGCCGGTTCCTGACGTGGTGGAAGCCGTGGCGATCCAAGCCATCCGCGATGGACAGAATATTTATACGCGGTGCGACGGCATTGCACGGCTGCGCGAGGCTATCGCGGCCAAGCAGTTGCGCGACTACGGCCTGACCTATGACGCCGAGAACGAGGTGATGGTCGCCTCCGGTGCGACGGCCGGCCTGCATGCGGCCGCCATGGCGCTGCTCAATCCTGGCGACGAGGTTCTCGTCTTCGAGCCTTTCTATGGGTACCACGTGCACACGCTTAAATCGCTGCGCGTGAATCCGGTTCTGGTGGCGCTGGCCGAACCAGACTGGCAGCTTGACGTGGATGCGATGCACGCCGCAGTTACGCCGCGCACACGCGCCATCCTGCTGAACACGCCTGCGAACCCGACAGGGAAGATCTTCACGCTAGCTGAACTCGAGGCCGTCGCGCAACTCACAATCGAGCACGATCTCTTTCTGATTACCGATGAAATTTACGAGTACTTCGTCTACGATGGCGCGCGGCACATTTGCCCGGCGACACTGCCCGGCATGCGCGAGCGCACGATTGTGCTTTCAGGATTCAGCAAGACCTTCTCGATCACGGGTTGGCGCGTCGGGTACGCGACGGCCGATGCGCGATGGATGCCAACGATGGGGCACTTTCACGACCTGACCTATGTGTGCGCGCCCGCGCCGCTGCAAGTTGGCGCCGCGGCGGGACTGGAGCAATTGCCAGCGAGTTTCTACGCGCAGCTAGCTGCGGATCATCAATCGAAGCGGGGCCGGTTGCTCGCAGCGCTCAAAGACGCTGGCATGGAAGCTTCCGTTCCTCCGGGCGCTTATTACATCATGGCGAATGTTGAGCGTCTGCCAGGCAAAACAGCTGCTGAAAAGGCTCGGTACTTGTTGCGCGCGACCGGCGTGGCCGCAGTGGCCGGATCGGCGTTCTTCCGCGAGGGACGCGGCGAGAATCTGCTGCGCTTCTGCTTTGCGAAGCAGGATGCGGAGCTCGATGAAGCCTGCGAACGCTTACGGAAGCTTTAAGAACGCCCGCGCCGACTCTAATATTTGTTACAAACACGGTTATGATCCTGGTTGTGCGGCCAGCCATGCCTCCAGGTTCGGTTCCTGCAGCCGGCGCAACTCGACGCACCCCTCAATCTGCTCAAGGGCGTGGCGGAGATACGTATCCGACGCAACCACCTGATGAACGGCAAAAAAATCCCTCACATCATCATGCGCATCAGCCGAGCAGAAGCTGCCGGTTGCTCTTACCAGATACGAGCCCAGGTCCGTGGTGAGATTGGCCTGCACCGCGGTCCAGTTTTTCTTGATAAAGCTCCAGGTCGCGTTGCGGGTGTCGGGGTTTTCCAGCCCGTACGCCAGTTGAATTGCGGTGTCCTGGTTGCGCACCTTGCCTGAAACCGAGTAATTAAGGCCTCGCTTGAGAAGCGTCGGATCGCGAAACGCGACGAGCAGACGTAGCGCAGACTCCTGCAAGTCGGGATTCGATGAGGTCTCGTAGACATTTCGCAGGCGGTCGAACAGCGCAGCGTCGCCATCTTCCGCGGCAGCTCGAAGGGCGGCAATCCCGAGGTCCGGATCGACCGAAGCCGGGTCGTCGAGGAATTGGCCGGCGATTTTACGCGCGTCGGTTTGGAGATCAGCGTCGTCTCCCTCGTTCACGAGCAGGTCGAGTAGTTCTGCGCGCAACTCGCGCGTATTCGGCGATTCGCCGGGCGCGGGCGCCCCTAGCCTCGCGTATTTGATTGCATAGTTACGGCGGATCCAAGCAGCCAAACCGTCACGTTCTTGTTTTCCCGAAGCGATTTTATCGGCGATAGTTCCTGTTACTTCCGCGGTGCTTGAGAACACCTCCGCGTTAGTGTCGGACTCGAGCGCGCTCGCGAGGTTCAGGTAGTCGACCACGCTGGCCTTATTGGCCTGCACAAGTGCCCACTCGTCTCCCGCAAGGCCGACGCGCTCAGCAGGCGTCAAAGCCGACTCGGCGTGAGAGGCCAAATCCTGGTATTGTGCCGGCGTATAGGCGCTACGGTAGTATCCCTTGCCGTCTGCGTTAGCGAGGAAAATGCTGCGCCCCGGAAAATCCAATTTGGAAATCTCCGGACTCAAAAGCTCACAGTCCCGCGCTTCACCAGATTTGAAACATACCGGCAGTGTCCACTTCTGCTTCGGGTTTGGGTGGATGCTCGGGCTAAGGAAGAATCGCTTCTGCTTTACCGAGACGTTTCCATTTGCCGGCACTCCAAAGTTCAGGATTGGCTCACCGGGCTGGGCGATCAGCGACTCCATGATCTTGTCGACCGGTTTGTGGCTTGTAGCCGTCTGCGCATTCCAGAAGTCCTCCGCTGTTGCGTTGCCATATTCATGCGCGGACAAATATGAGTGAACGCCCTGGCGAAAGGTTTCTTCGCCGAGGTAGTTCTCGACCATTAGCAGTACATCGCCGGCCTTGCCGTATGCGATGCCGTCGAACATTTGATCGATCTCCTCTGGCGTGTCGGCCCGGGCGCGGATGGCGCGCGTCGTGGGCCGCGCATCGATATCGAGAGTTTCCTGCTCGTCGCCGGCTACTACCTCGGGAATGTTCCACTCAGGGTGCATCGCCGCGACGGGCTTGTTCTCCATCCAGGTGGCGAAGCCCTCGTTGAGCCAGATGTTGTCCCACCACTGCATGGTGACGAGATCGCCGAACCACTGGTGGGCCATTTCATGCGTGACCGCGAGGGCCGCGTTTCGCTGGGCGTCAATGGAAGCAGTTCTCGGGTCGACCAGGAGATCGGTTTCGCGGAAAGTGATGGCGCCAAAGTTTTCCATGGCGCCGGCCTCGAAGTCGGGAATGCCGATCAGGTCAAGCTTTTTAAGCGGGTAATGAATGCCGAAGTAGTCGTCGTAGTAGTGGAGCGCAAATTTGACGATGTCGAGCGCGAAGGCGGTCTCGCCGACTTTATCGGGCGTGGCGCAGACGCGAATGTCGACGTCGTCTTCGCGCCCGCTCGTGCACTGAAAATCGCCTACAAGGAAGGCGACGAGATAGGTGGACATTTTCGGAGTGGTCGCGAAGACGAGTGTGTGTTTGCCTGCGCCGGGGCCTGGAGTGTCATTCGCGATGGGGGCGTTTGAGATTGCTGTGTCGGCGGCGTCGATGACCAGTGAGATGTCGTATGAAGCTTTGAATGCCGGCTCGTCAAAACATGGGAAGGCGCGGCGCGCATCGGTGGCTTCAAATTGCGTGACGGCGTAGTTGCGGCGAGCCGTCTTTGAGAGATAGAAGCCGCGCAGTTCGTTATTCAGGATGCCGGTGTAGCGAATCTTGATGATGGCGTTGCCGGCGGGGACCGTGCCGGGAAACGTGAATGTAGCCTGCTGCTTGCCGGCGTCGAGGCTCACAGTGCCCGTTTGTTGCGAGCCATTGGAATCAACGGTCACCGATTGGAAAATGAATTCAATAGCATTGAGAGTGATCGAGCGCGTCGGCTGCTGGATGTTTACGTCGATCGCTTCTTCGCCGGAAAAGGTCGCGGCTTTAAGGTCGGGCGCAAGCTTGAGAGTGTAGTGCGTGGGAATGACTGTAGTGGGGAGGCGCTGGCCGAAAACGATGCCGGGAAAGGAAGGAATAAGAATCGCAAGCGCGGTGGCAACACCAAAAGCTGCCGACGGAAAAGCGCTGGAAAAATGGATTTTCATCGAGGCCTCTCGAATTGTGAAGCGAAATGGCCGTGCAATTCTTCTTGAAATGCTACGAATCTTGGGAAGCGGTTGCCCGCGAAAAATCTTCGGGCCGCGCATCCATCAATTCTTGCATAGCGTCAATCGAGCCGAGCCGGCGCCAGCTTGGGCGAAATGAAGTGGATGATGAGCAGCGCCAGAGAGTAGGCAAGACACGCTGTGACGAACAGCGGCACATAACTGTGAGTCAGCCCGACGACGTAACCGGTTG